>Ga0302164_10000031_pt1 | contig 82105 bp, 58 predicted proteins | sample I_Fen_E3_1_FD_193500 | JGI IMG/M metagenome (GOLD analysis project Ga0302164, IMG submission 193500) | Peat permafrost microbial communities from Stordalen Mire near Abisko, Sweden - I_Fen_E3_1 | ecosystem: Environmental > Terrestrial > Soil > Wetlands > Permafrost | place: Sweden: Abisko...
AATGCAATTAAGCATCTTTCCAACATAAGGGGGGGGCATGGTTTCATAAAGCAAAAATCCCATATCTGATTTTTAAACAGATATGGGACAATTTTCAACAATAAAATTTTTTATCGGACAACAATATAAAAAATACGCTCTCCTTTTTTTGTTGGAGAGCGTATTAAGATTTGAGAGGATGATTCCCCGATTAGATTATTATTGATGTTGCGTTCTCAATAAATCATTTACCGTTTTTACAGGATTAAACGTTTCGATGGGGACTTCAACAAATATAGTGTTCCAGTCGCTCATGGCTCCGTTCCAGAGTCCTGGTAGTTCCAGTGCTTTTAGCTCTTTGCCATTTTTAGATTTAAGCGAAATGAATCCTGTATTTTTATCAACGTATTTCAGTAAATCAAATTTCTCATCACGATAGTTTTTTACAGCGCACACCAGATCTACCGGATTGAAATGGGTGGATTGCTGCATTTTTTCTTTATCTGAAGGATTGTTCAGATTAATCTGCGAGCTTTCCAGAATTTGAGGCGATATAGTTCCGTCACTATTCACTGTCAGGAATGGGCCTCCGCCGGGTTCTCCCACGTTTTTCACCATGCCACATACACGCATCGGGCGGTTTAGTTTGCCGATCAGGTAAAGCCTCAGCTCGCTTTGCGAGAGGGCGTGTAAATTCTCATGATGATTATTTAGTTTTGTTTCGCAAAATTGAGCGATAATACTTAGTTTGGCGGTGGAAATGGACTCGTTTTCCAATTCGCGCAGATAAGCAAAGCTTTGCTGTTGCAGATTGATCAAGATGCCGGCTATAACTTTTTTGTATGTGACGGTAGTTTGTTTCAGAGAGTCGGGTACTACGTTATCGATGTTTTTGATGAAAATAATATCGCCGTCCAAATCGTTGAGATTTTCTATCAAAGCACCATGTCCGCCCGGGCGGAAAACCAGATTGTCTTTGTCGCGAAAGGGTTGGTTGTTTTCGTCGGCTGCTATTGTGTCTGTTGATGGTTTTTGTTCAGAGAAACTTACTTTGTACGTAACGCCAAAATGTTTCTCAAAAATGCTTACCGATTCATTTAGATGTTTTTCAAATAAAGCTCTGTGCTCTTTGGATACCGTGAAATGAATATTTACAGTATTTGATTTGTTTTTGGCATATAAAGCTCCCTCAACTAAATGTTCTTGCATCGGAGTACGCTTTTGGGCGGGGTAGGAGTGAAATTTTAATAGGCCTTTGGGCAAAGCTCCGTAATTAAGCCCGTTGTTGAGCAATAAGTTGGATACAATTGGTTTGTGTTGTTTAGAAGCTATTAATTCAGAAATCGACAGTTTGTTGTTTTGTTTGCAGGTCTCATTCAAATCTTCATAAAAAGCGAATTTTTCAATTTCGTCAAAAAACTTATGTTCAAAAGCATTGACGGGTTCATTTTTGTCGCTGTCAAGAAATTCAAAGAGATCTTTGAACATGCGGCTTGCAGCTCCCGAAGCTGGAACAAATTTAATAATGGTTGCCTGAGATTTTAAATATTCCTCCCAAGCGTTTAGTGTTGCTTGTAATTCGTCTTCGGAAATCTGAGTGATGCCTTTTCCCGGTTCTGCAGCTCCACGAATTTCAAGAAAAGGAAATCCTGTGGCAAAAGATTTCAATTGTTCTTCTATTTGGGGAATAGAAATACCACGATTCTGTAGTATGGTTTTGTCGGATGTATTCAGCATAATTTTGTTGTATAATGATTATGCTTGCAAAAGTACTAAAATCTACTTATACAACTTTTATCATCCTGAACTTTATCCGGCGATTTACTCAATTTCAGTTTGTGAAATGATTCTTCATCAATTGCCCAGCTGCTTGTTGAGCATACCGGCTTCTTTTTTTCTTTCCGTTAAGTCACTAATGTAGCCGTTAAGCCTGACGAATGAGTCATAATCTACGACGGTCATTCCACCCATAAAAAGGAGTGAGTTTTGAGCGTATTGCAATGCTTTGCTTAGATCGCCTGTTATTTCGTAAGCTATTGCAATATTGTTAGCTGCTTGCATTTTAATCTTAGCTTTTGCGTTTTCGCTTATCGCTTTTTGCCATAGAGTGATGGCAGACTTCCAGTTTTTTACGTAAACAGAATCCATGGCTTGTTTCATGAGCTTGTTTTTTGAATTGTAAAAGTAACGGTCAACTTTCTCCCAATGTGGAATAAATTCATCAACAGATTTGTGCCCAACGTTTAGTGCGCCATCTATCAAAGCGTCGGCTCTTTTGGGTAAGTCGCTGAACGCTTTTTTTCTTTGATATGATTCCGATTCCCAGCTAACGGTGTCGTTAAACTGGATTGTTCTGACATCAGTTTTGTCGAGGTAATGGATACTCCAATATGTTTCGAACAGGAGTTCAAGCGAGCCAAGATAGCTGTTACTTTCATTGAGGTATGATTCCATAAGATTGTCGTCTACTTTTATCTTGTCTAAAGATAGAATGACATTGCTTTGATAGCTGGCACATAGTTTCTTTACTTGTTCGGCGTTTAGTGTCCCCGGTTGAAGAAAGTCTTTACTTGTGTTTATGCTATTTGGAATGAGTTGGACGTTTGAAAAAAAGTCTCTTGATTCTATTTCTTCGGTAAGCGCACCTAAGCAAAATATAGAGAGGCTGTCGGTCGAGATGTGTACATTATTCGTAACCCCACTGTATAGTTTTGTTGTATGCCCCCAGCTGTCCGGCTGTTTTACCGAATTGTTGACAATCAGTAAGTCATTTGCATTCGCGTTAAACTCTACCTTTGCCGGACGCAGTACGTCGATCGAGGTATATAATAATGAAGTACACGATGTGAATAAAACTGTTCCAAAAGCCAGAATAGCAAGTCTGAGTTTCTCTGTTTTCATAGTTCTATTGTTTAATATGTTGTTTGTTGTCCGATGATGGCTGACCTATAACTTTAATTGTAAGCCGTCATATGCTAACTCTATATTGTCTGGCAGTAATTTGTTTATTGTTGCGTGTAAGCCCATGTCGTGACTCATATGTGTAAAATAGGTTTTACGTGCATTTATTTTAGTCGCAATATTGAGTGCTTCGTCCAGCGACAAATGCGAAATGTGTTTTTGCGTTCGCAAGGCCGTTAAAACCAACGTGTCAAGCCCTTGTAGTTGATCAATACTTTTGTCGCTCAAAGTCTTTACATCTGTCAGATAGGCAAATTTTCCAATCCGGTAGCCTAAGATTGGAAGATTTGCGTGCATGACCCTGATGGGTTGAATTCTAATGTTGTTTACGAGAAATTCTTCTTCTCCTATTTCGTTTAAATCTATTAAAGGAACGCCCGGATACTTGTTTTCGCTAAAACTGTAGGGCATGTTACGACGGATTATATCTAAAACCCTTTTCTCGCCATAAAGTTGAGTGTTGCCCAAAGGACGAACGTCATCTAATCCACCAATATGATCATAATGTTCGTGGGTTAATAACACAGCACTCAACTGGCTTACATTATTCAATAAAAGCTGTTGGCGCAAATCAGGACCACAATCGATAAGGATCTGCGATTCTCTTTCTGTTATCAGAACCGAAGCACGCAATCGTTTGTCTTTTGTATCTCCAGAAAGACAAGTGTCGCATGTGCAACCAATTTGAGGAATTCCGGTAGAGGTTCCTGTCCCTAAAAATATGATGTTCATTTTAATTTGTAATTAACTATCTGTACGTCCCCGGCGAAAATTATTAGAAATTTATGTTTGGTTGGCTTCTCCCTTTATGATTCTTGATGCAATATTGTTTCAAATCTTCATTCTTATTCTCCATTCATTTGGATAAAGGTTGTTGCATCGGTTTCCCATGTTTTTCACCCAACCTAAACCTTGCCCTTTGTAACAGATTAGAAGATGGCCATGAGTGGCATTGGCTAAGGTTATTGCGTCTTTCCGTAAAAAAGAAATGGCTGTTTGATAATCCACTTCAACTATTTCTGTCGAGTCTCTGTTTAGCTTTTTTGATAAAGCGATGTTTGGCGAAGGAATAAAGCTTGACCCTTTTACTTCACCGAGCAAGAGGCCGGAATGCATTGTTTTTAATTTTTTATTTAAAAACAATATGTCTGATAGATATTCTGTATCGTATGCTTTTATCAGATTGTTTTCATTGATTACCGTCCACCGGTCAGGCTCCTGCAAAGATAACTTTAAATCAGGCTCTTTGGTTATAGATTTGATGTTTTTTTTGTCGTCTTTTCTCTTCTTTTTCTGAGAGGGTGGCAATGTTTTTTTCTTTAAAACGGAAATGAAAAATCCTTCGCCCCGTGTTTTGTGGGGGTAAAATCGATACCCGTATTCGGTTGCGGTAATGTTTGTGTTTTCATTCTGCTCCACTCGCAGTAAATCAGCTCCAAGTTCTTTGCATATCCACTTCACGTTTTCTTCATTTTCTTCTCTGTTGAATGTGCAGGTGCTGTATACCAAAATACCCTCGTTTTTCAACGTGTCCCAAACGGATGAAAGAATTTCACGCTGACGCGACGCACACAAAGTTACATTGTATTCCGACCATTCGTCTATAGCTCCGGCGTCTTTCCGAAACATGCCTTCACCTGAGCAAGGGGCGTCTACGACCACTGCATCAAAAAATCCGGGTATGTTTCCAAAATCTTTTGGTTCGTTATTCGTTACAATGATATTCGGATTTCCCCACTTAATCAGATTCTCAGCCAAAATGTAAGCTCTGGAACGCACAATTTCGTTGCTAATCAGCAGGCTGGTTTCAGGTAGTGTTTGCGATAATAATGTTGATTTTCCACCAGGTGCCGCACATAGGTCGAGTACGGTACGCGCATTCGGAAAATGTTGTTTTACTACCTGATGCAAAAACATCGAACTGGCTTCCTGTACGTAATATACCCCGGCATGAAACAGCGGGTCGGCAGTAAACAGCGGTCGTTCATCCAGATAATAGCCCGTTTCGCACCACTTTACCTTTTCTGTAGATGGGACGTAATTCATTTTCGTATTTACGCGAATGCTTGTTGGAGGGGGGCTATTCAGTGCTTTTTCTAAAGCTTCAAATTCATCGCCAAGTAATTCTTTTGTTCGGTTTATAAATGCTTCCGGTAATAACATTACTAAAAAGAGCTTTATGAGTTGGTGTCGGTTTATAGTGCTTCAGAAATTTTCTCTATGATTGCTGCATATTCAGCGTCCGTCAGATATACTTTTTGTGGATTCATTTCAAATGTTCCTCCAAATTCAAATTCATTTTCGTATTTAGGTACAATATGAAAGTGAAGATGAGGCAATTTGTCGGAGTAGGCTCCATAATTCATTTTTGCAGGAGAAAAGGCTTTCTGAATAGCTGCGGACACGCGGCAGACGTCGGCCATAAATGCATTTCTATCAGTTTCTGATAGTTCAAAAAGTTCTTTTACATGGTCTTTGTATGCTACCACGCATCGTCCGGGATGGCTTTGTTCTTTAAATAAAAAAAGTGTTGAGGCACTCAGATCGCATATTTCTATCATTAAACTTTTTTGAAGTTCATTGCGTTGGCAGTAAAGGCAGTCGAGAGATTTGTCCATGGGTGTTTTGTAAAATAATTTGTATTATTATGTTGTTTGTTTATTCTAAAGATAAAAAAAGAAAGCAGTGAGATGAAATGTCACTGCTTTCTGAATAATTTCTGTGATAATTATACTTTTTGAGTTTCTAAAATGTCAAGGGCTAGTTGCAGAATTTGAGTGTCGTCAAGCATGACCAATCCACCGTCTGGACCAGGCTCGATGTGTACTCCACAACTTTTACCATCTTTGTAATCGTGTCCACCAAAATAATTGCGGACAGTTTCTTTTTCTAAACCAAGTTCGCTTGCGATCTTGGTTATACTACCACTTGGAAGCGCATCCTTCACTCTCCTTAGTTCGTTGAATGTTATCGTTTTCGTCATGACATTATGTATTAGAATTGTTTATAAAACTATGTTTTCGAAAAGTGCAATAAACGTACAGTATTCTTTTTTAATTACAAAATAATTTCCAATGAATTTTCCGTAAAAAAATAAAATATTATTATAATTAGAGTTTAAATAAATTGAGGCTAGTGTACTTTGATTTCTACCTGATACTCAAATTGTCTGTTTTCTTACCTACCCATCTCGTTATAGAATTCGATAATCGTTTCAATTCCTTTGTAAAATAAATCCAGCGGAAAATTCTCGTTTGGCGAGTGAATGGCATCCGACTCCAGTCCGAACCCCATTAAAATAGGTTTTACGTTCAGAACTTTTTCGAAAATGGGGATCACGCCAATACTACCTCCGCGACGAACCGGCAGTGGTTTCTTTTCAAAAACTTTTGTGTAGGCAGCTTCGGCTGCTTTGTATTCTTTCGAGTCTATGGGGCACACGTAACTTTGAGCACCGTGAAGCGCGCTTACCTTTATGTCTATGGTTTTTGGGGCTAGCTGGGTTAAATGTTCGGAGACTAGCTGAGCGATCTTTTCATACTGCTGATTTGGAACGAGGCGTGCCGATAATTTAGCAAAAGCTTTTGATGGTAAAACGGTTTTAGAGCCTTCGCCCGTATAACCTCCCCATATTCCGCAAATGTCCAACGCTGGACGGATGCCGGTACGTTCTATTGTACTGTATCCTTTTTCTCCCGAAACAGCTTTGATCTGTAGGTCGTGTTTGTATTCTTCTTCGTTGAACGGAATTTTAGCAATCAGTTCTCTTTCGTAGTCGGACACTTCTTCTACGTCGTCGTAGAAATGAGGAATTGTTATTTTACCATCGGCATTTATTAGTTGGGCTAAGATTTTAGACAATTCCATGATGGGATTGGCCACTGCACCTCCAAAAATACCGGAATGCAAGTCGCGCGAAGCAGAAGTGACTTCGATTTGCCAATAGGCTAATCCTCTTAGTCCGGTTGTGATGCTGGGTTTGTCGGCTGATAGCATGCTGGTGTCCGAAACAAGGATGGTGTCGCACTTTAAAAGCTCTTTGTTTTCTTTGCAGAATTTCTCCAGACTGGCCGATCCGATTTCTTCTTCACCTTCGAGTATGAATTTCACGTTGCACTTCAGCAAATCGTTCTTTACGAGATATTCAAATGCTTTGGCGTGCATAAAAGACTGGCCCTTGTCGTCGTCGGCTCCACGTGCAAAAATCTTTTCGTCTCTTATTTCCGGCTCAAAAGGTTTAGAGCTCCATAACTCAAGTGGTTCGGCGGGCATTACGTCATAGTGACCATAAACCATGATGGTAGGGAGTTTGGGATCAATAAGTTTTGTGGCAAATACCACCGGATTTCCATCGGTGGGGAGGACTTCGGCGGAATCGGCTCCCGATGCCAGTAAGATTTCCGTCCATCTTTCGGCGCATTGGAGTATTTCGGGTTGACGATGAGCGTGTGCACTTACGCTGGGGATGCGAATTAAACTGAATAATTCTTCGATGAATCGATCTTTGTTTGTATAAATGTAATTTTTAGCTGTTGAATCCATATCGTGTTGATTGTAAATTGTCGGTGTTCGACTTATGATGAATGAATAATCGTGAATTTAGCCCGAATCCTATTGTCGAAGACTGTTGGATTCGTGTAATGCAAAAATACACAATATATTTAAATGCGTAATCAGTTTGTATTGAAATGCCATGTGCCAAAGTGAACCGTTTTGTGGCTTGTAATAGGAAACTTGAAAACTATTGGAAAATAGAAGTTTCCTATTGTGTGATTTTAAAATATTGTTTTTTAATGCTGTATGTATTTGGAGTTTTAAAATATTATTGTCGCATTGCTTGAATTGAAGTGATAAATGATTAATTTTGCGGTGGGAAAATAATTTTCCGATAAATATGGATAATCAACAAGAAAGCATACTACTCATTGCAACCCGCCTGTTTGAGGAGTTTGGTATAAGACGTGTTTCTATCGATGCAGTTTGCAAAGAGTTGCGAATATCGAAAAAAACCTTTTATACTTATTTTCCTCAAAAAGAAAATCTGATAGAGGATATTCTAAACTACCAGAAAAGAAATGTCTACGAAAAGTTCGAGAGGCTGATTAAAAATAAGAATGCAATAGATTCTCTTATCATCATTATAAAAGAGATAAAGAAAGACATTGAAGCTACTCCGCAAACCATGTTTTACGATCTGGAGAAATATTATCCGAAGGTTTTTGACAGATATATTGAACAGAAAAGAGCTGAGGTGAGAGTGGGTTTTGAGCAAAATCTACGTCAGGGCATTGCTGAGGGGTTTTATCGTGAAGATCTGGATGTGGAGCTGGTTTCGCTGTTTCACTCTTTTCAAATAAAAAAGACTTTTGATTTGATGGAGCAATCGCCCAAAAAGTATGGGAAGAAACGTTTGGTCGAATTTTTTATAGATCTCATGATTCATTTAATTGCTAATGAAAAGGGATTAAAATATATGGCAGATCAAGCCATCTAGTTATTTAAATAAATTATCAATCTCCCGATTATGTTCGTTCAGAGTCAGGAAAGCCTGATTCTTTTAACGTACCAGATCTTTCTTTCGTCGGGAAAAAAGATTCTTTCGTCGATTTCTTGTAGGCTTGTAGTATCAATAAGAAGTATTTTTGTTTGCAAAAATAATCAGTTTGTTTTATTGCTACACTGTATTTTATCCGTTCGTCAGTATTTAATCATTAATAATAAGGTTGTGAAACAATTTAGAAAAAGAAATGTATCGGTAGCTGTTCTGATAGGACTGCTTTCATTAGCAGGCCTCAAAGCTCAGGATACTTTAACCGTGTCGCTTTCGAAGGCACTGGAAATTGCCATGAGCAAGAGCCCTACCATAAAGGTGGCAAACAAAGAAATTCAACGTGTGGATTACAGCAAAAAGGAACGTTTGGCGGGGTTGTTTCCGACAATAACCGGTTCCGGCACGTATTCCCGAAATCTGAAAAATCAGAAGTCGGTTATGTCGTTTAATGGAGTTCCAACCATTCTGGAGTTTGGTGTGGATAATAACTTTTCGGCAGGGCTTTCGGCTACCTTACCGATTATAGCCCCTACATTGTGGGCTACATTAAAGTTGAATGAGTATGATGCTCAGTTGGTGATGGAGTCTGCCCGATCGTCGAAAATTGCACTTGCCAATCAGGTGACAAAAGCATACTACACACTGCTATTGGCACAGGACTCGTATGATGTGTTTGTAAAGAGTTATAACAATGCGACAGAAAATACACAGGTGATTGCCAATAAGTATAAACAAGGTGTGGTTTCAGAATATGAATGGATTCGTGCTGATGTACAGTCCAGAAGCGCTCAATCTAATATTGTGTCGGCTCAAAGTGCCGTGAACCTGGCCAAGCAGCAGCTGAAGATGTTGATGGGATTGAATATGTTTTCAGAAATAAAAGTTGAAGGCAAATTGTCGGACTTTGAGAAAAACATGTACGACGACGTGATGAAGCTCGATACAGTGGCATTAAAAACAAACACAGACCTGAAACAATTTGATATTAAATCGAAACAGTTGGATCAGAGTCTGAAAATTCAGAGAACAGCCTGGTATCCGACGCTTGGTGCCAGTTTGAATTACTCTTACAATATGATGGGAAATGACGGTGTAAAGTTATCGAACTATGTAAACTATCCGGCAAGTATGTTGGGAGTGTCGTTGTCGGTTCCGATATTTCAGGGAGGCTCGCGTTACTACAAGTACAAGCAAATCAAAATACAGCAAGACGAGCTAAAAGATCAGCGTGATAATCTGAAAAGAAGCATTGAATTGCAAATGATCAGTTCGTTGGATAATATAAAAACGGCTATTGCAAAAATTGAATCGAATAAAAAAGCCCTGAGCCAGGCTGAGAAAGCTATGGTAATATCACGCACCCGCTATAATGTTGGCTCGGGAACTTTCCTGGATATTACCAATTCGGAGTTGGCTTACATTCAGGCCGGTTTAACCTACAACCAGTCTATTTTCGAATATCTGACTGCAAAAGCCGATCTGGAAAAACTTTTTGGCAACGATACTCAGAAATAATTCAGACCGGATAAAAAATACAAGTTTAAAATTAAAAATGATATACAAATGAAACGAATTAAACTAGTTGGCATTGTGGCTTGCACGTTAGCTTTAGGACTTAGCTCTTGCAAGAAAACCGAAAACAAGGATACGAAAGTGATGACTGATATTCCGGTTATACGGGTGCAGGATGCTACGGAACGGGAAGTAGAACAAACCTATGAGTTGACAGCCACTGTTCAGCCCGAAGCTAAAAACAGCATTGCGCCTTCGTCGATGGGGCGCATCCGGCATATATTGGTAGAAGTGGGGCAGCATGTGCGTAAAGGGCAGAAGCTGGTGCAGATGGATGTGGCTACTTTATCGAATATGGAAACCCAGATTGAGAATGTAAGACGTACCTACAAACGTACACAGGAACTGTTTAACGTAGGTGGGGCATCGCAACAGGAGTTGGATAATGCCAAGCTACAGCTGGATATGGCGCAGACTAATCTGAAAAATATGGCTGAAAACACCTACCTGATCAGCCCGATAAGTGGTGTGGTGACCGAACGCAACTACGATAACGGCGATATGTATTCGGGACAAAAACCGGTGCTTACCGTGATGAATATAAATCCGGTAAAAGTACTGGTGAATGCTTCGGAGTCTAACTATGCACAGGTGAAACCGGGGATGCCTATTGATGTGAAGTTCGACGTGTTTCCCGGTGCTAAGTTTCAGGGTCGGGTGAGTCTTATTTACCCAACTATTGATGATAAATCGCGTACGTTTCCGGTAGAGATAAAGTTGGCTAACGGCAATGGTAAGATTCGTCCGGGGATGTTTGCCCGTGTAAAGTTTGAGTTTGGCAGAATCAAACGCGTGGTTGTTTTGGATCAGGCCATCATCAAGCAAACCGGTTCGGGTGCCCGCTTCGTATATCTCTATAATAATGGGAAAGTACAATACAAACAGGTTGAAATCGGTCGTCGTATTGACGATCAGTACGAAATTATTTCGGGTATTGCTGTTGGTGATCAGGTAGTGACTGCCGGACAATCCAGATTGGCCGACGGAGTAGAAGCGAAAATTGCAAAATAATATTATCCGTAGAGACAATGCATGCTGTAGAGACAATGCATGCCTTGTCTCTACGTCGCGGGAAAAAAATAAAATAGAAAATAAAACAATATGAGTATATATGAAAGTTCGGTGAGAAAACCGGTGATGACGGCGCTGATATTTGTGGCTGTTATTATTCTGGGGCTTTTCTCCTTGTCTAAATTACCTGTTGATTTGTTGCCGAAAATAGAAACAAACACCATTATGGTTATGACCACCTACAATGGTGCAAGTGCTTCGGACATTGAGACTAATATTACCCGACCGTTGGAAAGCTCGTTGAATACGGTTTCCAATCTGAAAAACATAACTTCTACGTCGAAAGAGAACCGTTCGATTATCAATCTGGAATTCGAATACGGTTTGGATGTGAATGTGGTGATGAATGACATCCGTAGTAAGCTGGATTTGGTAAAGTCAGTTTTGCCTGCAGGGGCTACCGACCCTATTATTTTCAAGTTTAGTACCGACATGATCCCTGTTGTGATGTTGTCGGCCACGGCTAAGCAGAGCTTGCCGGCTCTGTATAAAATTCTGGACGACAACCTGGCCAATCCGTTGGCACGTATTAACGGAGTGGGTTCGGTATCAATCACCGGAGCGCCGCAACGCGAAATACAGGTTTTTGTTGATCCGGTGAAACTGGAAGCCTATCATCTCACGGTGGAGCAGATAGGACAGGTGATAGGTATGGAAAATGTAAATACACCGGTGGGCTCGATGGACATTGGTAGCGAAACCTATAGTCTGCGTGTGCAGGGTGAGTTCAAAGACGTTTCGGAAATAAACAAGATTGTAGTTGGTAATTTCGAAGGCAAAACGGTGTATTTGTCCGATGTGGCTACCATCAATGATAAACATGAAGAACGTTTACAGGAAAGTTATACCAACGGTGTTCAGGGAGCTTCCATTGTGATTCAAAAACAAACAGGTTCCAATACGGTGCAAATAGCCAATGCGGTGAAAAAAGCATTGCCGGACCTTCAGAAAAAACTTCCGTCGGATGTGAAGCTGAGTGTGGTATACGATACTTCTACCAGTATTATCCAAACAATAAACGGGTTGACCGAAACGGTGCTGTACGCGCTTCTGTTTGTTATGCTGGTGGTGTTGTTTTTCTTAGGACGCTGGCGGGCAACGGTTATAATTATTCTTACTATACCGGTTTCGCTGATTGCAGCCTTTATTTATCTGGGGTCAACAGGCGGAACGCTGAATATCATTTCGCTAAGTTCTTTGTCGCTGGCCATTGGGTTGGTGGTGGATGATGCCATTGTGGTATTGGAAAACATTACCACCCATATTGAGCGTGGTAGCCGGCCTAAAAGTGCAGCGGTGCACGGTACCAATGAGGTAGCGATATCCATTATTGCTTCCACTCTGACTATTATTGCTGTGTTCTTCCCGCTTACGATGATCTCGGGTATGGCAGGCGTGATGTTTTCGCAGCTTGGCTGGATGGTTACCATCATTATTTCTGTATCTATGATTTGTGCTTTGACGCTGACGCCTATGTTGGCTTCACAACTACTAAGGCTAAACCCGAAACGTAGTAAAGCCTTCAATACGATTTACGGACCTATTGAACGTTTTCTGGATAAGCTGGATACAAAATATTCTCAAATAGTGAACTGGGCTGTACGACACAAGAAGTCGGTAATGGGCATTGCCACTGCTTTTTTCTTCCTGAGTTTAATTCCGGCCGGACTGGGATTTATCGGTACGGAAAACTTTCCGTCGCAGGATAATGCCACCATTTCGGGAACAATAGAACTGCCTGTAGGGTCGAGAATGGAACTGACCAAAGCGGTTTGCGAAAAGCTGGTGAACGACTGGAAAAAGAAATATCCGGAAATGAAGATGGTCAATTACAGTGTGGGGCAGGCCAGCAGTAAGAATGTTTGGGGGTCGTTTCAGACCAATTCAAGTAGTATTGCTACCTTTTACATGAGTTTGACGGATGTGGACAAACGGAAACGCTCCATGTTTGCAATATGCGACAGTATTCGTTCCGATTTAAAACAGATACCCGAAATACGAAAATCAAACATTATAGCCGGGGGTGGTAATAATTTAATGGGTGGTCAGTCTACACTGGATTTGGAAATTTATGGTTACGACTTTGCTCAAACCGATAAGGTGGCAGCCGAATTGTCTAAGAAAATCTCTAAAATACCCGGTTTGGTAAACACAAAAGTGAGCCGTGAAGATTATACACCGGAATACCAGGTCGACTTCGATCGCGAAAAGCTGGCTCTGAATGGATTGAACATTAATACGGCTTCCAACTATTTGCGCAACCGCATAAATGGGCTGTCGGCTTCGCTTTTCCGCGAAGATGGTGAAGAGTATACCATCCGTGTGGCTTATGCGCCGGAATACCGTCAGTCGGTTGAAGCCATTGAGGATATTCTTATTTACAATCCGCAGGGACAGGCCATACGGCTGAAGGATCTGGGGCAGGTGGTTGAGCGTTTTACGCCACCTACCATCGAGCGCAAAAACCGTCAGCGTGTCATTACCGTATCGTCAACGGTTTCGGGAACCACGCTGGATAAGGCGGTGACTGCTATTAATGCCGAAATACATAAGGCAAACATTCCGTCGGAGGTGTATACCACGATTGCCGGATCGTTTAAAGATCAGCAGGAGTCATTTTCCGATTTGGGTACTTTGCTTTTGATTATTATCATGTTGGTGTTTATTGTTATGGCATCGCAGTTCGAATCGCTCACCTATCCGTTTATCATTATGTTCTCCATTCCGTTCGGTATATCGGGTGTGGTTATTGCATTGTTCCTTACCGGTAGTACGTTTAACGTAATGACCTTTGTGGGGGTTATTATGCTTGTGGGTATTGTAGTGAAAAATGGTATTGTGATGGTAGATTACATTAACCTGAATCGCGAGCGGGGCATGGGTATTATCCGTGCTGTAGTTGCGGGGGGTAAATCGCGTTTACGTCCGGTATTGATGACCAGTTTGACGGCTATTCTGGGTATGTTGCCACTGGCCATCAGCAAGAGTCAGGGATCGGAAATGTGGAGGCCTATGGCTATAACGGTGATCGGTGGTCTGACAGTTTCGACTTTGCTTACTCTGGTGGTAATTCCTACACTTTATACGCTCTTTGCAGCGAGCGGGGTGAAACGTTTACACCGGAAAAATAAAAAGCTGGTACACGAAAAAGCATTGGAAGAAAAAAGTCAAAGTTTGTAATTTAAATACGCATATACGATGAAATCAATATTTATAACTTTCGATCAGGCCTACTACGATCAGATTCTGCTAGTTTTATCTACCAACCATGTTCGGGGCTTTACTGGCTGGGAAGCTGTGATAGGACGTGGTTCCAAAACGGGCGAACCTCACTACGGAACGCATGCCTGGCCATCGCTCAACACCTCTATAATCACCGTGGTGGAAGATGAAAAGGTAAAAAGAATACTCGACGATTTGCGTACGCTCGACGGCACTTCCGAGCGGATGGGTATCCGCGCCTTCGTGTGGAATATAGAAGACGGAATGTAATTCAGAACGAATACATCTCTGTTTAGATTAACATGCGTTTTTCCGGGTTAAACCGAAAAACGCATGTTTTTTATTATAACATCTGTTTGGGCTGAATAGCAGTGCATAAGCCTGAACCGGACTCTTTCTTTGATTGTTCTTCTGCGTTCTTTCATCACGAAAGTAGCTGCCTCGATCATGGAAGTAGCTGCCTCGATCATGGAAGTAGCTGCCTCGGTCACGGAAGGAGCTACCTCGGTCACGGAAGTAGCTACCTCGATCACGAAAGTAGTTGCCTCGGTCATGAAAGTAGCTACTCCGGTCGCTGAATTTCATGGATAGTTTATCCCGTTAAATTGATTGCTTGTTTGTACGGCTTGTCTGAAAATAAAAATGACCGAAGCCGGAACTTTTCTGTTGTTCCGCGCTTCGGTCATCTTTTTGTTGAATGCAAACTAAGTATTAACCATTAATCATTTATAATTAACCCTTAATAATTACTCCTTAGACCATCAGTTTCTTGTAGCGTATTCGTTTCGGACCTTCGTCGCCCAAACGCATTTTTTTGTTTTCTTCGTATTCGGAGTACGAACCTTCGAACACAAATACCTCTGAGTTACCTTCGAAAGCAATGATGTGCGTACAGATACGATCGAGAAACCAGCGATCGTGCGAAATTACGACTGCACAACCCGCAAAGCCTTCCAGACCTTCTTCCAATGCCCGCAAGGTATTTACGTCAATATCGTTGGTCGGTTCGTCGAGCAGCAATACGTTAGCTTCCGATTTCAATGTGAGTGCCAGATGCAAGCGGTTTCGTTCACCACCCGACAGTACCCCACAGAGTTTTTCCTGATCGCCACCTGCAAAGTTGAAACGCGACAGGTAGGCCCGTGCGTTGATTTCTTTTCCGCCCACACGGATAAATTCGGTTCCACCGGAGATAACCTGATAAACCGTTTTAGCCGGGTCAATGTCGGCATGGCTCTGATCCACATAACCGATCTTTACCGTTTCACCTATTTCGAAAGTGCCTTTGTCTGCCTTTTCCAGTCCCATCATCATCCGGAACAATGTGGTTTTACCGGCACCGTTTGGTCCGATAATTCCAACTATGCCGTTGGGCGGAAGCATAAAGTTGAGGTTGTCAAACAGCAGTTTTTCGCCAAAGGCTTTGGATACATCTATAGCTTCCACTACTTTGTTTCCCAGTCGGGGTCCGTTGGGAATAAAGAGTTCCAGTTTTTCTTCTTTCTCGCGTTGGTCTTCGTTGATTAATTTGTCGTAGGCTTCCAAACGGGCTTTACCCTTAGCATGACGGGCTTTTGGAGCCATACGCACCCATTCCAACTCGCGTTCCAGCGTCTTGCGTCGTTTGCTGGCTTGTTTCTCTTCGCCCGCCATACGGGTCGTTTTTTGCTCCAGCCACGATGTGTAGTTTCCTTTCCACGGAATACCTTCGCCGCGATCCAGTTCCAATATCCAGCCTGATACATTGTCCAGAAAATAACGGTCGTGCGTAATGGCAATGACTGTTCCGGCATACTGTTGCAGGTGATGTTCCAACCATTCTACCGATTCGGCATCAAGGTGGTTGGTCGGTTCGTCGAGCAACAGAATGTCGGGATTGCTAAGCAACAACCTACACAGAGCCACACGTCTGCGTTCACCTCCGGAGAGGTTTTGCACCAACCATTCTTCGGGCGGGCAACGAAGAGCGTCCATAGCGCGTTCCAGTTTGTTGTCCAGGTTCCATGCGTCGGCATGGTCCAGCAGTTCTTGCAGTTCACCCTGACGGGCAATGAGTTTGTCGAAGTCCGCATCCGGTTCGGCAAATTGTTCGTTGATTTGTTCGTATTCGGCAAGCATATCCACCACTTCCTGTACGCCTTCCTGCACAATTTCTTTGACCGTTTTGGTTGGGTCGAGCTTCGGATCTTGTTCCAGATAGCCTACCGAGTATCCGGGCGAGAACACCACTTCACCATCGAACGATTTTTCGATTCCGGCAATGATCTTCAGCAGGGTTGACTTACCCGAACCGTTTAAACCGATAATACCGATTTTGGCTCCGTAGAAAAATGAAAGATAAATGTTGTTTAATACTTTTTTTTGAGGAGGAAAAGTCTTACTGACTCCCACCATCGAGAAAATAACTTTTTTATCGTCGGCCATATTATTAAGTAAATGATAATTATTATTGCTATGTTTTTTACCACAATAGTTCACACTAGTTTTAAATAGAAGATATAAGACTAAGAACACATAGTATTATCCCGAATACCGGGATAATTTCAGACTAAGCAAAAGTATCGTCAGATACTTTTACTATGTGACCTAAGTTTTTTCTCCCCCCCCATTATTTCTCCCGAGTATCGGGATGTTCCATATGTGTGCTATGTGATAGAAATAGTTCATTAAATATTGGAAACTACTTATGAAAATGTTTAATCGTTGAAGTGTGTAATTCTAAAAATAATTTCAGGTGCAAATATACAAAGAAACAAGCAATTGTAAAATGGGGGATTTCTATAAAAAGAATCCCCCTGTGTGTAAACCTGCTTTTTAATCAGATTCGTTTAAGCGTTGCGATGTCGGTTGACTTAGCTGTTTTTATAAGAAAAACAGGACTATGCAAAATAAAATGCCGGCGGCGGTCAGAATAAGTCCTCTGCTGAATAATTTGGTCCCTCGTTTAAACATCCACAATGCCGATATGGCCAGAAAAAGAAGCAATACCCCGAAAATGGTGGTGATCCAATGTGCCGGACTTTTTGAATTTGTTTTGTGTATGTCTCCGAATTTCTTCAGCACCAGGGGCAATTCTTTTACGCTGTAGCTAGCAGCTCCGGTAGCTGCATTGTAGGTGCCTTCTTTGAAGTATACGATTTCTCCTTCTGTTTTTGTCGCCTTGAAATTCTTGATTTTGAGCGTTTCGCCAAGGTCGGAAGCGGCTATGCCAGGTGCAACAGTCTTTTCAATCCGGGTCTCGTGCTTTAAAAAGTCTCTGTCGCGGTAAATGAATACGATTCCGCTTAATGTGTAAATAATGATCAGTCCGATGATGAAGTATCCTACATCGCGGTGTAAGCTACGCATAATCTGATGAATGTTTTTTGATTTCTTGTGTTCCATATTAGGGTTGAAATGATGAAATTTAATTGGCATTCTAACAGAAGAGCTTTCGCGAATGTTTAGGACGTTAACTATTCTTTGATTTCTGCTTTTACTTCCGCTTCGGTTAGTTCGGCTTTGTCGTTTGTGTTTGTTGTTAAAGCATTCAACACCTTTTCATCCACATCTTTTGATATTGCTTTTATCCTGTCGATGGTTCTTATTCGGGTACTGGCTATTACTTCGGACAGGTCGGTGTCGGTCCATCCTTTTTCATTTGTCGCAAAACGGTGGATGTAAACTTTGTTGGATATGTTAGCTCCTACACTGTCCAGCGCTGTCTTTACATAAGCATCGATGTAATTCATTCGGCTCATTGGGGCATAATTCTTTCGAATCGTCAGGATTTTTTGGTAGTAGTTTGTAAAAACTTCTTGTACTGTTTGTGCTGTAACGCTTTTCTTGTCGACTTCTGTCAGGCTGTCGGTTTGCACTTCTTTGGTTGCTGACTGGCTGGGTTGTGCGGCGGATGCATAACCAAATGAATAAAACGGAATGCAAACGATAAGGAGGAATAGTTTTGTCATGTTGAGTTTTGTATGAGGTCTGTTTTCCCGAAAATGGGACATCCGTGCAAAACTACAACATCCGGTCTGTTTGCAGTTGTATTATTGTTCTTATATGTTGCATAATTCACAGCTTTCAGGTTTTCTTCGAAGTCTGGCGACGCGAAATATGCGATGTTTGATGCCGCTCGTTAAGCTATTTGTTTTACAACCCGCTTCAGCATGTTTCTGACAATAATCCGGTGAAAGGGCTTTACGAAAAAGAAGTAAAACTTTCCGAAGGAATTATTGTAACGTACGAGGGTGGAAGAGTAGAGCCTGATTGTTGTATCGTTGATCGGCTCTAGCAGAATGCCGGTTCTGAAATTCAAATGTTTGTCTTTTTCGCCCAGTATGATTTCATTATCGGTTCTGCTTTCTACCCGAAACAGGCTGACCGTTGATCCTACCGGATAATAAACTGCTGGATCCGGCCTGCTTATTTTGGTTGCATTCCCGGATTTTAGACCAAACCATCCTACAATGAAGTTGCGGACAGCAAATAGTACTGTAACCCACCGTGGACTGCTGCCGAATAAGTTGGCTGCCAGATAATCGATAGAATAATGATGAGGATTGGGTATTTCTGCGCTAAAAACGTCGGAATAATCAATAGTGCCAAAATCAGATTGAATAATCGATTTCTGGAAAAACGGAGAGTCGGGTGAGTTTTTACGCATAGTGTTTGTTTTGATCTTGTTGTGCTTGTCGAATAATGAACCTGCAGTTTTCTGTTGTTGTAGCCATGCAGGTGCAGCTCTTTAAAATGTCATTCTTTCGGCTTATTTTCGTTCAAATTTTTCAATCACTGCCCATACTCGTTCTTTAATTTCGTCGGGTGTCGGGTTGAGTTCCCGGGTGCTGAAAGTGCCGTGGTCCACGTCAATGCGTTCGAAAACCATAAGGTAGAGCGCAAAAATGATTTCCAGGCTTAATTGACTGCGGGGTTCCAGCTGTGGTTTAATTCGTTGCATAATCTCATAGGTCTTCCTCCTGTATTCGTCAGCTACGAGGTATAATTCCCGGATCATTTCGCGGAAGCCGCTTGTGATTTCTGCACCACGCGCCATGTCGAGCAACTTTTTACGATCAAGCTGGTATTTTACGATCAAGTCGTCCGGAAAATAATTCAGATTATGTGTATGGTCTTTTACAAAATCGCGAATAATGTGTACCAGATAGCTGAAAACAGCACAAGGCGTTGCTGCTTCTTTTACGTCAAAAGCCGGTGCCAGGTATTGTTCGCCTTGCCGGGTGAGTCCGCACAGGTGCACAAAGATGGATGCCGGTGCCACCGATGCTCCTGATGCATAATCAATAAATGCGGATAGGGTAGGGAAGCCGTCGTGATAAATGTCATAGATCATTGAGCGTGCAAATGCTTCGAGGGGCCAGGACGGTACGCGGAACTTTTGAATAGTTTCGGTCAGTTCGGTTTGCGACGAGTCTTTTGTCGTAGCCTGCAAAATGGTGCTTATCCAGTCGTTGACACTTGTTTCAAAATGCGCTCTCTCGTTTGGGGCAATGGTTTCGTGTTCCGACTTGTAATTGTCAATCAGATCGTCGATGGCGCGCATAATCCGATAACAAATTTTTGCTGCCTGATAACGATCCTCATCCCAAAAATGGGCCGCAATCAGGATATTAGGATGATCGACGATTTTGTCAAACTCGATAGAATGAAAAATGTCCGAATAAAGTTTGGCTTCCGGTTGAGATAATGTTTCCATATTTACTTCAATGAATCTTTCAAAATACGTTCGCTCGTAAGTTTAGCCGACAGCAGTACGAGTGGAACTCCATTGCCCGGATGTGTACTTCCACCCGTAAAATAGAGATTTTTATATTTGGCGTGCCGGTTGTGTGGGCGGAAATAGCCCATCTGAAAAATGGTGTGGCTTAAACTCCCGAAAACCGATCCTTTACTTACATTACAGTAGCTTTCAAAAGTCTTTGGCGTAAAGCATTTCTCCAATTTAATATGTTCGTCAATATCCGTCAGACCGGCTTCTTTCAGCCTCTGGATTACCGCTCTGCGTGTATATAGCTTTATTTGAGTCCAGTTTTGATTATGCTTTTCATCAATGTGACCAACGGGAACAATGACCGAGAGCGTATCTTGACGGTAGGGTGCAGCCGATTTGTCGGTGCGTGTCGGTGCATGTACGTAGAAGCTCGGATTATCGGATAATGTTTTTTCGTTGAAAATCTTTTCCATTCCTTCTTTGTAGGGCTCGTTCAGAAAAATGCTGTGGTGGTCTAGCTGTGGGTACACTTTATCCAATCCCCAGTGAAAAACGAGAGCCGAGCAGGAATATTTTTTTTCCCTTAGTCGTTTTGCCTTCCAACTAGCGGGCAGTAGCGTGTTGTAAATGTAAGGTAGGTCGGCATTCCCAATCACAATGTCGGCAGCGATCACTTTACCGGTTCTTAGTCGAATGCCTTCGGCTTTGTTCCCGTTTACTATTATTTTATCTACCTCTGCTTTACAGTGAAATTGTACGCCCAATTTCGTAGCTCTTTCCAATAGCTTTGTTGCCACGCGGTGCATACCTCCCTGGGGGAAAAGTGCACCTTCGGCAATTTCTGCCCCCGGCAGCATGGAGAAGAATGCCGGTTGACGATACGGGTTTTGCCCTACGTAAATGTTTTGAAACGTAAACGCTTTTTGCAGACGTGTGTCTTTGAAAAACCGTTGAATATAGTCGGTGTGTTTAATCCAGGTTTTTAACCGGATAAGTAACAGTATACTTTTGAAATTGATGAATTGGAAGACGTGGTAAAAGTTCTTATTCAGTAATCCATTCATGGAGCTTTTGAAAAAATCGTATCCTTCTTTTACGTAGCGTTCGTAGTGCACAAAACTTCCACGTTCCATACTTTCGAGTTGGGTTTGCATCTTTTCGGCATCGCGAGTAAATGCAAAATCAGTTCCATCGCCAAAGAATAGTTTGTAAACGGGCTCCAGTGATTTGGTTTCAAGCTCTTTGTCCATGTCCATCCCCAATGCAGTAAAAACCTCCCTGTAAAGCGATGGCATGAGCAGGATGGTTGCGCCCAGATCAAATCTGTGACCGGACAGTTTTATTTGTCCGCAGCGACCACCCGGTTTTGCATTCTTTTCATACACTTCAACGGCAAAGCCGTTTTGCGCCAGAAAAACAGCCGTTGCTATTCCGCCGACACCTGCACCGATTATTACCGCTTTTTTTCGTTCGCTCATGACTGAATCCACTTTTTTGTATACAACTGCAAAGATATAAAGAATGGTGGAATGTGAGATGCAGATGGAATGATATTCCCCGGTTTGTAAAAACAATGACAAACCTGTGATATACGCTTTGGGGAGTGATAATGACTCACAACATATAATTTGGCAGGCTTTTATTGATTTAAAATCAAGTAGAGTTTATTCATTGCCTGAAATCTTATTTGCGAAAACTTGCTTTTTTTAGTCGTTTATGCGCTTCTATACTGATTCATCTTTATTCGCAGTCGAAATCGGTTTTATTTTGCTTTGAAATAAGATTTTAGTGCTAAATCTCCGGTTTTTCGTTGATGTAGGAGCTTTCCCGTATCTTATCCAGGTAGATGGATTTTACAACTACTGTTCCGGCGATAAAATCGTGAATTGCACGTTTTCTTGGATTAGCAAGTAGGACAATGGTTCCACTGATAGCCCACAAATAATTGATCCATGATTGAATTTTGGAGAAAGTCGGGTTGAGTGTTGAAATGAGGGTGTATTTTTTAGTGAATCCTAAGCCGGCATAAAAGCTGTCGTCAATAGAATTTAATGTCAGGATCATTAGGTAGATACCCAAGATAGCCAGACAGAAATCTATGGCGTATCTGTAGAATGCTGCATTCCAGTTTAGGTCATCGCCATTTTTCTGTATGATCTTGATGTCCATAATTAGTTTGCCCGGTGTTCCTCCGTAAACTTTCACCAGATATACTTCATAGAAAACGCCAAACAGCAAATTCGGGACAACGGTATAAAAATAGGCCGACTTGCTTAATCCATTAATGTAAAGTAAAATTCCAGCGAGTGGCAGAAATATGATGAAATCCAGAATTTTGGCAGCAGCACGAATCCAGAATCCTGCGTAGACCTCACTCTCAATTCCGGGAAATTTCGTAGGTAATAGTTCTCTTTTCATTTTGTAATTGCTAGATTTTTTAGTTTTTTCTTTCTAAAATTTACGCGCAAATATAAATATTATAACATTAACAACAAAATGTTTTTGAAAAAAAGAGATGTGTTTTTTATCATAAACAACAAAACCCCCGATAGCTAAATTCTATCGGGGGTTAGATGACAAAAGGGCGAATATGAAAAAAGCAGGATAAACCTCTCAGATCAGATTCGTCCAACAGAAATCAGAGCTTTTTATTTTACATAGAAAGCTGTCTGAACTCTTTATTTCCGAAAAGATATTGGAAATGTGTAATGAGAAAAAAGGGAATATTGTTCTTGAAATTAGTTTCAGACTGTGATCACCCCTTTTTCTGTTTCTTTTCTCTCTTTTCCTCTTTTTTTTCTTTTGGGGTTTTAAGAGGTTCTTTTTTTACTGTTTTTTTAGCATCTTGAGACTTAGCCATGATTTTATATGTTTTAGTGAGTATTCAGTTTTGAAATCTAGATTGGATAATGACTAATATTATTAGTTTGTTACGCAAAAATGATGAATTGGCAGAAAGAAACGATGTACAGGTAATATTTATTGCCCAAAAGGCTTTTGAGTGCTACAGGTAACATTTTCGCCCGGCGAAACATGAAAGTATTTGCAAAAATACAGATAATATTTGTAACGATAAGCAGTTTTGTCAAGTATAGTACCAAGTCCGCACTCCAGTCCTCCGTTAATAACATTTACCGTAGCCCCAAATCCGGGAACACGTCCTTTTTCAATATCATTGAGCGTTGGTTTCCACTTTCCGATCATAATGTCGTGGCAAGACGGTTTAGGAAACTGTGGGGTCATCCAAAACCAGAGCGCTGAGCCGAACGATAATACGGGATTTTGTGCGACCCGTTCTGGATGAAGTAGCAGAGAGTCTTTGGTTCCAAACCAGGCTTCGCTGAATTGACCGTAGTTATAGTTCCAGCTAAGTTGCTTAGGTCCTCTGCCCAAGTAACTTTTGTCCGGAGCCGGTGGGTATCTCTTTTTTGTGAGGTCGATGTATCTGTTTTTTGTGCTGTCTTCAACTTCCTCTACGTAATAAAGTCCCCATTTGAAATATCCCCCCGGAGCCTTCGCCCATCCTCCACTTGTTTCCTGAGCAATGTTGGCCAGAAAAGCGGCTAATTCCCGCTTTTGAGTAGTTGCATCCCCAATCGAAAGAAACTCAGGAAACAGTCGGGTTGCTTCTACAAATGCATTAAACGAATAAAAGTCGCCTTTCGATTTTAATGGGTTGGTAGGGTTATGCCCGTGTCGGTAGGGAAAAAGTTCATTCCATTTAGCTGCATTCAGGTATTTTAGTACTGCGGCTTTCCCTTTTTTGTTCAGTTCCACTCGTAAAGGTTCTTTGATTGGTGGGGTGGGCTGCGAAAAAGAGTTGACTGTAAGGAGTGAAATCAACAGAATGAAAATATGTTTCATATGACAGGTCTGGGATAAGCGCTAAAACCGGTTTATAATTTGCTGTTTATTTTGAATATACCTGCTGGAGTATTTACTATCCAGATGGAAAATACATTGACATAATTCCAAAACGAAAGTACTAAATTTTCCGGAATATCAAGTTCCAGTAGCGCTTCTTTATAACAGGTAAGCCAGACCTTGCGTCCTTCGAGGGTTATGGAAAACGGTGCATGACGATCCATCATGGCAGCGCGACCTCTATGCTGTTTATAATAGTCTGGTCCACCACAAATCTGAATGATAAAATCGGCGGAATGTTGTTTCGAAAGTTCAAACTCTGCATCATCTTTTGCGAATAAATGTTTGATGGAACTTACCCGAAGCAAATCATAATGTCTGCTTATTAGTTTCCGGATTCCTTCTTCGCCCAGATGGTTGTAAAATTCAGGATCAGGTTTCGTGACTTCAGGGCGCTCGCCATATTTGTAGGTATTTATTTGTAAGTCCATTTTGATGTAAGTTGTTTGTAAAAAAGTTTCATCTAAATAACTGTATCCGCATGTTGTTTGTTCGACTCTAAAATAAATAAGCCACGAAATTGTTTCCGTGGCTTATCTGTTTCTCCGAAGCAAGATGTTTTTAAACATTGAATTTCTCAAGCTTCATACTTTTTGAGTCTTTCAGGCATTCGGTAATGCTTTTAGCAATTCCATCTGCATCGAGTCCCAACATAGTGTAAAGCTCTTCTGGTGTTCCGTGCTCAACAAATGTATCATTAATGCCAAGTCGTTTTAGGTGGACATTATAATTGTTGTCGGACATAAACTCAAGTACTGCGCTGCCAAATCCGCCGTTGATCACGCCGTCTTCTATGGTTATGACTTGTTTGAAGTTTTTTCCTACTTCATGAAGTAATGCTTCGTCCAACGGTTTTAGAAAACGCAGATCATAATGTGCTATTGAAATGTTTTGTTCGGTTTCAATTTTTTGAATTGCTTTTGAGGCATTCACAGCCATGGTTCCTATCGTCAGAACGGCTAAATCCTTTCCGGTTTTCAAACATTCGCCTTTACCTACGACTACTGCTTTCATTGGATTTCTCCAGTCTATGAGTGTTCCTTTACCGCGCGGGTATCGAATCACAAATGGACCCATGTCGGGTTGTTGGGCTGTGAACATTAAGTTGCGGAGTTCTATTTCGTTTCGGGGCGCTGCAATAGTCAAATGAGGTATGCAACGCATGTAAGCCAAATCGAATAATCCGTGATGGGTAGCTCCGTCTGCACCTACTATGCCTGCACGGTCCAGACACATGACTACATTCAATTCCTGTAAAGCCACGTCGTGGATCAGGTTGTCGTATGCCCGTTGCATAAACGAAGAGTAAATATTGCAGAACGGAATCAGACCTTCTTTGGCCATTCCGGCCGAGAAAGTTACTGCATGACCTTCGGCAATACCCACGTCAAAAACGCGACTGGGTAATTCTTTCTGCATGATAGTCATAGAACAGCCCGAAGGCATAGCCGGAGTTATAGCAATGATTTTTTTATTTTTTTGAGCAAGTTCCAATAATGTTTCACCAAATACTTCCTGAAATAGCGGTGGAGTTGCAGCATTGGGATCGGCTACTTTCCGCTCGCCGGTTTCAACATTGAATTTTCCTGGAGCATGCCATACGGTAGCCGATTTCTCAGCAGGTTCGTAGCCTTTCCCTTTTTTGGTAATGACGTGGAGTACTTTCGGACCGTCGAATTTCTTTATTTCCGACATGATTCGTACCAATCCATCTACATCGTGTCCGTCGACCGGACCAAAATAGCGGATGTTGAGTCCTTCGAAAATATTATGCTGGCTGGTTAGCGTAGCCTTAACGCTGTTGTTGATGCGGATTATTCTGTTTTTTTTATCGTCGTTGAGGATATTCAGTTTCTTAAGTATCCGATACGCATTAAAACGGATCTTGTTGTAGGTGCGCGAAGTGGTTATGTCTACCAGATACTGCGTAAACCCTCCCTGTACCGGATCAATGGCCATTTGGTTGTCGTTTAAAACAATCAGCAGGTTGTTTTTGTCCATCGAAGTATTGTTTAATCCTTCGAATGCCAGACCACCTGTCATGGCACCGTCGCCGATAACTGCCACAACCTGCCGGTTTCTCTCATCCTTTAGCAGGGAGGCAACCGACATGCCCAAAGCAGCAGAAATAGATGTTGAAGAATGTCCTGTACCGAAAGCATCGTATTCACTTTCTTTGGGTGATGGAAAACCACACAAACCTTTGAATTGCCTATTGGTATAAAAGCGGTCACGACGACCTGTCAGGATTTTATGCCCGTAAGCCTGATGCCCCACATCCCATACTATACGGTCGTACGGGGTACTGAATACATAATGAAGCGCCACTGTTAGCTCAACAACACCTAAATTAGATCCTAAATGACCGGGATTCTTTGATACTTCATCAATTATAAATTGTCGAAGTTCATCGCAAACTGTAGGGAGCTCATTTCTATTAATTCCTTTTAGATCAATTGGTGAGTTAATATGGTTGATATATTGATAGTTTTTTTTATCCATGATATTAGTCGAAATAGCTTGCAAAAATAATATAAATTTATGGTCATTATTCTTTTTGTACTGCTTATCTTTGCGCTGCTTGTGTTTTTTATATAACACATTTTCATTGAAATTGCTCATTTAATACTGGAATATGATTTTTTCGCAGAAAAGAAGCCTCTCTTCTTACAGTTTGAATAAAAATAACATTTTTTTCTTCTGAATTATTTGACAATTCGGATTCTTGCCGTATCTTTGCATCCGAAAATTACAGAAAATATGACTTCTCAACGCATTTATACTATTCTCGTACTCGTCGTGCTTCTATTGGTCTACAATCAGAGGTGAGATGGTTACGTTGTATAAGTGTATGTGAAATACAGAAAACCTTTCTCACCATAACGGAGAAAGGTTTTTTATTTGGAAAAAGATCCCCGATCGGGGTAATTGAGATTCTCGAAAAAAAGAAAGAACGATAGAACAAATAATCATGAAACAGGAATTACGCAGTGCTACCAGTACAGGTGGTCGTAGAATGGCCGGAGCGCGCTCATTGTGGCGTGCAAATGGAATGAAGGATAATCAGATGGGAAAACCTATTATTGCCATCGTTAATTCATTTACTCAATTTGTTCCCGGACATGTTCATTTACATGAAATTGGTCAGAAAGTAAAAGCGGAAATAGAAAAACTTGGTTGCTTTGCTGCCGAATTTAATACCATTGCCATCGACGATGGAATTGCTATGGGGCACGATGGTATGCTTTATTCATTGCCATCGCGCGACATTATAGCCGACAGCGTGGAGTATATGGTAAATGCTCATAAAGCTGATGCTATGGTGTGTATCAGAAATTGCGATAAAATTACGCCTGGGATGCTGATGGCTGCCATGCGATTGAATATTCCTACGATTTTTGTGTCGGGTGGACCGATGGAAGCCGGTGAGTTGGATGGAAAGCAGTTGGACTTGATTGACGCTATGGTTCAGTCGGCCGATGAAAATGTTTCGGATGCGCAGGTAAAACGCATCGAAAATGCCGCTTGTCCTACCTGTGGATCGTGCTCGGGTATGTTTACGGCTAATTCTATGAACTGCCTAAACGAAGCCATTGGACTGGCTTTGCCGGGTAATGGAACTATCATAGCAACACATGCTAACCGGACTCAACTATTTGTTGATGCAGCTAAACTGATTGTCGAAAATGCGCAGAAATATTATTTCGAAGGCGATGCTTCTGTGTTGCCCCGCTCTATTGCTACGCGTGAAGCTTTTATGAATGCCATGACACTCGATATTGCTATGGGAGGATCTACCAATACGGTGCTTCATATCCTGGCTGTTGCTCATGAAGCTGAAGTAGAATTTACGATGGATGACATTGATGCACTTTCGCGCAAAACTCCTTGTCTGTGCAAAGTGGCTCCCAATTCGCAGAAATACCATATTCAGGATGTAAATCGTGCCGGTGGTATTATGGGTATTTTGGCTGAACTTAGCAAAGGCGGTTTGCTGAATACTTCGGTTTTACGTGTTGATGGCATGACTTTGGGCGAAGCTGTAGAAAAATTTGATATTACCAATCCAAAAGTTTCGGCTGAAGCGGTTGAAAAATATAAAAGTGCTCCCGCACATAAATTTAATCTGGTGATGGGTTCACAACATACCCAATATCCCGAGCTGGACGGTGATCGAGTCAGTGGCTGTATTCGCGATGTGGAACATGCTTATACGAAAGATGGTGGTCTTGGAATTCTGAAAGGAAACATTGCACAGGATGGATGTGTTATTAAAACCGCCGGTGTGGACGAAAGCATATGGAAGTTCAGCGGACCGGCTAAAGTTTTCACTTCGCAAGATACGGCTTGTGTTGGTATCTTAAGTGGAAAAGTGGTTTCGGGTGATGTGGTGGTGATCACACACGAAGGACCGAAAGGTGGCCCCGGTATGCAGGAAATGCTTTACCCAACTTCGTACATCAAGTCGAAACATCTGGGTAAAGAGTGTGCCCTGATTACCGATGGACGTTTCTCGGGGGGAACTTCCGGTTTATCTATCGGGCATGTATCGCCCGAAGCGGCAGCCGGAGGAAATATCGGATTGATTCAGGATGGAGATATTATTGAAATTGATATTCCGAGTCGTTCGATTAATGTGAAAGTAAGTGAGGCAGAATTGCAAAAACGTCGTGAAGCTGAATTGGCTCGTGGCAAAGAAGCGTTTAAGCCTAAAGATAGAAATCGTATCGTTTCAAAAGCTCTTCGCGCTTACGCCAGTTTGGTAAGTTCGGCCGATAAGGGAGCTGTGAGAATGATAGATTAATAATTGATAATTAATAGTTGATAGTTGACGAAATTCTCCAAGGATTTTGAAAGTTTACTCGTTTACTATTTACTTGTTTACTGAATATTATGGAAAACAAAAAAATAACAGGAGCCGAAGCATTTATGCGTTCGTTGGTACACGAAGGTGTAGACACGATTTTCGGTTATCCGGGCGGTGCTATTATGCCCGTTTTTGACGCATTATTCGATTACGATAAACATTTAAATCATATTCTTACCCGTCACGAGCAAGGTGCAACGCATGCTGCTCAGGGTTATGCACGCGTTTCGGGCAAAGTGGGTGTCTGTCTGGTTACTTCGGGACCGGCGGCAACGAATGCCATAACCGGAATTAGTGATGCCATGCTTGATAGTACACCCATGGTGGTCATTACCGGGCAGGTGGGTGCTGCATTGCTGGGAACCGATGCTTTTCAGGAAATAGACGTGGTCGGCATTACGCAGCCTATTACCAAATGGGCTTACCAGATTCGTAAAGCTGAAGATATTGCCTGGGCGGTTGCGCGTGCTTTTTACATTGCCCGCAGCGGACGCCCCGGACCGGTAGTTCTTGACTTTGCGAAGAATGCTCAAACGCAGCTCGTGGAATTTGATTACAAACCCTGCACCTTTATTCGCAGTTATTTACCGGTTCCTGAAGTTCAGCCTTTGCAAATAGAAGCGGCGGCTGCACTGATTAACGGGGCAAAGAAACCATTCGCATTGGTTGGACAAGGAGTTATTCTGTCGAATGCCGAAGCCGAATTGAAAGCATTTCTGGAAAAAGCGGATATTCCTGCTGCCTGGACTTTGCTCGGAGCTTCTGCCATGTCGTATGACTTTCCGTTGAATAAAGGCTTTTTGGGGATGCACGGAAATGTGGGTCCCAATATGAAAACGAATGAATGCGATGTGTTGATTGCTATTGGGATGCGGTTTGACGACCGTGTAACCGGCGATTTGAACACCTATGCCAAGCAGGCTAAAATTATTCATCTGGATATTGATATTTCCGAGATAGGTAAAAACGTAAAACCGGATGCTCCGGTATTGGGTTCGGCCAAGGATACTTTGCCGGCGCTTACAGCCAAAGTAAATCCGGCTAAGCATACGGAGTGGATACATTCATTCGAGGAATGTGAAAAGCTGGAATACGAAAAAGTAATTAAGCGTGAAGTTTATCCCGAATCGGGAGAAATGACTATGGGTGAAGTAATTCATAAGATATCAGAGGCTACCGATAATAAAGCAGTGTTGGTAACAGATGTAGGTCAGAACCAGATGATGGCTGCCCGTTACTTTAATTATACCCAAACGCGCAGTGTGGTTACTTCGGGTGGACTGGGAACTATGGGATTTGGGCTTCCGGCTGCCATAGGTGCCAAAATGGGTGCTCCCGAACGGACGGTTTGTACGTTTTGTGGTGACGGTGGTTTTCAAATGACTATTCAGGAATTGGGAACCATTATGCAGGAACAGATTGGTGTGAAAATGATTATTCTGAACAATCATTTTTTGGGCATGGTTCGTCAGTGGCAGGAAATGTTTTTTGATGAACGCTATTCGTTTACCGAGATGCAAAACCCCGATTTTGTGGCTATTGCGAAAGCTTATCGCATTGATGGTACGGAAGTACATAAACGTGAAGACTTGGACGATGCCATTGCCGATATGTTGAAAGACGATAAACCTTATCTGCTCGTTGTGAATGTAGAGAAAAAGGGGATGGTGTTTCCAATGGTTCCGGCCGGTACCTGTGTTACTAATATTTTATTGGGAGATTAAATCATGGAAAATACATTATATACAATCACCGTTTTTTCGGAAAATACCGTCGGGCTGTTAGGGCAGATAACTATTATTTTTACCCGGCGCAACTTGAATATTGAAACGCTTTCGGTGTCTCCGTCGGCCATAAAAGGAATTCATAAATTTACCATAACACTTTTTACCACCGAAGATTTGGTGCGTAAAGTGGTGCAACAAATAGATAAACGCGTTGATATTCTGAAGGCCTATTATAATACCGACGAAGGGCTGGTGTCGCAGGAAATTGCTTTATACAAAGTGGCTACCGACAAATTGTTGGAATTGGGTACTATCGAACAATTGATCCGCCATCATCATGTGCACATATTGGAAATGAATGAAAACTTTGTTGTGTTTGAAAAAACGGGGCATTACGACGAAACTCAACAACTGTTTGAGGAACTGAGTCAGTCGGTGGGAGTGTTGCAGTTTATCCGTTCAGGGCGGGTGGCAATAACCCGCTCCAAGGTTGAACGACTCAGCGATATGCTGGAAAATATTCAGCAAAAATTTGAGAAATAATGAGCTTGCCGAGCCTCTACACAGGAGTAGGAGGACAAGTTTCAAATCAACTAAATAGTAATTATGGAAGATGTTTCCCTTTCGGGGATTAGAAAATTAAAAAAGAGTTATCCTTTTCAGATTCCACCGCAATTTGTCGACTTTCAGTTTCGCGTAACGATGGCGACATTGGGTGATATTTTACTTACTACAGCACAGTTTAATGCGGATGATAATGGTTTTGGGTTACGCCGACTGAACGAAATGAACTGTTCGTGGGTGCTTACCCGGCTGGCCATTGAGATGAAACGTTTTCCGGAACAGTACGAGAACATTCAGGTAGAAACCTGGGTGGAAGAAGTGGGACGGGCCAATACCACCCGTAACTTTTGCATCCGCGACGAGAAAAATGAAATAATAGGAAATGCTTGTTCGCAATGGGTGTTTTTTGATATGGAAACCCGCCGTGCAAAAGACTTGCAAACGCTGGATGGAATTCATGATTTTGCTAATGGCGAAGCAAGCGAGATCGAAAGACCTATTAAGCTGGGTGCGGTAGAGGGGGAAAGATACGATGCTTTTAAAGTAAAATATGGCGATATTGATATTAACGGGCATGTGAATAGCATACGTTACATTCAGTGGATTAGCGATTGTTTTTCGTTGGATCGGTATCGTAGCTCGCAGGTGAAACGTTTTGAAATAAACTACGTAAACGAAATGCTTTTTGGTGATGCTGTAGAGATTATCGGCCATGAAAAAGCGCCTGACGATTTTCGTTTTGAAATTCGGAGGGATGGTAAGGCAACTTGCAAAGCGAGGGTTGTATTCTAATATTTTAATTAAACTTTTCCAAAGTTCTGAACTTTGGGAAAGTTAGTAGTTAGTAAAAAAGATAATCAAATAACTTATATAACGCTCTTCGAAGTCCCCTGGAGGGATTGAGGGAGCCAAAATTCAAAAAAAATGGCAAATTATTTTAGCTCACTTCCATACCGTCTGAAAGGGCAGGAGCTTGGAAAATGTGATTTTATGCAGAGCAGCGAATTCGCTGACGGTGTCAAAAAACTTATTGGTAAGAAAATCGTAATCATCGGTTGCGGTGCACAGGGTCTGGCTCAGGGTCAAAACCTGCGCGATAGCGGTCTGAATGTGGCTTACGCATTGCGTCAGGAAGCCATCGACAGTAAACGTGCATCGTATGTAAATGCTACTGAAAATGGTTTCGAAGTAGGTACGTTCGAAGAACTGGTTCCTACGGCCGATTTGGTTTCGAATCTGGCTCCCGACAAACAACACACACCGGTAATTAAAAAAATTATTCCGTTGATGAAAAAAGGCGCTTGTTTGTCTTATTCTCATGGATTTAATATTGTAGAAGAAGGTACTCAGATTCGGAAGGACATTACTGTGGTTATGATTGCTCCAAAATCGCCTGCATCGGAAGTGCGTGCCGAATACCTGCGTGGTTTCGGTGTTCCTACGCTTATTGCCGTTCACTCGGACAATAATCCGAACGGCGACGGACTTGAAATAGCCAAAGCTTATTGTGTTGGTACGGGCGGTCACAAAGCCGGAGTGCTACTTTCGTCGTTTGTGGCCGAAGTAAAATCGGATTTGATGGGCGAACAAACCATTCTTTGCGGACTGTTGCAAACCGGTTCTATTCTTTCGTTCAACAAAATGGTGGAAAAAGGCATTGAGCCTGCATATGCATCAAAATTGGTTCAATACGGTTGGGAAACTATTACCGAAGCCCTGAAAATTGGTGGTATTACCAATATGATGGATCGGTTGTCGAATCCGGCCAAGATTGAAGCTTTCAAACTGTCGGAAGAACTGAAAGATATTATGCGTCCGTTGTTTATCAAACACATGGACGATATTCTATCGGGCGAATTCTCAAAAACCATGATGGAAGACTGGGCAGCCGGCGACAAAAAGCTGTTGACCTGGCGTGCTGAAACAGGCGAAACAGCATTCGAAAAAACGCCTGCCGGAAACAATGAAATTACAGAACAAGAATACTTTGATAATGCCACTTTGATGGTAGCTTTTGTAAAATCGGGCGTGGAACTTGCCTACGAAACCATGACATGTTCAGGCATCAAAAACGAATCGGCTTATTACGAATCGTTGCACGAAACACCGCTGATTGCCAATACCATTGCGCGCAAGAAATTGTTCGAAATGAATCGTGTGATTTCCGATACGGCCGAATACGGATGTTATCTGTTCGACCATGCTTGTAAACCGCTTTTGGCCGACTTTATGGCTAAAATCAATACCAACGTTATCGGTAAAAACTTCAATGAAGGAATAGATGCACACGTTGATAACTTTGAATTGGTTAGAGTTAATGCGGCTATCCGCAATCACTCCATCGAAGTTTGTGGAGCTCAACTTCGTGCTGCTATGACTGCTATGAAAAAAGTAGTGGAATAAAAGTAGCGCAACCAACTAAAACAAGAGCCATTTCCGTAATAGGAGATGGCTCTTGTTCTTTTCTGTTATTTGGTTTCCGGAGTTATCGGGTCTTCTTTGTGTACCTCTTTGCCTTCTTGCCGGCGGGTGTCGCGGGCTTTCAGTTGGGCTTTAAAATTCGAATTTAGTTCGTTCAGTTCGTTGCCCGGAGTCTTATAGTCGAGTGTTTCATATTCTGTGCTGCAAAACTCAAATGCATGGTAAAAATCGGTTAAAGCCTTATCTGTTTCCATGCGAATGGCACGTGCATCTACTTTTTCTACGGCTGATTCTTCGCTGGTGCGTTGTGCATCGAGGCTGATAAACTGCGTATTAATAGCCAATAAATGGTCGAACATAAAGCTCAGTTGCAGTGCAACTGCTGCGGCTTTAATAGCTGCGTTCCCATTATAATCGACAAGTAAGTTATTGAATCGTCCTGTATTTTGTACGTAGTTAGTATCGCCAATGTCCCGTCCGTGTTTATCCAGAAAACGATTCATAACGCTTACATGGGTAGCCAGTTCGGGGATGCTCAGTTTGCCCAGTTTCTTAGTCTGATCCATTACTGCTTTAATCACTGTGCGGCGTTCATTGTTCAGGTCGGCCAGCTGATTGCTGATCGCATTGCCCAATTCCTGTGCCTTTATCTTGTCCAGCTCGGGCAATAATGCGTTCACGCGGTCAAAAGCTTTTTTCAGATGTAATGCTTCGGGGTTGTACTTTAGCATAATAGCTACGCTACGACTTACGAATACGCAATATTCGATGTTCCAAAGTTGCTTTAGAGGCAGTCTGATAAGGGTAAATTTCATAATGTTGTAATTTAAAGTTGTTTTGATTGTGATTAACGAGAGCAAAAATAAAAACATTTTTTGTAATTAGCAACGAAATGAGCATTATTTTTTATGGATAAACTATTTTTTAGTTCAAATAATTACATTTTTGGGCTGAGAAAAATAAAAATGGCTTCTGCCCATGATGGGCAAAGACCAAATGAATTGGCGGCGAGCTTGCCCATCATGGGCAAAGGCGAATCCGTTTTACTTCTTGCAAGCCCACGATGAGGAAACGAGAATCCGTTTCATTTCTTGTTTTCCCAAGATGGGCAAGGTCGAATCTGTTTTGCTTCTTACTTGCCCAGTTTGGGCAGAGGCAAATCCGTTTCACTTCTTGTCTGCCCAAACTGGGCAGAGCCGGATTTTTTTTGCGTCAGCCCAAACAGGGCAGAGCTGTGGTAAAAGAAAGAGTTTTTTAGATTTTTATTCCCTGATGTGGCGCGGAGGAAGGTATTTTATTTAAAGGATAATTATAGGTTGCTGGAAAGTTGGCTTGTAATAAGCTAATTATGGAGTAGAACCTAAGCTAGTGCTTTTTATCTCAAGTCTGATCAATGCATCCACCCAATTGCTTACCTCTTGCAGCTTACTGCTTACCGCTCGCTGCTTGCTAATCTATCTCCAGTTGCAATCCGTTTTTCAGAATGTCGAGTGCCGGATTTTGCTCAGCCAGAAGTCGGTATCGTTCTTCGGGCGTGGTGGCGCGCTGCATAGCCGATGCTTCCATCACTTTTACCGCCATTTTCACCGATGTGTTTTTTAGTTGAGCATGTATAAAGCTCATGATGTCCGACTGCAGACGTTTTAATTCTTTTTCTTGCAGAATATTACTTACTGTAACCTCGAAGGTGGTGGCACTAGTCATTTGAGGTATAGTACTTCGGAAAAAGCTTACCATGCGTCCTTGTTCGGGGATAGTTCCGGCAAATTGTTGCCATGCGCAGATCAGATCGTCGTGTGTAAATGCCTCGTTGAGTACCACTTTGGGCGCTTCGGGTGCAGCACTTTGCGTGGCTTTGGCCGATGATATATTGATCGGAGCCGAAATAGAAATGCTGCCGGGGCGTTGAAACGAAGGCTTGGTGTCAGCCACCGTATCTTTCGGTATGGCAGCTGTTATGTTGGGGCGTTCGGTGTGTGCCGGCTGAGCTGAAGAAGCCACATGATGCACTACTGTAGGAGCTGCCGCAACTTGCGAAGCTCTGTTCTCGGTGTGTACAGGAGCCGTTATTGCCAGTTTTTGTATGGGTGCAGGCTGCTCATCAACTAGTATGGACTTTTTTTTTTCATCCGTCAGTTGGCACAGACGAATTAAAGCTAACTCTACAAGTAGCCGTTTGTTCTTACTTTGCCGGTAATCCAGGTCGCAGTCATTGCTTACTTTCAATGCCTGAAACAGAAAGTCGGGAGTGCACAATTGCGCCTGTGTTTTGTAGCGTTCGCCTATGTCGGCACCCACTTCCAGCAAGGCTACCGTTTGCGGATCTTTGCTCACCAGCACGTCGCGCAGGTGCGAGCTGAGTCCGGTGATAAAATGGTGCGCGTCGAATCCTTTGTTTAATATCTCGTTGAAAATAAGTAGCGATTGACTTACATCGTTTTTCTGAAACGCTTCTACCAACCGGAAATAATATTCGTAGTCCAACACATTCAGGTTGTCGATAACTCCCTGATAAGTGATGTTGTTGCCGCAGAAACTAACCAACTGGTCGAAAATAGACAATGCATCGCGCATTCCGCCGTCGCTCTTCTGAGCCACCACGTTCAGGGCATTTGCATCTACCGTTACACCTTCTTTTTCGGCCACCATTTGCAGATGTTTCACCGTGTCGGATACGGTGATTCGGTTGAAATCATAAATCTGGCAGCGTGAAAGTATAGTAGGGATAATCTTATGCTTTTCGGTAGTTGCCAATATAAAAATGGCATGCGCAGGCGGTTCTTCCAGCGTTTTCAGAAACGCGTTGAAAGCTCCCTGCGACAACATGTGGACCTCATCGATAATGTATACGCTGTATTTGCCTACTTGCGGCGGTATGCGCACCTGGTCGGTGAGTGAGCGAATGTCGTCCACCCCGTTGTTCGAAGCCGCATCCAGCTCATGTATGTTGTACGAGCGTTGTTCGTTGAACGATACGCAGGACTCGCATTCGTTGCAGGCTTCAAAGTCGGCAGTCAGGTTTTGACAATTGATGGTTTTGGCAAATATACGGGCACAGGTTGTTTTCCCTACTCCGCGTGGCCCGCAAAACAAATAGGCATGCGCCAGATGATTGCTTTTGATGGCATTCTTTAGAGTTGTAGTCAAAGATGATTGACCAACAACCGAGTTGAACGTGGATGGGCGATACTTGCGTGCCGATACAATGAAATTATCCATAAATTAAAACCTTTTTCTGCTTTTGCCTGCAAATATACTGAAAATAGATTGTACCGATCATCAAAAAAAAAGATTTCTGAAAAAAAAGCAGGTTTCTAAAAATTGCTTACCTTTGTCAATCAATTCGGTGACCCGACAATTTTCAACAATCAGGATCACTTACTATCTTATTCGTTTTCTGCTCAGACACAACTAATATTCATCATGGACGGCTCTCAAAAAACAGGAATAAAAATCGGTAAAAAACTCTTGAACAAATACCTCATCGTGTTTGTGGTTTTTACGGTACTACTTACCTTCTTCGACGATCATAGTCTTATACACCGTTGGCAAACTTATCGCCGCATTGTTCGGATGGAAAAAGAGTTGAAGTATTATCAGGACGAAATAGACACCAACAGGCAGAAACGTAATGAACTTCAGTCCAGCAACGAAAATCTGGAAAAATTTGCCCGCGAACATTATTTCATGAAAAAAGAAAACGAAGATATTTTTATAATTAAAGAATGAAACAAAAACAACCTTCCCAAATCCTTTTTATTATTGCCGGAACACTTACCATCCTGGGCGCTTTCAGTAAGCTGTTCGATTTGGCTTATGCACCCTACTTCTTTTCAATAGGCTCCGCTTTATTGATTTTTGTTCAGGGAAAAAATGCTTACGACATCAAAACATCCGATGCCCGCTTACGACGTTTGGCGCGTCTGGGTTTCCTTACCAGTCTGTTGTTGGCAATAGCCGCATATTTAATGTTTACTGGCTCCAATTCATGGGTAGTGCTGGTGCTGATGTATGCTGCCTCATCTTTTTTTCTTTCGTTTCGAGGAAACTAAATCCCGATCATTTACTAACAAAAATAGCCGCACTCTGATTCAGAATGCGGCTATTTTTGTTAGCCTTTAAAAGCTCTCCGGATTATTTCCTTCTTGCAGCAAATCTTTCGTTCAACAATTTGGTGATTTCAGTTGTGATATCATATCCCTTTTCGGCATACAATACGTTGTCGCTCGATGTGTTGCTGAAAATCATTTGATATTTATGATCTTTGTTGTACTGTTTCATGAAAGCATTGATGGTGTCGCGTAGCTGCTCACTCATTTTTTGCTGAATCTGTACCAACTGTTTACTCAGATCTCCGTCTAATGCTTGTAACTCTTGTTGTTTCTTTTGCAGACGCGTTTGCTCTTGTTCTGCGCGATCACGACTTAAAAAAGCATTGTTCTCCAGCTTGCGTTGGAATTCAGCCATTTCTACCTGCAACTTACGTGCTTGCGTGTTTATGGTAAGGCGGGATTCTTCTTGCTTTTTAATCAGCGATTCGTTAGCGTCTTTGGCAAACTGATAGTGCAGCAAGAGCGAATCAATATTAATATAGGCAATAGGCAATTTCCCCGATACTGCTACATCTTTGCCAGTTGTAAGTTGCTTTGCTATCGGGTTTGATTTGTTGGTCAAAACCAATACAAAGAGAATTACAATAGCTACAGCCATGATGGCATTAATAATGATCGATACGTTTTTCATTCGCCTAAGTTTTCTGTTATTTTGTTTAATTCAGATTCGTGATGGACTGAATATTTTTTTTAAAGTGAATGCAAAGATAATTTTTTTAGAACACTTCGGTATAATGCCTGCCAGATTTTTAGGAAAATGAATGTTTAGTTGTATTCATTAACACTGATCTCGTGTCTTGTTGTATTCTGTAAATATATTTATACTATATTTCCTGCTATAACTGCTTAAAAAAAAGCGGGATGAAATTAGTCTCATCCCGCTTTGAAGCTCTTGTTTTTCCTCTGTATTAATAGCGGGCTGAAACGATGTTCCAATCAACCAAATCCCATAATGCGGCTACATAGTCGGGACGACGATTCTGATAATCGAGATAATATGCATGTTCCCATACATCTACAGTGAGTAGCGGAGTCAAACCACGGGTAATAGGGTTACCGGCATTGCTTTCTTTTACAATAGAAAGTTTGCCATCTGCATCTTTCACCAGCCAGGCCCAACCCGAACCAAATACCGATACGGCCGCTTTGTTGAATTCAGCTTTAAAGGCGTCCAATGATCCCCATGCAGCATCAATTGCTTTAGCTAGTTTGTCACTTGGAGCAGTACCTTTATTGGGTGTCAGCGAAAGAAAATAGAATGTATGATTCCATATCTGAGCTGCATTGTTGAAGATAGGTCCTTCAGATTTTTTTACAATAGTTTCAAGATCCGCATTTGCGAATTCAGTTCCTTCTACCAGACCATTCAGATTATTTACGTATGTCTGGTGATGTTTTCCATAATGAAAACTGATTGTTTTTTCGCTGATAATAGGTTCTAATGCATTATGTGCATAAGGTAATTCTGGCAATGAAAATTTCATGACTTAATTGTTTTAGTGAGTTAGTAATATATTTAATTTGTAATTTTCTATTCCTAGAACGTCGTTTAGTCCGGTTTTGTTTCCACAGATAGTTGTTTTTTTTGCAAAATTTATTAATGCTATTGTTTACCTGCATTTTTCTTATCATCTTTGTAGTCGAAATGAGACAGATGATAAATGAAGTGACCTATTAATCGTAATAGCTGCCTGCTCTGTTGAAGAGTTTTATTTAGAAACAATAAATCCATAAATAAATTAAACATGAAATCAATTCGATTGACAGTGGTGTTGGCTGTAGTAATTATGGCGACATCAGCTTGTAAAACTAAACAAAAGATAGCTGAAATTCCAGCGGGTGCTAATATTGAAGCAAGTGCTCCAAAAACAACCATTGCTCCAACAGCTCCTTCAACACCGGTTTATACTCCTGCTCCCGAAGCTCCTAAAAGTGAAGTGGCCGAAAACGAAGTTACAAGAAATGAAAACTTCAGCCTGGTTGATGGTGGCGAAGGCGCTTTGAACTATAAGTATTATGTTGTTGTTGGTAGTTTTGGTAAACAAACCAATGCAAAAGGCCTACAAAGCACTTTGAAATCAGAAGGTAATCAGGCTATTGTTGTTGTAAACGAAAAAGGTATGTATCGTGTACTGATTTCGGCGTATAACGATTACAAACAGGCTCACGTTCGTATCAAAGAAATTTCGAACCGATTCCCTGATGCATGGGTGCTGGTGCACAAATAACAATCAAATCATTTGTTTGATAAAAAAAGAGAAAAAGTTAATCAACTTTTTCTCTTTTTTTATGCGGTGTCAATTTACTTAGAACGGAACTTACGAACGAATATAAAGATTGTGGCAAGTGCAACAATCGTAGCCAAACCGTCCGAAACAGGCATTGCATACCATGCGCCATTAAGTCCTGTGATGGGCGGAAGTATTATCAGACAAGGAATAAGAAATAAAAACTGCCGTGTAAGGCTTAAGAATATTGAAACCTTAGCTTTACCTATGGACTGAAAGAAGTTTGTGATGACAATTTGCGACCCGATAATTGGGAATAGTGTGACCGAGATTCGTAGCGCTTTGCTTGCAATAGCTTGAAGTTCTATGTCACTGGTGAAAAGTGCGGCTGTTTTGTCCGAAAAAAAAGTTCCGATAATAAAGCCTATTGTAGTAATACAGCTTCCAATAACGACAGCATACTTCAGGGTGCTAAACATGCGGTTGAAGTTTTTAGCTCCGTAATTATACCCGATAATAGGTTGAGTCCCCTGATTCAATCCGATAATGATCATTATAATCAGCGTATTTACACTGTTGATTATCCCAAATGCTCCGATGGCCAAATCGCCTCCGTAACGAATTAGTGTTGAATTTACCAATAATACAACGCAACATGTTGCTAGTTGCATGCTAAAAGGTGACATGCCGATGCTGATGATGGATTTTACCACCTCCTTTTTTAGTCTGAAATTTTTTCGGTGAAAGCGTAGGTTTGAACTCTTTTGCAGGAAGTGCGATAAAACCCAAACTGTTCCGACCAAATATGATATGTTTGTTGCCCATGCTGCACCTTGAATGCCCCAATGAAACCCAAAGATAAATATCGGTGCCAATGTTGCGTTAATAATGGCACAAATTATCATGGTGTACATGGCCTTGGTTGGGTAACCACAGGCTCGCATAATGTTATTGAACCCATAGCTGAGTGCTGTAAATATACCTCCGGGTATGATGATGCGCATGAAATCTTTGGCATAATGCATGGTTTTGTCCGTTCCTCCAAAGAGTTTAAGAACATCAGTCATGAAAATGTATGAAATAATGACTACTGCACCGGAAATAATCAACGTGAGAGTAAACGCATTGGCTAGTATTTTTTCTGCTTTTTCAGTGTTGTTTTCTCCCAACGTAATTGAAATCCTGGCGGCCGAACCGGCTCCGATCAGCATCCCGAATGCCATAAGAAAAATCATAAATGGGAAGGTAAGAGCCATGCCGGATATAGCTAACGGACCTACTCCCTGTCCAATAAAGATCCGGTCAACAACATTGTACAGCGACATTACAACTGTTCCTGTAATGGCAGGTAGCGAATAGGTCCAAATAAGCTTGCCAATATTTTCTGTTGCAAGTTTATTGGTTATCGCAGCTTGATTAATCATAAAAATGGGGAATATCGATTTTTGTTATTGTTCTGGAATTTATAAAAGATCACTGGCCAGTTCGGACAGAAAACTTCTTTCTCCTTTTACTAAATTGATGTGGGCAAATATATTTTGTCCCCGCATGCGATCAATCATATAGACTAAACCATTGGAGAGCATGTCCAGGTAGGGTGAATCTATTTGCTGGATGTCACCGGTAAATACAATCTTAGTGCCCTCGCCGGCTCGGGTTATAATAGTCTTAACTTCGTGCGGAGTCAGGTTTTGTGCTTCATCAACAATGAAAAAGGTATCGCTCAGACTTCGTCCGCGAATGTAGGCTAATGCTTCTATGACCAACTGTTCATTACGTTGCATTTCTTCAATTAATCTGATTTCTTTGCCCTGATATGAAAAATTATGCTTAATCACATTCAGATTGTCAAATAAAGGTTGCATATAAGGAGCAACTTTTTGCTTTTCGTCTCCGGGTAGGAATCCGAGGTCTTTATTTCCTAAGGCCACAATAGGTCTGGCGAGCAGAATCTGTTTATAGGCTTCGTTTTTTTGCAGAGCAGCGGCAAGAGCCAGTAAGGTCTTTCCTGTGCCCGATTTTCCTGTTAGAGCCACCAGCTTTACATCTTCATCTAGCAATACATTCATGGCAAAGGCTTGCTCTGCATTGCGTGGTTCGATGCCGAATGATCTTTCTTTTTCGACTCGTTTTACCATCCCTGTTTGAGGGTTAAATCGAGCTAATACGCTGGACCGTATGCTTTTTAGAATGAAACATTCCTGAGGTTCAATATCTGACGAAAAATCAAGTTCGTCAATAGAAATAGTTCCGTCGCCACTGTAAAGTCTGTCGATAAGTTCGGGGACAATGTTGTCGTAGGTTTCGTAGGTCTTTTCAAAAACATTAAAATCAGTAACTTTATCATTGATATAATCTTCTGCTTCCAATCCCAGCGAAAGAGCTTTCATCCGTAAGTTAATATCCTTACTAACCAGAACTGTTTTGTTCTTTTTTTTCTGTTCCCGTAATACATATGTGCTTGCAAGTATGCGGTGGTCTGGCGTTTTTTCAATAAATGATTTTGATATGATGTCGGGATATTCACCACCGGTAAGAATAAACAGTTTCCCTCTTCCGAGTCCCAGATCGGCCCCTTTTGTAAATAATTTGTCATCTGCTATTAAATCAAGTTCGCGGGCAAACTCGCGTGCGTTGAAATTTATTTGTTCGTTACCTTTTTTGAAGTGATCCAGCTCTTCCAATACTACAATCGGAATGTAGATGTCGTTTTCTTCAAAGTTGTGTACACATTTATAATCGTGTAAAATGACATTTGTGTCTAAAACAAAATTTTTCTTTGCTCCCATATTATGTAAAATGTTGATAATTAATAATTTGTGACTAACTTACTATCAGGCTCTAAAAATACAAATTATTGCTGACAAAACACTAATGTTGCTAACATTGTTTATTAGTTTTACAGGCTTCTTGCTTTATAGAGTGAATTTTCGGGGTAAGTATGGGGCTTGTGCATGATAAGCGAAGTTCTGTCGACAGGCGAGTGCGCTTTTGTTTGTTGATAGATATGAATTTGATAATGAGTTTGCTTCAGCATGAGGTGTTGAGGCAAAACTTTGTTCGCTTGGCATAAATAAAAGTAAAGAAGGGTTACTCGGTCGTAAATTTGACGAATGTCTGATTCTAACGAATGTCTGAAAGCATCTGTTTATTCAGCTCTAAGTGGAGCCGTCTTGAGCGATTTTATTCTAGTTTCCAGATAATTCAAAAGAGTATCAAATTTACACTTAACAGTAGTTTCACGCAAAAAGTATTATATTTGCAATCATTTTAAATTACTATTCATGTTGAATTCTTTGAAACCCGAATATATTTTTGAGACCAGCTGGGAGGTGTGTAATATGGTTGGCGGCATTTATACAGTTTTGTCAACGCGTGCTGCAACTCTGCAAAAGTCTCATCCTGATAAATTAATATTTATAGGTCCTGATTTATGGATGAAACAGAAAAATCCACTATTCGAAGAAATTGGAGATTTATTTCCGGGTTGGACTGATTTTACGGAAAAAGAATATCAACTAAAGATTCGGGTTGGTAGATGGAATATTCCAGGAAAGCCTATTGCAGTTTTAGTCGATTTTATGCCATTAATGGCAGCAAAAAATGCTATTTACGGTGAAATGTGGAAGGAGGTTGGCGTTAATTCTATTGCTGCTTATGGGGATTATGACGAATCTTCGATGTTTGGGTATTCAACTGGAATAATTATTGAAAGCTATTATCGCTTCTTTTGGTTAACCGATAACAATCAGGTTGTAGCTCATTTCAATGAATGGATGACCACCTTTGGGGCATTTTACATACAAAAACACCTTCCTTCGGTAGCCACTCTTTTTACTACTCATGCTACCTCTATTGGTAGGTCTATTGCCGGAAATCATAAGCCTTTGTACGATTACTTAAGTGAATACAATGGAGATCAGATGGCGTCTGAGCTAAATATGGTTTCTAAACATTCTACCGAAAAGGAGGCAGCACGTACAGTTGATTGTTTTACTACGGTCAGTGAAATTACAGCTTTGGAATGTGAGCAGCTACTCGATAAACAACCAGATGTGGTTACTCCAAATGGTTTTGAGGATGACTTTGTTCCTAAAGAAGCTGATTTTATTCTAAAACGGACAGAAGCACGCCAAACTCTGAAAAAAGTTGCTGAAAAGTTGCTCGGATATTCGTTGGCAGATGATGCTTTGTTTGTTGGCACTGCCGGGCGTTATGAGTATAAAAATAAAGGAATTGACACGTTTATAGAAGCGTTGAAACAATTGACGTCTCAAGTGGATTTATCTAAAGAGATTGTGGCCTTTCTTATGGTTCCGGCGCATATCAAGGGTTTTCGGGCCGATTTAGCTTCTGTATTAAATAATCCGGCTTCAACTCTTTATTCATGGAATCGATTTACGACGCATGAACTTTATGATTATTATAATGATAGCATAATGTCGGCAATTCACTGGTATCATTTTACCAATGAGCAAGCTCAGAATGTAAAAATCATTTTTGTTCCATCTTACCTTAACGGATCGGACGGAATTTTCAACAAATCGTATTACGATTTACTCATTGGTATGGATCTTACTGTTTTTCCATCTTATTATGAGCCATGGGGGTATACTCCGCTCGAAAGTGTTGCTTTCAGCGTTCCTACTATAACAACAGATCTGTCTGGATTTGGTCAGTGGGTGTCTCATTCTCAGCAGGATGTTGAGAGTGGAGCAGGGGTAATACATCGTTCTGATTATAATGGTTATATAGTTGCAACCCAAATTGCAGAAATGATTGGTAAGTTTGCGTCTTTAAGTGAAGAACAAGTACGATGTATCCGGGGAAAAGCATCTGCTATTGCCGAAAAAGCTCTTTGGAAACATTTTATTCAGTTTTATGATGATGCATATCACATAGCGCTTACAAATAAGAATAAACGGCTTAAAGCCTGATTCCTGATGCTTTTGTGTGTTTTTTGAGATTTGCATAATGATTCACGCAAACGTTTGAAACTTATATGTTGTTTTTTTATTAATGAGATACTGCTCATTAATTGAATTTGTCTATTTTTGTACTATAATCAAATATAAACAAAATAGAATTCGTTACAGCTCGTTATTTAATAGTGTATTAGTTACTAAAAAAGATTGACAATTATGAAGCTTAGAGTTAATAATGTAAATGAAATAAACTTGAAAGAGATAAATGTAAAATCACATTTACCTGAGAGTTTGAATAAACTGGAAGAAATAGCCCAAAATATTTGGTGGGCTTGGGATAGTAATGCTAAAAGTTTGTTTCGCCAGATTGATCGTGAGGCCTGGATTGAAGCTTCGTCTAACCCTGTGTTATTGCTCAACATCCTGAAATATGAAAAGTTGGTGGCAATGGGAGAGGATGTTGAATTCATCAAAAAGGTGGATGTCGTATATGATAGCTTTAGAGCATATATGGATGTTCCTAAGAATACAGCTACTCCTTCAATTGCTTATTTTAGCATGGAATATGGTTTAACTGAAGTTTTGAAAATCTATTCCGGTGGGTTAGGGGTTTTAGCTGGTGACTATTTAAAAGAGGCTAGCGATTGTAATATAGACATGACGGCTATTGGATTTTTGTATCGCTATGGTTATTTTACTCAATCTTTGTCGGTCGATGGGCAGCAGGTTGCCGTTTATGAGGCGCAGAATTTCAATAATCTTCCGTTGACTCAAGTAAAGGATGCCAATAATGATCCTCTGGTAATTGAGGTGCCTTATCCGGGGCGAACAGTTTATGCTTATTTATGGAAAGTGGCTGTTGGTAGAATCTCTCTGTATTTGTTGGATACTGATAATGATATGAACAGTGAATTCGATCGCTCTATCACTCATCAACTTTATGGTGGTGACTGGGAGAATCGTATGAAACAAGAAATCATGTTAGGAATTGGTGGTATTCTAGCTTTAAAGAAGCTTGGAATAGAAAAAGATGTCTATCATTGTAATGAAGGGCACGCTGCTTTAATTAATACCCAACGTCTTGTTGATTTGATTGCAGACAAGAATCTTACATTTAGTCAGGCATTAGAGATTGTGCGTGCAAGTTCGCTATATACAGTTCATACACCTGTGCCTGCTGGGCACGATAGCTTTGACGAGCATCTGTTTCAAAAATATATGAGTGAATATCCTGCTAAATTACAATTGAGCTGGGATGAATTTATAGACATGGGTCGTGAACATCCGGGTGACCATAACGAAAAGTTTAGCATGAGTACTTTTGCGTGCAATACTTGTCAGGAAGTAAACGGTGTGAGTTGGTTGCATGGTAAAGTTTCTCAAGAAATGTTTAGCCCAATATGGAAAGGATATTTTCCAGAAGAGTTGCATGTAGGCTATGTTACAAATGGTGTTCACCTTCCGACCTGGACATCTTCTGATTGGAAAGCTATTTATGAGAAATACTTTACGAAAGCTTTTTATGCCGATCAGTCTAATATGAAAATATGGGAAGGTGTATATAAGATTCCTGATCAGGAAATCTGGCATACGCGTATGAATTTAAAAATAAAATTAATCGATTATATCAAAGATCAGTTTAGAGAAAGTTGGCTGAAGAATCAGGGTGATCCGTCACGTATAGTTTCTGTTCTTGAAGCTATTAATCCTAATGCTTTGATTATTGGTTTTGGTCGTCGTTTTGCAACTTATAAACGTGCTCATTTGCTTTTTACTGATTTAGAGCGCCTGGAAAAAATTGTTAATGATCCTCTTCGCCCGGTTCAATTCCTGTTCACCGGAAAAGCTCATCCTGCTGATGGGGGAGGTCAGGGGCTGATCAAACGTATTGTCGAAATTTCACGGATGCCACAGTTTCTAGGCAAGATTATTTTCCTTGAAAACTACGATATGCGTCTGGCTAAACGTTTAATTTGCGGTGTTGATATATGGCTTAATACTCCGACTCGACCTCTGGAAGCTTCAGGTACTTCGGGCGAAAAAGCCCAAATGAATGGGGTGTTGAATTTTTCGGTGCTTGATGGTTGGTGGTTGGAAGGCTACGTGAAAGGTGCTGGTTGGGCTTTGACCGAGAAACGAACTTATGAAAATGATGTGCATCAGGATCAACTAGATGCGGCAACTATTTACAGTATGCTCGAAAGTGAAATCATTCCGTTATATTTTGCGAAGAATACCAAAGGATATTCTCCGGAGTGGATTCAGGTTATCAAGAATTCTTTGGCTCAGATTACTCCACGTTTCACTACGAAGCGAATGATTGATGATTACATTGCTCGCTTTTATACTAAGCTGGCAACACGTTCAGCTTTATTAAAAGCAAATGGATTCTCGAAGGCGAAAGAAATTGCGGCATGGAAAGAAAAAGTTGCTGCAGGGTGGGATAATATTCAGGTCGTAACAATGGATGTCCCAGAAAAGCTGATTCACAACCCGGAAGCTGGTGAAAGTAACAGGATTAATATTGTAATTGATGTTCGTGATATAAATGATAAAGGAATAGGCATTGAGCTTGTTGTTACTAAGCTAGATAAAAATAATATTGATACTCTTTATGATGTCGAAGAGTTGAAACTGACGAAAGCGGAAGGAACTAAGTTGTTCTTTAATATTGACTATAAGTTAAACATGGCTGGTTCGTTTAAGTTTGGATTCCGAATGTTTCCTAAAAATGAAGATCTGCCTCATAGACAGGATTTTTGTTATGTTCGTTGGATTTAATGTTATGATAAGTTCAAAAAAAAGCCGAAATTTTTCGGCTTTTTTTTTGAACTTATATATCGCAATGTTTAAAATGAAGATTGGTATTTTTTGAATTCAGCATGTTTTAGCTTCAGGATTTTCTTGACCGTGTTTGTTATCTGAAGCCGCAATATAAGGAAACTTTAGATATTGTAAAGACATAAAAAAGAGGATAATTCCGTATTGGAAAATCCTCTTTTTTGTTTTTAGTTTTGAGTTTCGATAATCGAAACCAAGCAATAAGTATATTAAGCGTTTTTAGCTTTTAGTACAATGGCTTTGAATGCTTCTGGGTGATTCATTGCTAAATCAGCTAATACTTTACGGTTCATTTCGATACCGGATTTGTGTAAAGCTCCCATCAGTTTTGAATATGACATACCTTCTAGACGCGCAGCAGCATTAATACGTTGAATCCACAAAGCGCGGAAGTTACGTTTCTTGTTTTTGCGATCGCGATAAGCGTATTGCAATCCTTTTTCCCATGTGTTTTTGGCTACGGTCCATACATTACGACGACCTCCAAAATAACCTCTGGTAAGGCTTAAAATTCTTTTTCTTCTTTTACGTGAAGCAACGTGATTTACTGATCTTGGCATAATTAAAATGATTTGTGAATGTTAGCGTCGCCTTTTGGACGAACTTAAGGCTAAAGGCATTCGGTTTTTTAGACTAAGAAAATTGAAAATTTAAAAGGAATAGATTGACTATTTCAAACAAAGCATTTCTTTAACGTTCGTCAAATCAGTCTTGTGAACAAGAGCTGTGTGAGTCAGGTTACGTTTTTGCTTAGTTGTTTTTTTTGTCAAAATGTGGCTTTTAAACGCGTGTTTTCTTTTGATCTTTCCTGTTCCGGTAAGGGTAAACCTTTTTTTTGCACCGGAGTTAGTTTTCATTTTTGGCATTTTTACTTTATAATTTAGTTGTGAAATCCAATATTAAATAGCCCTTTTACTTTACCTTCTTTGGTGAGAACATGATAATCATACGTTTTCCTTCCAATTGAGGTAGTTGGTCTACTTTGGCAAATTCTTCCAAATCGCTGGCAAAACGGAGTAGTAATACCTCGCCTTGTTCTTTAAAGAGAATAGAACGTCCTTTAAAAAATACATAGGCTTTTACTTTACAGCCTTCTTTTAAAAATTCCTGAGCATGTTTCAACTTAAAGTTGTAATCATGATCGTCGGTTTGAGGTCCGAAGCGAATTTCTTTCAAAATGACTTTGGCGGTTTTAGCCTTAGCTTCTTTTTCACGCTTTTTAAGTTGATATAAAAACTTTTGATAGTCAACAACTTTACAAACCGGTGGTACAGCATTAGGCGATATTTCAACCAAATCCAATTCTAATTGATCGGCGATACGTAAGGCTTCGTCAAACGAATAAACACCTTGTTCTACATTGTCGCCCACCAAACGAACTTCTTTTAACCCTTTTATTTTATCGTTTATTCGATTGGGTTGCTCTTTCACTCTCCCTCTTTGAGGTCTGATGGTTAATTGTTTAGCTATTGTTTGTTTCCTCCCTTTACTTTAAAATTTGAAAATAATTATTGCTCTGTATTTTGAGCCCGCAAATATAATACTTTTTTTTGAAATACTTATGTTATTGCTAAAATAATAAAAATAAATTTATGCTTTTTATTTGTTTTAATTTGCAATGAATCTGTTTATTGAACTATTTATGATGAATAACATTCTTGTAGATTCATACCTGTAGCGAATGTTTCAACAAGTTTATGTGTGAAAATCGGACTCGATTTTCGTTCTAAAGTCTTTAAATTGATTCGCAGAATAACTCCTGTTCGATTTTTTAGGTGTTTTTGAAACGAGTTTTGTCGTGGCGAATCGTAATGATGGTAAGTAGATAACGGATGTTTTGTTTGGGAATCAAATTTCTGATGATGCTTTAATGTGTAAGCACGGATGGTGTGTTTCACTTGAAATGGTAGGATTTTGGTTATAATGTTCTTTTTAAGAATGACTGTTTTGTCTTGAGTTGAATGAGATTTTAAAGAAATTGCTTCTTTGTTTCATTGGTGCTGTGTTATAAATCGTATTGTAATTCAGTGATAGGTGGATAGCCTTTGATGAGTTAATGTAAAATTTCTGTAATAGGGGTAATTGGGATTGGCGGTTGTGATTTTGTCTTCATATTGGTCTGTTGTAATTTCTGTATAATGTATTTTAGATATTGTAGGTTAGCAAAATTATAACTATCTTTGTCCCACTTTTTTGCAAAAGAAAGTGTGATGGGAAATCAAGCGACTAATCACTTAAAAATAAAACGCTTGAATTTTGAGTAACACAAATTTATTAAAGACCAAATGAAGACATTTGATTTAAAAGGGACAGTTAGAACTGATCTAGGAAAGAAAGCTACTAAAGCTGAAAGAGTTTCGGATAAAGTGCCATGTGTATTATATGGTGGTGCTGAAAATATTCATTTTACAACAACAGTTGGTGAAATTCGTAAAATGATTTATTCTCCAGAAGTATTTGTTGTTGATTTAGATATCGATGGGAAAAAGATTAAATCTATTATGAAGGCTATACAGTTTCATCCTGTAAGTGATAAGGTGTTGCATCTTGATTTTTTACAGGTGACTGAAGACAAACCGGTTGTTGTTGAACTTCCTGTTAAACTTGAGGGATTGGCAGAAGGTGTCAAGGCTGGTGGTAAGTTGGCGCTTGAAATGCGTAAACTCAAGGTGAAAGGTTTATATACTCAAATTCCAGAGAATATAATTGTTGATGTTACAGAATTAGGATTAGGTAAATCCATTCAGGTTGCAAAAGTTTCTGTCGAAAATTTGGAAATCTTGAATGCGAAAAATGCCGTTGTTGCACAGGTTAAATTGACAAGAGCTGCCCGTGGTGCTGCTGCTACTGCAGGTAAATAATTGCAAATGACATGAAATACTTAATTGTAGGATTGGGTAATATTGGTAATGAGTATCAGGAAACCCGCCACAACATAGGTTTTACAATATTGGACGCTTTTGCTAAGGCGTCCAATGTTTTTTTTAGTGAGAACCGTTATGGCTCAACTTGTGAAGTGAAGATTAAAGGGCGTACGCTTATTTTGCTCAAACCATCCACGTTCATGAACTTGAGTGGAAATGCTTTGAGGTACTGGATGCAGAAAGAAAATGTAGATATTGAAAACGTATTGGTTGTTGTGGATGATTTGGCTTTGCCATTTGGAGCGCTTCGCCTGAAACCAAAAGGTTCAGATGCGGGGCATAATGGACTGAAAAATATTCAGGAAATTCTAGGGCATAGTAATTATGCTCGTTTGCGTTTTGGTATTGGCAATGATTTTGCTAAAGGACGACAGGTTGAATATGTACTTGGCAAATGGACAAAAGAACAATCAGTGGTACTGTCTGAACGAGCTGAACGTTGCGCGGAAATTATTCAAAGTTTTTGTCTTGCCGGGATGCAACTAACCATGACACAGTATAACAATAAATAGTCAGTTGATTGGAATTAATAGGAGTCGACGAAAGATGAAAACTGAAGTGCGTATCGATAAATGGCTTTGGGCCGTTCGTTTGTTTAAGACCAGAACATTGGCTGCAGATGCTTGCAAAAAAGGAAAAGTTGTTATTCAGAATGTTCAGGTTAAACCGTCACGGAATATAAAGGTTGGTGAGGTTGTGTCTATTAAGCGAAATCCCATTCTTTTTTCGTTTAAGGTGTTAGCATTGTCTGAAAACCGAATGAATGCTAAATTGGTAGTTGACTTTATGTTGAATGTGACTACACCGGATCAGCTGGAATTAATAGAATTGGCCAAACTGGCAGGTCAGACGGGAAGAGATAGAGGGACCGGTCGACCAACGAAGAAAGAGCGTCGTGAGCTGGATGATTTCACTGAACCTGCTTTTGTGGATGAGGATGGCGATTGGAATTTTGATATTAGTGAATAGTAAGAATTGTTTGCAGATAACCGAATCATGTTTATAGCCCAAAAATTAAAAAAAGAAAATATTTGCGAATACCTGCTTTATATGTGGCAGGTTGAAGATTTAATTCGCGCTTTTGATCTGAATATCGATGCTATTAATGAACAAATTGTTGTTCATTATCCAGTTGCGGATCAGGAGCGTAGAAGTTTGTATGAGTGGTATGAGAGTTTGATTGAAATGATGAGGCTTGAAAATGTACAAACATGCGGTCATCTTCAGTTGAATAAGAATATTATGCAGGAATTGAATGAGCTTCATTCATCAATTATTCGTTCGGGTAAAGCAGCTGGTTATAATGCAAAGTTTTATTATATACTTCCGTCTTTGTTTCAATTACGCAAGCAGCAAGTTGACCAAGCTTTGAGCGATATTGAATTATGCTTTAATTTTCAGTATGGCATTATGACCTTGCGTATGAAAAAAATAGAGATAACGCCAGAAACGCTTCATATTCAAACAGAAGTCAGTAAATTTATGGTTTTATTGGCTCAAAATTATCGGCTTTATAAGTCTGGTGAACTGGATTTAGAATAATAATCTGCTAAAAAGGCTGTTAATTGTTGGAGTTTATATAACTTTGGTGCATAAATAAAGTTGAATAAACTTTGTGATTTTGATAGGCGTTTAAACTTATAACTTAATAAGAGCAAATTTATGAAAGGCATCGTTTTGGCTGGAGGTTCGGGTACACGTTTGTATCCGATTACCAAAAGTATTTCTAAACAAATTATTCCGGTGTATGATAAGCCGATGATTTATTATCCGCTTTCGGTTCTCATGCTGGCCGGAATTAAAGAAATATTAATTATTTCTACTCCTCAGGATATTCATCTTTATGAAAATCTGCTTGGAAATGGTGATGATATAGGTCTTAAATTGGAGTATGCTGTGCAGCCATCACCTGATGGGTTGGCTCAGGCTTTTATTATAGGAGAAAAATTCATAGGTAATGATAGCGTCTGTATGGTGTTAGGTGATAATATATTTTATGGATTTGATTTTTCAAGGACGTTGCGTGATGCCGCAAAGCTGAAAGATGGTGCAGCTGTATTCGGGTATTATGTAAACGATCCGGAGAGATATGGAGTTGCGGAGTTTGATGTAAATGGGAAAGTTCTAAGTCTTGAAGAGAAACCTGCTCAACCAAAATCCAATTATGCCGTAACTGGTTTGTATTTTTATGGTAATGATGTGGTGAAAAAAGCAAAAGGATTGAAGCCTTCGAAACGTGGTGAATTAGAAATTACAGATTTGAACCGTTTGTATCTGGAAGAAGAACGTCTTAGTCTGAAAATGATGGGGCGTGGCATGGCATGGCTTGATACGGGTACTCATGATAGCTTACTTGAAGCTTCTAACTTTATTGCCACCATTGAAAACCGTCAGGGATTAAAAGTTGCATGTCTTGAAGAGATTGCGTATCGTTATGGGTATATTGATAAAAATCAGTTGCTTAAACTTGCAGAACCATTGAAAAAAAATCATTATGGTGAGTATCTTTTTAAAATAGCAAACGAAACGGTTTAATCCTCTTTGAACAAATCAGTATGGAAATTATAAAAACTCCTATAAGTGATCTTGTTGTTGTTAAGCCTCGTGTTTTTGAAGATGCACGCGGTTTTTTTTATGAGTCGTATAATGAAAGGGCTTATTACGAGGTAGGAATAAATTTGCATTTTTGTCAGGATAATATGTCTAAATCATCGTATGGTGTGATTCGTGGATTGCATTATCAATTAAACCCGCAGAGTCAGTCTAAACTAGTGTCTGCTGTGCGGGGAACTGTGTGGGATGTTGCGGTTGACTTGCGTAAAAACTCTTCAACTTTTGGGCAGTGGTATGGTGTAGAGCTGTCTGAAGATAATCATCTTCAGTTTCTTATACCGCAAGGGTTTGCTCATGGTTTTTCGGTGTTGACTGAGACTGCTATTTTTGCCTATAAATGCGATAATCTTTATAATCCGACTCTTGAGCGTGGTATTTTATTTAATGATCAGTTTTTAGCAATTGATTGGAAAATTCCGGTGGATAAAGCTGTCATTTCGGATAAGGATACTAAACATCCTTCTTTTAAAGATGCAGAACTTAATTTCTAAGCTTATTTTAGCAGATTTTCTAAAACCCATATAACCTAAAAGAAATAATAAAGGATGAAAAATATATTAATAACCGGCAGTCGTGGGCAACTTGGTAATGAGATGCAACAAGCTGCAAGCAATTTTCCTGAATTTAACTTCATTTATACAGATGTTGATGAGCTTGATATTTGCGATAAAACAGCTCTTAGTGTTTTTGTAAAGACTCATGCTGTAAATATTATCGTAAATTGTGCAGCGTATACGGCAGTTGATAAGGCTGAGGACGATGTTGAACTTTGCTATAAAATCAATACTGAGGCCGTAAGAAATATTGCTGAAGTTGCATGTGCTAATAATATTCAGGTTGTTCATGTGTCTACCGATTATGTTTTTGATGGGACGAATTACATGCCTTACTCTGAAGACGAACCTGTGTGCCCTGCTACAGTATACGGTAAATCAAAACTTGCCGGAGAAGAGGCTTTGATGGCTACTTGTACGGAATTTGTGATTATTCGGACGGCTTGGCTTTATTCTTCATTCGGTAATAATTTTGTAAAGACGATGATTAAGCTTGGCAGAGAGAGAGAGTCTCTCAACGTTATTTTTGATCAGGTGGGGACGCCTACATATGCTGCTGACCTCGCTGAAGTAATTCTACATATTCTTAACTCTGAGATTTTTGTTTCTGGTCTGTACCATTTTTCGAATGAGGGTGTTTGTAGTTGGTACGATTTTACAAAAACCATTCACCGCATTGCTGGTATAAATTGTGATGTACGTCCTATCGAAACTAAAGATTATCCGGCTCGTACCCCGCGTCCACATTATAGTGTTTTGAATAAAGCTAAAATTAAGAATACTTATAGCCTTGTTATCCCACACTGGGAGGAGAGTTTGGAAAAGTGCATTAGAATTTTACAGCAGTAGATGTAATTCTGCTGTCTTTTATTTATAATTGGCTCTGTTGCTTATGGCGATGGAGCCTTTTTTATGTTTAGATTTATGCGTGTTAATATATTACTCTCTAATAGTTAAATGTGGTTAAATGTTTATAGCTTTAAGTTGTTTATGTTCTATTATAGACGACGTAGTGTCGCTAAAAAAGAAGTTTTTTGTCTAGTTTAATTGCTACTTTATGTAGTTTATAGAGCTACTTGTTGAGTCGTGATGTTTTAGCGCTGTGGCTTTATTCTTGTCAATCTGATTTATGTATTTGTTATTAGTAGGATGGTATTATTTGCTGTTTGTTTGAGTTTGATTTGGTTGTAGATTCAATACTAATTAATCAATTAATGTGTTAATTAATTAATTAGCATTTGTTTGCTGAGATATTCAAGTGTGTTTTCTTCCTTTTTATCACCGTCACTTTTTTTGTTGTTTTGAGAAAAATTTCATTCTTATTGTTATCTGATGATTTTTTGTAGTTCTTGTTTTTTTTGTCTGTCTTGTATTGTTTTTTATTGCAGTTTAGTCTAAAAATAATGGTCTAAAATTGTTTTTGTAGCTTATTATGCTACAGTAACGAAGGTTGAATGTTTTGATAATAATGATTAGTTTTGTGTAAGAAAACTATAAAAGTTTTGGATTACAGTATTTTTTTTTTCTAAATATTTCTATCTTAAAGTTCTGTTAGAGGTAGAATTAAATTTGTGACTGTAGACTTAAAATGGAACTATGTTGTTGAATTTATGTTTGATCTAGGCGATCGATGTAATTGTATATTTTGATTTGCGTTTATAACGAATCTTTTATGGTTTTATTGTACTGAGTCTAATGTAAATGGTTTATTGCTATGTTAAGAATGTAGTGCTTTAAATATAGTTATTTTTTAGACTAATCTATTTTTCTTATATCTAAATCATGTAGTTAAAGTTGAATGACGACTAAAATGTTGTATTAAGTTATAATTATGCAGTGGGATTGTTATTTAAATAAGAAGATGAAAAATAATGTAATACTAAAGTTGAAAATTCTACTTTGTTTCTGTTTTGTGTTTGCTGGAATAAATGCGCAAGAAACTATATCCACTTCTGGTGGTTCTGCTTTTGGAAGTGCCGGTTCCGTAACTTATACTGTCGGACAAATTGTTTATACAACCTATAATGATGTTACTGGTTCCGTTTCTCAGGGTGTACAACAACCATACGAAATTTCAATTGAATCAGAATCTAGTCAAATAAAAGGTGTTTCCCTCCAATGTACAGTTTATCCTAATCCAGTGATAAATCTTTTAACTCTAAAAGTTGAGAATTTTATAGATGAGAAGATCACTTGCTATTTATATGATGTAAATGCGAAGATTTTGCTGACTAAGTCTGTTGAAAAGAAAGAAACATCAATATCGATGGCTAATTTCTCATCAGCTACGTATTATCTCAAGGTTGTTCAAATGAATCAGAATTTATCTCCACAAGTTGTCAAGGTGTTTAAAATAATAAAGAAATAATCGCTATGAAAAGAATATTTATACTTTTTACAGTAATATTGATTGGTGTAGGAACTTTTGCTCAAGTACCGCAGAAAATGAGTTATCAGGCCATTATAAGGAATAATAATAAGGTTTTGGTTACCAATCAAAAGATAACCATGGTGATAAGTATCCTACAAGGACTAACACCTGTATATGTTGAGTTGCAGACGGCAACAACGAATGAAAACGGACTAGCCACTATTCAAATTGGTACCGGGGTTGCTTTATCAGGAGTTTTTTCGAAGATTGATTGGGGTAATGGTGAACATTATATAAAGACTGAAACTGACCCAACAGGTGGAACTAATTATACGGTGGTTGGGACAAGTCAGTTATTGAGTGTTCCATATGCTTTATATTCTACCACAAGTGGATCTACTAGCGGGGGAGGAAGTGGTGTGACTTTAGACGATACTTCAATTTCAACCACCAAAACCTGGAGTTCTTTTAAAATTGATGCAGAGATTGCTCTTAGAGGAAATAATACAGGGAAAAAAATGTCTGGTGATGCAACGATGGATACTTCGGGTCTCTTAACTATTTCTAACAGTGCTGTTACGTCCTCTAAAATTATGGATGGATCAGTTGGGAATTCAGATTTAGACAAATCTAATATTCCGTTGAGTGGTTTTGGTGTTCCTACAGCACCGATATCAATGGATGGACTTAAAATAACAAGTTTAGCAACTCCTACTAATAATAATGATGCTGTCAATAAAAAATATGTGGATGATGCTATAGCAGCAGGTGGAGCTTCTTCAGGGGCGATATTAAGTTTAGATGCTGCTCAGAATTTATCGATAAAAGGTGGTAATGCTGTAAGTTTGGCTGATTTGTATCAGTCGTTAAGCTTAGCCGGGACAGTTCTTTCCATTTCGGGTCCCAGAGATAGCCACGTTGATTTAGCCGGAATATTAGCCGGAATTGGTGGCTCTGGCAGTGGTAGTGGTAGTGGTAGTGGAGTTGTAATACATGATGCAACTTTAACCGGTAGTGGGATATCAGCAAGTCCTCTAAGCATATCTAATCAGGGAATTACGCCTCTTAAATTGGCAGGTATTAGTACAAATGGAGGAGCTGGTCAGGTTCTGACTTCGGATGGTAATGGTAGTTTTGTATGGGCTAATGCTGCTTCTGGTGGAGGTAGTGGTAGTGGCTTGACTGCTATAACACCGTATGGTGGAATAACTTCATCTATAGCTGGTACCACTGCAAGTATTGGAATAAATGATGGAGCTTTGCTTTTAGCCAAGTTAGCTCCAATAGCTTCCGGAACAATTTTAGGCAATACTACAGCAGGTTATGCCTACCCGACGGCTATTCCTGCTACAAGTTTAAAATCAATGTTGTCATTGACAAAAAGTGATGTTGGACTTGGAAACGTACAAAATGTAGATCAAACCAACGCAGACAATCTGATTACCGGTACGGTTCCAACCGGACGTTTTGGTAATGCAACAGTTCCTGTTAGTGCTATTATAGGGAACGGAAGTGCTACCAGCTTTTTACGGGGTGATGGCACCTGGGGACCTGCTACCGGAGGCGCTGGTGGAGGAGTATCTTCTGTTGCGGTGGCTACAGCAAATGGTTTTGCCGGAACTTCTGATGGCAATACGACTAATCCGACTATAACCCTTACTACTCCGCTTACCGGACTTTTAAAAGGAAATGGTACTGCTATGGTTGCTGCAGTTGGTGGTACAGATTATTTACGTCCGACAGATGTAGCTCCAACAGCTACCAATATAGCTGGTGGTACTCCTGGAGAACTTCTTTATCAATCAGCAGCTGGAGCCACAACGACCTTACCTAAAGGTTCAGCAGGTCAGGTATTGACAATGAATGCAGGTGGTACTCTTCCCATTTGGGCAGCACCTGCTGCAGGAGGGCTTACCTCTGTTGCTGTGACAAATAATAATGGTATTACTGCTTCGGTGCTGAATGCACTTCCAACTTCAACAATTACACTTGGCTTAGGAGCTATTACCCCTACTTCTGTAAGTACAGGTGCGGTAACGGCCACAGGCTTGAAAATAACAACAGGTGCTTCTAATGGTTATGTTTTAAAATCTGATGCTGCTGGTAATGCTACCTGGCAAGCTGCATCTTCTTCATACAAAGGTATGTGGGATGCGTCTACAAATACTCCGGCTATTGCAAATGGAACGGGTGCAATTGGCGACTATTATATAGTTTCTGTAGGTGGAACTGCTTTGACACCAGCCACGACCTTTACTCAGGGTGGACAAGCAGTCTATAATGGTAGTGTATGGCAATCTGTTTCTGCTTCTGTTGTTGAAACGGATCCTATTGTCAAAGCAATAAATGGTATCGTTTACAGTAATGGTACAACTATCTCTGCGTTGACACTTGGAACGAATTTGACTCTTACCGGATCTACGCTTAATGCAACTGGTGGTGCTACAGACATAACTTACACAGCTTCACCGACACAAGGTATGGTAAACTCAAGTACAGGCGCTGATGCTGCTATTCCGGCAGCTACTGCAGTCAATGCGGGTTTGTTATTGCCAGTAGATTTTAGTAAAGTGAGCAAAATATCTAGTTACACGGCCGCTGATGTCAATAAGGTATTGACTGTGGATGGTACAGGAGCTGCAACATGGGTTGCGCCCTCAGGAGGAGCTACTGATATAACGTATACAGCTTCAGCTACACAAGGTATGGTAAACTCAAGTACTGGTGCTGATGCTGCTATTCCGGCAGCTACTGCAGTCAATGCGGGTTTGTTATTGCCTGTAGATTTTAGTAAAGTGAGCAAAATATCTAGTTATACGGCTGCTGATGTCAATAAGGTATTGACCGTGGATGGTACAGGAGCTGCAACATGGGTTGCACCCTCAGGGGGAGCTACTGATATAACGTATACAGCTTCAGCTACACAAGGAATGGTTAATTCAAGTACAGGTGCTGATGCTGCTATTCCAGCAGCTACTGCAACCAATGCTGGTTTGTTATTGCCAGCCGATTTTAGTAAGGTAAGTAAAATTGCAAGTTTTGCAGCTGCTGATGCTAGTAAGGTGCTTACTGTTAATGCTTCTGGTTTGGCAATCTGGTCTACTCCGGCTGTTACCGACTTGACATATACTGCTTCTGCTACACAAGGTATGGTAAATTCTAGTACAGGTGCAGATGCCGCTATTCCAGCTGCTACAGCTGTTAATGCAGGCTTATTATTACCGGGAGATTTTAGTAAGTTGAGTAATATTGCCAGTTATACAGCGGCGGATGCTAATAAAGTTTTGACTGTGAATGCGGCAGGGGTTGCAACCTGGCAAACACCTTCGGGTGGAAGTGGAACTGTAACGCCAGGAATACAGCCTGCTGCTCCTGTTTACGGTACTCCTCCAAGATCTATTAATACACCCTCTCCGATTGTATGGGGACCTAATGATACTAATGTTATATTAGTAGCTGGATTTACCGGAACTATTAATTTCCCATCGGCTTCTGCAAACCCGGGAAGAATTGTCGGTGTAAATAATCGATCAGGAGGATCGAAATTGCTTTTAAATACAACAGGGGGAGATACGGGGGTATATACAGATGAACAATGGACTCAGTTAACCGGAAGTAGTGGATTGGTGAGCGTAATTTCAGATGGTGTATCTTGGAGACTCTATGCTGGTAGACCTTAATTATTAAGCCAGATTTAAGACATTTATATAACTATAAATAACTACGTCAAATGAAAAATATATATAGATTCTTCTTCTTCTCAATATTTATATTTACGTCCAGCTGTCTTACTGCTCAGGTGGCTAGTAATCAAAATGTTGTTTCTACAATAAATGGTGAGAATCCTTTTTTTGATGCTTCGACAAGTTTTGATCTAAGTATAGATCCGTCTTCTAGTACTGGTAAAGGCTTCCTTTTTCCTAGGACTGATCTCACTACATGGCAGTTCTATGTAGGTATTCTTGATGGTATTAATTTTCCAACAGCATTTGATGGCATGATTGTGTTCAATGTAGGGACGGGTAATACTCCCACATCTGGCAGTAATCCAACAACTTCAACATCGATTACTCCAGGGTTTTATTATTTCAGTAATCCTTCAGGAAATACAACTATTACTAATGGACAGTGGGTTCGTATTGCTGATCAAAATGATCTGAAAGTAACCCCTAGTGGTACTTCTTTGCCTACTACGCCGGCTCCTAAACCAGGTGATGTTTTTTATAATACTACTACAAAGAGCATGTATTATTATAAAGATACCCAATGGGTGCCTGTATCATCTACACCTAATGGGTCTACTCTACCTCTTGTTGCCGATTCAAAAGTTGGTGATGTGTTTTATCAAACAAACGCTAATCCGGCTCTGAATGTATTCAAGATTTTTAATGGTACGTCTTGGGTCTCGGCGGGTGTAACTTTGGATGGTGCAGGAGAAAATTATCTGACTTTAATCGGACAGACCTTAAAAGCGAATCCGATTAATCTTGCAGGGACCAATGCTACGGGAATATTAGCTGCGGGTCGCTTTCCTGCTTTAACAGGTGACATTACGACCACTGCTGGATCATTGGCTACAACTTTGAAATCTGTAGGAACGGCCGGTACTTACAAGTCTGTTACGACAGATGCCCAGGGAAGAGTTATATCTGGTACTAATCCGACTACGCTGGCAGGATATGGAATAACCGATGCTGCCTCAGCAGCGCATACACATGCACTTTCCAGTCTGACTGATGTTACTGTTCCAAGTCCAATATCTGGTGATGTGTTGCAATGGAATGGAAGTAAATGGGTTAGTAACGCGATTGCAACCGGAAATCAAACTATCTCTTTTACGCCAAATGCTGCCGGCGATGTAACGGGTACAGCTACAGGGGCAACTTTATTAACTCCGACATTGGTAATAGGTGCAGGTAAAGTGACTAATAGTATGTTGGCTGGAGGTATTGATTTGACAACAAAAGTAACAGGTGTTTTACCAATAGCTAATATCCCGACTACATTGACAGGCATAAGCAGTTTAAATGGATTAACTCTAACCTCTTTGCCAACGGGATTTTCTATTGCAGGTGGAACAACTCCAAAAACACTGACAGTTACTGATAATGCATCGCTGTCTGGAACAAATACAGGTGATCAAACTGCTACTACAGTACCTATTAATACGATCACAGGTGTAACCGGCACAACGGTTCAAGCTGCACTTTCAGATTTGAAAAGTCAGATAAATACAAATGCAGCTGATATAACTTCAAAACTAACGGGTAATGTCGCCATTACTCCGGGAACAAAAACAAAGATCACTTATGATGCCAAAGGGCTTGTAACGGCGGGTGCAGATGCAACAACAGCGGATATTGCATCAGTCGTAGATAAAAGATATGTGACTGATGCGCAGTTAGCTAATATAACTACTCTGACAGGAATCAACACTGGAGATCAGACTTTGAGTTTAGCCGGAAGTAATCTGACTATATCTGGTGCCAATGGGAATACAGTTGCGGGTGTTGGAGATATTACAGGTGTAATTGCTGGCACTGGTCTCTCCGGAGGTGGAACAAGTGGTGATGTAACCTTGAATCTTGGAACAAATGCAGTGGGTGCTGTAAATTTGAAAGGGAGCAGTGGACCGCTAGATGCCACTGGAGCTACTACTGGATTTATTTTACAATCCAATGGTGATGGAACATTTTCATGGAAAGATATTACTTCTGGTATAGCTGCAGACCCTTCAAGTTTATCGCTTGGAACTGGAATGTTTTACATTGGTGATGCTTCTAGCAAGGCTTCAGCAATATCTAAAAATTTTATTCCATTAAGTGGATTTGGAGCAGCAACTTCAGCTATTGATTTAGGAAATAATATAATAACAAATTTGGCTGCACCAGTTGCAGCTACCGATGCAGCTACTAAAAAATATGTTGATGATAATAAAATCGATATACTTTCTAAAGGAGTAGCTGGTGGCGTAGTGCCATTGAATGCTTCTAATACCATTGATAATGCCTATTTACCAGCTTCTTTGATGGGTGCTGTAAATTATAGAGGCGTTTATGATGCTAGTGCAGATTCTCCTGTAATTGGTGCTGCTGATGGAACAAATAAGGGATATTATTATGTTGTATCAAATGCAGGTACAGCACATGGGCTGAATTTGGTTGTTGGAGATTGGGTAATTTCAGACGGAACAAACTGGGGTAAAGTAGCAAGTAATAGTCCAGTGCTTTCTGTATTTGGTCGGACTGGATCGGTAGTGGCAAATGCAGGTGATTACAAAACAGATCAGGTTACTGAAACAACAAACTTGTATTATACTGATGCAAGGGTAAGTGCTAATGCAACTGTTGTTGGCAAAGAAGATAAGGTAAATAAAAGTACTGATGGAACTTTATCTTCTGCTTCAGATGTTAAATATCCTTCTGAAAAAGCGGTGAAAACTTACGTAGACGCCAAAGTGCCTGCTTCGGCAGCTATTAATAACGGGCAGGTGTTAACTGTGAACGCCAGTGGTAATCCGGTTTGGCAAGCAGTTTCCGGATCGGGCACTGTAACTAATGTTTCTGTTACGCCTAATGGCGGTGTAACCGGAGTCGTTACGAATCCAACAACGACCCCTGCTATAGCATTGACACTTGGTAATATAACACCTACTTCTGTAACAACTTCAGGAGCGGTTTCAGCAGGGGCTGTTACTGCAACAACAGTATCTGCTACAGGTGCGGTTACAGGTTCCAATATTTCTGCAGGTGCCAGTATTTCTGGATCAAATACTGGTGATCAGCAAATTACGCTTACGGGAGATGTTACAGGTACAGGAGCAGCCAAGACAACTACGATCGCCACTACTATTTCCGATGGATCAATTACATCAGCTAAAATAGTTGATGGAACTATAACGAATGCTGATTTAGGTACAGGAATTATTGGTCCTACCAACCTAAAAAATATTGCTGGTGGCGGAACTTCGGGGCAAATACTAACATCGAATGGTACAGGTGGATTTTCGTGGGGTGCAAGTGCTGCTACTGATTTGGGCTATACGGCTTCTGCTACGAATGGCATTGTAACCAGTAGTACGGGTGCAGCTGCTACGATTCCTGCTGGTTCTACGGCTAATGCAAGTTTGATGCTTCCGGGTGACAAAGCAAAGTTGGATGGAATTGCAGCCGGGGCTAACAATTATTCACTGCCGACTGCTTCTGCCTCTACATTAGGTGGTGTTAAAGTTGGGGCCAATTTATCGATTGATGGTGCTGGTGTTTTGTCTGCAACCAGTAGTGGATTATCGGCTATTAATGCTTCATCTCTACTTGGAAATAATACAGGGGCATCGGCTGTGCCTGTAGCATTGGATGTAACTTCAGTAAAGACTTTACTATCTCTTAATAATGTTGATAATGTATCTGACGTATCCAAGCCTATTAGTAATTTAACACAAACAGCATTGAACGGAAAGCAAGATATTTCTAATATTAGTAATACTTTAGCTAGTGATGCGTCTTCTACTTCTAAATATCCATCAGTAAAAGCTATTAAGGATTATGTAGATACACAGGTTTCTGCAGCTGTCCCGGGTGCTACAGCTTCAACGTTGGGTACTATTATGTTAGCCGGAGATCTTGGCGGTACAGCCTCTTCTCCTTCGGTTGCGAAAGTTGGTGGCTCAACTGCTTCTGCGATTAATTCAGCAACTGTTGCTGCTAATTCTGCTACTTCTGCTAATACGGCAAGTGCAATTGTTCAGCGCGATGCATCAGGAAATTTCACAGCAGGCACTGTTACTGCTAGTTTGAGTGGGAATGCATCAACTGCAACAAAATTACAGACTGGACGAACCATATCGATAACGGGAGATTTGGCATATACATCACCCGCTTTTGATGGGAGCGGAAATGTGACTGCAGCAGGAACAATAGCTAATAATGCTGTTACTTTTGCAAAAATGCAAACTATGACTGCAAACCGTCTGTTGGGATCGGGTGCTTCGGGAACAGCTGTTTCTGAGATTACTCTCGGAACAAATCTTAGCTTCTCAGGAAATACACTTAATGTTATAACTGGTGTGGGTGATATGCTACTCGGAACACCTCAGTCGGTAACGGCAGCTAAGACTTTTGACAACTTAACATTGGCAATGAGAGGTACAAGTACAGGGGTTACTACTATTTCAACAGCTAATACATCTAGTTCAAATTACACATTGACTTTGCCTGCTTTAACAGGAACAGTTGCTCTTAGTACACAACCATTAAGCCAGTTTGCGGCTACTACCTCACCTCAACTTGCCGGTGTTATTTCTGATGAGACAGGTTCTGGTGCTTTAGTGTTTGCTAACTCTCCGAGTTTTACAACTCCGAGTTTAGGAGCTGCTACTGCCACTTCGGTTACTGCTACAGGCAACCTTTCAGGTAGTCAATTAATATCTACTGTTGCAACGGGTACTGCTCCATTTTCGGTAGTATCTACAACTCCTGTTGCTAATTTGAGTATTGGTGGTACGGCCGCCAATATTGCCGGTGGTACAGCTGGTGATATCATGTATCAATCGGCTGCCGGAACCACAGCGAAATTGTCTAAAGGTACTGCGGGACAGGTATTGACGATGGATCCAACTGCCAGTTTCCCTATTTGGACAACTGTTAGTGCTGGTGGAGGAGGTGATATGGTATTGGCCACAGCACAATCGGTTACGGGCTTGAAAACCTTCGATGATCAAAAATTGGCTATCAAAGGTTCTGGCGCTGGCGTAAGTACATTCAAATCAACAAACTCTGCTAATAATACGCTTACTTTACCAACTGCAACAGGAACCCTTGCTTTGATTTCCGACGTGCCTGCTTTGCCGACTACTTCTCTGCAACTTGCGACTCAGATTACAGACGAAACCGGTACCGGTGCTTTAGTGTTTGCCAATACTCCGACTTTTATAACTCCCAATTTAGGAGCTGCCAGTGCTACATCGCTAATGGCGTCAGGTGCTATTACAACGACTGGAAGCGTAAGCTCAACGGGTGGAAACATTACTTCAACAACGGGTTATGTTCAGGGAACTCAATTGAAATCGACCGTTGCTGATGGAACAGCTCCATTTATTGTGACTTCAACAACTCCGGTTTCAAATTTAAGCATTGGTGGGAATGCAGCCACAGCTACCAATATAGCCGGAGGCTTAGGTGGTCAGATTCTTTATCAATCGGCAGCGGGGGTAACTTCTATGCTTCCGAATGGAACCAGTGGGCAGGTTTTGACTTCATCCGGGGGAACTTCTGCTCCAACCTGGACCAGTGTAGCTGCGGGGGGAGGTCTTCCTACTGCTACTATTCCTACTGATGCTAATAAGGTTTTAACTGTGAATAGTCTAACCGGGTCGCCTCAATGGCAATCACCTTCCAGTGGATCAAATATGATGTATTATAGTGCTGGTGAAATAACTGTTGCAGCTGGAACTTCTTATTTCTTTTGTCGTGCTAGTGGACCTGGTGTAGTTGCAACGTTAGGATCAGATAATCATCATTTTACTGTTACAGTTCCAAGTGGTGTTTTCCTTAGTTATCTCAAATTTAAGTCTTCTTATGCAATTTGCGGTTCACAAATAAATCTTAATATTCTTATTGTGCATCAAGATAAATCAATTAACAATACAGTCCTAGATGAAGTAATTCCCAGCGTAGAATTTGTTGATTATGGTTCCTTACAAGCTGGAACTACAATTGCGCAAACTGTCGCAGGTCCTGCTACCGCGAATTTTATATATAAAATTGATGTACTTGGTGACGGTCAATTAGAATTCTGGAATTCATCGTTAGGAAGTCATATGTCAACAAATGGATTTTTCATCAACTTTCATTTTTAATTATATAAATGTATAACTATTGATGAATTATAGGTAGTTAATCGTGGTTCAACTCGACTCATTTACAGTTAGGGTTAGATATTGATTAAATGCGTAGTTAAAGTTGATGTCAATAGATAATTAGAATAATCATTAGTTACTCAAGGTCTTTTTTAGCATTCATTGATGATGATATTTTATCTAGGCTGTATGTTGCATGCGTGTCAATAAACCGAAATTTTATTGAAAAACTTTTTATTGCATTGTGATTAAATATAATGTTTTCTGTAAACAGGCATCAATATATGTCTAAATACGAATTACTATAAAAAAATAAATATATGAGAAGCAGGTTGTTTGTATTATTTTTCATAATAGATATCTGTATATGTGCTAATGCTCAAATTTTAAAGCAATTTAATAGCCAATTTGAGGTTCGGAGCTCTATTCCGGGAGCAAATATGGTTAGTATCACTGGGGAAGTCCAGAATGGTGTTAATACAGGTAGTGATGTATTGATAGGGGATTTAATAGTTGATGTTGATAGAAAAAGCTACAAAATAGTACAAATCGATAGCGTAAATGGTAATATTGTTGGTGTACAATGTAAAATTTTGGGAACTGTTTTAGGTTCTAATGAAGCTACTCCAGGTATAGGGATTATTTGTCGTACAACTCAATCGGGATTCCCATTAATTGCAGAGGCAGACTTATCTACTGCGGTTTTAAACTCAACAACTTTGTCTGTTGATGCAACTATCCCTAAATTTTCTACAGGGGCATCATTACCAGTTGTGTCTGGAGTCGCAATTGGTGATTATGTTTCTAATTCGACCGATAACACCGTCTACTATTTGACCTCCACAGGTTGGGTTAAAATAACAAATATAATGGAAATTTATATGAGTGCTCCTGCAACTGAACCCGTAATGGCAACGGGTACAATTGTTAATAATCAGATTGCTCCCTTGGGTTATTATATTTCGAATGGGACGGCATGGATAGCTTTGAATGTTGTCAGTTCTTTGCCTCAAATGCCTCCCAAATTTGGGGATGTTTTTCAGGTAACAGGTGATAAATTGTATATGTTTGGGGCTTCTGGGTCGTGGGAGCCTATCAGTGGAGTTTCTGCAGTAACTCCGGGTACGGTTTTCCCCACAACGCCCAAAATTGGTGATTTCTATTACGATACGAATACGAATATCTTGTATGTATATGATGCGACAAGTGCCTGGAAGGAAGTGTCTGTCAATGGATCAAATCCAAATAATTCATCAGCACCAACTCCAACCAAAGAAGGGGAGCTGTATTTTAATTCAACAGATAAAAAACTTTACGTTAATAATGGAACTCAATGGATATCGGTTGATAATTCGCTTCCTGCGGGTAAAGTATTTATCGGAAATGCTTCCGGTGAGGCCAGTCCAGTGAGTTTGACGGGTGATGTTACTGTCAATTCCTTTGGGGTAACTGCTATCGGTGCTGCTAAAGTAACCAATGCACAGCTGAATAAATCGGCTATTCCGTTAAGTGGTTTTGCAGTTCCTACTGCGAATGTCGATATGGGGACTAAGCAAATTACTAATTTGGCAACCCCAACTGCGAATACTGATGCTACTACCAAACTTTATGTTGATACACACACGATTAATCTAAATACTATTCCTTTGGGTACTGGTCATTTATTGAAAGGTGTTTCTGGTGCTGCTGCTGATGTTGCTCAGAGTACAATTACTCTTAGTGGATTTGGAGCTGCAACGGCAGCTGTTGATTTAGGATCTAATAAGATTATTAATTTATCTGATCCGACTGTTGCTACAGATGCTGCAACAAAGAAATATGTTGATGCAACAGCAGGATGCGTCTATGTTGGGACAGCACCTCCTATCAGTCCGTTGTTTGGAACAATTTACTATAATATAACAGAAAAACGTCTTTGGATATACCAAGGGGGGATGTGGAGACCTGCCGACAATTCACTTCCTACCGGGATGGTGTATATTGGAGATGCTAATGGTATTGCTTCACCAAGCTTAAAAAGTGATATTTTGTTGAGCGATTTAGGTACGGCTGCAGCAGATGTATCTTTGGGTGGTTTTAAAATTACCAATTTGGCTGATCCAGTTGCTGGTCTTGCCGGGCTACAGAACGCAGCTACCCGTAAATATGTAGATGATAAGGTGGCATCAGCAACAACACCATCTGGTCCGGTTTTGCCTGGTACTCCTACAGAAGGAAGTACCTTCTATAATACAACATCGCATCTTTATTATGTATATAATGGAACGGATTGGATTCCGATGAGTAACGATCTTCTTACGGGACAATTGTATGTGGGAGATGCCACTAACAAGGCTGTTTCAACACCCAAGGCGAATATTCCTTTAAGTGGGTTTGGAGCTGCTACGGCTGATGTTACGATGGGTGGCTTCAAGCTGACTAATCTGGCCGATCCGGTTGCCGGTGCGGCAGGTCTTCAGAATGCAGCTACCCGTAAATATGTGGACGATAAATTGGCTGCAGTAACGACTACCACAGGCGCAGGTTATCCTCCTACTTCTCCGGTGTCTGCTGCGGGTACTACGTATTATGATACCTTAAATAAAATATATTATGTGTCGAATGGTACTGATTGGATACCTATGGGAAATGACCTGACAAATAATCAGGTATATGTTGGTGATGCAACAAACAAAGCGGTTTCCACGCCCAAAACGAGCATACCGCTGAGTGATTGGGGTGCTCCAACAGCAAATGTTTCTGTAGGGGGAATGAACTTAATTAATCTAGCTGACCCACGTTTAACAGCAGCAGGTCTTCAGGATGCAGCTACCCGCAAATATGTGGATGCTAAAGCCGGTAGTATTTCTACTGGCACTACTCCTCCTGCAAGCCCAACTATTGGTACAACCTATTACAATACAAATGACAAAATCTTTTATGTATACGATGGCACTGGGTGGATTCCGGTAAATAATATTCTTCCAACGGGTAACTTTTATATCGGTGACGCATTTAATAAAGCAGTGCCTGTAGTTAAGAGTGCAATTACATTGAGTGGGTTTGGTGATGCTCAGGCCAATCTTTCTATGGGTACCGGTTCTAATAATTATAAAATTGTGAACCTGGCTGATCCTGCAGGTGATCAGGATGCTTCGACCAAGAAATATGTGGATAGTAAAGTCGGAACCTCACCAAGTGGACCTACACCTCCCTCAACTCCTGTGGTTGGTAGTACTTACTATAATACCACCGACAAGATGCTTTATGTGTATGATGGAACACAATGGAAGCCGGTCGGTAATAATGCTCTTCCTACAGGTCAGCTTTATGTTGGTGATGCTAGTAACAAAGCTGTAGCTACAGCTAAAAACGCTATTCCGTTAAGTGGGTTTGGAACTCCGGCTTCGGATATTGCTTTTGGTACTTTTAAGATTACCGGGTTAGGTGACCCAGCTGCCGATCAGGATGCTTCAACCAAGAAATATGTGGATAGTAAAGTCGGAACCTCACCAAGTGGACCTACACCTCCCACAACTCCTGTGGTGGGTAGTACTTACTATAATACCACCGATAAGATGCTTTATGTGTATGATGGAACACAATGGAATCCGGTCGGTAATAATGCTCTTCCTACTGGCCAGCTTTATGTTGGTGATGCGTCTAATAAAGCAGCAGCAACAGCTAAGAATGCAATTCCTTTAAGTGGTTTTGCCGCTGCCGCTGCTGATATTGACTTGGGTACTCATAAAATAAACAATGTTGTAGATCCGGTTGCCGATCAGGATGCAGCTACCAAGAAGTATGTGGATGGAAAAACCGGAAGTATTCCTACGGGTACAACGCCTCCTTCAAATCCGACCACAGGTACTACCTACTATAATACGAACGATAAAACCTATTATGTGTATGACGGTACAAGTTGGATTCCTGTAAATAATGTTTTACCTACAGGTCAGCTTTATGTTGGTGATGCAAGCAATAAGGCTACAGCAACAGCAAAAAATACGATTCCTTTAAGTGGTTTTGCTGCCGCTGCTGCTGATATTGACTTGGGTACTCATAAAATAAACAATGTTGTAGATCCGGTTGCCGATCAGGATGCAGCTACCAAGAAGTATGTAGATGGAAAAACCGGTAGTATTCCTACCGGTACTACACCTCCTCCTAGTCCAACTACCGGTACTACTTATTATAATACCAATGATAAAATCTTTTATGTGTACGATGGTACGGGTTGGGTTCCGGTGAATAATATTCTTCCGACGGGTAACTTTTACATCGGTGATGCATTCAATAAAGCGGTTCCTGTTGTAAAGAGTGCTATCACGCTGAGTGGTTTTGGTGATGCTCAGGCCAATCTCTCGATGGGTACCGGTTCTAATAATTATAAGATCATTAATGTTGCAGATCCGGTTGGTGATCAGGATGCAGCTACCAAGAAATATGTGGATGGAAAGACCGGAAGTATTCCTACGGGTACAACGCCCCCTTCAAATCCTACTACAGGTACTACCTATTATAATACAAATGATAAAACCTATTATGTGTATGACGGTACAAGTTGGATTCCTGTAAATAATGTTTTACCTACAGGTCAGCTTTATGTTGGTGATGCAAGCAATAAGGCAGCAGCTACAGCAAAAAATACGATTCCGTTAAGTGGTTTTGCCGCTGCCGCCGCTGATATTGACTTGGGTACTCATAAAATAAACAATGTTGTAGATCCGGTTGCCGATCAGGATGCAGCTACCAAGAAGTATGTGGATGGAAAAACCGGAAGTATTTCTACGGGTACTACACCTCCTGCCAGCCCAACTATCGGTACCACTTATTATAATACCAATGATAAAATCTTTTATGTGTATGATGGTACGGGTTGGGTTCCGGTGAATAATATTCTTCCAACAGGAAGCTTTTATATTGGTGATGCATCTAACAAAGCGGTTCCTGTTGTAAAGAGTGCCATCACGCTGAGTGGTTTTGGAGATGCTCAGGCTAATCTCTCGATGGGTACTGGTTCTAATAATTATAAGATCATTAATGTTGCAGATCCGGTAGGCGATCAGGATGCTGCTACCAAGAAATATGTTGATACAAAAGCGGGTAGTATTCCAACGACTCCTCCTGCAACTCCGGTTGTTGGTAGTACTTACTATGATACGACTACCAATACATTTAATGTCTATACCGGCCCAACCTTGGGATGGGTGCCTGTACAAGATAATCTGGGAAATCATATTGCTACAAAAAATCTGACTTTGGGGGCTAATTATATAAATTATGATGGAGTTACAGGTCATGGGTTGAAGTTTGATGTCACTACGAATAATGCTACATTTAGCGAAGATTTGACAGTAAACGGAAACTTTTATACACCTTCTGATAAACGATTGAAAACTAATATTGAGACTCTTGGAAATGCTTTGCAGGCCATTGATTCCATGCGTGGAGTTCGTTTTGAATATAAAGATCAGAGAAAGTATGCTAAAGGACCTAAAGTAGGGGTGATTGCACAAGAATTAATGAAGGTTTTTCCTGAAATGGTCACTAAAGGGACTGATGGATTCTTTAAAGTTGATTATACTCAGCTTTCTGCCGTGTTGATTCAGGCTGTAAAAGAACAACAACAACAAATCAAACAACAACAGTTGGAAATCAATGAACTGAAGGGGCGTTTAGACAAGCAGCAATTGCAGATTGATGCAATCATGAAAAAGATAAATTAATTAAAAATGGTAACTGTTGAAATTTACTTTTCAATAGTCGGTTTGTACTACGTTTTATATTGATGTGAGTTAATTGTAAAATATGCTTTTAAAACTAATAACTACGGACAATGAACAGATAATAAATCTGTTTGTTGTCCGTAAAAGGTTTATATTTTCGGTGTTTATTCTTTTTAGTTATCTAGTTATAGCTGCTCTGTTTTCTATTGATCTCTATCTCCTGCCTGAAATAACTTGTAATAAATAGAAGGTGTGTGTCCGTGGTTTTAGATTAGAATTAGTATTCAATTTCAGAATAGTGTAGTTCTTATTTATTTGCAGTATACTTTTGGGTAATTTATTAGACCCGGAAAGTGGGGTTATAGGGAGCTAAAAGGAACATTGTAGGAGCTAAAAGGTACATTGTAGGAGTTAAAAGGAACATTGTAGGAGTTAGAATATACATTGTAGGACCTTCAAGGAACATTGTAGGAGTTAGAATATACATTGTAGGACCTTCAAGGAACATTGTAGGAGTTAGAATATACATTGTAGGACCTTCAAGGAACATTGTAGGATAGAATATACATTGTAGGACCTTCAAGGAACATTGTAGGAGTTAGAATATACCTTGTAGGAACTAAAAGGAACATTGTAGGACTTAGAATATACCTTGTAAGACCTAAAAGGAACATTGTAGGAGTTAGAATATACATTGTAGGAGCTAAAAGGAACATTGTAGGAGTTAGAATATACATTGTAGGAGCTAAAAGGTACATTGTAGGACTTAGAATATACATTGTAGGAGCTAAAAGGAACATTGTAAGACTTAGAATATACATTGTAGGAGCTAAAAGGTACATTGTAGGACTTAGAATATACATTGTAGGAGCTAAAAGGTACATTGTAGGACCTTCAAGGAACATTGTAGGAGTTAGAATATACATTGTAAGAACAAAAAGCTATCTTAGCCAGAGAAAGTCCTCAAATTAATCAATTGAGGGGTTATTTTTTATTGCTATATTATGTATTACATCCATGTGTGGTTTTAAATGCTACATTTAAAAAATAGATTTAGGTTTTCAGTCATGTTTTCAATCTGTTTCATATCGAATATTCGGATCTTATTTAATTAATCCTATTTTTATGTTGATTGTTGCTTGGAAACTTTAGTTTTTTTATATATTTGGTTCGTATTTTGATTAATTACCACATTGTTAATTGCTTGGTAATTTAGGTTAGTATAATTTGCCACACGAATAAAATTAATTTTGAGACGTATTTTCATAATATTATTCACGTTTCTCAGTGTTTTGCTACTGATCCCTGCTCGGGGTCAGAGTTCTTTTCGTGTATTAAGAGATTTACCCCATCTCCCGACCGTTGATCCATCGACGATCCCGAATCCTCAGACGGGCATGTTGATTTTTAGCAGTTCAGATCTCAAACCCTTAATTTATACCGGTTCTGTTTGGGAGAGTTTATGTACTACCAATATCAGTGCCGCCACTGCCCAGGACTATTTTGTAGTCAAAGACGGTATTCCTTTTCTTCCTGTTTTCGGCGCCGCTCCGAGCGGTTTATTACTCTCGGGGACTATTTATTATTCTACCAGTTCCAATGCCGTGATGGTGTATAATGGTAACATGTGGTCGAAGATGGTTGATATGCCCGGAGGTGCCTTTTCTTTGAATAGCAGTTTTAGTAGTGGTGTTAATGTCAAGACCGTGAAGTTGCCGGTCTTAACGAGCGATCCTTCGGGGGGCGGTCTCAGCGCCGGTGCTTTTTATATCAATGCCTCTTCTCGTACGATTCGTTACTATACGGGCAGCCTTTGGCTTGATGTAAGTTGTCAGGCAGTAGTCAAGACTTTGGCTCCGAGCAATATTGCCGGTTATACAGCCACCGGTGGTGGTGATGTGGTGAGCAACGGCAGTTCCCCGGTAACCTTAACCGGTCTTTGCTGGAGTCCGAATGCCGATCCGGATACCTTGCTGACCACAAAAACGCGCACAATCCCTACCGGTTCGGGTGTGGGTGTTTTCACGGATCTTATCACAGGTCTTTTGCCTAATACGAGCTATCATGTTCGTGCTTATGCAGTCAATAGCTTAGGCCTGGTTTATGGTGAAGACCGTGTTTTTACCACTCCTATTGCTCCTCCTACCATCATCACTTTGCCGGTAAGTAATGAAACCAGTATTTCCGCCCAGAGTGGAGGGGATATCAGTGCCGATGGCGGTTCTCCGGTTACCCATCGTGGGGTTATCTGGAGCTCTTTGTCCGATCCGTTGAATGACGATTCTCATACGATCATTGATGATGGTTCGGGTGTGGGTTATTTCCCGAGTACCCTGGACTGGTTGTTAGGTAATACGACCTATTATATCCGTGCCTACGCCGTGAACGTAGCGGGTACCGCCTATGGTAACCTGATTGTTTTTACCACACCCGCTCCGGTTGTTCCCAAGTTCTTATCCAGTGCCAAAGCTTTAAGTACTACGGGTAATTCCGCTACTGCTATGTCCACAATCATGAATAACGGAGGAGCATTGGTCACCGCCCGTGGAATCTGTTACCGTGTTTCGGGCAGTTCTGCATTGACCTACGTTCCCTCTTCTACCGTTACGCCCACTGATATTGGAAGCTTTGTGGCTACCCTAACGGGTCTTTTGCAGGGTACGACTTATTATATCAAGGGTTATGCGGTGAATTCCGCCGGAATCGGTTATAGTGCCGAGTCCAGTTTTGTGACCCCTTCTTTGACCACTATTGTTACCACTGCCCCGGTTACTACCGGTGGTACGACAGCCGACAGTGGTGGTGAGATCACCAATAGCGGTTATACGGTTATTTCCGCCCATGGTGTTTGTTGGGATACGCTTCCCAACCCGACCGTGGATCTAACGACCAAAACCTCCGATGCCGTTTTGGGTGATGGTACGGGTGTTTACCCGAGTCATCTGAGTGGCCTTACTCCGGGTTTAACCTATTATGTCCGTGCTTATGCGATCAATAGTGCGGGTGTTGCTTATGGTAATTTGGACAGCTTGCTGACAGCCGCCCTTCCCACTTTAACGACCGCTCATCCGGGCTCTGTAAGCAATATGCATGCTATTGTGGGTGGTAACATTAGCGATGATGGTCGTGAACCGGTCACTTCGCGCGGAGTTTGTTGGAGCCTTCGCCCTAACCCCACGATTGCTTTTGCCGATAGTCTGAAGTCTATGGGTAGTGGTACCGGCAGTTTTTCCGATACAATCATTAATTTACTGGGGAGTAAAAAATACTATGTTCGTGCTTATGCCACCAACAGTGTGGGTACCGCCTATGGAAAGCTGGATAGTCTGACTACTTTAGCTCCTGAGCTTTCGCATGTGGCAACCACCAATGTTCAGGTAACGCACGGAGCTACTGCGAGCGCTGGAGCTATCGCGGCTGCCACGGGTAATGTGCTGGATAACGGCGGTGCTTTGGTGAGCGAACGCGGTTTTTGCTGGAGCAGCGTGGGTATTCCGACGCATGTTGACGCCTATGTAATTTCAGGAAGAGGCAACGGCAGTTTTAGCGCTGATCTGACAGGGCTGGTTGAAAATACCAAATACTATGTTCGTGCTTATGCGGTAAATGATGTGGGTATTGCCTATGGTAATCTGGACAGTGTTACGACCCCTATTTCCGGTTACCCGGCCGTTTCAACGACCGATGCGATCAATATAACCACTTCCTCGGTAACTATGCGTGGCAATGTTGCCGATGATGGGGGAGATGCTATCCGTGAAAGAGGCTTTTGCTGGAATACCAGTTTGAATCCGGTGATTGGTGATCCGGGTGTTTCTGTGGTTATCTCCGCTCTGGGTGGTGGTACCGGTGGTTTCTCCGGCGATTTGAGTGGACTGTCTTCGAATGCTACCTACCATTTCCGTGCTTATGCCATCAATAGCCGTGGTACCAGTTATGGGAACGATTTATCTTTTTCGACCTATACCTTAGCCACTGTTACAACAAAACCCGCCACTTCAATAAGTAGTGTTGGAGCCGAGAGTGGTGGGGTGATTCTCAATGATGGAGGTCGTCCGGTAACCCAGAGTGGTATTTGTTGGAGTACCAGTCCTAATCCGACTATTACAGACCGTCTTACCACCCGTGGTGCCGGTATAGGTGAGTTTACACATAGCCTTGATGGTTTGTTGGGTAGTACTACGTATTATATAAGAGCCTATGCAATCAATGCTGCCGGAATTGTTTATGGTGGCGAAGAATCATTTACCACCTTACCACCCGTTTTGCCCGGTGTCACCAGTACCGGTGGTAAGAGTGCCGATACAGGTACCAGTGCTTCTTGTGGCGGTCAACTAACTAGTAATGGTGGTGCTTTGATACTCAGTAAAGGAATCTTGTGGAGTACCACCTCGGGTTTTACCCCCACAATCACTTCTGCGGATAAAACAGTGCTTAGCGGTGAGGGTGACTTTAGTTCTATGCTGATTAACCTGACTCCGGGTACTACCTATTATTTTCGGGCTTATGCAACGAACAGTGTAGGTACACGCTATGCAGACAATGAACTGAGCTTTACTACCTGTGATAAGCCTACGGTCGTAACTATAGCTCCTTTTTCGACGACCAATGTCGGAACTACCACCGGTGGTAATATTAGCTCTACCGGAGGCCTGGATATTTTGGAGAGTGGTGTTTGCTGGAGTACCGGTAATTTGCCCACGATAAGCGATGAGCACCAGATTAATTCGGGAGGTAATGTTTTTAGTAGTACGATTAGTGAACTGATGGGTAACAGCACTTTTTATGTCCGTGCTTACGCCAAAAACAAGCTGGGATTATCGTATGGTCAGGTAGAAACCTTTACCACCCTGGCCCCGGTGCTTGCCACTATCCAGACGCTTCAACCGGTAGCCACTTCTCCTACCACGGCCAGCACGGGTGGAAAGATTGTGAGCCACGGCGGTTCTCCGGTTACCACCCGCGGTGTTTACTGGAGTACCACTCCCGGTTTTACACCTTCCGCCAGTGTATCCCATACGGCCGAGACCGGTTATTTTACGGGAAGCTATGGTTCGGATCTGACAGGCTTAAGCCCCAATACGATGTATTATGTGAGAGCCTATGTGGTTAATGGGTTAGGAATCTCTTATGGAGATGAAATCAATTTCCAGACCCCGGGTCCTTTTGCAATTACCACGAAGCCCGCTACGGCTATCACCAGTGCCGGTGCTCAGAGTGGAGGTAATATACTCAGTGATGGGGGCGTTCCTGTTAGCAGTAGTGGTATTTGTTGGAATCGAACAGGCAACCCAACTATCAGTGATCCTAATACCGTAAGTGGTACGGGTATCGGTGAGTTTATCCATAGTCTGGCTGAGTTGCTTGGTAGCACCACCTATTATATCCGGGCCTATGCTACCAATGCTACGGGCACGATTTATGGTCAGCAGGAAGTTTTCACTACCCTTCCTCCGGATAATCCTATTTTGACTACCACCGTTGTGGGTAGTGGTGGAAGTGGAACCACAGGAACCTGTGGAGGACTAATTACGAGTACCGGTGGAGCTCCGATTCTCTCCAAAGGCATTTTGTGGAGTACTACCTCCGGTTTTATTCCCAGCATAACTTCTCCCAACAAAACGATCCTTTCGGGTGGTGGTAATTTTAGTTCTACCTTTGGTCCTTTACTCCCGGGTCGGACTTATTATGCCCGTGCTTATGCCACAAACAATGTCGGTACCGGTTATGCAAACAATGAAGTCAGCTTTACTACTTTTAATGTCCCTGAGTTAACCACTACAGTACCTTATGCTATAACCAATGTAACAGCTAATAGCGGCGGTACTATTGTTTCTACGGGTGGACAAGCTATCCAGGAGAGTGGTGTTTGCTGGAGTACGAGTAATTCCCCCACTATTGCCGATGATCATCTGAGTGGTGGTTCCGCCTCCGGATTGTTTATCAAAACCCTTACCGAACTGATGGGTAGTACTACCTATTATGTTCGTTCGTATGCCACCAACAGCGTTGGTACCGGTTATGGTCAGGTGGAGAGTTTTACCACCCAGCCTCCGATGTTAGCCACCATTTTGACTACTACCCCTGTTGCCACCTCCTCGGTGAGTGGTTCGGCCGGCGGTAATATTGTCAGTCATGGTGGAGCGATGGTTACTACCCGGGGTATCTACTGGAGTACCACCCCGGACTTTGTCCCCTCGGCTTCAGTGGCTCATACCGCTCAAACCGGTTATTTCACCGGTACTTTTGTGGATAATATGCCCAGCCTGTTGCCCAATACCATCTATTATGTTCGTGCTTATGTGGTCAATTCAGCAGGTACAGCCTATGGTGCCCAGATGAATTTTAAGACTCCTATGCTTCCGGTTCTGAGTACGAAAACAGTTCTCTCGAACGGTCCGACAAAAGCCACCAGTGGAGGAGATGTGACCGATGATGGTGGTGCTCCGATCAGCGTAAAAGGAATTGTGTGGAGTACGATTGCCGGATTTAATCCCGATACGGTGAGGGTTAACAGAACCTCCGATGGAGCCGGCAGTAGCTCCTTTACGAGCCTGCTGGCCGGTTTGAAAGGCAATACCACTTATTATGTACAAGCCTATGCGGTAAATGTAGCCGGTACCGGTTATGGTAATCTGTTGAGTTTTATTACAGATCCTCCTAAATTAGCAACGCTGACCACCAGTTCGGTGAGTAATATCTCGGGGACAGCCGGTACTGCCGGAGGGACGATCTCCGATAATGGAGGCGAACCGATTCTGACCCGTGGTATGGTGTGGAGTAAATACCCCGGCTTTAGACCCGATACGGTAGTTCATAATAAAAATCTGGATGGAGCGATGGGGCTTGGTAGCTTCTCCTCTACCATGACCGGTCTAAAACGAGGTACCACCTATTATATCCGGGCTTATGCCACCAACAGTGTAGGTATTGCTTTTGGAAATGAACTGAGCTTTACCACCTACGATCTTCCGGTTTTGACTACCGAAAGTGTATCTCCGGATGCTTTAGGCACCACCGCCAGTGGGGGAGGAGTTATTCAGACTGATGGTGGAACCCCGATCACCAATCAGGGTGTTTGTTGGAATACCACTTCAGGTCCCACGACCGGTCTTTTCACAAAGACCAGTGGAGATGCGGTATCACATGATAGCATTCACAGTTTCCTGACGAACCTCACTCCGGGTACAACCTATTACGTGCGTGCCTATGCGGTAAACAGTGAAGGAACTTCATATGGAAATGAGGTCAGCTTTACCACTCCTCCTGCTATTCCGATTCTTACTACTACCTATGCTACGATCACCTCCCTGAGTTCAGTTACCACCGGAGGTCAGATCACTACCGCCAACGGTGCACCGGTCATTTCCCGAGGTATTGTGTGGAGCACCAATCTGAACTTCAATCCGGATACGGTAACAGTCAACCGAACCATCAACGGTTCGGGTACGGGATCTTTTACCAGCATAATTACGGGACTAAAGCAGCGAATTTTTTATTATATCAAAGCTTATGCAGTCAACAGTGTTGGAACAGGCTATGGAAATCTGGTCACAGTTACTTTGTTCCCCACTTCTCCGGTATTAAATACAATTCCGGTAATTGAAACAGCCGGTTCGAATGCGATAAGTGGAGGAGAGATAATTAGTGATGGTGGAGCCATAGTCACGTTAAAGGGCGTTTGTTGGAATACGAAAACCAATCCCACTACCGATAACGCGCATACCTATAACGGTTCAGACAATGATCCTTATACAGCTAACATAACCGGTCTTCAACCGAATACACTTTATTATGTTCGTGCCTATGCGATCAACAAAATAGGTACAGCTTATGGTCCGGAAATTACAATTCTGACTAATAATATCCCAAGTCTGTCAGCTACTACTCCAGCCACCAAAATAATTGCTACGGTGGCTACCAGTGGGGGAGAAGTCACCTCTGATGGTCGCTCGCGTATCCTTGCCAGAGGAATCTGTTGGGGAACTTCTCCGGATCCGGACATATCTCTTTCTACCAAAACAGTTGATACCACAGCACATACGATTGGTTCTTTTATCGCCAATATGAAGGGGCTGACCCCCAATAGGACTTATTATGTTCGTGCTTATGCCACCAATGCGGTAGGTACAGGTTATGGCAGTATGATTCAGTTTACGACTTTGCCCGTGAGACTACCAACACTTACTACCCTCAGACCTTCTTCAGTTGATAGTATTGTTGCTATCAGTGGAGGTAATATTACCGACGACGGTGGTATGCCAATCACCGATCGTGGTGTTTGCTGGAGCCGTTACCGTGATTTTACAACGGTGGGTAGTCCCAAAGCCTTTAATCATATCCGGGATACGATAGGAACTTATACTGATAGCCTTGTAGGGTTAGATCCGGGGACAAAATACTATGTAAAAGCTTTTGCGATCAACAGTAAAGGTACGGGCTATGGAAATCTGGATAGCCTGACAACGATGAAAATCCGTCCTAAGTTAGGTAGTGTGGTGATGTCTAATATGACCCTTAACTCAGGAGATGGTTTAGCTTCGGTGATAGCCGATGGTGGTGACTCAGTTACGGTTCGTGGATTTTGTTGGAATACTACCGGTATGCCTACTATGGCAAACGATACTTTACATGCGGGAGCTGGCAAAGGAAGCTTTACGCGAACAATAAGCAGTTTGGTTGAAGGTCCGGTTTATTATATTCGAGCCTTTGCCACTAATAGTGTGGGCACCTCGTATAGCCCTACGGTGACCTCCTTCCGGATTTGTCCTCCCAGCTTTACGGTGATGCATGCCGAAGGGCTCAATGGTGCTCCGGTAACAAAGACGGTGACTTATCATTCCGTAAGTAGTTCTTATTCTGGAGCAGCCCGTTGTTGGATCACGCAAAATCTGGGTGCTGACACCCTGGCTACTTCAGCCACTGATGCAACCGAAAGAGCCGCCGGTTGGTATTGGCAGTTTAACCGTATTCAGGGATATAAACTCACGGGAACCGTTCGTACTCCGCTCACCTGGGCTACCAATATTGCCGATACCATAAACTGGAGTCCATCTAATGATCCCTGCAATATGTTATTGGGTACCGGTTGGCGTATTCCAACTTCAACCGAATATGCGAATGTGATAGCCAATGGTGGTATTCCATTTGCGACTCCTTTACATCTTCACCAGAGTGGTTATTTGAATTATACCGACGGTTCACCTGCGGGTCGTGGTTCTTACGGAATTTTCTGGAGTAGTAGTAAGAAGGCGAACAATTATGCATCTTATCTTCAGTTTAGTGGAGGTTCAGGTGTAATGTATGATAGTTATAAATCGCATGGATTCTCTATCCGTTGTTTGCGAGACAGTGTAATTGTAACTAATCCTTCGGTAAGTAAGGTTCTTTTCTCCGGAATGACCCAAACCTCCGTAACGATCGCTGCTGCTGTTACTCCTGATGGTGGTAATCCTATCCAGGCACGTGGTTTTTGTTGGAACAGCACGGGTAATCCTTCTATATCCGATAATCCTATGCCTCAGGGTGCGGGTACGGGCAGTTTTAGCGGAACTATCACGGGATTGTCTGCCGGAATCTATTACGTTCGTGCTTATGCTCAAAATAGTCTGGGCTTATTTTACGGTCCTACGGTGGCAACCTTTATTGGTTGTTCTCCTGCATTTGCAGTTCAGCATGTTGCCGGGTTGAATGGTGTACCGGTAGATAAAACGGTGACTTACCATTCTATCAGCAGTACGCTTTCAGGGAAGGCTGCTTGCTGGTTGACGCAGAATCTGGGAGCGGACAGTATAGCCACTTCGGTGGGTGATGCTACGGAAAGGTCTGCGGGTTGGTACTGGCAGTTTAACCGGATACAAGGATATAAGCATGATGGTACCAGCCGAACTCCATTAACGGGATGGGCTGCAGGTATTAATGAAAATAGTGATTGGACCTCGGATAACGATCCTTGTAATAAATTGATCGGTGGTGGTTGGCGTATCCCTACTTCTACAGAATGGTCAAATGCTTATACAAATGGTAATTTTTCTGCTATTTCAACATATAGTTCTGCATTGAAACTGCATACTGCGGGATATGTCAGTGGTGGTGGAGTCTACTATCGTGGAACCTATGGTTATGAATGGACTAGCACGCAGAGTGCACCAACAACAGCTAGTAGCACGTATTGTTACAATACTGTTGGAGGTGGAATGCAAGCGTTATCCAAGACAGATTATGCACTTACACTTCGTTGCCTTCGCGATACAATTTTAGTCGCAGCTCCGTCGGTCAGTAAAGTAACTCTTTCCGGGATGACTCCTACTTCTGTTGATTTGTCAGCTAGTGTCACTCCTGATGGAGGTGCTGCAGTGACTGATCGTGGATTTTTCTGGAATACCACCGGTAATCCTACGA
>Ga0302164_10000032_pt1 | contig 81935 bp, 84 predicted proteins | sample I_Fen_E3_1_FD_193500 | JGI IMG/M metagenome (GOLD analysis project Ga0302164, IMG submission 193500) | Peat permafrost microbial communities from Stordalen Mire near Abisko, Sweden - I_Fen_E3_1 | ecosystem: Environmental > Terrestrial > Soil > Wetlands > Permafrost | place: Sweden: Abisko...
GGAAGGTGAATCCCCTTCTCTTTTTGTGCCAAATTTTTGAATCCCTCTTTAATCTCGACAACGCCCAACAATCGCCTCTTCTTAATTTTAAATTCCTCAAACTGAGTTTTTAAGGGACGACTAAATACCCTTATTTTAACCTGAAAAGGCATTTTTACGTATATTATCGAAATTCATATTATATTTATTGTTTATCAATAAAACATTATTGATATTTGATCGTTAATTATTCCAAATCAATAAAAAAATATTATGAATATGGAAATAAAAGCAAAAACGAGAACCGAACAAATTCTCACCGTAATGCACATCCTGGCTTGGGTTGCATTTGTTGGTTACATGATAGAGGCAGGTGCCATCTTGGTTTCTTATGGCGTGAGTCTTATTAATGATGAAGCTGCCAAGGATCTTTACAAGGGAATTAATTTGTACAATTTGAGGCAACTCAATTTCTGGTCTTACACTGGGTCTGTTTCCTTCATGATTGCCTTATCTCTTATGAAAGCGTACGTGTCTTTTCTGGTAATCAAAACACTTTCGAAGGTAAACCTGATGAACCCCTTCACCATTGAGGTAGCAAAGAAACTGGAAAAAATTAGTCACGTGTTATTAGAAATCTGGATTGTTTCTATGCTAAGCAATGCACACACCAGTTGGTTATTAAAAACAACAGGAGGGCTTCAGGGAGAATGGGTAAAAGGGGATTTCATTTTTATGGCAGGCCTGGTTTTTGTTCTCTCGCAAATTTTTAAACGTGGTGTAGAAATTCAATCTGAAAACGAATTAACCGTATAAGTTATGCCGATCACTGTAAACTTAGACGTAATGATGGCGAAACGAAAAATGTCATTGAATGAACTTTCAGAGAAGGTGGATTTGACGCTCGCTAATCTTTCCATACTCAAGACCGGAAAAGCAAAAGCAATTCGATTCAGCACGCTGGAATCTATTTGCAAAGCATTGGATTGTCAGCCAGGTGATTTATTAGAGTTCGCAAGTAAATAATTTGTGGCAACAAATGAAGATGTGCGTTGGTGTTGTGCTTGAGATCAGTTGTATTTCACATAATGCTCCCACTTCTCCATTACTTCTCTAAAATCATCCGGTAACTCTGAATCGAACTGAATAAATTTCTTGGTTGCCGGGTGAATAAATCCCAATGTCTTGGCATGAAGTGCCTGGCGCGGAATGATCTTAAAACAATTATCTACAAACTGCTTGTACTTGGAGAACACTGTGCCCTTCACCACTTTGTTGCCACCATACATTTCATCATTAAAAATCGGATGACCGAGATATTTCATGTGAGCACGAATCTGGTGGGTGCGACCAGTTTCCAGGCGGCACTCGATCAATGAAACATAGCGAAGGTCTTGCAGTAATTTAAAATGCGTGATAGCCGTTCTTCCAAAATCTCCATCAGGAAATGCCGTAGTCACTCTTCTGTCTTTCAAACTGCGCCCAACGTTTACGTTGATGGTTCCTTCGGGTGGCTCCGGAATCCCCCATACAAGAGCTTGATACGTTCGCTCAATCGAGTGATCAAAAAATTGTTTGGCCAATGAGGTCATAGCAGTTTCTGTTTTGGCTATCACCAGCAAGCCAGAAGTGTCTTTGTCAATCCGATGAACAAGGCCAGGGCGCCCATCATTGCCAGCCATTTGAGGAAGGTTCTGAAAATGATAGGTAAGCGCGTTCACTAGTGTACCGGTCCAGTTTTGGAAAGCCGGATGCACCACCATGCCTGCTGCTTTATTCACGACCAAAAGATGTTCGTCTTCAAAAACAATATTGAGCGGAATATTTTCAGGTTTTACATCCGTGTCGCGAGGAGGCTCAGGAAATGAAACGGTGATGACATCGCCAGGATGAACTTTGTAATTTGGTTTGATCGGCTTGTCGTTGACTTTTACAAACCCATCATGAATGCCATTTTGGATCTTGGTACGCGTGACATTCGGCAGGCGATCCATCAAAAATTTATCAATGCGCAGCAACGTCTGGCCTGCATCAGCTACGATTCGATGATGTTCAAAGAGGTCATCATCGGGCTCGTCAATATCATCTTGCAGGTTCATCATGCCGCAAAAATAGGGATTATAATGTCATCGCTAGGACGATCTCTTGCACGAAGGCTTGTTTCCTTCTGTATACCGCGCTCTTGTCTGTAAGAATAAAGGCAATGAGTTAAATTAGTAGCTAAGTACTAACGTCAAAAAAAAAATCCAATTACACGGTGATATTTAATTGCTAAAAGGCACATAAGATAAAAACAGTATGGAAACAATCGAACTAGGGATGGAGAGGAAAACATTCGTGGCAACGGCTTTTTTTAGCGAGCTGTACGAAAAAGCCTTCCCACCGGTGGCCCATTTTGTAAGCAAGATGAATGGGTCTTTCCAAGATGCCAAAGACATTTTTCATGATGCAATGGTGATTTTCTGTGAAAAAACAGAAGATGAATCTTTTATTCTGTCCACATCAGCCGAAGCTTATGTGACAGGCATTGCCAAGCACTTGTGGATTAAAAGATTCAACCGTGACAAGCGCACCGTTTCATTAGATGCCATGGAGGCAGTGATTGTTATTCCTGAGGATTATTACCCAACCATAAATACCAGCCGCTTATTACAACTTTTAGAAGTAGCGGGGAGAAGGTGCCTCGACCTGCTTCATTCCTTCTATCACGAAAAACTTTCAGTGGCGGAAATAAAAAACAGGTTCGGATATAAGACTGAACATTCTGCTTCCGTTCAAAAATATAAATGCATTGAAAAAATCAGGGAGACCATCCAACAAAAGGCTATCACACATGAGAACTTCTTTGAGTGACATTCAACAGATAGAAAAGTACATCCATCAAGAACTTCCAATCGAAGAAGCACTCGTCTTCGAGACTAAGGCTATCATCAGCGCTTCTTTAAGAAGAAATGTATTCTGGCAAAAGAAAATTCACGAGTTGTTGAGGCATTATCATAGGCGGAAACTTAGAAGTGAAATGGAGAAAATACATCACTTTGTTTTTCACGATCCTGCCAATGCATCGTTTCGTAAAAATATTCTTCAACTTTTCGCCCCTAATTTATGATTCAAGCCAACCTGGTGCCAATGGTGATCGACAGTGATGGACGAGGCGAAAGAGCGTATGACATTTATAGCCTGCTGCTCAAAGAGCGAATTATTTTTTTAGGCACGGGTGTGAATGACGTAAGCGCTAATTTAATTGTGGCTCAACTGCTCTACCTCAACAGCCTCGATCAAAAGAAACCAATCAGCCTTTACATCAACAGTCCTGGGGGAGTAGTGTATGCCGGGCTCGCCATTTACGATGCCATGCAGATGATCAAGGCCCCGGTGTCTACCGTGGCTGTCGGTGTTACAGCGAGTATGGCTACCGCATTACTTACGTTTGGCGCCAAAGGATTGCGTTATGCATTGCCGCATGCTACTATTCACATGCATCCTACCGGTGGAGGGGCACAAGGCTACACCGAAGATGTGCGTATTGCGATGAGGGAACAGGAGCGTCTACAGACTCAATTGTTTCACCTCATGGGCAAACACACCGGCCACACATGGCAGGAGTTGGAGCAACTTTTCTTGCGTGATAAATACCTTAGCGCACCCGAAGCGCTCCAGCTAGGATTCGTTGACGAAATTCTCGGAGATGTGAGAGACATCGTACTCCTGGAAAAGCCTGAGCTTAAAATGAGTCTGCACCAAACAATAACACAGCTTAACGGATAATCAACAAAAGTTTCGACTAACTCACCTGACGAATTATTTTAGATTCTCATCAAACAATTTCAATATCCTTTTGTATTCATCCGTCCAGCTACTTGGCTCTACAAATCCGTGATCTTCCATTGGGTAGGCGGCCAATTCCCAGTTGTCTTTGCCCAACTCAATCAATCGTTGCGACAAGCGCACCGCATCTTGAAAGTGCACGTTAGTGTCCACCATACCATGACAAATCAACAAGTGACCTTTCAATCCTTCAGCATGATAAAGTGGTGAACTTTTTAAATAGGCGATGCTATCAGCAAAAGGTTCGTTCAAAATATTAGCTGTGTAAGGATGATTATAATGCGCCCAATCAGTCACTGGTCTCAAAGCAGCACCGGCAGCAAATACATCAGGTGTAGTAAACATGCCCATCAATGTGATGAAACCGCCATACGAACCGCCATATACACCGATGCGTTTTGGATCGATGTTGTGTTTTTCAACCAACCACTTCGCTCCATCCACCTGGTCGGTGAGATCTTTGCCTCCCATGAAACGATAAATTCCAGTGCGCCAATCACGGCCATAGCCGGCGCTTGCACGATAGTCCATATCAATAACCGTGTAGCCTTTGTCTGTTAGTAAATTATGAAACATGTATTCGCGAAAATAACTGCTCCACCATTTGTGGGCATTCTGCAAATAGCCGGCACCATGAACAAAAATCACAGCAGCTCTATTTGGTTTTGCTGGTTTGAACAATCTTGTGTAAACATCGGCACCGTCGCGTGCTTTGAACGTAGTGACTTCAGGCTCGCGCCATGCATAAGAACTAAACTCCGGAGTTAAAGAATGTGTGATTTGCTTAAATAACGATCCGGTCTTATTTTCCTGAAGAAATAATTCCCAGGGTTTATTAGAATAAGAGTAGCGATAAGCAATCCATTTTTCGTCGGGTGACAATAAAACTTCATGTGCCCCAGTCATCGAAGTAATTTTCTCTGCTTTTCCTCCGCTAACAGGGAGTTTATAAAATTGCTTTTCTCCAGGATGAAGTTCGTTGGTGATGAGGTAAAAATATTTTTTGTCTTTGGAGAGTTGGGCTTGCTGTACTTCGTATTTACCTGATGTGAGTGCTGTTTTCTTTCCTGTTGTTACATCCACAGAATACAAATGCGAATAACCGCTTTCTTCAGAATGAAACCAGACCGTAGAGTTGTTAATCCAACCCATATTGGTGCTGGCAAAAAAACCACCCGTTCCTGGCCCACCAATCCAGGCATCATCATGCTGACGGTCGATCAACTTTAGTTTTTGCGTGGCTACATCCAGTGACATGATCCAGCGATCCTTGTTGTCTTGAGAGCGGATGGCCAACAAATTATTTTTTCCGTCATCACTCCAAATTAAATTTTGAAAAACAATAGAACGAGGTTGAGGTTTAGCTTCCTTTTTCTCTTTGCTTTCCTTATTTTCCTTTGGCGTTCTTGCCGGGTAATTTTTTTTGAATTCAGGCGAATCAAAAATGCCGACGATTTGATCCGTCTTCACCTGAAGTAATGTGTCTTTAGCGATGTCGTAAACGAAAAGGTCTTGCATACTTTGAGTAGCACCCACTTTTGTGCGACTAGAAATATCTTCTGTAAATCCTGACTCTGTTACATAATTTGGTACGATCGTGTTTTTTGAACTAACCGATTTGCTTATGCGGTAGGTAATGTAGTATCCGTCCGGACTAAGTTGAATATTATCAGCCATCTTATCATCCAAATAAATTTCTTTAGGTCGCTTGGGTTTGTCTCCCTTCTGATTTCTCTCCGAAAGCTTCTTGTTGGTGTTACGTTCTTTTAAAACTTGCATGTACTCCAACTGATCAGCCTTCAACCACTTTTCTTGTTCAGAAAGTTTTGGATCTGATTTTTTTGTTCCCTTTCTAAAATCCGTGAGTTGCGTGAATGCTCCACTGCCGATCTCCCAGCTAAATAAATTTGTGTTAGCAACAAACAATACTTTCTTTTCGTCAAATGAAAATGATGGATTCGACTCGCGCTCAACGGAATTTGTAATTTGTATTGTCTTGCCAGAAGTAACATCCAACAGAAAAACATCGCCATTTTTCTCAAATACTTTTTTAGTACGCGCCAGATTGTACTGCCCAAAGGATGGAAGCTGCCTTCTCAAAGACGGGCTCACTTTGGTTGGCGTTAAGTTGGTCAATGAAACAGAGTAAAGAGAGTCGCCCGAAAGTTTTTCGGGATTCCATTGAAAATAAATTTGCTTTCCATCTTCACTCCAAAAAAAATTAGAAGGAGCAACACCTATCCATTTCGGATCACGCATGATTTTTTCAACGGTGAGAGGGGCCAATTGCTGTGCCTCGGCGGAAGTAATAATGAAGAGAAGTAAAAATATTTTTTTCATAAAAATTTTAAATGGACGCGAAAACTAACTAAAGATTCGAATTGTTTTGAACAGATTTGTGATAAGAGGAGTTATGATCTTTTGAATGTTGTTGGCAAAACCTATTTTCGCTTTTGATGTACGCTATTGTTGATATCGAGACCACCGGAGGGCACGCGGCTAGCCATCGCATCACCGAAATTGCTATTTACCATCATGATGGATCTAAAATTACAGATCATTATCGCTCACTAATCAACCCAGGTCGATCCATTCCTCATTTTATTACAGGTCTCACAGGCATCAATTATGAAATGGTGAAAGAGGCACCTTCCTTCGAAGATATTGCCAAAGAAGTCTTTGGTTGGTTGGATGGCCGTGTGTTTGTGGCCCACAACGCCCATTTCGATTATAGTTTTCTGAAAAAAGAATTTGAAGATGTTGGCATCGCCTGGAACACTAAAAAATTATGCACTGTCCGTTTGTCGCGAAAAATAATTCCGGGGTTACATTCTTATGGCCTTGGTCGATTGGCGGAAAGTCTTGGGATAAAAATTCCTGATCGACACCGCGCTGGGGGAGATGCCTTGGCAACCGCCAAAATTTTTGATACACTTCTCAGGCGAGATAATAGTGGGACAATTGTAAAAGCATTAAAAAGAAATTCTGGCGAAACAATTTTGCCGCCCAATTTGCCACACGAAGAATTCGATGCCTTACCTGCTAGAGCTGGCGTGTATTATTTTCTGGATTCGCATGCACAAGTCATTTATGTGGGCAAAGCCATCAATATCAAAAAAAGAATTACGGGTCACTTCGCGGGTGATGCGCGTGAATGGAATCGTTCTAACATCCGAAATGAAATCCATCACATTACCTACGAACTTACAGGCAATGAATTGATAGCACTTATTTTTGAATCGCAAGAGATCAGAAGGCTCTGGCCAAAATACAATCTCGCGCAAAAATATAAAACAGAAGAGTGGGGCATTTATGATTACGAAGACCGAAACGGATACCTCCGCTTTTGTGTGAACACGGTAAGCAAAGGCTCGCATGCGCTAATCACATTCTCATCCAAGGGAGACGCCTGGAATTTTTGGTGGGAGAAAGTAAAAGAATTTGATCTTTGTCCCAAACTCAGCGGATTGCAAGTTGCCAAAGGTCCTTGCTTCAGTTACCAATCGGGTTCGTGTGGCGGCGCTTGTCAGGGAATTGAATCGGTAAAAAAATATAATAAGCGGGCACAAAAAGCAATTGATTCATTTTTTAAGCAAGGAAACTCGTTAGCGATCATTGGGCAAGGAAGAAAAGCAACTGAGCAATCGCTCGTGCTCGTTGAAAATGGGAATTACGTTGGTTTTGGGTATTTTGAAAAGCATGAACGAATTGGAGATGTGGAGACCGCCAAAAATTTCGTTAAGGCCAGTAAGGAAAACCGAACGGTTCAAAACCTCGTAAACTCATTTTTAGTAAACCCAAGAGGGGCTGAGGTTATCGTTTTTGAATAGTTTGAAAAGAAATATGCGATTAGCTATCTAAACAAATTCGAAACTTCGTTCGTAATAATTATACTTGCGGTTTGATTTCAACCAAATTATGGCATTCAATACAACATCAGAGCTACAACAGGTACACAAGGAGAAAATAAAGCAAGTCTTTGCCGAGGTGGGTAAAGTTGTAGTAGGACAAGAATACATGGTAAACCGACTATTGGTTGGCCTTTTTACCAACGGTCACATCCTTCTGGAAGGTGTTCCTGGTCTTGCAAAGACCCTTACGATTAGTACACTCGCCCAGGTGTTGCACCTCGATTTTCAACGCATACAATTTACTCCCGATTTGCTTCCTGCTGATCTTGTTGGAACAATGATTTACAACCAGAAGGAGGGAAATTTTGAAGTGAAGAAAGGGCCCATCTTTGCCAACATCATTTTGGCGGATGAGATCAACCGATCGCCTGCTAAAGTTCAATCTGCTTTGTTGGAAGCAATGCAGGAAAAAACCGTAACGATCGGAGAAACTACTTTCAAATTAGATAAACCATTTTTGGTTCTTGCTACGCAAAACCCAGTAGATCAAGAAGGAACTTATCCATTGCCCGAGGCTCAAGTCGATCGCTTCATGATGAAAGTGTTTGTGGATTATCCTACCAAAGATCAGGAACTTGAAATCATGCGAAGGATTTCGAACATGCAATTTACATTTGAAGTGAATACAGTCCTTACCAAGGAAGATATTTTTGCCATCCGTAATGAGGTGAATCAAGTGAAAATTTCTGAGTCGTTGGAAAAATATATCATTGAGTTGGTTTCGGCTACACGCCGACCAAAAGAGTATAAGCTTGATAAAGAAGCGCAGTATATTCAATTCGGCGCATCACCACGCGCCAGCATCAACATGAACCTAGCCTCCAAGGCTGTAGCCTTCATGGATGGACGTGATTATGTCTTGCCGGAAGACATTAAAGAAGTTGCATTGGATGTAATGAACCACCGCATCTTGTTGAACTATGAAGCAGAGGCCGACTCGGTAAGAACTTCAGATATTATTAAGGCCCTGTTAAATCGGGTGCCTATCAACAAGTGAGGTTAACCAAACTTTAATTTCTTTAAGGAATAATCAACGCAATGTTATCTGCTTAACACAGCTAAGTAGTTAATATTCATTGGATTTCGACTTTAGTCTTCCAATTGACCTGATCGTTTAGGTCACATGACTGCCTGTAAGGCAGAAAGAACATTAACAATTTCGTAACATTCAAGACCAAGTCAGGTAATACCACCCAGCGACCTTTGCCGCAAATAATTTTCTATGCGGCTTATCCACTCTTTCCTTCTTGTTATTGTATTTTCTCTCCCTGCATTTTCTCAAGGCTCAATTGCCGGCAAAGTAAAAGATGCCAAGACAGGGGAGGCATTGATTGGAGCCAATGTTGTTATTCAAGGAACAACGATTGGTGCTGCAACGGACGTTGACGGTGCATTTGAAATACCAAGCGTAAAAGAAGGCACCTACACTTTACAGGTGTCTTATGTTACCTACAAAGCACACATCATTTCTGATGTTGTGGTAGAAACAGCCAAAAGGGTAACGCTGGATGATATCATTCTAAAAGAAGATGCATCCGAGCTGCAAGAGGTGGTGATTTCCGTTGGCCGTCGAACCGACACGGATTTTGACTTGATTCGTTCTATAAAGGATTCGAAGGTAATAGTGGTCGGCGTAACAGCTGAGCAAATCGGCAAGTCGCTCGACCGCGATGCGGCACAAGTGCTTAAGCGAGTGCCGGGCATCACCATCAAAGATGATCAGTTTATCATAAGCCGGGGCTTGGCCGAACGATACAATCCTGTGATGCTTCACAACACTTATGCACCAAGCGTTGAAGCGGATGTACGGTCATTTTCATTTGCAACTATTCCGAGTAATCAGTTGGACCGAATTCTAGTTTACAAAAGTCCTGCGGCTGATCTTCCAGGAGATTTTGCCGGAAGTGTGGTGAAGATTTTTACTAAGAGCATTCCCGAGGAAAATGGATGGTCAGTGGACTATAGCACCCAATACCGAGCAGGTACAACTTTTCAGGATTTTTACCATCAAGAAAGAAACCCAGGGTTTTTATCGGGATACAACACAGGTTATTACGACTTGCCCGCTGGCTTTCCTGCTACCTTGAAGAATTTACAAGGGACTGATTTAGTCAATGCGGGCAGATCGTTAAAAAATTTGTGGGGTGTACAAAAGAGTACAGCTATTCCGGACCAACGGTTAACAGTTACGTACAATGCAAAATTTAATGCAGGTTCTGTTAAAATTGGTTCGATCAATGCCTTTACCTATTCTAATGCTTACGCCATATATAACATAACACGCGGTGATTATACGGACACCGACCTCAACTTTGCCTATAACGACAGGCAATACAATCAGCAAATTAGATCTGGATTGTTAAGCAACTGGGCATTTAAAATAAACTCTGATCACCAGATCGAATTTAAAAACTTGTATAACGTAAGCTCTAACGATCAGTATGCGGAACGCTATGGTGCTGAAAATACGATAAGTGGAGGGCAGGTCAACGGAGCGTTAAATAAAATATATCGAGGCATTTATTCAGGCCAGTTGATGGGCAAGCACGATTTCTTCCACAAACAGACCACGGTAGAATGGGTTGCTGGTTATAACAATACGTATCGCGACCAGCCTGACTATAAACGTTATCAATCGCTTGTGTTTAGTGGTGTACCTCCTCAGATCGTATTTAATAATACTGTTACTCCTACCTCTTTGGGAAGGTTTTATTCTAAAATGAATGAAAATTCATATTCGGGCGGAGCGTCTATAAAACAGGTATTGCCCATCGGTAAGGATGTATTGCGTAGCCCGGAATTAAAAGCGGGTTTTTTCTTTGAGGATAAATCAAGAACATTTAATGCACGTAACATGGGCTATACTCAGGCTCCTGGTTATGATCCTAACACTAGCCACATAAGTGAGTTACCGATGGGTCAATTAATGGAATCTCAAAATATAAGCAATACAGGACTTCAATTAGAAGAAATCACCTATCGCAAAGACAGTTATAAAGCATCAAATAAATTGCTGGCTTATTACTTTATGGTTTCCCTGCCGATTGGCTCAAAAATTAAACTGGATGCCGGAGCACGTGTGGAAGATAATAGACAGAGTATAAATAGTTATAATGATTTCGCTGTAAATCCTAAAGTGGATACCACTTTTCATGTAGTTCGCCTGCTGCCATCCGCCAACTTCAGTTACAACTTTACGAGCAAAATGTTGGTGCGTGCAGCTTATGGACGGACATTGAACAGGCCGGAGTTCAGAGAGCTAGCACCTTTTTCATTCTATGATTTTAATTTCAATTTCATTTATTACGGAAACCCGGCTCTAAAAACAGCTGATGTTCAAAATGCTGACTTGCGTTGGGAGTTTTACCCCAGCAACGGAGAAATGATAACCATCGGTGGTTTTTATAAATATTTCACTGATCCGATCGAAAGTTATATTGACATCAACAGCCCAGGTGGGGGAAATAAGCTTGTCACTTTTACAAATTCAAAGTCTGCCACAGTATATGGCATTGAAATTGAAGCCAAAAAATCATTGGCGGGTTTAACAAGCTCACGATTCTTGAACAACCTTAGTGTTATGATTAATTCATCATTCTTATCAAGCGAAGCACACGTACCCGATGCACCCGTTTATAGCGTTGGTCGTGCAACATCTCGACCTCTTCAGGGCCAATCGCCTTATATCGTGAATGCTGGGTTGTATTACAATTCAGAAGGATCAGGATGGCAAGTAAATTTGCTTTATAATACCGTGGGAAAGACACTTTACTTTGTAGGCACGGATTTTTATCACGATGTCTATGTGCTTCCCCGCAATGTCGTTGACCTAGTTTTTACCAAAAGACTATCGGAGAAATTTAGTTTGAAAGGTGGGGTCACAGATATACTCAATCAGCCGATCAGGTATTATAATAGCGGAACAACAGGAGGAGAGTTGAACCAAGTGATTCAGTCATACAAACCGGGCCAGGTGTTTTCAATCGGTTTTACGGCGCGGTTTTAAACCACACCATCGATTGTAAAAGAACCACGGAATATATTTTTTCTGTGGAATTAGGTAACATTTACCAAACATCGATAAAGCAAAGTTCAGTTTAACGTAATATTCAATTAACATTGGTGGGATACGTTTGCGGACACTCATTTTTTAACTTAAAACATTAATAATCCCATGAAAAAAACTACAATGTTCAAGACCTCGATCTTGGCAAGTTTAGTGGTTGGCGGATTGATGGCTTTGGTTTCTTCTTGCACTAAGACAGAAACTCAAGTTAACAAACCGGCACCAACTATTTCTTTAAGCTCGGCGTCCACATCAAATCTTGCGGGTGCCCAGGTTTCAACAACGGTAACGGTAGATGCCCCAGAAGGTGGAGTAGCCCTGACGGCTACAGTTAACGGTGTAATCGATGTTGCTTTCACCGGTGGCGATTTAGCTGGAGCAACCACTAAAGATGTTGCGTATTCTTTTACTATACCTGCTACTGCAACAATAGGCAGTGTGTATACCATATCATTCCAGGCAACGGATAAAAAAGGTCAACTTTCGCAAAACGCAACTTTTGTTGTGACTGTTTCTGCGGTTGCGGCAAAAACAATTCAAGATGTTGGCACGGACGGACAAAGTTTTAACATTACAGCTAATACAACATGGACTGCCGATAAGATTTGGAAGATTCATGGTTTTGTGCGTGTGGGTACCGATACACATTCGGGTCCTGGCGTAGCCCCCGGAATGCAAGTAACAGGCGTTACTTTAACAATTGAACCAGGTACAGTTATCGTTGGTGCTGCAGGCTCTCCAGGTGGAACTCTGGTGGTGCAACGTGGTAATAAAATCAGCGCCATTGGTACGGCAGCTAAACCTATCGTTTTCACTTCTAATCAATCAGTTGGCTCTAAGAAGGCAGGCGACTGGGGTGGTGTAGTGATTTGCGGATTGGCATCCAACAATATCAAAGGCTCTACTTCAACAGGAGTAGATGGTGTTGAAGAATTGGAAGGATCTTATGGCGGATTCCATGGTGGGGGTGCTAGCTCAGTCGATACTGATAATTCTGGAACATTAAAATATGTGCGCATAGAATATGCCGGATATCCGATCAATCCTAATCAAGAAATTAATGGTTTGACCATGGGTAGTGTAGGCTCAGGCACAACCCTTTCTTACATTCAGGTTACTTATTCAAATGACGATTCATTCGAATGGTTTGGAGGTGCTGCGAAAATGGATCACTTGATCGCCTACAAAGGGTTGGATGATGATTTTGATACTGACAACGGTTTCCACGGCCGCGTGCAATTTGGCTTGGGTATCCGCGATCAGAACATTGCCGACCAATCAGGTTCAAATGGTTTTGAAAGTGATAATGATGCCAACGGATCGTATAACACTCCTTTCACTCAAGCTGTGTTCTCTAACATGACGATCATTGGAGGTAAATCTCTTTATAACACTACCATCAACTTGCAATTCCAAAACGTGGCGCAGATCAGAAGAAATTCTAAGCTGAACATTATCAACTCTTTCTTTACTGGTTATCCTAACGGTATCTTTATTGATAATGCATTGCCCGCCTCAGCCGCTGCAACTGCTGCTGGTCAAACTTTCCCTTTGAGTGGTGGTGTAGCTTCGGCGACTGATGGTTCTTTGAGTCTTAAAAACAATGTTTTGGCCGGCGTTGAAAAATGGGGTGGCAATGGCTTTGGCTCACGCTCTTCAGGTACCGCTTTTGGAGATCCTGATGGTAGTGGTCCTCTCGCTGGAAGTACTGGTATTAGTGTAACTACTTCTGGTGTTACATCTGCTGTAGACGATGGTGAAGGTACTTATGTAACTGCTAACGTATCTGGACTTCCATTTGCAGTACCTAACCCTGGTACTCCTCAAGATGTCACCAATAATACTGGTGATTTCAACCACCCTAATCCTCCAAGAGGCCGTATCGTGGCAGTTGGCGGAGGTAGCTTTGGCACTGGTGTTTTTGGTTATGCTAGCCCTAACGTTCAGCAAATCAATTCATTGTCTGGTGCAGCTTGGTTTGCGCAAACCAACACACTCGTTGCAAAATGGAACGCTACTACTGTGGGAATAAACGTAAATATCTTTGAGCCATTGAACGGTGCACCAACACTTGTTCCTACTGGTTCATTGTTGACGAGCGGTGCGTCATTCTCAGGTGCTCCTTCAGGAGTTGACTATTCAGGATTCCAACAAGTAACCTACAAAAGTGCTTTTGGTACTGACGGTGATTGGACTACTGGTTGGGTAAACTGGAATCCTCAACAAACAGATTACAAAAAATAGGCTTCAGTATATTAATAAAATAGTTAAGAATAAGAATCGGAGTTTAAAACTCCGATTCTTTTTTTATGGCCAAGGGTTATTTTAATTTTGAGGTAAGAATGGCCTTGCAAATCATTCAAAAGAAATGGTAGTATTTAGCTAACCTTACCTAAAGAAAATTATTAACAAATGAAATACATCATCACATTAATTACATTGGGAAGTCTCGCACTGAGCAGCTGCTCTACAAAAGATAAATATGACGTAGCGGGTTATTACAACCCACAGGAACAAGATTTGATATTGACAAGTATTGTTACTTACCTATTTGAAGCTCCACCCTATACGCAAATGAAAGATCGCTTTGAGGATAAACACAGGCCATTTTATTCGAAAGCATCTGCGCAATTTTCCATTTTAAAATATTACATCGCAGACGATGGCACACATTATTATTACGTACTGCGTCCAGGGCCAACTAGCAAAGAAAAAAGAGGCGCGGGCGGTTATTTTAAAATGGACAAAAATTTTAAGCTCAAAAATTTCCACGAAGTTTTTGTAACGCCTATGCTTCCCGAAGCGGAAGTAAAAGATCGCTGTGCTTTTCTCTTCGACGAAATGGTTAACCACAACATAGACAAATATTTGGAAATGAAAACCTATGTGCAGTGGCCCAATGAGGCTTCCTATTACGACACTACAGCCTACGAGTGGAAATTGAAAGATGAATTCGCTAGGTAGTGAATAGCCGCATCCCATAAAATATAATTATCATGGTCTAGCCATCAACAAGTGCTCTTGTAAGATCGTGAATGCAACGCATCAAATATAATTTGATCAAGAGTTGTGCAAGAAAAGCAATTCATTTTAAAATTAAATTTAAGGAAATTGAATATTATTATTTTGGTTTAGGTGAAAAGTTGAAATAGAACCTTATTGAGCGGTTCATATTTTGCAACTAATTATCGACTAGTTATTTATAAATCTGTACGTATTAGTATATCGTATTAACCCTACTTTATGCTTTTTCCATGCCGAAAAGTTTGATTAGCAAATCGCCTAACATTGCCTCAAATAAAATTTCAGAGCATGAAAAAATCACTCCAATTTACCCTCTTGCTTGTAATCGCAATAGCTACAAGTCAAGCACAGACATTGACTATAGACTTTTCGTTAACTAGTCCCGCACCTCCTTTAGTGGTTCCGTACCCATCCGGTTTATCAAATGTTACCTTCTCCGTAAATCTGTCTAAGCCTCATAGTATGGTGGTCGAGGGCTACGTAAAAATATATGCCCAACCGAGTAACAGCTCCACATTGAACACACTCTACACTAGCATTAATATTACAAGCTCGAATTGGTCTGGATCAGGTCCCGACACCTATTTGTTTACCGGCAGTTTCAATATTACTCCATCTCAACTAAGCGATGGCCCAGGAACTATTTTTGCCAGGTTTGAAGCGGATGGTGGTATAAATTATAACAGCAGCACAATTGATGCATCAGTTTCTTTTCCTGCTATTGTCAATAATGAAATTACAGCTACTGGCACTACATCATTTGTTAACTCCGGTGACCCTGCCCTCATCAGCGGTTCATCACCAGCCGGCGGAAACGGCACCTATGCTTATCAGTGGCAATCAAGCATTACCAACGCATCGAGCGGGTTTAGCAACATTTCTGGGGCTACATCCATAAGTTATAATCCCCCCGTTATCAATAGTACAACTTATTACAGACGGGTGGTTACTTCCGCAGGCCAAACCAGCACTAGCAATGTTGTCACCTTTTCAGTCACCATTTCGATCTCTAACAATTTCATCAGTGCACAAGGAGCAACTTACTTTACCGATGGTAGTGACCCCTCTCTTATTGGCGGGACAATCCCTTCGGGTGGCAACGGTTCTTATTCCTATCAATGGCAGTTAAGCACAACAAGTGAAACTTCAGGATTTGCTAATATAAATGGAGCAACATCAATCAACTACGATCCACCCGCAATTACAACCACATCTTTTTACCGGCGCCTAGTAAATTCCTCTGGTGCTCCCACTAGTAACAGCAATGTAATCGCTATTTCAATATTGAGGAGCAATGTGATTCATTTCGGGAGCGGTCTTGATTATAGTAATAAATATTATTACGCCAGGCCTGTCACTCCGCCAACGATTGGAGGTGAACTTATCACCGGCACTACTAGCACCATTGAATATTTTTGGGTTGAAAGTAATGATGGCGCGAATTGGCATGCGGTATTTGGATCTGATGGGTCTATACATCCAACTTCTTCTATCATTCAAACAACATACTATGCGCGACAGGCCCTAATTAGAGATGGAAGTAATAACGTTGTATTCACCCAGTTGAGTAATGTTGTTATTGCATACATCTTCGATCCAATTAGCAATAATTCTGTTTGTTGCGATCAGACCGTATATGGTACAAGTCTACCTTCTGTCATCACCGGTACAACTCCAGTCGGAGGTATCCAACCTTTAGATATGAGATGGCAAACCAGCACCGACAACGTAAATTGGACTGACATTAACGGAGGTGTTGAGCAAGGTAAAGACTACCAGCCCCCTCAAGGACAAGTAGGTAATATTTACTTCCGTAGGATGGTCCGCGACCATTCACCTGTGTATCCACCTTATATCAGCTATAGCAACTCAGTCCTTATCAATTATCAGAATATTATCCCAATTGGTGCAACATTCACCAACCCTTTTCCATCGTGGGGTACGTGGACTTCTGGCTGCGCAGAATATCTTCAAACAGTAAATTCTCTTAGCGGAAATTTCAGTAATCAATACGGTGGGCCAGATAATGATGTGTTTTTTAAAATTAATTCTAATATCACATATCTGGGCGTAAACTCATGCAGCTCCACCGTGCACACAAAGCTATATCTATTTGATTCAAATTTTAATTTGATGACTTTGACCAATAATTGGAGTGATTGTCAATTCACTCAGAGTTTACCTGTGGGCACTTTTTATTTAATTGTTGAGGGTAATGGAATCATTAACCTGCAAATGGCCACTTATGTTTATGGTGATTGCGCTGATCAGTATACCGGATTTCCTGCTGGCTTTTTGGCCGATACAAATATGGCAGTCTATCCCAATCCTGCCATGGAAAGTGTAAATGTGAAATTATCGGATAAAACGGATAAGGATACTAAAAATGTTAGGGTACACAACAAATTCGGCACCATGGTAAAAAGCTTTGAGACAAAGGATAGTGAACTAAACTTCTCCGTAACCGATCTGCCTGCTGATATATATTATATTAAGGTTATTACAAGACACAACACGGCTACACACCGTTTAGTGATAAAATAAGACACTTATAAAAAGAACCAGGACTTATCACTCAAGATTAAGTCTTGGTTCTTTCTTTTAACGATAGAAAGTTTGATGTAGCAACCAGCCTTTCGGATGAGACAGTACTTAAATCAATTCATTTAAGAACTCCTCAAACAAATGATGAATAACCGTATCTGAAGAACGGTCGTTGGGGAAATCAGATAGATACTGATCTGGAGAGTTTCTTATGCTCTGTTCGGTAGTTCTCACCAAATGCTGCCAATCCTTAAGACTTAGCTCCGATTTTCTGTGCTTTAGCATTTCAAAAATCGGCCTGATTTGGTTCCGGTGTTTCTGGCTCAAACTTTCCGAACCACTCATTTCTTTTTCTGCAAATTTCATTATAGAAAATTACCTGCTAATCCCTTATCTCCCACCAACTTCCATGTTAAGTTTTGGTTAACTTCAATAATGTTGTGATCACGTTCATTAGATTTACAGATAACCTATTCAACCATGCAAAAAAATACCAAGAAAGAGATACAAAAAATCGTTGAAGACACTGTGCTGCTTACTCTTATGAGACTTAAAATCAAAGAGCCTTCAAAAAAGATAAGGAAGGGACTTACTAAAATATCAAAAGAACTTGCCCGGGTTCTCAAAGAAGAATTGAAACAAGCAAAGAAAAAAGTTAAATCCCCGAAGGTGAAAGCAAGAAAAAAGGTATCAAAGAAGTCTATTCCCAAGAGTAAGAAAAAAGAAAAATCTAAATGATCGATTTAGTTATAGGTGATTCTCTAACGAATCTAGCATTTATATCTTTCGCGAAATGTCTTAGTTAGTTAACGGCTTTTAAAATAACCTCACCGGGATTAGGTTCATTAATGTATTTCAATCCCAGTAATGAAGCCAATGTTTTTGCAATCTGGTTTTGGTAGAGTTGTTCGTTGTTGTTCATCTCTCCATTGGCTTTAGTATCAGGGCCAAGAAAAGCAAACCAGATCTGATCACACTCGGGCATCTTTTTTCCATGGTGCCTCCAATCGGCAATATCTTTGTTCCCTCTACCATGATCGGCTGTAATAATCAAAGTTGTCTTGCCCTTGTATTGAGGATCACTCTGCAACCATGTCCATAAGGATTGTATAAATCCGTCAGTGTATTGAGCCGAGGTGAGGTAACGATCATACTGCCCCTCATGTGCAAAATGATCGGTCTCGTCAAAAGAAATGTAAAGCACTCTTGGCTTTTTCTTTTTCAAATATTCAAAGGCATAGTGAAAGGTTAATGCATCGAGACGTGTTCCTCCGGTGATGTTAGGCAATTGAAAGGACAAATCATCAAGTAGTTTTTCTTTTTCATTCGGTTCTTTACTAGTCATCCATCCACCATTAACCAATATGCCATTCCGATGCGTGTTGATGATCCATGGAAAATTTTCCCATGATGTAAAGGCTGCTACTTTTCCTTCAAATCCTTTTTGTTTGTTAATGAACTCCAAAACATTTGTATTCGGATTATCAAACTGATCATTCGAAGTAATACGAACATTATCCGCTGCGCCGGTCAGAATTTCGTTATAACCTGGATAGGAAAACCATTGGTTGTTTGTCACATTTACTTTATTACCGAGATTACGGTTTCCGTAAAGTTGGCCCTGCTTGTTAATCGTGCTCCAAAAAAAAGGCATTAAAATTTCTCGTCTTCGCTCCGGATTTTCATCCCAGAATTTCTTCGCGAGTTGAACGGTGTCGCCAACAAATTTTTTGGTGATCAGTCTTTTCTCTGCTCCGGAGAAAACTTCTTGCCACCGCATTCCATCCAAAGTGATCAGGATTACATTTTCGGTTTTTCTCTTTTGTGCGTTTATCTCGCAGCAAAAGAGAAAGCTGGTAATAATTAGAATGTATTTCATCTGTTAATATTATTTTTTAGGGTAGATGGAATGCCCATGCAGAATTGACATCCTTTGGGGTTTACGAAGCTGATGGGCATTTCATAGTTAGATTAATTTAAAAAAATAATTCCGGGTCAATGGATCCCGGAATTAACACTAAGCAATTAAAATCTATTTCGTAATCCAGATGTCTGTATTAATATTATCAGTGCCACCAAACTGGCTTTGCGTAGCAGCTTTGTAGTTATCTGCATTGGCCGTAATCTCATTATAAGGATACTGCCATCTTTTCGGAATTGCACCCCCGTTCCCCGTACCCGTACCACCAGAAATAAATGCTGGCACTCCGGTTCTTCGTTGATTATAAAAAGCTTCTAACCCTGAGTTTTGAAAGAATGAAATATATTTCTGAGTCAAAATTTGGTTGTACCCGCTGGCATTTATTCCCTGGTACTTAACCGCCGCGCTACTAAGGTACCCGCTAACGTCCACGGTTACTGTTCCAATTTGGTGGCCATTCAAATCCCCAATGGGTATGGTCCCACCATCCACAATTTTTACCATGTCCATTGAGGCTTTAATTCCTTTCACATAATAGACCTCAACATCTGTTGCTGTTTTACCTGGGATCCAGCCCTTATGAAGGCCTTCGGCGATATTGAAACACAACTCCGGATAACCGATGATAATAAATGGCTCGCAAGTAGATCCATCATTTGACCCATAGTAACGAATTGCATTTTCATAGGAATACAATCCATTGCCGATATTCTGGGTACCGTATTGGTAAGTTCCTGTACCCGCATCAGCCAGTAACACCGACATGTCTTTTGATTGATCACCTCCAACATAAGCGGTGAAGTCGCTCAATGCTTTTCCTAAACCAGGATTGTACCCAGACCCAGTAGGGCTAACGTTTCCAATTTGATAAGGAGCAGGAGTCGCAGCAGTAAACGTTCTGGGGTCTTTTAATGAAGTTACAATTCCTAAATAGGTTGCTGAAATGTTTTCACGAAAATTGGTTGACCCTATTGATCCGGGATTCCTTGGATAAAGATTAAACTGTCCGTTGTAAACATATTTTAAATTATCAGCATTCGATTCAAACACCGGGTACTTTGCTTTGTTTGTAACCACATCTGAAAATTTCTGTTTAATCCCAAGATCAGCGGCACTGCCATCGTCAACTCTTTTAGAAAGACTAATCATAACTCTCAACTTGAAGGAATTCACCACCTTTTGCCAACCTGCCAAGTCGTTGTTAAAATAAAAATCTCCTGACATTGAAATGTCACCTTTCGCAATTAGAGAACCTAAATCGGTATTCGCATCTTCCAGCAACTGAAGTATACCAGCATACACACTCTTTTGATCATCGTATGCAGGCCTAAGTTTTGTGAGGTCCAGAGCTTCGGTAAATGGAATGTCTCCCATTTGTAGTGTAAGCTGAGTAAAAAAGTAGGCTTTTAAGAATTTACCAATAGCAGCATAGGGATTGACGCTTGGAGCACCGGCACTTTTTGCAGATTCCTCCATCTTAATTATATTTTTTAACGAACCATAGCGTTTGGCAAAATCACCAGTCACCCAGCTATACCGGTTGTCACCGTAGTAGTAATAATTACTGATGTAAAATTGATTCCATTTCTGAGCATCCGACCACGGTGTGTATCCGAACGCATCGTACTTGTACATCTCAGCCAATGCTCCATTTAATATAAGATTGGGAGGTGATGACGTTGCCGCGTTTGGATTTTTTTCCAGCTCACTAAAATCTTTGCAGGCCGCTAACACTACTAATAGCGCCATCACCCAATACCCTTTGCTAAAAAATTTATGTTTCATAATTGAAATTCATTTTGAGTTGATGATTAGAATACCAGATTTATGTTAAAACCGTACCTTCTCATGGTAGGTGTTTGCAGTGTGCCCGCTGTTACCGTACGATTATTGGAGAAATTGTAGCCGCTGGAAAAGGGATCGATGTCATAATCTTTTACAGCGCCCCAATAAAATACATTGCGAGCAACTATAGAAAAAGACGCCTGACGGATTGGTGTTTTAGCCAGTGCTGATTTAGGAAGATTATAGCCAAGTATAATTTCTCTTAATTTGACAAACGATCTGCTTATTCTGTCGGCCTCGTCAAAATTCCTTGTACCTCCAACCCAGTTTTGAAGATTAACGGGAGTTGTATTTTTCGCAAATGTCAATTCATTCATATTGGTTATCACCCCATTTACAATATTTGGTGTACCTCCAACAATCTCTTCACCATTCCCAACATAATGACCGCTTGTAGAGTTATTGGCAAATACATCAGCATCTTCCAACTTTCGGGCTACACCCATATCGCCCTGAGTAGTCCAAATATGTCTTCCTCCTTGCATCAATTTTAGCTCATTATAATCAAGGATAACACCGCCAACGCGTCCGTCAAATTGAAAGCTAAACGTAAAATCTTTATATGTGAATTTGTTATTGATTCCAAACACCCAATCCGGATTGGTGTATCCTAAAAATTGTGGCGTTCCATTATCTTGCATAGGTAATCCACTTTTTGTTATTATGCTTCCATCAGGACTCCTATAAAATTTATTACCATACCATTTATCCATCCGGTCTCCTACTTTTAAATAAGTATTGTAATTCGTTATGGTGGGATCAGCTGGATAAATCTCTTTCAAGGTTTCCTTGAAAGTTGACCAGTTTACTAACACGTCCCAAGTCAATCCAGTAGGATTGCGAAGAGGAGTTCCTGACAATGTTAACTCAATTCCTTGCTTTTGTGTTTTTATTCCGTTTTGAATTGCTGAAGAATATCCGGTCGATTCTGAAACTGGCAAATTAAAAATTTTGGGGCCATTGATGTTATCAAACAAGGTTGCTCCAAAGCCGATTCTGTTTTCTAAAAATTTAGCATCCAACCCATATTCGAAAGAAGAAGTTGAGCTAGGTTTAAGTTTGGGATTACTAATAACATTTGTGTAAGAGGTGGATGGCTGATTATTGTAAAGATTGTTCGTACTATAATAAGAGCCATTTCCATAGCTAGGTCCGTCATAAGCACTACTACTAACTTGATAGCTTCCATTCTGGTTTGTTGTATTGAACGCTCCATAGCCTACCATTGGTAAGGTTTGGATTCCCAGTGCAGCAAAAGCAGGGCCAATGGTATATTGGGTAAGGCCGTCTTTCACATTTGCATAAGAAGCTCTTAATTTTAAAAATGTTATTACCTCTGGAAGTTTAACATACTCATTTACTACCGTGCTGATGGATACTGAAGGGTAGAAGTAAGTGTTGTTTGAACTGGGGAGTGTAGATAATTTATCAACTCTGCCGGTGGTTGAAATATTAAAATAATTGCGATAACCCAAGTCAAGAGTATAGTAAGCACTACCCACCTGCATGTTCGAATTGTAGTTAAAAAAACGAGCTGAGTTTTTTGAATTACTGAAGTTATAGACACCAGGTACACTTAAGTAATCGGTTGTGCCGTAAAATGAGTTATAAGAGAACGTTCTTAGATTGGCCCCTCCTATTGCATTGACGGAAAATTTCCCAAAATTCTGAGTGTACTTAACTAATGCATCGGTATTATTTTCAAATAAGTTTCTTTTATCTTCTCGATAGTCGCCTTGAGCTACGTAACGGTCATAAGATATTGCCGAATACGGCATTTTTTCGCTCTTAAATTGATCCCATGTACTTATTTGAGTTCGAACCGAAACATCAAAATGGTCATTTATCTTAAAGGATAATTTTACCTGACCATAGAGGTCATTTTTGTTGTGACCTCGCAGCCATTCATGAGCAACAAAGTAGGGGTTGTTGTATTTTACGTGCTCGGCATACTTTTGTTGAACGCCAACCTTACCGTCTTCCCAATAACTTTTCATATCATCAATATTCCAATCCGCTCCTCCCCAAATAGCGATATTGTAGATTAAACTATTGGGTCCATATTGTACATCGGGGGTGTTAGGACTAGATTGGTGATTGTAATTAATTGTTGCCTCAAGTCTGACTTTAGATGAAAAATTAAAACCTTGAGACATGTTTACGTTAGTAATGTTCAAGTTAGTATTAGGGATGATCCCACGCTGTGAATTTTGAGAAATAGAAAATCTTAAATCTGCCTTGTCTGTTCTTGATGAAATAGAAATATTATTGGTGGAAAGAATTCCAGTTTGAACAAATCTGTTGAGATTATTTTTTCCTCTATTAACCCACGGTGTGCCTTGGCGTATTCCAGTAGCTGGATCAATGGGGCTGTCATATTGAGGTACTGAACGTGTGGGGCCATCGGAAAAATTAAAGCGCGGTCCCCAAATGTCATAATCACCGCTATTAATTCCTGTCTTACCAAGGGGGTCATTGCCATAAGCATATTGATAATTGTCGCCAGGACCATATTCATCTTGAGTTTGAAGGTTGGTTAAAAAACCTTTGTCAAACATGGTGCTTGAGTTAAATTCAATTGTGAAGGGTCTTTCACGGGAAGCCTTTTTAGTAGTAATTAAAATTGCTCCATTTTGACCCCGTGATCCATAAAGTGCAGAAGCATTTGGGCCCTTTAATACCGTATAGTTTTCAATGTCATCGGAGCTGATATTCCAAGTATCCGTACTAATGGGTACGCCATCAACAACAAATAAAATATCCGAATTACCTCTTAGCACAACGTTGGGTCTTCCCATCATTTCTGTTGAAGAACCTACTGTTAAACCAGCCACTTTTCCCGCTAGGGAATTAACAGCATTGGGTTCACGAGCCTTGGTCAAATCGCTGCCTTGCACTTTCTGAACAGCATAGCCAATTTTTCCGGCATCTTTTTCAATACCTAAAGCGGTTACCACCACCTCATTGAGTTGCTTCGTATCAGGCGTAAGCACCACATCAAGAGTAGTCAATTCACCAACGCGAACTTCTTTGGAAGCAAAACCCACGAATGAGAAAATGACAACATCATTGGCGCTGGTTGCAATAATTTGATAGTTTCCTTCCGCATCGGTAACAGTACCATTTGAGGTACCTTTAATTACAACATTAACACCCGGTAAGGGGCTCTTGTCTTCAGCTGTAATTCTTCCTGACGTAATTCGCTGTGTAACTCCTGTAACATTGCTTTGAGCCATTGCCGAAGTTGCGATCAAAAACATCAGCAACAGCATTCCGCTGTGCCTTAGTTTCTTCCCTTTTTGCAGTAAAGTAAGATGCATATTTTGGTTGATTTATTTGTGACCAAAATTTGCGAAACACTTTAACGTCCCTTTTAGCAGACTGTTATCATGGCATTAAAAAAAGAGGGGAGTATTTTCCTATGATAACAGGGAATTAAACGTGTTGCATCAAAGTGCGGAGACCGATCTTTAAAACATCAATTTTGCTTAACAGGCAGTTAATAATCAATCGTTTTATTTACTGAGTCGCGAAAAGTTGACAAAGAGTAAACTTTAGTTATGATAGACTATGAAATGACTGAAGCTATTGCTAAAAAAATCAGAGAGATACGGTTGAAGCAAGGGGTTACACTTAGCGATTTGAGCAAGCGAACGGTTTTAAGCAAGGGACTACTATCAAAAATAGAAAACGGAAGAACCATTCCATCGCTGCCTGTTTTTATGAACCTGGCAAAAGCGCTTAACACCAATCCAAAGGATTTTTTTGAAGGAAGTTCTTTACCAGGCGGGAAGCATTACCTGCATTTGAAAAAAAGTGAATACACGGTTGCAAAGAAAGAAGACCGGCTAGGTTTCGATTACAATTTTATCTTTTCACAAATGCTCTCTCCCTGCAGAATGCAAACTTATCTTCTCACGATCAAACCAAAATCGACAAGCAAAACCACGATTACTGATGGTTACGAATTCAAATTTATACTTCATGGTCGTTGTGATTATCATATCGGTGAGGACATTATCAAGTTAGAAGAGGGCGATTCACTTTACTTCGACGCCTCTATACCTCACATGCCTGTAAATAATAGTAAAGGCAATGTCATCATGCTTGTATTTTATTTCATTAAAACAGAAGAAAGAAATTAGAAAGTTATTTCGCGAAGGCTACCGTAGTTGGAAATTTCAAATTTGAAAAATTGATTTCAGCTTGAACGCCGTAATGATCAGAAAGATCGGAATGCCGCGAACTCCATTTCTTTTTTATCGGCACAATGGAATTAGAGCAAATCGCCGATCCACCATTTCTTCTAAATAGAATGTAATCAATCAAGTCCTTACCCGTGCCTTTCTCAATATGCAAATCATTGTTGAGACGATCATAGGAATATTGATTGATTTCGTCATTACTATCCATTGCGTCTAAGGCTTGTAACATGAATTGATAATCTTCCTGGGAAGCGTATCGGTCAATGTTAAAGTCTCCGCAGATTATTTGAGGCACCCCTTCTCGCGCATTTGGTTTTAAAAGTCGCTCGTAAAACTCAACACACTGCACCTGGCGCAACCACACCGGTCCGCAATTTTGCAAATGTGTACCGGCTATCTGGATTCGCTGACCTTGAACATTAAGCTCAACCAGCAAGGCTCCTTTTCGGGAAAGTGCATCAATGCCAAATTTATTTTTGTAAATGATCGACTCGCTTTTGACTATGGGATACCGGCTAAAAATCCAAAGTCCACTATTCGTTTTTAATGAAAAGAACCTTCTGTTCGCAGGGCCAGCATGGTAAGGAAACTTGGATTGTAATTGGGCTAAAATTTTGTTTCGTGCTGTAGAATGAAATGCTTCCTGAAAGAAAATTACATCATAGTCGCTTGCCAGTAGAGTCTCTCCAATTGCTGTCGCTCTTTCATTTTTATTGGAACGAGTTGCCACCAAATGAGGTAGCATGTAAATGTTCCACGAAAGTATTTTGATTTTTCTTAGGGGTGGGTTTTCCTTCTCAGGTTGGGCTGCTGTGACCTGATGAACCAAAAAATAGCAAGCTACCAGGAAAGCTTTTGTCATTATGTTTTCTTACGGCAAAGATCGATTACTACCATTACTCAAACATCTCTTTACTATTATGTTTATATCAATTCAATCGATCTTATAATTGACGGTGGTATCTACTGTAAACACTTTCAATAACTTTTTCCGCTAGACCAAACGACAATGTCATACCCGCACCTCCAAGTCCATTGACGATCGTTACATTCTTTTCTGGTTCAATGATCAAATTTAGTTTACCCGAAAGCTTGGGGTAAATTCCATGCCATCGTTCGGTGATTTGAAAATCATCGACGTTGAGAAATTTTTTTAAGTAGTTAAGAATAATTTGATTTACATCCTCGCGATCAAATGGTTCATGCGTTTCGCCGTAATGATGCGAATCGCCGATGATCAACTCGCCATAATTATTTTGTGAAAGCAAAACATGAATTCCATGAGTTTTAAAATCTTTTAGTTCATGATCATAACGCGCATCTACTCTTTTCAATGATGGACATTCAGCAAAAGCCTGATAATGTCTTAGTGTGAGGCCTGCACACAAAGAAGGACCGATATCCAATTTTTTGACAGTAACAGCCTTCATCATTTGCAATTTGCATTTTGTGATACCATATTCTTTAAACACCTGAGGATACAGCGTTTCAAAATCGGCTCCACTGCAAACGATCACTCTTTCCACAAGCCATGTCTCTTGAGAAGTAACAATCTTGGGTAACGAAATTTCATTCACTTGTTGACCGAATTTTATTTCAAGTCCGTACTTTTCTCGCAACCATTGAGGAATTCGTCTCACCGCTTCACGCGGATTGACAACACATTCGGTACTGCTCCACAAGCCACCAATCAAACCCTTCGGGTTAACAACAGGTGATTTCTTTAAGACTTCATCCGCGGATAGCAACTGCGTTGGATAACTGTTTGGATACAAGCTCATAAATTCATTGAGCACATCCCACTCATCCTGATGATAAACGACATGGAGAGACCCACTAGGGTTAAGCCAAAATCCTGCCTGGTCAGAAATCTCCATCCAATGCTCGCGACTTTGAAGGGCTAATTCAAGTCCATCACCAGGAGCCTGACCGATTGGCCAGATCATACCAAAATTTCTTACCGAAGCGCCAACTGCGAACCGCTCTTTTTCAAAGAGAACCACTTTCAATCCTTTTTTCAAGGCATGATAAGCGTGCGCAAGACCAACAATACCTGCGCCCACAATTGCCAAGTCAGCAACGTTTTCTTTGTTCATTTTCATTTTGAGTTTGCCGTTCAAAATAAAACTTAAAATGATAACAACTCATTAACCCCAAGTAAACATTCAATTACCAATTTTCGCCAGTGCAAGGAGAAGGAATCACTAAATCATCTATTACTCGTTGGCTTAAGCAAACCAATGGCGTGTGGTTTTCCATTTATGCTGCTGGTTCAGCGTTCTGCCTCTACACTTGCGTTTACTCTTTCCGCAAAACTTTTTCCGTAGCCACATTTCAAGGAATGGAATTTTGGAATGTGAGTTATAAAAGTTGGTTGGTGATTTTTCAAGTGATTGGTTATGCACTCTCGAAGTTCATCGGGATCAAAGTTATATCCGAGTTAAAAGCATCATCGCGATCTAACGGAATCTTGTTAATGGTAAGCATCGCGGGTGCCTCGTGGTTATTATTCGCTCTCGTACCTCCACCCTACAACATCATTTTTCTATTTACCAACGGGTTTTCCCTTGGCATGGTGTGGGGTATGGTGTTTGGTTATCTCGAAGGAAGACGATTCACTGAAGTGTTGGGCGCGGGGTTGTCCATCAGTTTTATTTTCTCGGCTGGACTTTGCAAATCTGTCGGCGGATTTATTATTCGAGATTGGGGTGTAAGTGAATTGTGGATGCCCTTCACCGCCAGCATGATTTTCATTATTCCTTTACTGTTTTTTATTTTTCTCCTTAATCAATTGCCTCCGCCTTCAGTCATCGACGAACAACTCCGTACAAGAAGACAACCCATGAATAAAGAAGAGCGGAATAAATTCATAGCAACATTTTTACCTGGCATCATTCTATTTGTTTTGGCCTACATGTTAATGACAGTGTTCCGCGATCTTAGGGATAACTATTCAGCTGAAGTTTGGAGATCATTAGGATTGGGGAGCTCTCCTGAAATTTTTACCGCTACGGAAATCCCTGTATCCATTGTTGTTCTCGTTGTGATGGGTAGTTTGATGATCATCAAAAACAATCAAACTGCTTTAATGATTAATCATATCATCATTATTTTCGGAATGATCCTGTTGGGAGTCTCTACTTATTTGTTCGAACAAGAATTAATTGGAGCGCCATCATGGATGATTTTAATCGGACTTGGTCTTTATCTTGGATATGTTCCATTCAATAGTATTTTTTTTGATCGAATGATCGCAGCATTTCAATACGCAGGCACAGTTGGATTCATTATGTACGTAGCCGATTCATTTGGGTACCTGGGAAGCGTGAGTGTCTTATTTTTCAAAGAGTTTGGTTTTGCGAAATTGAGTTGGCTAAACTTTTTTATATCGAGCGGTTATTTTATATCGGTATGCGGCACATTATTGATGACTGGCTCCATGATTTACTTTCATCAAAAACAAAGGATAAGAATAAAATCAAAAGAAGTTCTAGATCAAATGAAGTTGGGCCAACTAGAAACTCAACCTCTTATTCATTGATTCTCATGAAGAATAAAGATAAAATTGTTGAAGAGATTTTTACTCTTTACGAAACGTACGGACGTGCCGACTATATCGGCGAACCCGTTTCACAAATCGAACACATGTCGCAAGCTGCCAAGCTAGCCATTGACGAAGGATACGATGACGAAGTAGTATTGGCCGCCTTCTTTCACGACATCGGGCATATTTGTGTGATGTATAATTCAGAAAATAATATGGGTGGCTTTGGAACCAAAAGCCATGAGAAGATTGGAGCGGATTTTTTACGACAGAAAGGATTTTCTGAACGAATCGCTCAGTTGGTGGAGAACCATGTGCAGGCCAAGCGATATCTCACTTTTGTTTCACCCGACTATTATGACAAGCTCTCTGAAGCAAGCAAAAAAACACTTGAGTATCAAGGTGGAAAAATGAATCAAGAGGAAGCTGAGAAATTTCAAAAGAATCCTTTGTTTGATGTGAGCATCCGAATGCGTTATTGGGATGAAGAAGCCAAAGAAACCAACATGCCCTTGGTTGATCTGGAAAAATTAAGGGCAAAAGTCAAGGCTGCTTTGTTACCTCGTACTACTTAGCTCATGCAACTTGGATGCAAATCTGAAATATGTCATTAACTAATGAGCCAGTAGTATGATTAAAATGATTGTCTTTGATATGGCAGGAACGGTTATCGATGAGAACAATGTGGTTTACAAAACGCTGCTGGAGGCCATCAATAATGAAGGCTATCAATTAACTCTTGACCAAGTTCTAGCGGATGGAGCAGGCAAAGAAAAATCGCAAGCGATAAAAGACATTCTTGAAAAACATTTTGGAGTTACCAATGATAAAGTACGAGCTAAGATATTTCAAAACTTTAAATCCAAATTAGTAACAGCTTATGATACGATGGAAATCAAAGCTCAACCAGGTGCAGAGGAACTGTTTAGGGTATTAAGAAAGAAAGGAATTTATGTGGTGTTGAATACAGGTTATGATTTAAAGACAGCCCAATCTGTTCTCAAGAAAGTAAATTGGGAAGAAAGCAAGCAAATCGATGCGATGATAACAGCAAACGATGTGGTGAACAAAAGACCTGCACCCGATATGATTGAACTAGCCAAAAAGAAATTCAGCCTAAGTGGTTCTGATCAAACAATAAAAGTTGGAGATTCAATTATCGATATTGAAGAAGGTAAAAACGCAAAATGCATTTTTACCTTTGGCATAACTACAGGTGCACACTCAAAGAAAAAGTTGCTTACAGCAAAACCAGACTATATAATTGATGGCTTACTTGAAATTTTGCCCTTGATTGAAAAGGTATGAGTTTTTATCTTATTCCTTCTTAAAATTTTCCTTAGCCTTTGAGCGCCATTCCTCTTTTACTTTTTCAAAATCTTGAATGAACTTTTCATTTTGAAAAAGCAGATTGACAAACTGTCTTGCGAATATCCTTGAAGCCTCTGAATCGCTAGGATAATGGACCCCCAGTATCTCTCTCGAGTGAGCCATATCGTAAGCATCTTTTATAAAAAAATCAATGAATTCAGGAGCGAGTTCTTGATAGATGAATGCATTAATGTAAGAGTTGGCAGCATGTCCACTCGGGTAAGCAGCCCAATCGGTTTCTTCAAGATTCTTAAGTGAGGTATCGATAATATAGGGGCGGACACGGGCGTACTTAAACTTAAGTGACCAGATAAAGTAGCTTGCATCACGCCAAACGTTCGCGATAAAATCCGCAGTAACAGGAAGTGTTTCCGGATTGAACCAAGACCCAATTGACCTGCCGATATGAAAAAGATTTTTTCGATAACGGGTATAGGTTGAGTCGGTCGGTTTAACACGCAGGTTATAATAAACATTTGCCATGTACAAGCTGGATCGTATGTCTTCTTTGGTTCTGTATTTTTGAAGGGCAAGGAGATAATTGATCTCTGCCCTGGTTTGTTCCGAACTGTTAGCTGGCGCATCCGGAATTTTGAAATCCTCAACACTTATATTCACAAGGTAAACAGGTTTGAGGCTCATCCTTCGCTCAACCGTTTCTTTATCTGTTTGAAATTTCAGCTTGTCGATTTTAGCGTTTGAAGAATTAGGTCTTGGATTAAATAAAGAGAGTTGTTTGTAATGACCACGAGGTGGGGTAAGCTCTACAGCTTTATTCTTTTGAGCCAGTAAAAAAACTGTGCTCAAAATGAGCAGTGAAATAGTGAATAGATTTGATTTTTTCATTTGTCTTTAATTTTTCACCATTAAGACGGAGGGAAACGAAAAAAGACGCAAAAATTCAGGTTGCGTCTTTCTTAACAGCGACGCGTCAATAGGTTGAGCGATTCGATAATCGCAAAATGAAGTTATGTCAAACTTAAATTTAAAATTTATGGAAAATCAATTTGATCCAGGCTGTTGCGAGAACAATTGCTGCTTAGGGATTCCTACGGGATGCTGCTAATCAGATTTGGAAGGCAGGTGATCTGCCTTCCTTATCCTACAAAAGAGTCTTGGTTGCAGCTACAAGGAACACGGTTCTCACAAACTATTACATTTCCATAGGAATCCATTTTGATACGATAAGTTTCTTCCATTTTTTCTTTCAGCATTTGCCGCGCTCGCTGGACTCTCGACTTTGCACCTGAATAAGAAATGTTAAGTTTTTGGGCCAGCTCCGTCTGTGAGAGGCTTTTTATTTCTGTGAGCTCCAGGGCTTCGCGGTATTTTTCTGGCAAAGTCAAGAGCATTTCTTGCAAACAAGAAGAAACACAATCGTTAAGCTTTTGATGCTCGCTTTCCCAATCAAGATCATAAGCAGAAATCGTTTTTGATTTGTTTCGAAAATGATCCGTTATCGCATTTCTGGTGATTTGATAGATCCAACTTGAAATTTTTTCCACATCTTTCAATTGTTCAAGCTTAGCATGGACTCTCAGAAACACATCTTGCACGATGTCGTCTGTTAGTGCTTTATCTTTCACCCTTCTGAAGACAAAGGTCTTTAGCTCTTGTTGTGTTTTACTCCAGGAAATATTTCGCATGGCACTTCTATTAATCGTAATTTTACGATTAAAGTTACAATTGAATCCACATATTTTAAAGTGATTTTGATGTCAGCTTGAAGTGTTCCTTGGACAAAGGATGTCGCAATAAAGTCCTAATAAGTATGGGGATGCCAATCGCCGCAGGCAACAACCAATAGACTACAGAATTAAAACTTTTCCATACAGGAAGGAATTTTCCGTTGTCAACATAAAAGGCAGTCAATAAAAAAATGTAAGAAAGGCCCATTCCAATTATGTGGATGATGCTCCACTTCTGCCATTTATTTTTTATTGACATTCTCCCAACAAATGCTGATGTGAATGAAATGAGACCCAAGATGAATAAGTGGTAGTCTTCTCTCCACCTTACAGCGGCAATAATGGTGGCGGTTACAAACACTACCAGTATTGCCCAGTAATAAATCGAACCGGATATTGAGTGAACGCCAATTCTCTTTTTTGCTAGCATAGCCGCTAACCCCACAATCACACAGGTAAGCCCTGCCAGGATATGGATGGAGAGTATTGTTAAAAACAGTGGGCCATCATAGGGTATTTCAAAGCCTTGAACATTTATTGGGCTACCTTCAAACATAGTTTGAATTTAAATTCTCGATTCATTGTCAATTGATTTTTCTCAATCGCTCTTGATGAGCATCTTTCACTTTTTGAATTTGGGTCGCCACATTGACCAGGGAATCTTGTGCCATTTTATTTTTCTCTAATTTAATTTTGAGCGCTTCGTATTCCAGTTTATTATTCTCTATAGATTTTTCAAGATGGATTTTCTCTTTTTCATTGTTGGTCAATTGCATTGTCATGTCTCTGTTCTGGTTGATCAGTCGCTGCGTTTGTCTTTCCACTGCATCCGCTGCGGCTTGAGTTTCATCAATTTGCTTTTGGACTTTGTCCCTGTTGTAGCGAATGCCAAATTGGTAGACCAACTTTTCTGTCTCCTTGTCAGCTACCTCTACGTCTTTCTCCTCCCATTCTTTAGACAACAGACCTAACCACACGCGTGGCTGACTTCCGTTTTCAAAGATATAGGCATAGATTATTCCCTTGGGATAAACCGTTCCATTAAAATTAGGCTCGGTGACTATAATCGGGTCAGACGAAAATAATTTCACACGACCTACTTCTTTCAAAAATTTAGTCCATGAGGAACTAACGTCATTAAGTTTTCCCTCAAGTTCCGTGGAATATCCCTCTGCACTTTCTCCCTTTACTTTTTCATTTTGTTTTTTGACGGTTACAGTTTGCGCCCAGCAACTAGTGCCCAGCACGATCATTACAAAAGCAGCATAAAACTTATTTCTCATAGAAGTGTTAATTTGGCTCTAAGCTACAGTCTAATAAGTAGCTGATGTAAATTTAATTTGTTAATTCATGATCAGAAATAATGCCAACTAATTTAGTAACAAGCAAAGTAAAATCAATCGAAAGAAAAAAAGTCCTGATAACCGGCGCAAGCGGCTTGATTGGTTCACAATTAACCGATTTATTAATGGCGAGAGGGCATTCAGTAACTCATCTTGGCCGATCCAAAAAATCCGGGCGAGTGTCAACTTTTCTTTGGGATCCAATCATGGGGATTATTGACATTCGCGCTTTAGGGCAAATTGATACAATCGTTCATCTTGCCGGTACCAGTGTTGCAGAACATCGATGGACCGCTTCGAGAAAAAAAGAAATCCTTGAAAGCCGGATTAAATCCACCGAACTCCTTTATCAGACATTAAAAAATAATCCGCACACGATCAAGACGTTTGTTTCAGCTTCAGCTATTGGCTATTATGGTTTTGGAGGTGATGATAAAATCTTTATCGAAGAGGATAAACCCGGCACAGATTTTCTCGCTCAGGTTACCCATCGATGGGAAAATGAGGTCGACAAAATTCTTAATCTTGGATTGCGAACTACAAAACTTCGCATTGGTATTGTATTAAGTGGTAAAGGCGGAGCGCTAAGAGAAATGGCAAAGCCAATTAAATTTGGTTTTGGTTCTTCGCTTGGCACCGGCAAACAATTCTTATCGTGGGTACACGTTGACGATTTGTGTCAAATGTTCCTGAAAGCAATCGAAGACGAGAACATGAGCGGAGCGTTCAATGCCACAACCACCTGGTGCACCAATGAAGAAATGACAAAAGCTATCGCCAACATCTTGAAGAAACCACTTTGGCTTCCATCGGTTCCTTCATTTTTTCTGAAGATAATTTTAGGCGAAATGGCGAATATTGTTTTAAAGGGAAATAAAGTCTCTTCAGAAAAAATAAAACAAGCCGGCTATTGTTATCAATTTGCGGATCTTAATGAAGCCTTGAGCAACTTATTGAACTGATTTAATTTGATTAGAAGAGTTAACCTTATGAAGCGAAGAGATTTTTTAAATAATACAGGCGCGGCACTTGGAGTTGGGATTATCGTTCAAACTTTGGAGGGCTGTTCAAAAAGCTCAGTAGCACCCCCAACACCAACAACCGGTTTAATAATAGATTTATCTAGCCCGACCAACAGCGCATTAAAAACAACTGGTGGATTCGTATTAACAAAAGGAATCTATGTCATTTGCACGGCCCCTTCTACCTATGTTGCATTGTCAGCAGTTTGCACGCATCAAGGTTGTACAGTGAACTTCAACTCTTCAAGCAATCAATTTTCTTGTCCCTGTCATGGAGGCAAGTTTGATATTTCAGGTAAAGTGCTCGTTGGCCCTCCCTCATCTCCATTACATCAGTATACTGTAGCTGTCAATGGTCAACTATTAACAATTTCATAATAAAGAATTCACAGGACAATTTTATTATGATCTCTTAGTCAGGGTTACCTTGAATAGTCATGTCAAAGGAAAAACTCATTTGGATAATCGTTACTGGCATAGCATTCATATGTATTTCCTGTGAGTATGCCCATTTTAATGGTTCATTAGAAAAGTCAAACTGCGATACTCTTAATGTTACCTATGCAAAGTCAGTGAAGCCAATATTGGAAGCAAACTGTTACAGCTGCCACTCCACCGCAATAACTTCTGCCACGGATGGTTTTGATTTAGAAAAATTCTCCTCGTTGAAGGATTATCTTAATCTCACCTATGCCAATGATGGAATTTATGGCTCAAAGTTTTCTCACTCTATCAATCAACAGGGATATCTTCTTTATATGCCACCTACTTACAAGTTGACAAAGTGTCAACTTGTTATAATTGGCAAGTGGATTAAGGTAGGAGCACCAGAAAACTAGATCTTATGAATGCTCAATAACCTGAACTGGCAAATTACTTCGAACGTGTTGAAAAGACACGCGAAAGATTAAACCCGAGCATCATTCCGTTGGAGAAACTCGCCGTTGTATACGGAATGGTTCGAACTTCATTGATGGCATATCCATTCGTGACAAAAATCTGGAAGACATGGCCACCGGTTTCAATATCAAAACCAATACTTAATACGTTATGATATTGCGACATGTCAACCGTGTAGGGTGTTATGCGAGCCATGTATTCCACAGTTAATGCAGTGCGTTTAGTCAACTTGTACCGCGTTGATCCAACTAGACTAAACATGTCGTTCTTGTCAGTGAGATTTTGGACCATGTTATAGTGAATATATACCGGGCTTATTTGCAAACTAAATTTCGAATTGAATTTTCGAGCGACCATTGCTGTTGCCATATAAGCCAACCGGCTATTGAACTGTTGGTAGTAATCCACGCCTAACAAACTATTAGGCTCTGAATCAACATTTATACTTGCCAGCCCAGTGACCGAAATTGGCATTGATCCATCTGTTGTCTGTTTTAGAATTCGATATTTAACAAAGCTGTCAACCATTTTATGGTCCGATGCACGCCCTAGCCCAACCATCAACCGATCCGTAACAGCATAATCTATTCTCAATTGAATGCTCGCTGGTCCATCCAATCCCCAGAAATTAGTTGAGCCTCCGGAGATAGCACCAAACCGGTGAGAGATGCGAACTTCCAATGATCCCTTAGATAAAGTCTCTATAGTATGAAAGTTAACCAGGCGAGTAGCCTTAAATGTGGCAATTGTATAATCCTTTGGTTGTGGCAATTTATCCATCTCTGCTAAAAGATCTTGAGCAGAAATTCTAATGGCACTCATCAGAAAAATTGACAAGAATAATTTATGTTTCATTCAGGGTAATTATTATCTATCCATTCTTGAATCCGTTTGACTTGGCACTCTGCCAATGCCTGAGTCGGGGGCATCGGATTGTAGCCAGAATTCCTTAGAATGGAATTCATCAGTTTGCCATTGATGCCATATGATTTTACTTGATCATAGGTCTCTAAAACTACATTGCCTCCTGCATAAGAAGAGTTGTGGCATGAAATACAATTGTAGGAGATGATATATTTTATTGACGAGGAATAAGTCGATTGCAAAGCACTGTCACAAGGATTGACATAACCATCCAATGGATGAAGCGCCTCAAACGAATCATAATAACACCCACTGAATATAGCTATGGAGGCAATCAAAATGAACGCAAAATTTCTTTTCATCTCAATTCTCTTTTGCTCCTTGCAAAATCCAAACATAAATTGTCCTGATCTGCGGATCAGAAAGCGGACCATTCGGTGGCATCTTACTTCCACTCAGCTTAATGATTGTTGTGAATAGTTTGCTATTGTACGGCTTGCCAGGGGTAACATAATGCATCACATCAGAATAAGTTCGCAACCGACGTCTTTCGCTGGTTCCATCATGGCACCCTACTGTGGCACAATTATTCAATGTTATCGAGCTGACATCATTGTCGAAAGTAAAGATGGGAGACTCTGGAATATTTGGATTGTGGCGACAACCAGAAGCGGCTAATAAAATAAGCAGGACAACTTTTAGAATGTTTCTTTCTACACAACCCCGTTTCATGACTTAATACTTAATGCGGACCAACAATAAAAAAATGAAGGACGATTTTTTGTTGAATAAATAAACTGTTCAGCTAAGTATATTGATCCAATGTGATGTAATTTAGTGAATCATTTCATCAACACCTATCGAATGAAATAATTAGGTTGATCAACGCAGCTGGTGAAGTATCTGTTTTAATTCGAATCGAGATGAGCATTTAAATCGATCTATGAAAAAAACTCTCCTTATCATCTTACTAGTTATTACTATCACTGGAATTTACGGGGTGTATCTTTTTAATAAAGAGCCAAAAGATATACGTGATGCGAAAGCAGACTTTGAAATTGATTCATCTGAGTTGATAAAAGAATTTGCCACCAATGAGGAAGGAGCTTCGAAGAAATATCTTGATAAGATATTGACTGTGACAGGACACGTTAGAGAAGTTGACATATCCTCTGCCTCAGTTTTCATGGAGGGATCCGATCCTCTCTCATCAATCACTTGTAGTTTTTACCCGGATGAGTTAGATCATTTAAAGAATTTGAAAGCTGGAGATGAAATTCAAGTAAAAGGAAAATGTACCGGGAAACTGATGGATATTGTCATGAATAATTGCAGCCTGAATAATTCAAATAAAAATTAATGATCTACTTTATGCAGCGCATCATTGTCTTTTTCATTTTTACAATAGGTATTTCAATAAATACCGATGCTCAAGATAAATACTTTACTAAAACAGGCACAATTACTTTCACTGCCGGTACGGCAATGGAGGACATTGATGCTATTAACAAATCTGTCACAAGCATTTTTGATACATCAACTGGTCAAATCGAATTTGCTGTGCTCATCAAAGGTTTTGAATTCAAACGAGGGTTAATGCAAGAGCATTTTAATGAGAACTATTTGGAAAGTGAAAAATTTCCTAAGTCAATCTTCAAAGGTAAATTCGAGGATGTCCATAAAATCAATTTTAAAAAGGATGGCGTATACTCAACGATTGTAAAAGGAACACTTGAGATACATAATGTGAAAAAAGAAGTGCAAGTGCCAGGTTCAATCAAAGTGCAAGGAGGAGTGATTTCTTCAAATTCATCTTTTAAAATTCTGTTAGAGGATTACGATATTAAAATTCCAGGAGCCGTTAAAGACAAAATTTCGCCCTCTGTAGAGATTAAAATTGATTGCACCTATAAAGCGTTTTAAAAAACTCAGGGAACCATTTCTCAAGATTTAATCTCTCTCAATTCTTTTAACTTAAGCTATTTCTGTTTCATTTCTTAACTTGGCAGGTGAAAAAGGAAAATGACTTATGGCTAAGAAAGTAGCGAAGAAAAAAGTAGGTGATGAATTGATGCAGCATGCATTAGAAGAAGAGCACCGTATCCGTCAGGCATTTAAAGATAAAAACTGGGCTGAAATCAAAAGTTCAGACTCATGGGTGATCTTCAAAGTGATGAGCGAGTTTGTAGAAGGATTTGAAAAGATGGCCAAGATTGGACCTTGTGTTACCATCTTTGGTTCAGCTCGTGTGAAACCCAGTAATCCTTACTACAAAATGGCAGAAGACATTGCTGTGCGTTTGGTGCAGCAAGGCTATGGCGTAATTACAGGTGGTGGCCCTGGCATCATGGAGGCTGGAAACAAAGGCGCCAACAAAGCCGGAGGAAAATCAGTGGGACTAAATATTTATTTGCCACATGAACAGAAAGGGAACATCTACATCGATGCTGATAAATTAATAACCTTCGACTATTTCTTTGTTCGAAAAGTCATATTCGTAAAATATTCGCAAGGATTTATCGTGATGCCCGGAGGATTTGGTACGCTAGACGAACTATCGGAAGCGTTGACATTAATTCAAACAAAAAAAATCGGGCGCTTCCCCATTGTGATGGTTGGCAAAAAATTCTGGGCTGGCGCAATCGACTGGTTTAAGAAGACCTTAGTGGCAGAGAAAATGATTCATGAAGAAGACCTTGATCTTTTCAACTTAGTCGATACACCGGAAGAAGCCGTTGCAGTAATTGATGAGTTCTATGGGAAGTATCTTTTGTCGCCCAACTTCTAATTTCAAAACTTAAACATTACACCCACATTCATGCTGATGTTACTGAAGGGGAGGTAAAATTTTAATTGCTCGCTCGGTTTATTGGGATCTGGAGAACCATTATTAATTGTGGTAACACTATTTGTGTACACCGTTTGTTTTTGAGAGATCGTTAACTGACTGAGTTGGTCTGTCCCATTCAAAGTATATTTTGTATATTCCGATTTCGATGGTGCGTAGCTCATGGCAATCATCGTCAGTTGCGCATAAAAAATAAACTTTCCTTGTGTCAATTCAGCACCTACCACACTTTTAGCTCCAAATGCTGCTGATCCACTGTACTTTCGCTGAATCTCACTTCCATTTATAGTACTTGAGTTGCTGGAAACATTATTTGAAGTTAGGGATCCAAGACCCAAAACGGGGCCAGTCGCTAAATAGGGTTTAACTTTGCTACCCCCCAGGTTTACACGAAGCAACGGTGAGATTTCGTAAAATTGGGAAGAGCTAGATTGATTTTGAGTAGTCCCATTCGCCGAATATGTTGAATTAATCGACTTGCCAATTAAATAAGTAAAATCCATTTCCAGGGAAAGGTGAGTGCTAAGTGCGTGAATGTATCCACCTTCCAACCGAAGTCCACTTCCATAGCTGCCATACACGCCCGTATAGGTTGTGGTTGACGTATTGACCTGGATATTTTGGCCAGCCAAGGAATTTGTCAAGGGAATTCCATAACCAATCTGGAGCTTTAGCATGCTCTTCTGGCCGAAACAACTGTTAGAAAACAGCAAAGCCAAAATTGATGTAAATAAAAATTTTGTTTTCATCTGCTATTAATTTTTAATAAAGGTCAGATGGAATGCCTCGGCCTATTTCATTCTCTAAAGCCTGCTTAGTTGTTGGCATTTCATTGATTGGTTTTGAATTATATCGCAAGCAATCAAAAGTAGTCATCATGAATCAAAAGGGCACCATGGATTAACTTTAATCGCTACTTTTATTTCATCATTTAACTTATCAACAAATGATTCGTCAATACCTTCTTGCTGAGACTAATTGGAGAGCGGTCAAAGATTCTTCGTTTGAATTAGCGATTCTTCCGTGGGGTGCTTGCGAGGCACACAATTATCACCTGCCTTATGGAACTGATATCATCGAGGCGGAATACATAGCTGCTGAAGCCGCTCGCCTGGCCACCGACCAAGGCTCAAAAGTAATTGTATTGCCCGCTATTCCGTTTGGTGTCAACACCGGACAACACGATGTGATGCTCGACATGAATATGAATCCCAGCACTCAACTCGTTGTGCTCCGGGATGTTGTTGAAACGCTCAACCGTCATGGGATTTACAAACTAATGATTCTAAATAGTCATGGCGGAAATGATTTCAAAACCATGATTCGCGAGCTAGGCTTAAAGTTCCCGAAAATGTTTTTGTGTTCTTGCGATTGGTTTAAATCTGTTGATCAAAAAGAATTTTTTGAAAACAAAGATGATCATGCTGGCGAGATGGAGACAAGCTTACTTCTTCATCTGCGGCCTGATCTTGTTTTACCACTAACAGAAGCAGGAGACGGGGCAGCTAAAAAATTTCGTTACAATGCTATTCAACAAGGATGGGCCTGGGCAGAGCGGCAGTGGATGAAAGTTACTAAAGACACAGGAGTTGGAGATCCCCGAAAAGCCACCGCATCAAAAGGCGAAAAATATTTTAAGGCTGTAACCGAAAAGGTTGCGAAGTTCTTTTTAGAGGTAGCAAATACAAAAAATAGTGATCATTATCTTTAGTCTTCTCAGGCTACTCCAATTTTAGTGCTTCTACGTTCCAACAATACCGTATCTCTCCAAACATTTTTCATCTTACCTATTTTTTCACGGTAGCCTATTTTTCTAAAGCCAAGCAGCTCATGAAGTTTCAAGCTTGCTGTATTTTCTGGGAAAATCCCGGCTTGCACTGTCCAGAGATTATGTTCTTCGCTTTGCTTGATAAGTTCTTCTAATAATCTTTTTCCTATTCCTTTGCCCTGATGATCGGGATGAATGTATACACTTACTTCAGCAACACCGGCATAAACACAGCGACCGGATACGGGAGTGAGAGCAGCCCAACCTGTCACCGTTTGATCTTCATCAAGAGCCACAAGACGGCAGGTGGGGAGATGATTTTTATCCCACTCTTGCCAAGACGGCGCCTCGGTTTGAAAGGTGGCATTGCCTGTGGCGATGCCGTGTTCATAAATTTCCCTAACCAAGTCATAGTGAGTAGACTTCAAGGCAACGATTTTCATAGCGCAAAAATATTACAACTTTATTTTCAAATCGATTCAAATTTATTCATTTGATTTTGAGTTTCCTTTTACGATTTTTGATAGTACACAATTTATTATGCTCAATCAGATTAATGAGGCAGTCCGTTATATTCAAAGCCACGGTATCACACAACCTGAAGTAGGGGTCATTCTTGGAACAGGACTGGGCAATCGCTTCGTCAAAGAAATCAAAAACCCTGTAGTAATCAATTATAACTCCATTCCTCACTTTCCTATTTCAACGCTTGAATTTCACAAAGGCAAATTGATTTATGGTGAATTGAAAGGCAAGAGAATCCTCGCTATGCAAGGCCGCTTTCATTACTACGAAGGATATGACATGCAACAGATCACGCTACCGGTGCGTGTAATGAAATTTTTGGGTATTGAATATTTATTGATTTCGAATGCAGCAGGTTGTATGAATTTGAAATGGAAAAAAAGTGAGTTGATGCTGATCGATGATCATATCAATTTACAACCCGATAATCCGTTGCGCGGTGAAAATTTCGAAGTACTCGGCCCACGCTTTCCGGATATGAGCCAACCTTACTCCAAAAAACTCAATAATTTGTTGACGGCAATTGCGAAGAGCAAAAAAATAAAATTGCATCAAGGGGTGTATGTTGCTGTTCCTGGACCGAACTTAGAGACGCGTGCCGAGTATCGATATCTTCGCCAAATCGGTGCGGATGCAGTTGGCATGAGCACGGTGCCGGAAGTATTGGTAGCCAATCACATGAACTTGCCTTGTTGTGCGATTTCCGTTTTGACCGATGAATGCGATCCCGATAATTTGAAGCCTGTCAATCTTTCACAAATCGTGGAAACAGCAGGCAAGGCAGAAGGAGCGCTAACCGAACTTTATGTAGAATTGATTGGAAAGCTGTAAGTTGATAAACTTGTTGAATGACTAGACTTTAAACAAATTCTCATGCTTCTTAACCTCGAAACCATCCCTCCCTTTTACAAACCCTATGTAAAGCAGATTGACGAGCCAGATATGCTGCAGGCTCTTCGCATTTCAGGGCATCGCATGTTGGAATTGGTTCACTCCATTCCCGACAACAAAGCTGATTTTGCTTATGCACCGGGCAAATGGACTGTTCGAGAATTGCTCTGTCACATTATGGATGCGGAAAGAATATTCTGTTATCGGGCGCTTCGCTTTGCCCGCAACGACAAAACACCCTTGTCGGCTTTTGAAGAAAATGATTATGCACCGCAAGCCAATGCGGCCGGCCGTTCATTGCAAAAAATTGCCAGCGAAATGTCGCACTTGCGCGCCAGCACGATCGATCTTTTCGAAAGTTTCACTCCTGAAATGCTCACACGAAAAGGCACCGCCAACAAAACTGAAATTTCAGTAGTTACCATTGGATTTATTGTTCCTGGTCACGAAACTCATCATCGTAAAATTTTGCAGGAACGATATCTCGCTGCGAAAGCATGAAGTGTATTTGGGTTGCAGTAATTCTATTGGCTGGGTGTTCACCAAAGTATCTGATCAGGAAAGAGATTACCAATACCGAAAATATTTTGCAAGATCACCTGGGGTTTTATCTTGTTGATCTTTCGTCAAATAAAACGCTAATTGATTTTAACGGAGCAAAGTATTTTACCCCTGGTTCCAATACTAAAATTTTTACTTTCTATACTTCGCTCAAGTTGCTGGGCGATTCCGTTGCTTCATTAAAGTATTTTCAAAGGGGAGATTCACTGATTTTTCAAGGATTGGGAGACCCCTCGTTTCTTTATAAAAATGTTTTTGATAACGAGAAAGTATATCAGTTTTTAAAGAATCATCCGGCTAAACTTTTCTATTACAGTAAGAATTTTCAGACGGAAAGCCTTGGGCCAGGGTGGGCGTGGGACGATTATAATGATGATTATTCGGCCGAACGATCTCCTTTTCCAATTTATGGCAATTTGATTTCGATTCAACGCCCTACACGAGAAACGTTCGCATTTCAACCTTTTCGTTTTTCATCCGACTTCCATATTTCTACTGAAATTCATAAGGACGAAGAAATTATTCGCGGCATTGACTCCAACGAACTCGTTTACTTCAATGGAAAAAATAAGTCGAAATCTTTCACCATCCCTTTTCGCACGAGCAGTGATTTGTTTGTCGATTTGTTAAGTGACACGCTTCATCGAAGTGTGGAGGAAATTAATAAACCTGCCCCTCAAGATTCTTTTGTTTTAAAAAGCACCCCAGTCGACAGTCTCTATAAGGTGATGATGCAAGACAGTGATAATTTTATTGCCGAGCAACTGTTACTTCAGTGTGCTGCCATTGTCAGCGACACTTTAAAGCCAGAAATTGCAATTCGTTATTCAAAGAAAAATTTCCTTTCAGATTTACCCGATTCACTGCAATGGGTTGATGGATCCGGCCTCTCGCGATACAACCTGTTTACATCGCGGTCCATTGTAGCGCTTTGGAAAAAAATTTATCAGCTCGTTCCACAAGAGCGATTATTCAAACTCCTTGCGGTAGGTGGAAAAAGTAAATCGCTAAAAAATTGGTTCAAAGCCGATGAACCTTATATTTTTGGAAAGACCGGATCACTGAGCAACGTCCGGTCGTTAAGCGGATTTCTCATCACCAAAAAAAATAAAGTTCTTATTTTCAGTATAATGAATAATAACTTTACAACTTCTGGAACTGAAGTGCGAAAACAAGTGGAGAAAATTTTAAAGCAAGTACACGATAAATTTTAATTGATGAAGAAATATTGGTTCTTATTACTGTTGAGTTTCTTTTCTAAAGCCCAAGCACAAACCCCCGACAGTCTCGATATAAAAATAGGGCAGATGATACTCATTGGAATGCCTGCCGCAGCTGTGGACTCTATGGTACTTGAAGAAGTAAAAAGCGGAAAAGTTGGTTCGCTGATTTATTTTGAGAAAAATATCCCGAAATCCACCAGCGCATTTGCTGCCTTTAAAAAAATGAGTTGGACGTATCAAAAGGCTGCTCCTATTCCCTTGTTCATTTGCGTTGACCAGGAAGGAGGAAAAGTAAACCGTTTGAAAGAGAAGTATGGCTTCACGCGATCAATTACCGCAGCAGCTATCGGAAAATTTAAATCGTTGGACTCCGTTCAATTCTATGCCGAAGCCACAGCGGCAACTCTCGCTGGTCTTGGCATCAACGTAAATTTTGCGCCGTGTGTCGATCTCGCCATCAACCCCACAAATCCGGTAATCGTAAAATCTGAACGCTCTTATTCGGCTGACGAAGACACCGTGATTATGTATGCTAAAGAAGTAGTGAAACAACATCGAAAGTTTGGAGTTGTAACAGCGCTGAAACATTTTCCGGGTCATGGTAGCTCGAAGGATGACACCCATCTTGGCCTTGCCGATGTAACCAATACTTGGAGTGAACGTGAACTAAAACCATATCGAGCGCTGCTAGATTCAGGCTATGTCGATGGGGTAATGACGAGTCATATTGTGAATAAAAATCTTGATCACAGAGGGTTGCCGGGAACGCTTTCAAACTCAATACTCGACAGCCTTTTGAGGAAAAAATTAGGGTTTAATGGTGTTGTTTTCTCGGACGACATGCAGATGAAAGCCATCGCCAGCAATTACGGATTGGAGGAAGCGATCAAGTTAGCTGTGAATGCCGGTGTGGACATCATGTGTTTTTCAAACAACATTCTTGGCGTGGAGAATCGGACAGTGGATAAAGTGCACGATATCATCAAGAATTATGTGGCTTCAGGTGAAATCAAAAAATCAAGAATTGACGAATCGTTTAAGCGGATTATGAAGTTGAAGAAAAGAATTTCTCCTGATTGGGAGGTTAAAACTTTAAAAACACAAAATCAAAAGCTGGTCAAACTCAATGAGTACCTCAAAAAAGCTAATGAAGAAACGCAACAATTAAAATCTAGCAAGAAAACCAAGAAGAAAAAATCAAAGGATAAAAAATGAATTTCACTATTCATCCTGCGCAAGGAGCAGAAGTCCCTATCCTCATCAGTGTGCCTCACTGCGGCACAGATTTTCCTGACGAATTAAAAGCTCAGTATAAGTCCAACTTGATCACTGCCGCTGACGACACCGATTGGTTCGTTCAACAACTGTATGATTTTGCTCCATCAATGGGCATGACGTTGATCACTGCCAGGTATAGTCGCTGGGTAATTGATCTTAACCGCGATCCACAAAGCAAGCCTCTTTATACTGATGGTCGAATCATTACAGCACTTTGCCCCACCACTACTTTTCTCGGGGAGCCACTTTATCGCGATGAGCGAAAAGAAATTGATCCGACTGAAGTTAATCGAAGGCTCGAGAAATATTATTGGCCTTATCATCAGCAGATCGAAGAGAATATAATTCGACTTAAAAAGAAATTCGGAAAAGTATTATTGTGGGACTGTCACTCTATAAGGCAGGTAGTTGCCACCATCCAAAAAGAAAAATTCCCTGATCTGATTTTAGGAGATGCGGATGGCACCTCTGCCTCTCCTGGTTTAATCGAAACTACCTTGGGGGTTCTTGACCATGGTCGTTATTCCGTGAATCACAATCACCCTTTCAAAGGAGGTTTCATCACGCGTCGTTTTGGAAAGCCTTCCGAAAATGTTCACGCGCTGCAGCTAGAAATGACGAAGATAAATTACATGGACGATAGCGAAACCAGTTATAATCAAGAACGTGCCAATAAAATGCGGGTTGTGCTTCAGAATGTATTTAGCCGGCTGATTGAACAACTAGCTTAACCTACTTGATTTTATTCAGCTTCGAACCTGTGAACAGTCCGTCTTTAATGAGTTTCATCAGTTGTGCTGGCGTTGGATTAATCTGATAGAAGGTGTCGTCCTTGTGTTGAAATTCTTTTATTTTCAAATCCTTTGAAATCTTTTTCAACATCGTTTTTCTTTTGGCATCATCCTGAAGGTCTATCGCCAAAAAACTCAACGATCCGTTGGAATCTTGCTTTACTAAACGCAACACCCAATGGTCACCTGACCTGAAATTGACAAAATAGTAATTCTCGTAAAATTTGAGCACTAATGTATCACTTAGAGTACCACGAGTCAGCCAATCCTTGTCGTCCTTGTCTTTCATGTGATAACCCCAGGGCTCTATTATGAGCGTGTCAGAAAAATCACCCGTAGTTTGTTCAAACGTCTGATACGTTCCCCGCAAGCCTGAAGGCACTTCCTTCAATACTGGAACTCCTGCCGGTTGAGGCTCTTTAAAAGTCACCTCTTTGCATGAAAACAAAAGCAGCGACCAGGCAAATGCTAACAGAGAATGACGCACAGGCTGATTTTTTTAATTTGGTGAAATAGAAAAACGTTTTTCGTTTCACAAGTTAACGGTATTTTTGAAAATAAATTTTGCTATGATCTTAAGCCTTCTCTATTCTTTCTTTTTGTGCCTGCCCTTCGAAACTATAGTGAAGGAAGACCTGCATCCTATCCACATCTCGGTTACAGAAGTTAATTACAATGAAAAGTCAAAATCGTTGCAAATCACTTCCCGCATTTTTGTAGATGAAATGGAGCTTGGTGTGCGCGCTCAACGAAAGGAGCCGGAGCTTGATATTTTAACGCCTAAAAACGGGGTATCAACCAAGCAGCTAATTAATAATTATTTGAATGCGCACTTGAAAGTGAAGATCGATGGAAAGCCAGCGAAAATAAATTTCCTCGGTTATGAAAAAGAAGATATTTCGTTTGTGAGCTACCTCGAAATTGAGAACGTGAAAAAACTAAAATCCATTGAAGTGTTCAACGACCTCATTACCGAAATTCATGAAGACCAATCTAACCTTGTTCATGTTACCTATAAAGCTCCTGTAAAAAGTGCGCGGCTCACCCGAGAAAATGTTTCCGAAGTTTTTACTTTTAGTTCAAAATAATTTTAACAAGGCGTCAAGACAACCTTGGGATCAGACGCCTAAATAGGAAAAACCAGCATCGAATATTTAACAACCAAAACCATGCGTAAAAAAATAGTAGCCGGCAACTGGAAAATGAACAAGACCTTGGAAGAAGCAAAATCTCTTACCGCTGAGGTAATGGGCATGGTTGCTGATGAAGTGAAGGGAAATACCATCACGGTACTTTGCGTGCCATTTCCATATTTAGTACCCTTGAAAAATCAATTAGGAAATTCTTCCGTAAAAATCGGAGCGCAAAACTGCAGTGAACACGATTCAGGAGCATATACTGGAGAAGTATCGGCATTAATGCTGAAGTCAATGGAGATACCTTACGTGATTCTTGGCCACAGCGAGCGGAGACAATATTTCGGTGAGGATGGAAAATTATTAGCGAAGAAAATTGACAAAGTTTTAGCGGTACAACTTACTCCAATTTTTTGTTGTGGTGAACCGCTGGAAATTCGTGAAGCGGGTACTCATGAAAAATTAGTGAAGCAACAAATGGAAGAAGCATTGTTTCATTTAAGCGCAGATGCCTTAAAGAAAGTTGTAATTGCTTACGAGCCTGTGTGGGCAATTGGCACAGGCAAAACTGCCTCAGCGCAACAAGCTCAGGATATGCACGCTGTGATCAGAAAACATCTTGCTTCAAAATATGGAGATGCAGTAGCTTCTGAAATTTCCATTCTTTACGGTGGCAGCGTAAAAGCTGATAACGCCAAGGAGCTTTTCTCGTGCCCCGATGTCGATGGCGGGTTAGTTGGCGGCGCTTCGCTTAAGTCACGTGAGTTTGTAGATATTGTGAAAGCAATGGCTCAATAAGCCCTCGCAAACAATACTCTTCTGCTCGAAGGCTTTCCCGAATAAATGCACTTTCCGTTTTCTTCAGGCGCATCCAATGGAATGCAGCGGATGGTTGCTTTCGTTTCGTCTTTGATAGCCGCTTCGGTTTCTTTGGTGCTGTCCCAATGAGCTAAAATAAATCCAGGGGTCTCATCCAATGATTTTTTGAACTCATCGTACGAATCAATCTTCCGTGTGTTCTCAGTACGGAACTTAAGCGCTTTCTGATAAATATTTTGCTGGATGGCATCAAGTAAAGCAGGAATCTCATTCACGACTTCATCCATCTTCATCACTTTCTTCTCTTTTGTATCTCTTCGTGCCACTTCTACTGTTTCGTTTTCTAAATCACGTGGACCAATGGCAATGCGCACAGGCACACCTCGCATTTCATATTCAGCAAACTTATAGCCAGGCTTGTAATTATCCCGATTGTCAAACTTCACTGCGTAACCAAGTTTGCGCAATGCGGTTGCGATCGTTTCAACTTTTGAAGAAATTTTATTAAGTTCCTCCTCCGTCTTGAAAATAGGTACAATCACTACATGGATAGGCGCCAACTTTGGTGGCAATACCAATCCATCATCATCGGAATGAGCCATGATGAGCGCTCCCATCAAGCGCGTGCTCACACCCCAGGAGGTGCCCCACACTAACTCCAGTTTCCCTTCTTTGTTAGTGAATTGCACATCAAATGCTTTTGCGAAATTTTGACCGAGGAAATGGGAAGTGCCTGATTGCAGCGCTTTCCCATCTTGCATCAATGCTTCAATACAATAGGTGTCAACTGCGCCAGGAAATTTTTCACCCTCTGATTTTTTTCCTTTGATGACCGGAACGGCCATAAAGTTTTCAACAAAATCGGCATACACATCCAGCATCTGCAAAGTTTCTTTTACCGCTTCATCAGAGGTAGCATGTGCAGTGTGCCCTTCTTGCCAAAGAAATTCTGCTGTACGCAAAAACAAACGCGTGCGCATCTCCCATCGTACTACATTACACCATTGGTTAATTAGTATGGGAAGATCGCGATAGGATTGAATCCACTTTTTATAGCTGTTCCAGATTACCGTCTCTGACGTAGGGCGCACAATCAATTCTTCTTCCAGTTTCGCATCCGGATCCACAATTACTCCGCTGCCATCAGGGGCATTCTTTAAGCGGTAATGAGTGACAATGGCGCATTCTTTGGCAAACCCTTCAACATGGCTTGCTTCCTTGGCTAGGAAAGATTTGGGAATAAAAAGAGGGAAATAAGCATTCGAATGCCCCGTATCTTTGAACATTTTATCAAGGGCTTGCTGCATCTTTTCCCAAATGCTAAATCCATAGGGTTTTATGACCATACAGCCTCTCACATCCGAATTTTCTGCCAAATCGGCTTTCTTTACTAAATCAATATACCATTGCGAATAGTCGTCAGCCCGGTTTGTAATCTCTTTTCCCATTTTTGGTATTGTATTTGTGTCTATATTTTAAGGTTGCAAATATATTTAGTGTGAAGCAGCCTTGATCTTTTTATGAAAGAAACTTGTTCATTAAAATATCCGAATTGAGTAGATTTACGTTATAAACCAAAGGAGTAATCCTTTAAACCATATGAAAACAAAATCAATTTTGTTGTCCCTGCTAACAATCACTTCAGGGATTTGTGCGTTCGCGCAGGAAAGCGATGACATGTATTTCAGTTCAAAAGACCGGGCAAAGGTAAGCTTGTCGAGCCGCGAAGAGGTGGTTTTAGCATCTGCTAAAGCAAATCCTTCGGTGCAAACCATCAATCCATCCGATAGTTATTCCGCTAGAAATGAAAACCCTGACTACGTAGCTGGAGCAAAAGTTGGATCAAATGCCACTACAACTTCATCTTACTTTACGCCAACTTATCAACCAACAGTAAACCAAAGTTTGTATAGCAACAACTGCAACTGCAATACCGGGTACAACAACAATTCCGCTTATGGAAATCCATATGGTTATAGTCCCTATTCAAGTATGTATGGCATGGGAGGTTATGGAAGTCCTTATTCAAGCATGTATGGAATGGGCATGAGCTATGGAATGGGAATGGGTTACGGAATGGGATCGATGATGAGTTATGGAATGGGTTTTGGCTATAGCAGCATGTACGGGATGTCCCCATACATGAGTATGGGAATGAGTTATGGAATGTATGGCTATAATCCTTTTATGATGGGATATGGTTATCCTTCAACTGTAGTCCTTGTAAACCACAATGAGGCTGGCCCTGTATATGGCAGGCATCCATCTCGCAGCAGTACAGCACCTTCAATAAGTCACTACAATTCAGCAAGTTCTTCACGAGGCAGCACTGCGTACTACAATGGCAGTGGTACTCGCGGTTCACGTGTTTCAAGTAATTCGACCTCATACTACAATAACACCTGGAGACAAAGCTCAAGTAGTCCGAGAAGTTCTTGGGGTAATGCCGGTAGCAACTCCGGCGCACGCTCTTCTTGGAACAACTCCAATACGAACAGTTCATGGAATAACTCTTCTACCAGAAGTACTTGGAGTAATCCTTCGTTTGGCAATTCATCCTTTGGTGGCGCCCGTAGCAGTGGATTCTCCGGCGGCGGAGGATTCAGTGGTGGCGGTGGTGGCCATAGCGGTGGTGGCGGTCATGGAAGACGATAAAATTATTCGATCGTCTTTCTACTCAATTTAATTTCCTATGAAAAAAATAGTTAGCCTGGCGCTAAGCGGCTTTGGTGTGTTCTTTTCAGTTAGTGCAGTTGCCCAAACCTATGCAGAGGAAGCATTACTCTTTAGCAGGATTAACCCTGGTGGCAGTGCGCGTATTCAAGCTATGGGTGGATCACAAGTTGCTTTAGGCGGTGATTATAGCTCTGCCTTTTCAAACCCTGCAGGTTTAGGGTTTTTCAATCGTTCGGAAGCCACTTTTTCAATGGGTATGAATTTTTATAACTCAACCTCAAGTTATCTCGGTAACTCAACGGCCGACTCAAAATCAAATTTTAATATTCCCGGATTCAGTGTAGTGTTTCACAATGACAAGAACAAAGGCAAATTAGTGAGTGGCAACTTCGCTCTTTCCTTTAGTCGAACTAATAATTTCAATCAAAATTTTACTTATCAAGGTTATAACAAAGACAATTCATTGATCGACTATTTTATCGAGCAGAGTAATGGAGAGCATTCGTATGACCCAAACTACTATCCATCTCAGTTTAGGGAAGGCGGAGCTGCCTACAATAATTTGACAGCTCTCGGCTATGAAAACTCTCTTTTTGGTCCGATGAGCGAAATCGTTAAAGGTGGTGACTCATCGCAATATCACACCTATTTCGGAGATGTTCCTTTGCAACACGAGCGAGTTCAAACAAGTGGCGCACAGAATCAATTCAACGTGTCTTACGGACTAAATTTCAATGATTTTTTTTATTTAGGTGCAACGGTAGGGTTTCCAAGTTTCAATTACCGCTCCAATAAAACTTATTCTGAAGCTTTTCCAGATGTTCCAAATACACTATTAGGTTTCGGTCTAACTGAAGATTATACCATAAAAGGTTCCGGCATTAATACTACAATCGGTGCTATCATCAAGCCAAAGGATTTTATTCAGCTCGGTCTTTCTGTAGCAACACCAACTTATTTCTATTCTGTTGCCGATAATTATTCAGCGACCTTATCATCAACGTGGAACAGTTATAGCTATGTGGATGTGACTTACCAGAGCAATAACAGCCTTCTTGACGGATCATACAGTTCTTCTTTAGATCAACTTATCGCAAATTACACACTGACAACACCTTGGAGATTTAGGGCGGGTGCGACTGTTTTTATACAAAAGCGTGGTCTTATTACAGCAGAAATTGAACAAGTAAATTATGGCAAATCAAGTTTATCGTCCCAAACCGATGGGCTCGATTTCACGACTGACAATCATGAAATAAAAAATACCTATACGAATGTGTTAAACGTCCGATTCGGTGGAGAATATCGCTTTAGCAAATTCAGGGCGCGCCTGGGTTATAGCTACATGCCCGATCCATACATAGCCGCTCAAAACAAAACTGATAACTCAATCAGTAGTTACACAGCGGGCTTTGGTTATCGAACCAGTAAATTCTTTGTTGACTTGGGTCTGGTTCGATCACAATGGAACTCGTCGTATAGCCCCTACACCGTATACTATCACGGCCAAAGCCCAGTTGTAACACTTCAAAATTCAAACACAAATCTGATCGTTACGGTAGGCCTCAATCTGTAATTTTTGAAATTAACCTCTCTGTAGAAATATCGTTCCCTTCGAAAGTAAACTTCGCTTGTTTATAAAAACTAATCCTTTGCGACCGCAGGAATTCAATTTTATCTTTGAGTTGATCCGGGGCCAATCTTGCAAACAAGGGGCGTTCGGTTAAGCTGGTCTTCTCCAGTCGATTCGCAATTTCCTTTGCTGGAACATCGAGAAAAATTGTTTTTCCTGAATTATTCATCATCATCATGTTGTCATGAAAACAAGGAGCACCTCCCCCTGTTGACATCACGAAGCTGTAAGGAGAAGAACAAAAATTTCTTAACAGGCTTGATTCCACTTCACGGAAATAATTTTCCTTTCTCTTTTCAAAAATTTGATTGATTGGTTGACCTTCCGATTTTTCTATCTCCATGTCCAAATCAACAAAAGTCAATTTTAGTTTTTCGGCTAACAATTTACCGGTTGTGGTTTTGCCAGAACCCGGCATACCGATCAGAAAAATTTTCATTTGGCTGAAATGAGTTTCGTTACTTCTTCAGCAGAAGGTGTGTTGTTATGATGCCAATTACCTAACACGTTTCCGTTTTGCCACAAGGCAATACCAGGGTTGGAGCGAATAATGGTTTTTAAAACGGTTGCGTCAGAAAAGTAATAAGGGATAGCCAATTGATTTTCGTGACGGAATTTCTCAATCGACTCGCTACTTGATGCTGTGAGGATAAAGCAATCCACCTTACCTTCTAGTTTTTGCGTAAGGCTTCGGATAGCCAAAATGTTTTTGACAGAAGCTCTATCGACATTGAAAAGAACAATGATCAGTTTATTGCCTTCAAAAGTGTAGGCTGTTTTGTCTTCGCCTTCCGGCGTGGTAACACTATAATCTGTGATTTTAGGTTTCGTTTTATCCTCATTCAACACTTTGGAAGAAATGTATTTGTATCCCGCCTCAGATATATATTTCTGTGATCTGATTTCCTTCCCATCTTTATCAAAAACATATTCGATCACAGGCTGTTCTTGAGGCAACATTTGCTGTGGAATATTATTTCCAATCCGATATGCCCGAAAATCAATGAAGGGTAAATGATTAATCGCATGAATGCCGAGGAACAAGCTTAACACCACTACCCCTATTACTAATCCATCTCCTTCGCGTGTGCGCAGCACAGGCACATACGTATGCTTGTACCAGAATAAATGAAACACAAACCCAATCAAGATAATGTCTTTTGTAAACGACTGCCAAGGGGTAAGCTTGATCGCATCACCAAAGCAGCCGCAGTCGGTGACTTTATTAAAATAGGCAGAATAAAAAGTGAGGAAAGTAAAAAAAAGCATGAGCAACAGAAGGATCCATCCGGTCCACTTCATCCGCCAAAAAATCAGGATAGCTATTCCTAGTGCAACTTCTAACACAATCATGATCATCCCGATTTCCAGCGACCAAGAAATGAAATGATGAAAGAAGGAGCCAAAGTCATCTGCAAAGACTTCAAAGTATTCTTCCATTTTGATCTGGGTACCAACAGGATCGTTGAGCTTGATCAAACCAGAAAAAATAAAAAGTGCGCCTACAAAATAGCGAGAGAATTGGTCAAAGAATTTTTGCATATTATTTAGTCAATATTCCAAAGTCGGTTGTCAATTAGAAGATTTATCAATGGACTATCGACCATCGACCATCGACAGCTTTATCAAACAAAACACGGAATAATTAATCATATCCTGATAGTTGGCTTTAATGCCTTCGCTCACCAGGGTTTTACCATCAATGTCTTCAATTTGTTTCACTCTTAACAATTTCATAAGAATAATGTCGGTCATTGAACTCACCCGCATATCGCGCCAAGCCTCATCATAATCATGATTTTTATTTTGAAGGAGGTCAAAGGTCTCATTAACAGCCTTGTCGTACATCGGTTCCAGTTCTTCAAAGCTCATTTCCATTTTGTCAGAATGAATCAAATTGATTTGCATCATCGCAATTAAACAATAGTTGATAATGCCAACAAATTCATCTTTGATACTGTCTTCTACTTTTTGCGAGCCTTTTTCCTGGATGCTTCGAATGCGCTGTGCCTTGATAAAAATTTGATCAGTAATAGATGGCAACCGCAATACTCGCCAGGCAGTGCCATAATCGTGCGTCTTTTTGGCAAACAAGGCTTTGCCTGCAGCAATCACCTCTTTATATTCGCGAGTGGTTTTATCATTCATAAAAGGATGCAAAGTAAAATATTTTCGGTCAACAAAACACTGAACGTTCGTGGCAAGCTTATAGATCTTTCCGGGCCGAAAATAATGGGTATCCTAAATGTGACTCCCGACAGTTTTTACGATGGCTTCAAATACACAGATGAAACATCTATTTTCAAGCAAGTTGAAAAAATGGTTTCAGAGGGTGCTGATTTTATTGATGTAGGTGGTTATTCCACACGTCCGGGGGCAGAGGACATTTCCGAAGAGGAGGAATTGAATCGAGTTCTGCCTGCCATTAAAATTATATTTAAAAACTTCCCCGCTGCCGTCATCTCTATTGATACGTTCAGGGCGAGCGTTGCCAAGCGTGCCATTGAAGCGGGGGCGTCGATAGTCAACGATATCTCAGGTGGAGATTTGGATCCGAATATGTTTGAAATTATTGCTTCGCTTCAAATACCATATGTGCTCATGCACATGAAGGGCACACCTCAAACAATGGTGAAGGAGGCTACTTATGAAAATCTTTTAAAAGAGATTTTAGATTACTTCCATCAAAAGATTTTTAAACTGCATCTCCTTGGAGTTAAGGATATTATCATTGACCCCGGATTTGGATTTGCCAAAACGGTGGACCAAAATTTTGATTTGCTAAATAAACTTGATCGTCTTGAAATTCTTGAAAAACCAATAATAGTTGGGCTTTCTCGCAAATCAATGATCTGGCGAACGTTGAAAACTAATCCTGAGGATGCCCTCAACGGAACAACCGCGCTCAACACGGTCGCTTTGATTAAAGGCGCTTCCATCTTGCGTGTCCACGATGTGCGCGAGGTAAAAGAAGTCATTCAATTAACTCAGCAACTTCATTTGTCTTCTTCATCTTTTTGATATCAAACGTTGCTTGTCGAAAACAACCTTTGGCATTATCTTTCGACTATGAAAAATAGTACCGTATTAATTGCCCTATTGCTTAGTTCTACAGCCTTCTCTCAAGGAAATTTCGCTTCAGCACAATGGAAGCCCTTGATTGGAAAGACTTGCGCAAACGAAAATGAGTTTTCACAACTGAAAGGATTCACATCACTCGGTGGAACTTTACTATCGGATGTGAACGATGAACAAAAAAAGAGTGTCGCTTTATTTTCTAAAGGAAGCACAGTATTAATTCTGTTTGAAGTCCTTTCCAACAATAAAGCTACCATACTTGACGTGGTGGAAGTTAACAACCTTCAGAAGAACCAGGAAATAAAAGTAGGTACTTGCCGGGATGGTGAAAACGATATGCCAGGAATTGTGGCACTGGTTGAGCCGTCCAAGCAGGCACGATGGAAGGCACAAAAAGCCTGGCTTTTTAATCTCGATAAAATACGGGTGGAGAGTTGGCCTCATGCCAAGGTAACGTGTTTAGGTATCGAGGGTGATGATTGATTTCTGAGCTGGATGAAAAAACTGAAACTCGAAGAGCTTGGCCGTATCTCTGTCGATGAATTCAAAGAAGCCGAAAAACTCACCGTCTCCATTCTGTTAGACAATGTCCGAAGCTTGCACAATGTGGGCTCGGCCTTTCGCACAGCCGATGCTTTTCGCATAGAAAAAATTTATCTCACGGGAATCACCGGCACGCCACCTCACCGGGAGATTCACAAGACTGCCCTCGGATCAACCGATTCTGTAGCATGGGAATATTTTGAAAAACCAGAGGAAGCCACCAAAAAATTGAAGGACCTTGGTTATCAAATCATCATCATCGAGCAAACAAGTGAAAGCATTCCGCTGCAGAAATTCAATCTTGAAAAAGGACAAAAATATTGCCTGGTCTTTGGCAATGAAGTTCATGGAGTAAGTGAACCGGTTATTACTTTGGGTGATGCAGCGATCGAAATCCCGCAAACCGGCACAAAGCATTCCTTAAACATCTCAGTTTGCCTCGGTATAGTTGTATGGGAAGTATTTTGCAAACTGAAGCAATTTTCCAGATGAAGATCCCGGCTTTATTCTAATTTTGAATTTTAAAATAAATAGTATGAATAAGTTCCTTGGCTTAGTTTTCTTTTGCTCATCCGTATCGGTTTTTGCTCAAAAAGGGGTTCATGAAAGCGTAACACTCGAGAAACCGCCTATTATTGATGGGCGCATTGACGATTGGCCTGTGGAATGGTGGAACGACCCGGATGGAAAATTTTTGAGCAATGTCTCCAACGATGAAGAGAATTTATATTTCCGATTAAAAATTGCCGATGATCTCACCCAGCAAAAGATTGGATTGTTTGGGCTTTATTTAAGACTTAATCCCAAGGGAAAAAGAAAGGGCAAGCTTGGTTTGAAATACCCAATAGGAAAAGATGAGAGCGAATTGAAAAAAGAAAAACCTGAAGCGGTAGATAGAGGAACCGAAGTTTCTCAGAAAATTGCAATGAAAAAAGAATTGATCAGTGATGTTGAGGTTGTAGAGCTCATCGGTTTAGCTAAGGAAAATATTGTATCGAGCCGGCTTGGTTTGGCCAATGGTATTGAAGCGATAATTGTCGCTCAAGAGGATGGCGCTTATATTTATGAAGCTAAAATTCCATTCAAAGCATTTCGAATCAATAAGAAAGAGGTCCCCCTTTTGGGCGTTGAATTTGAAACCGGTCGTCTTGTTGTTAAAACAAATAACTCTGCAGGAAGCAACTCGGCTATGAGCCCCACATCGCGTGGCCCCGGTTCATATGGTAATCCAAACATGCAGCAACAGCAGTATCGCTATAATTATCAATACAACGTACTCTCCACTCCTGGTTATTTGTGGGTTGGTGTCAAGTTGAAATAATAAATCATTGAATACAGATCGTTATACACAACGTGGTGTTTCGGCTTCAAAGGAAGATGTGCATAATGCTATTAAGAATTTAGACAAAGGCCTTTTTCCAAAAGCATTTTGCAAAATCGTTCCTGATCTTTTAGGACACGATGGAAATTATTGCACAGTCATGCATGCCGATGGAGCCGGCACAAAATCTTCGCTTGCTTATATTTATTGGAAAGAAACAGGTGACCTGAGCGTGTGGAAAGGTATCGCGCAAGATGCCATCATCATGAACACGGACGATCTTCTTTGCGTTGGAGCTACCGGGCCCATTGCGCTTTCATCAACCATTGGTAGAAATAAAAAATTAATTCCCGGTGAAGTTATTTCCGCCATAATCGAAGGGACTGAAGAAGTCCTCGGCATGCTTCGCCAATACGGAATGGAAATTCAAAGCACCGGTGGTGAAACAGCTGACGTTGGAGACCTGGTCAGAACTATTATTGTAGACAGCACCGTAACAGCCAGAATTAAAAGAAGGGATGTGATCGACAATAGTCGCATTCAAACCGGTGATGTAATTGTTGGCTTAGCCTCGTTTGGGAAAGCAAACTATGAAAGTGAATACAACGGTGGGATGGGAAGTAATGGACTTACTTCTGCACGCCATGATGTGTTTCACAAGGAATATGCAACTAAATACACAGAGTCATTTGACACGAATGTTACAGGTAATCTTGTTTATTCTGGAAAATACAAAGTAACCGACAGCATTGAAGAAGCTCCTTTAAATATTGGAAAGCTCGTATTGTCTCCCACGCGCACGTACGCGCCAGTAGCCATTAGTCTTTTTAAGGAACTGAAATCACAAATTCACGGCATGGTTCATTGTAGTGGAGGTGCGCAAACAAAAGTGTTGCACTTCATCGAGCAACTCCATGTGATTAAGGATGATTTATTTGATGTTCCTCCTCTTTTTAAACTCATTCACGATTGCAGTGGAACTGACTGGAAAGAGATGTATAAAGTATTTAATATGGGTCATCGAATGGAAATCTATTTGAATGAGAAATATGCTGATCAGGTTATTAAAATTTCCAAAAGCTTCGGAGTTGATGCAAAGATTGTAGGTCGCGTTGAGAAGTCCAATGAAAAAAAGGTTACTATCAAAAGTAGTTTAGGAGAGTTCGTTTATACTTAGCAATCCGGCAGTGATTACCTAATAACTGCCCAAGTACTTCCGGGAAAACCATTCTGTCGAAACAAGCAAGAGAAGTAAGAAGAAAAACCATTTTACATGAATAAGCGGATTGAATGATTCTTCCGAATGAATTAATTTTTTTGGTTCCATTTTTTTAAAATCCCCAATAAGTTGACTCCATTTATTGAAGGGATAGAATGTTCCATCTGTTGCCTTTGAAAGTTTTCTCAACAAACCAAAATCAGCAACAACATTAAGCAGTTCAATATTTTGTTCTTTGACCAAAAACTGACCTGAAGCTATTTCTATTTTGGCGTTAATCTCCGTGGTCGCAGTAAACCGGTAAGCCCCTTCTTTCAGTCCTCCTACACGATAGCGTTCTCCTCCAGGACTAAGCGTATAATTGTATGTGGAAGTCTTTCCTTTCTCATCGGTTAGTTTTAAATCAATTTTGTTTCCATAAATTTTCTCAAACAAATCGTTGTAAACCTGGCCCTCAAAAATTACCGGAGATGAATCTGTGAATTCATTCTGAATGGGAAAGAACCTGAATTTCCGTTTGTCGTCAGCTGTACTCAAATACTGAATCAATTTTGAAAAGGTTTCATCAAAAATTTCCGTTTTTTCTGAAGTAGCAAACTCATCTAACCTCCATTTCCAAAGCCCATCACCAATAAAAGCAGCCACTTTACGGCCGTTATCTTCCCACGAAAGTAGCATCGGCCTGTCCGTTGCAACACTGCCAATGCGTTGATTAAGCAGCACCTGTGCATTAGAGGGATAAGAAAATTTTCCGAAGGGAACCTGAACTGGGGGATAGCGAGAAAAAATACCGTTGCTGTTTTCAGAGAACTCAAAATCATGAAAAGAAGAATTGACAATAGGAGTCGCCTCATCTTTTTGCGTTTGGTTAATAAAATTTAAAAGTATGCCGTTACTCTGAAGCAGGCGCAGGTTAGTTTTGTTACCAATGACGAGAAGTACTGACGACTTTCCATTGTTAAGCAGTGAAAATAAAGCTGTGGTTTTCATCTCCTGATCAAACGCCTGATGAAAAATGGCCAACTCCGCTGCTCCAGGCTTCAAAAGAGCCGGATCGGTTTTGGAAAGGCCAGGGATATGAAGAACAAATTCGTAATTAGGATTTTTTTCGACCATCGTTCGCAAAGCCTTGATGTCGGGATGTGGAGATGGAGCAATCACCAAAATCTTTTTGCGGCCTTCCACGACTTCGACAAAAATACTGGCGCGATTGTTTTTCAGATTTGTTTCATGTGCCGATGGTTCAACCAAAACATCCCATCGCTGAATGCCTTTGTCTTTCGCGTCAGCTAGAAAATCAAATTGCAATAATAATTTTTTGTCGGTATTCTTCCTTTGCTGGTTCAACAATAAACCATTATGGAAAATTGAAACAGTAACATCCTGGTTAGGCATATTTTGAATGGCAACTTCAGCTCGAACAGGGAATCGATTACCCTGATAGGCAATCTTATTATACGCCACGTTCTTCAAGATTAAGTCGGCATGCTCTACAGTATCACCTATTCCAATAGTAGTAATCGGAACATGCCATGGAGTATATAGTGGTGAAGCTCCGGAGTTGTAAATGCCATCGGTAAGTACTACAATACCGGCCAGGTTTTTGCCTTCGTAATCAGACGTCACATTACGCAGTGCCCCGTTTAAATCAGAAGATTTATTCTCAAATTTTATTTTATCTAACTCTTTGCCGGAAAGATCTTTCCAAACAATGTCATATCCTTGCTCGCGCAGTTGCCTTGTCGTTTCATTCAATTCATTTTGGATTTTCAAAGAATCAACATTTCCTTTTAATGAAGTAGAGTTATCAACAAGAAAAACCAAAGCGGGCTTTTCAAAAATGTTGTTGGTCAATTTCAAGACGGGTCCGATGAGAAGAAAAGAAACCAAAGCAACGATAATTGCACGAACACCAAACAGCAATTGGTTTATTCGTTTACTCCATGTATGCTTGCCACGATAAAGCAAGTAGGCATAAACCAAGCCCAACAAAATGCAGAGCAAAACGAAAGCAGGAGATGATTCAAAAGTTAAGTGCTGCATATTTTAAAGGTAATAGGTTTCAGGCTTCAAGTTCCAAGTTACGGCCAAGCTTAACCTGTAACTTGCAACCAGCAGCAAATTCAATATCCATACTTCTCTTTCCATAATTTCTTCAAAAAACTTCTCAACTCTTCTTCGCGGGCATTTTTTCCGGGTTCAAAAAATTTAGTTCCTTTAATTTGATCGGGCAGAAACTCCATGTCGATAAAATTATTTTCAAAACTGTGGGCATATTTATAATCCTTGCCATAGTCCATGTCTTTCATGAGTTTGGTCGGAGCATTGCGAATGGATAACGGTACCGGAAGGTCGCCAGTTTCATTAACGGCTTTCATTGCACTGCCAATAGCCACAGTAGCCGAATTGCTTTTAGGAGAGCATGCCAAATAAATAGCACATTGCGACAAGATGAGTTGTGCCTCAGGGTAGCCAATCACATCTACCGCTTGAAATGTGCTGCTAGCCATCACCAGTGCGGTGGGATTAGCGTTTCCTATATCTTCACTTGCGAGAATTAGCATTCTGCGGGCGATAAACTTCACATCTTCTCCTCCTTCAATCATCCGGGCGAGATAGTAAACAGCGGCATTGGGGTCGCTACCGCGCAACGATTTGATGAAAGCTGAAATAATATCATAATGTTGCTCGCCACTCTTATCGTAAATGGCTATGTGTTTTTGCGCGGTGTTAATCACCAATTCATCTGTGATTTCAATGTCTCCACTAATTGATTCACTTATGAGCTGCACAAGATTTAAAAGTTTACGTGCATCACCTCCTGAAATATTAAGCAATGCCTGCTGTTCTTTGATGGTTATCTTTCTTTTTTTTAAATCATCATCTCGCTTCAGCGCTTGATCCACTAACTTCAACAGATCATCTTCATTCAATGGCTTAAGCGTATAAACCTGACAGCGCGAGAGTAACGCGGAGTTTACCTCGAAAGAAGGATTCTCTGTTGTAGCACCTATCAGCGTGATCGTTCCTTTTTCGACAGCACCGAGTAAGGCATCTTGCTGCGATTTATTGAATCGATGAATTTCATCAATGAATAAAATAGCTCGCGAGGTGTATTTAGCTTTCTCGATAATTTCACGAACGTCCTTAACACCTGCACTCACAGCGCTGATCGTGTGAAAAGGTCTTTTCACTTCGTGTGCAATAATATTAGCAATGGTTGTCTTCCCAACGCCTGGCGGTCCCCACAAAATCATAGAGGGAACATTGCCAGACTGCACTGCTTTACGAATAATTCCATTCATACCCACCAAATGCTCTTGCCCGATGAGGTCATCGAGTGTAGAAGGCCGCATGCGCTCAGCCAAAGGCGGTGTGGAAAAGTTTAAAGGCATTTTAATTTCGACTCATTCACATTCTGAAAGAGGAGTCAAGACACCTTTGAGGTGTCAGACGCCTCCTCACTATTTTAAAATTTTAACTTGGAAAATATGTCAAGACATCTATCGAGCATGGCATCATTGAAATCAAGATGAGTGACAAGTCGGATTTCTGTAGCGCTAAAGGCAAGAGCTTTAATATTATTCTCCTTGAATTTCGCCAGAACCTTTTCGGGGGAATAAGGAGCAGCAACTTCAAAGATCACAATGTTGGTATCTACTGGCATAACCGACTTAACCCACGACAAATTTTTCAAAGCATCACCAAGTTTTTTTGCGCGCACATGATCTTCCTTTAAACGATTGATATGATGATCTAATGCGTAAATTCCCGCGGCGGCAAGAAAGCCGACCTGCCTCATACCTCCACCAAACGCTTTACGCATACGTCTCCCCTTAGCTTCAAATTCCTTTTTGTAGAGAAGTATTGACCCCACCGGTGCGCCTAAGCCTTTCGACAAACAAATCGATATCGTATCAAAATATTTTCCAAAGTCAGTTGGTTTTTCCCCCGTTTCAGCCAATGCATTGAAGAAACGGGCACCATCTAAATGCATTTTCAAATTTTTTGATCGAGCGAATTGGCTGATCGAAGAAATCTGATCCAGTTTGTAATAACTTCCCGCCTCGCGCACAATTGTATTTTCGAGAGCTACAACGGAAGTCAATGCCTGATGGGCATCTTGAATGTTGTTGATGTTTGCTGCAATTTCCTCTACAGAAATTCTTCCCCGATCGCCATTTAATAGCCGAACGCTCACGTTGCTGTTGCCAGCCAAACCTCCGCCCTCGTACTTGTAAATGTGCGATCCCTTGTAGCAAATTACTTCATCGTAGGGTTGTGTGAGGACTTTGATTCCAATTTGGTTGGTCATCGTACCTGAAGGGCAATAAACCGCACCATCCATGCCCAACATTGAGGCGCATTTTTCTTCCAGTTTTTTTACGGTTGGGTCTTCGCCAAATACATCATCACCCACTTCAGCTTTCATCATAGCATCCAGCATTCCGGGTGTTGGCTTGGTCACGGTATCACTTCGCAAATCAATGATCATCATTAAAAATTTTAAACGCTCAAATTACAAAAGGGAAGGCAATGGCAACAGATATTTAGTTGGATTTGGTTTTTAGTGTTTGTGGTTCTACTTTTGTGCCTCCAAATCGCGGGGTGGAGCAGTTGGTAGCTCGTTGGGCTCATAACCCAAAGGTCACAAGTTCGAGTCTTGTCCCCGCTACTACAACCCTTGTAAACCAGCAGTTTGCAAGGGTTTTATTTTGAGCAATCCCCAGAAATGGAACCTGCTTATTGATGTTACTTTAAACTACTTTTGCATCATCTTATGCAATCTCCTCATAAAGCAGGCTTCGTTAGCATCATCGGCAAACCCAACGTGGGCAAGAGCAGCCTGATGAACAAGCTCGTGGGCGAGAACTTATCCATCATCACCGCCAAGGCACAGACCACTCGTCATCGCATCATGGGCATTTTGAATGGTGTAGATTTTCAAATTGTTTATTCCGATACGCCCGGTTTGCTCGAACCGAAATACGAATTGCAAAAGGCCATGATGAACTATGTGAAAGTTTCATTGGAAGATGCAGATCTCATATTGCTGATCGTTGAATTGGGAGAAAAACACGATGAACAGCTTTTAGAGCGATTCAAAAAATTCAAAACGCCAGTCGTCCTACTGATCAATAAGATTGATTTAGGAAAAGGCTCACAAGTCAATGACAAAATCGAGTACTGGAGAGATCTGATCAAGCCAGAATCAATTATTCCCGTTTCAGCTAAAACAGGAGAGAACCTTGATCAGGTTTTAACAACAATAAAAAAATATTTACCGGAGCATCCAGGCTATTATCCCAAAGACGATCTAACTGATCGCAGCGAACGGTTCTTTGCTGCCGAAATCATTCGCGAGAAAATATTTCTCAATTATGAGCAGGAGATTCCATACAGTTCGGAAGTAAGCATTGAATCCTTCAAGGAAGAAGAAGCAATCCTTCGGATACGTGCAACCATTTTTGTAGAACGCGATTCGCAAAAAGGAATATTGATTGGAAAGGCCGGAAGCTCTCTCAAGAAAGTTGGAACAGAAGCCAGAAAGGATTTAGAAAAGTTTTTTGGAAAGAAAATATTTTTAGAAACCCACGTAAAAGTAGCCGACAACTGGCGCAAAGAGAACCTGAAATTGAAGCACTTTGGGTATCTTGAGTGAAGCGTCTCGCTTAATTCTAAATGCCTAACGCCTAATTTGTTACCTTTGAGGTTCTAATTACCCGGAACACTGAAATCATGGCCAATATCGTAGCAATAGTAGGCAGGCCCAACGTAGGCAAATCCACTTTTTTTAATCGTTTGGTAAAGCAGCGGCAAGCCATCATGGATGACATGCCAGGCGTAACACGCGATCGCCATTATGGCTATGCAGAGTGGACCGGAAAGTTTTTTACCATCATCGACACAGGGGGATACGTTACGGGCTCGGACGATAAGTTTGAATCGCAAATCCGCAAACAGGTAGAAATGGCCATTGAAGAATGTGCCGCGGTTATCTTCATGGTGGACTGTCAACAAGGACTAACCGGTTATGATCAGGAGTTTGCCAATATTATTCGCAAATCAAAAAAGCCCGTATTCATTGCAGCTAACAAGGCCGATACTCCACAGAAGACAATGCTGGGCAACGAATTTTATGAATTGGGAATGGGTGAAGTATATCCTGTTTCATCAGAAAATGGTTCAGGTACGGGTGAGTTGCTAGATGAACTAGTTAAGATTTTCCCTTCAGAAGGTGTTGAGGACCCTGACGCTGGCATCGCTAAGATTGCAATCCTCGGGCGACCTAACGTAGGCAAGTCGTCTTTGCTGAACGTACTGCTAGGTACAGATAGAAGCATTGTAACCGATGAAGCTGGCACCACCCGTGATGCGATTCATTCACGCTACAAAATGTACGGCAATGATTTTATTTTAATTGATACCGCTGGTATTCGTAAGAAATCCAAACTAATGGCGGATGTAGAGTTTTATTCCGTGTTGCGGTCATTGCATGCGTTGGAAGAATGCGATGTATGCGTTGTCGTGATTGATGCTCAGCGTGGATTGGAGTCCCAAGATGTTAATATCATCAGCCTGGCACAAAAGCAAGGCAAAGGCATCGTGATCATGGTAAACAAATGGGACTTGATGGAGAAAGACAGCAAGACCTCCGATAAGATCAAAAAGGAGATGATGGAGAAAATTGCACCTATCAGTTACGTACCTATTCTTTTTGCTTCAGCGCTCACCAAACAAAGGATTTTTCAAGTCATGGAGAAGGCTGTGGAAGTATTTCATAATAAGACCAAGAAGGTGCCTACTTCAGCCCTCAATGATGCCATGCTTCCAGAGATTGCCCATTACCCACCTCCAGCCATCAAAGGAAAACTGATACAAATCAAGTACATAACTCAGGTAACCGCAAAGACTCCAACCTTCGCTTTTTTCTGCAATTTGCCCCAGTACATTCAAGAATCGTACGTCCGATTTTTGGAAAATCGGCTTCGCGAAAAGTTTGACTTCGAGGGAACCCCGGTCCGTCTATTTTTCAGGAAAAAATAGGTGCCAACGATTGCTACATGATTTTTAAAACCCATTTTTCGACTATTATTAATTTTTTCTTACGTATTGACTTAAAATCGAACCATTCGCGTATATTTGCGGGCAAATTTATAACCTGTAAACTATGAAAAAATTGTTCGCGCTAATGATGGTAACTGGCTTCGCCGTTGCATTTGTAGCTTGTGGCGGCAAAAAAGCCGTTGACACTGAAAAGTTAAAAGCTGATTCAATTGCTAAGGCTGATTCCATCGCCAAAGTAGAAGCTGAGGCCGCTGCTGTTAAAATGAAAGCAGACTCTGCTGCAAAAGCAGACTCTGTAGCAAAAGCCGCTTCAGAAAAAAAGAAGTAATCTCTAAACAAAGAGATTTTCCCGGGAAGGCTTTAGAAAAACTAAAGCCTTTTTCTTTTCCCCATGGATAAAAAGAAGGTTGAAAGCATTTTAAGTCAGCATGTTCAAGCCGAAGCTGTGAACTACTGTACTATACTTTGGGAAGAATTACCTTTCATTTTTAAAATTCGTAAAAGCCGCCTGTCAAAAGTAGGTGACTTCACTTGCCGGTCTGGCCAATCGCCTCAGATTACAATCAACAGCGACCTCCACCCGTTTCTATTTCTAATGACCTATGTTCACGAGGTAGCTCATCTTCGTGTGCACAAGGTATTGGGGTTTAAAGCCGAAGCACACGGTGAGGATTGGAAGGGAACTTTTCAAGCCTTGATGGCGCCGCTACTTGCAGCCGAAATTTTTCCGGAACCATTATTAACAGGCCTTAAGAAACACATGGCTTCACCAAAAGCCTCCAGTTTTTCTGATGCTGAGCTTACTCAATTGTTCCGATCTCTTAATGAGCGGGAAAAAAATGATGTTTTACTATCGCAGATTCCTGAAGGCAGCATCTTTCATTTACACGGAAGATGGTTTAAAAAAGGCAAGCTTAGACGAACGAGAGTACTTTGCAGTGAAGTCAAAACAAGAAGACAGTATTTGGTTCCTGTTGATATTGCAGTCAGCAACACGCAGTTGGCATTACTTTGAAATTATTTTTGATCGATTGCCTTTCTTACGCTTCCAAATTTTTTCAAAAGAACTTGAGCTTTTTTCTCGCTCACTTCTAGCTCTTCCATAATCATACGTACTCCACGGTCAACCAACTTATCATTGGTGAGCTGCATATCTACCATCTTATTTCCTTTTATTCTACCCAATTGAATCATCGTGGCTGTAGAAATCATGTTGAGTATTAATTTTTGAGCCGTGCCTGCTTTCATTCGGGTACTACCAGTTACAAACTCCGGCCCGACCACTGCCTCGATAGGATAGTCTACATTTTTGGCCAGCTCGCTGTCTTCATTACAAGTGATGCACCCTGTTTCAATTTTCTTCTTACGCGCTGCTTTAACTCCGCCAATCACGTAAGGTGTCCTTCCTGAAGCAGCAATGCCGATGACGAAGTCTTGTTTATTAATCTTATGCTTTTGCAAATCCTTCCAGGCTTGTCTGGGATCATCTTCCGCGTGCTCAACTGCTTTTCGTATTGCCTTATCACCACCGGCAATTAATCCAATCACATTGCCATGATCCATTCCGAACGTTGGAGGTATTTCTGAAGCATCTACTACCCCAAGTCGGCCGCTCGTGCCGGCGCCAATGTAAAAAAGCCTTCCCCCATTTTTCATTTTCTGAACAACTACATTAACAAGACTTTCAATTTGAGGAATGATCCTTTCTATTGCATCTGGCACGTGCTTGTCTTCACGATTAATGTTAGTGAGCAAATCACGAACAGGCATCGATTCCAGGTTGGAGTATAGCGATGATGATTCGGTGGTCTTCATAAAACTGACAGGCAATTCTCAAGGGTGATAATTACCTAAGATTATTTTTTACAAATCCTTTTGATGGTATAGTGTAAGGCCAGCAATTGGGCCTTCTAAAATATTTTTTACGGTGATACCCTTGTCATTGGCGACTTGTCTCACTACATCGCTGAAATAAAAACCAATGGACCCGGTGAAATGTACTTTCAAGTTTTTATAGTTTTCGTATTTCATCACATTGTTCTCGAAGAAATCAGTGAAACTTTGGTAAGCCAATTGGTAACAATACGGTTCTTTCAAATGTTGAAAAATGAATTTAGCGAAACTCGCGAGGAAAGCTCCTGGCTTTTCTTGTTGATAGACTTTTTCCAGCACTTCCTCACGGCTCCAGGAAAACCGGGCATGAAATTGCTTAGCCAAACTCTCTGGCATCTCCTTCCGGAAATAATCAAAGATCAATCGCTTGCCCATGTAAGTACCCGACCCTTCGTCCGCCAATATCCAACCTAAGTTAGCCACGTTGTCCGTAATCTTTTCGCCATCATACGAGCAAGAGTTTGAGCCTGTGCCAAGAATACAAGCTATGCCCGGCTCGTGCCCGCACAAGGCGCGCGCTGCAGCCAGCAAGTCCCACCCAACTTCAATGTCCGCTTTGGGGAAATATTTCAAGAAGACCGCTTGAATACTTTGCACATTCTTCTCGGAAGAAACGCCCGTTCCGTAATAAAATATTTTAGAAACATCTTCGTGCACCTTTGGTAAGAGTGACTCTTCTGTAATTTTTTTGAGATGGTCTATCGGTTGATAATAAGGATTAAACCCTGCGCTATTGGCCTGGCCGATGGAGCCATCTTTTTTTAGCAATCGCCAATCAATTTTGGAACCTCCACTATCAGCAACGATGATCATTTATTTCTTTGATTTTTAGTAGTCATTTAAAGGGCAAATTACAAAGTCTAGGCATCACTGAAAACCTTGAGTGATAAAGTTTGCTAATTTCACTAGATGAAATCAACTATCCTTACTATAATAATTCTCTCAACACAGTGTGCATTCGCACAAGAGCTTGTGTTTGTGTTTTTACATCACAAAGCCGACAGGGCGGAGCTACCAAAAGAGCAAGTCGACAAAATCATGGACGGCCACATGGCTAATATTCAAAAGATGGCTAAAGAAGGGAAACTGTTAGTAGCAGGTCCTTTCGAGGGTGGCGGTGGCATTTTTATTTTTAATTCACACTCCGTTGTTGAAGTAACGCAGTGGCTCAATGATGATCCTGGTGTGAAGGCACAGCGTTGGAATGTTGAGGTGCAGCCTTATCATTGGCGCGTAGGACAACCAAGGTTGGTGCAGGAGCCAATTGAGATGACCGACTATCAATTCATCCGCTTCGCGCCTTATATCGCTAAATTCAATATCAACGATGTGCCCGAGCTGTTAAAAAAACACGATGACTACCTTAAAGAGATTCAAAAGACAGGTAATGTAGTCGCTGAAGGAACTTTTGGTGACATGGAAGGGGGTATTCTCGTGATCAAAGGCGATTTGAATAAAACCGTTATCGAATCAGATCCTGCCGTTCATGAAGGGCTCTTAGAAATAGAAATCAAAAAATGGTTTGTAGCACGTGGAGCGTTTGGGGAGAAATAATTATTTATTCAGCAACTACTACAGCAATTTTCTTTCCGTCTGCACTTATCGCCACACGAGTTATGTCTTTCAATAATTCTGCTCCCGAACTTACCTGAACATCTTTCCATGTCCTGCTCTTTTTTGGATCCATCCAAACTATTTTATTGCCATCACTGAAAAATATTTTTCCGTCGGGCGACCAACACATGTCTTCCTGACCAGAGGGAGTTACAGTGATCACGCTGATAACGGATTTTCTTGGGTCATATTTTTTTATGAACCATTTGCTCTCCGTGATCTTGTGAACAAAACTGAAGGCGTTTTCATTGGGAACTTTATGTAAGGAGCGCCCGATGTTTACTGCCAGGATAGTATCTGCTTTTGTGGGAAGCCGTAAGTAGTGAAGTGTGTTGGGTTTGTTCTCTTTACCCAATATGAACAACGCTAGGTGGCTATTGTCAGCCCAAACATGATAGCCTACAATCATATTATCCAAGATAGTTAATGGTTCACCTCCATCTAAAGGATACTTGCCCAAATCTTGCGCACCATTATCACGCTGGATAATGCACGAAATAAATTGCTTATCCAGTGTAAGTGCAGGAGAGTATTCACGTTCAGGAGTAGTTGTTAACGATTTGGTTTCGCCTGTTTTATAATTATAATATTTTACATCCGATCGACCGTCGTTGTTAAAAGATGAATAATAAATGATTGGCAAATCGGTGTGGAATGAAGGTTGGTTGTCATATCCCAAGTGGTTCGTAATATTCTTAGGATTTGATATTGTTATAATTTCTTTTTGGATGCTTAAATCAAAAAGTAAAATCTCTGATCCGGGCTGACCAAACGATTTGAAGGCTAAGAGAAAGCAAACGGCAAACGTTGATTTATTCATGTGCTAATGATTTATTTTTTGATGGTCACATGGAATGGTCAGGCCAATTAACATCACTTTGGGAGAAAGTAGTGCATGGCCATTTCATAGTGAATCGATTTTACACAAAGTAGAGAAATCAGTTTAAAAATGAAAGTGTTTATTAGGCTCCAAATTTGTCGCTATGTTTGTTAAGTGTTTTGAACTGATTACGCTTTTGGGAATTATTGAATCACAAATCGGACTGAATGGAAAAGTATGACGTAATCGTTATTGGAGCTGGCCCCATTGGGTTAGCTTGTGGAATCGAAGTAAAAAAAGCCGGGTTGAATTATCTGATCATTGAAAAGGGATGCCTGGTCAATTCACTTTATCACTATCCCATGAACATGACTTTTTTTTCTACTTCCGAGCGACTGGAGATTGGTGAGGTTCCATTCATTTCCATCAATCCCAAGCCAGCTCGTGTGGAAGCTCTTGAATACTATCGCCGAGTTTGTTCGAGTTGGGATTTAAATATTCGGCTTTATGAGGAAGTGAAAGAAACTGTTGCATCTCCTGGTGGAGGATTTACTATTAAAACAACCAAAGGAAAATATTTCGCTCGTGCGGTGGTGTTAGGGTTGGGGTTCTATGACTTACCTTACCCGCTCAATGTTCCGGGCGAAAGTCTTCCCAAAGTAAAACATTACTACAATGAGCCCCATCCTTATTATCGGCAGAAAGTGGCCGTGATTGGTGCCGCCAACTCAGCCGTGGATGTTGCGCTTGAAACCTGGCGCAAGGGCGCCGAAGTGACTATGATCATTCGGGAGTCAGAGATAAGAGACAGTGTAAAGTATTGGGTGAAGCCGGATATCGAAAACAGGATTAAAGAAGGATCAATCAAAGCTTATTTCAGTTCTTCAGTAACTCGCATTACGGAAACGCAAATAGAAATTCGAACTCCTGATGGAAACAAAACATTAAACAATGATTTTGTAATGGCGATGACAGGCTACCAACCTCCATTTGATTTTATGAAGCGCATGGGAATTCAATTTCTTGATGATGAATTTCATACCCCGGTTTACAATGAACAAACGATGGAGACCAATATATCAGGTTTATACCTTGCTGGCGTAGTGTGTGGAGGATTGAAGACCAATAAATGGTTTATCGAAAACTCCAGGGATCATGCGAATCTAATTGTCAAAGACTTGACCAGCTAAATTCAGGAATGTAATACGCCTTCTTTTTCCAACTCCTGGATAAAGACTAGGTTTTTTTCACAAATCGTATCCGGAACAAATACAAAGCGTTTGTCATAAATCTGAGAGCCGATGTAGTAGCTCACCCAATACTCATTATTGAGATGCAAAACTTTTGAATCGATGGGTTCAATTAACATGGTACTCTTTGCTGGAACAGTCTGTAAAAAATGACGCAATACCGATGTCCGCTGTTCCTCTCCTTCTTTTTCACCATAACCTCGACTCACCACAAGCGCATTTCCAATTTCAAATTCATTGTTGTTGATAAGATAAACTTTCCACTCGTCCTGATTGAGTACACTTTTTTCATATGCTACCGCCAGCGTAACATTTTTTACCTCAGGCATTTCAATATCTTTTTTCATTGCAATTGCATTTCGAACAGGGAAGAAATTTTTTGTTTTAGAATTTCCTTCACTTGTACAATATCCTGATCTGAATTTAATTCTTTTTTTAGTGAGGTGACTGCTTTGTCCTGAATTCCGCAAGGCACAATGTGATTGAAATAGCTGAGATCAGTATTCACATTCATAGCCAATCCGTGCATAGTAACCCAGCGACTGGTCTTCACACCCAATGCACAGATTTTTCTTGCTCTTCCTGCCTGTCCGGCTGGCAAGCGTTCATCATTCCAATCCAGCCAAACTCCCGTCAACCCTTTGATTCGACCTGCTTCAATATTAAATTCTCTAAGTGTTGCAATCACGGACTCTTCGAGCGTTCGCATGTATTGATGGATGTCCGTGAAAAAGTTTTCCAGATCGATAACGGGATAAACTACAATTTGCCCAGGACCGTGATATGTAATATCTCCTCCTCGATTGATTTGATGATACGTTGCACCGATGGTTGAAAGATTTTCTAAAGGGATAACCAAATTCTTTTCATCACCACTTTTTCCAATGGTAAAAACATGAGGATGCTCGCAGAAAAGTAAATAGTTATTCGTTATTCGCTGTTCGTTGTTTGGAAGGTTTCGATTTTCTGATTTAACTGCCAAGATTTTTCTGAACAACTCGGTTTGATAGTCCAAAGCCGGTTGATAGTCAATCAGCCCAAGGTCAATGAATTGAGTTTGTTTGTTGAGGGTAAGATTCATCCGTTACGTTCGCTTAAACAAACTCCCTTGAAGAAAAATTAGTTTCACTTCAACTTTGCTAACTCACCTTTCAAAAAATCAATAGCTTCAACAGGATCGGGATCAATGCCATTTTCTTTGGCCAGGTAATAAGAAATCCAATCGGTGAGATGGATCAAATAATAATATTGTTCCAACAATGAAGCTCCTTCTGCTACAATGTCGATAATGGGATTAGAGCGCTTCTCAAAAATCTCGCGACAAATTTCCATTCGTTTTTCTACACGTTCGTGATCATGGTCGGAATACAAATAAATCACCTGCGATTGGTGCAAAATACTTTCTGGGAATTGCCACCCTACAATTTCGTTGTGGTTCATTTCAGGAAACGTATTTACATGTGCCATCTGTTTAGCATTCTCGTTGATCTGATTTTGAAAACGTACCGCCATCGACCTCAATCGCTCATCACAATAAATGATCGGCAGCTTGCCGCGTAATTTTTTTGCAATCAATTCTGCTTCTGATTGAATAGCCTTCTCTCCACGATCTAAATATTCAATTGAGTTTTCAGTTTCTTTTATGAAAGCTGCACCAATCAAGTTGGTGTGATACAAGGCGTAAAGCAAAGAAATCATCAGATAACCCAACTGCGCGCGTGCAGTACCCGATCCATTCGGAATTTGGATATAGAATAAATTATATTCCTTCGCCATCTCCAGCAACTTACCGCCTGATGTAACGCAAATAATGTGTGCACGCTTCAACATGCCTTTGTGAACTGCCGCCAATGTCTCTTCCGTATCACCAGTATACGAACAGGCAATGAACAACGTATGCGGACTTACAAACTGCGGAATGTTATACCCTTTTGAAACTGTGATAGAGATTGGCACACGACCAAAAGTGAGTGACTCAACTAGGTTAGCACCAATACCAGAAGCACCCATGCCAGTGATGAGGATGTTGCGAATGTCGCTGCCGGGCCGAACCAAATCAACAGATTGCCCTAATTTTATGGCATGTGCCAACTGCTGCGTAAACCCTTCGATAAGTTTCTTCATGTCTTTAACCTCGATTATATATTGGAAAGTCCTTTACTTTGATAGCTAAAATTTATCCTCTTGCGTAAGCAAATGATTGTCCTGATTCCCATGATGGCAAGAATATTCACACTATACATGGAGTTATTTGGATAAAATCATGTAAATCAAATTAATCATTAGTTTAAATCGAAGTACTATATTGATTATAAGTTAAACAAGTTGCAAATGCCTTATCCTGATTCTAATTTTCAAAGGTAAAACAAAATCCGGTGAGCGATAAAATAAAAAAAGGCAAGGAAGGAGAAACGCTTGCATCTGAATTTTTAGTCGAAAAAGGTTTTGAAATTATTGCACGGAACTACCGGCACAAGCGATCGGAAATTGATTTGATTGTGAAGAAGAACAATTGGCTCATTTTTGTGGAAGTGAAAATGCGTAGCTCCGATGCGTACGGTTACCCGGAAGACTTTGTGGATTACAAAAAAGCAAAAAACATTATTGACGGAGCGGAAGAATATACATACCAACAAAATTGGCAAGGCAATGTGCGCTATGATATTATTTCCATCCGTGACCAACATGACAAAAAAGAAATTGTGCATATTGAGGATGCGTTTTATTAAATTTCTTTAGAAATACCTTTTTTGTAAGCAAAGCCTCAAACCATTAATTTTAAAAACTGATGCCTAATCGAGAATTTTTAGAAACTTATCCTCTCTTAAAAAAATTTAAGATAAAATTTTCACAACACCTTAATAATATTCTCCCAGTACCGATCCATATGTACTGTGAAAACTGTAAATCAGAGCAGACTTTTAACATGATTAACAGTTACGAGGAATTCTTTGGACCTCCCTTTTACGCAGAGAATACGAAAATAAGATTGGTCTACCTATGTCAATTTTGTAAAATTTTTGAAAGAGTATTTTTTATCTATATAAGTAAAGATCTTGACTATATATATAAAATCGGCCAATATCCAGAGTGGGAAATTGAAATTGATAAGAATTTAGAAAGCACCTTAAGGGATAAATCTAAAACCTTTAAAAAGGGGCTGGTCTGTGAGTCGCAAGGGTATGGGATTGGAGCGTTCGCTTATTATAGAAGGATAACTGAGGAAATAATTGATGATCTGCTAAGTTCAATATCAGAACTCATTGATGAAAAGGATAAAGCAAAATATCTTGAAGCTCTTGAGCAAACTAAAAAAACGAGAGTTACACAGGAAAAAATTGATCTAGTAAAAGATTTGCTCCCACCAATTCTAAGACCTAAAGGTGTAAACCCTCTGGGTGTTTTACATAGTCAATTAAGCGAAGGGTTACATGGTGAAACGGATGAAGAATGCCTAGAAATAGCCGGGCATACAAGAAAAGTCTTAACGTTCTTGATTAACCAAATTATGCAAAGTCAACAAACCGCGAAAAGTTTTACAGCAAGTATGCAGGCTATACTTGATAAAAAGTCAAAAGGAAAACAAGATGGACAAAAATAAAAAAGTAGACGCCTACATCGCCAAGTCGGCGGAGTTTGCAAAACCGATTCTCGTTCATCTCCGCGAGCTCGTTCACAAGGCTTGTCCTGAGGTGGAAGAAAAAATGAAGTGGAGCTTTCCGAATTTCGATTACAAAGGAGTCATGTGTAACATGGCCGCATTCAAGCAACATTGTGCGTTCGGTTTTTGGAAAGCGTCCCTGATGAACGATCCAAATAAAATCCTATCTGTCACCGATCGCAACAGCATGGGCCACTTTGACCGGATCACCTCGTTGAAGGAGCTGCCTTCCGATAAAATCCTCCTTGCTTACATCAAACATGCCGCTGAACTTAACGAGATGGGAATAAAGAGAGAAGTAAAAGTCACTCCCAAAGGATCCAAAACTATCGATACCCCAGATTATTTTGAGAAAGCCTTAAAGAAAAATAAAATTGCCCGCGATGTTTTTGAAGAATTCGCTTACTCACACCGCAAAGAATACATTCAATGGTTTGAAGAAGCGAAAACCGAAGAGACAAGAAATAAACGCATTGCTCAAGCGATCGAGTGGATCAGTGAAGGCAAAGGCAGGAATTGGAAATATCAGAAAAAGTAATAAGTTGTTACACTATTTTGATGACGTCAAGTAATCAACGGTTACATTCAATAAAGCTTTGACGCCTACACTAAAAGATTTTTCATCGATCATAAAATCGGCCGTATGATGCGCTGGCTTTTTCTCCAATTTCATTTCGGCGGGATACGCACCTAAAAAGAAAAAGAAGCCTGGTACTTTCTGCTGATAGAAAGAAAAATCTTCGGCCATTGTCACAGCAGAGATCACATTCACATTTTCTTTGCCTGCTGCCTTCACCAAGCTTGGTATCATTTTTTCCGTAAGGCTTGCATCATTAATCGTTGCCGGATACATGATGTTGATATTCACATCTGCCGTTGCCCCCGAAGCTTCTGCAATTTTAGTGGTGGTTAATTTTATTTTCTCATGGACTTTCCTTTGCATCTGAGGGCCGAATGTTCGGATCGTTCCTTGTAAGAAGGCTTCATCGGGAATTATATTTCTGCGAATGCCGGCATGAAACGTTCCTACCGTAACAACGGCCGCTGCATCGGTAAGTGAAGTCTGTCGGCTTACAATAGTTTGTAATCCATTTACAATCTGACTTGCTACAACAACCGGATCAACCCCTTCCCACGGAGTTGCACCATGTGCGCCCTTGCCTGTTACTTTCACATCAAATCCATCAACAGCAGCCATCAGCGCTCCTGATTTATAATTCAAAGTTCCCGAAGGCAAGAGCGATTGAATGTGTAATCCAAACACGGCATCTACTTTTGGACTATCGAGTACACCTTCTTTTACCATCAATTCAGCCCCAGAAGGATATTCATCCGGGCCTACTCCTTCTTCAGCAGGTTGAAACAAAAATTTCACGGTGCCTTTTAATTCTTTCTTGTTATCAGACAATATTTTCGCCACAGCCATCAACATCGCCATATGTGCATCGTGACCACAGGCGTGCATCACGCCGGTTTCCTGACCACCAAAATTTGTTTTGACATTCGAAGCGAAGGGCAAGCTATTTCTTTCGGTGATTGGCAAGGCATCCATGTCGGCCCTTAAAGCAACGACTGGTCCAGGTTTTCCGGTATTCAATAAACCAACAACACCGGTCTTTGCCACTGGATATTGAACTTCCATTCCCAAGGACTTTAAATATTCAGCGATGAAAGCGCCCGTTTGATTTTCTCGATTTGACAATTCGGGACTTTGATGAAATTTTCTTCGCCATTCAATTACCTGTGGTTCGAGGGCTTTTACTTGATTTTCTAATTTCAACTGAAGTTTAGAAGTTTTCTGAGCAAGCAAAGTGGTTGACATCAAACAAAGCGAAAAGAAAATCAATCGTATAAGCATAACTAACTTTTATTTTTTCGGAATTTACATCAAAATGGATTGGGTAAAAGTATTTGAAAATTCCGAGTCGGCAAGCGCTGTTTTGATTGAAAACCAGCCAAGGCTTTTGATTGTTCGCGGAAAAAGAATTTGCCTGGTGAAACGAGAGGGGAAATTTTTCGCCGTGCAAAATAATTGCACTCACAGCGGTGGATCGCTCAGTCAGGGCACTATCAATTTCTTAGGCGAAGTGGTTTGTCCGTCACATCAATACCAATTCAATTTGAAAACTGGCCGTGAGAACGGACAACGAAGCAACGACCTCGAATGCTTTCCGGTCAAGGAGAATGAAGAAGGAATTTTTATTCTGATCTGAATTAAGGTGTCTGACACCTCAAAGGTGTCCTGACGCCTGGAATGCTCTTTAATCCTCTGTTAAGTTTTGGGTTTGTTTCGGATGTAGACGTTAAGAAAAATAAATATCGCCACCAATATAGCCGGAAGAATGGCCATGTAACGAAGTGTAGTTTGTGGCCCTGCTGTATCGATGGAACGGCCCATGATGGGTAATATCACCGATGTGGCTACCATACCAGCGCCTCCCATGATGGATAATCCCAACGCCCCACTTTTTGGAATGTACTCAGAAACAAATCCCAACATTGTCGGCCAGAAATAACAAGTACCTACTGCAAATACAATCGCTGAGAACAAAGTCATTCCGGCTCCTTCAGAACTACTCAACAAATAAAGTCCAAGCACTGAAAATATTGCTGATCCCAAAAGCACTCCAGGAGGATTCAACTTATGAATGAGTGGCCCTGCAAAAAATCGTCCGACCGCCATGATCCCTGTGACGACAACAAGAATAATCATGGGATCAATTCCTGCTTTGGTATACAATGCATTCGTCCATTGATTGGTGCCCAATTCTGTAGAGGCGGTAAGAAACATGGCAAAGAGCATCATCGGAAAAAGCAAACTCATTTTATTAAAGACCAATCCTTCAACAATTACAGCGACTACCATAAGACCAAGAACAATGTAAGTTAGTGAAGAATTGAAATCAACGTGAATGGAAGGAACCGAAGCCATCAGAATCATAAAACTCACTAGAGCAATCAAGGTAAATGGAGCTCCAATATTTTTGAGCATGTCCTTATAAGAAACTCCCGAAGTCACCCGTTCAGTTTCCGGAATCACCTGACCAAAGAACAAGTATCCGTAAAGTGCCAAGGGAATGAACAACAACGAAGTAAGAAGTTGCCAGCTCAAGCCGAACTGAGTCATTAAAAGCCAGGCGAGAATTCCTCCGATTACAATTCCACCTGGAAACCAAACGTGAAAGCGATTAAGCATTCGCGATTTATCGTTAGGATAAATTGTTGCGATCAGCGGGTTACAAGCTGCCTCTACACTTCCGTTTCCGAAGCCGATAAAGACATTAGAGATAAAAAGCATGGTTTTGTCTTTCGCAAACAAAAGCAGAACTAAACCAATCAAGTGAGATAGAAAAGCAAGCCAGACAATATTTTTTGTTTTAACTATATCAATGATAAGTCCGCCGAGATACATGGCCACAGTAAATCCCCAAAAGGCAGGACCGAACGCCCACCCGATTTCTGCGCCGGTGAGGCCATAGTCTGAACTAAATACTCCTTCAATCTTCGCACGAAGAGCAAAGGTGAGCGAGGTTACTAAAAGAGCAAGGCAACTTGCAACGAAAAGTCGGGAGGGGTTAATGGTTTTGGTCATTGGTATAGGTTTTTGGAAATGAAAGTTGTGAGAAAAATAATTCTTTTGCAAGAACAAACGTTTGAATGGGTAAGGAATCTCCATCTATCACCTTCTCTACTTCGGTTGTGTACTCACAAACAGAAATAATTTGGTCTATGAGGCAATAACCTCGGATGCTTTCCCAAATAAAAAGAGAATGAAGAAATTGGATTAGGCGTCAAGACACCTCAGAGGTGTCAGACGCCTTGAGTTCGCTACGGCATCTCCTTCCCCATCACCCACTTCAGCATCTCAAACCAATCCTGCCGGTCAAGTTGAATGTCGATAGATTTTGCTGCTTCTTTAATGCGATCAGGTTGCGTAGTCCCGATTACTGGAAAAATTTTAGAAGGATGTCTTAATAACCAGGCCAACGCCAGCTGACTGTATGACGCGTTGTATTTAGTAGCCTTGCCAAACATCTCGCGTTCATTGGTCATCAGTTTTCCCCCATCAAGCGGAGACCATGCCATAGGTGAAGTTTCTAATTCCAACATCAAATCAAGATCGCCATTGAAAAATGGATCAAATCGTGAAAGAGAAATCTCAATTTGGTTCGTGACTAATGGCATCGGCAAATGCTTTTGCAACATCCGGAATTGACTGGGCGTAAAATTCGAAACACCGAAATGCAAAACCTTTCCGTCCTTTTTTAGTTGACTGAAAGCTTCTGCCACTTCATGAGGATCAAGCAAAGGATCAGGTCTATGGATGAGCAACAAGTCAATTCGATCAGTGTGAAACATCTTCAATGAATTCTCTGCCGACCAAATAATATGCTCTTTAGAAGTGTCGTAATGCTTCACCCAAGTGGCCGGTCTTTTAGTGGATTGAAATTTGATATCACATTTGGTAATCAATTCCATCATATTTCGAAGGGAAGGATTCTTCGCTAACGCATGACCAAATAGTTCTTCATTGCTGTGATCTCCATAAATATCAGCATGATCAAAGCTGGTGATACCATTTTCGAGCGCAACAAGAGCAAGACGTTCCACTGTTTCAGGTGAAACTGTATGCCACCGCCAGGCACCAACAATAATTCGGGAAAACGTTGGCCCTTGGGCATGAATTTTTCTTCTTTCCATTCGGTTAAATATTTCTGAATAAAAAATACCGGGTTTCGAAATTGTAAATTTTAAGGGAAAGTAAAAATTAATTCATTGATTCGATCATTGATTAATTCGTCGATTGGGATCTACTCATCCATTTTAATTCAGCATCCTATTAACGAATTACCGAATCACCGAATTATCTAATCACCGAATTGACTACTTTTACAAAATGATCGAATGGATCACCGTCATATCACTGATTTTCTTGGGTCTTGCGCTAATCGTGGTAGAAATTATTTTTGTGCCTGGCACTACATTAGTGGGTGTTTTCGGATTTGCCTTTTTGATTGTTGGCGTTGGATTGAGCTTTCGCTACTTCGGCAGTGAAGCGGGTTGGATTACGGTTGGCGTAACATCAGTAGCGTCTGGAGCTATTTTATATTATTCTTTTTCAGCCAATGTGTGGGGAAAATTTTCGCTAAAATCCTCCAGCCAGGCCAAATTGAATGAAGGTGAATTGGACGAATTGAAAGTTGGTGCAGAAGGGCAAACCATTTCTGCATTGCGCCCCATCGGCAAAGCGGAATTGAACAACAAGACTTTCGAGGTAAAAACGTTGGGCGAGTATTTAGACAGTGGCAAGCGCGTTCGTGTGATTAAAATTTTATCAAACCAAATTTTTGTAGAACCAATTAACTAAAACTATGCAAGGCTTATTTTTGATTTTCATTGTTTTCCTGGGCATCATTGCCTTTTTCATGTTTATGTATTTTGTGCCCGTAGGCCTGTGGATTACGGCCATCTTTGCAGGAGTAAAAATTACGATCGGTGAATTGATCGGGATGCGGATTCGTAAGGTACCGCCCGGTGTCATCGTCAACTCATTGATCACGGCAACAAAAGCTGGGCTTAACGTAACGACACGCGAATTGGAAACCCATTTTCTAGCAGGAGGTGATGTACCCAATGTAATCCGCGCTCTAATCTCTGCCGAGAAAGCAAACATTAGTTTAAGTTTCAAACAAGCAACAGCTATCAATCTTGCTGGTCGTGATGTATTTCAAGCTGTGCAAATTTCAGTTAACCCAAAAGTAATCACAACGCCAAAAGTGGCGGCCGTGGCAGCCGATGGCATTCAGTTGATTGCCATTGCTCGGATTACAGTTCGTGCCAGCATCGCTCAACTAGTAGGTGGTGCCGGTGAAGATACAATTCTTGCCCGTGTTGGTGAAGGTATTGTTACATCGATTGGCCAGGCTGCTTCACATCGTGAGGTGTTGGCCAACCCTGATAAAATTTCAAAACTTGTTTTGTCACGTGGATTGGATGCAGGTACTGCATTTGAAATTCTATCGATTGATATTGCCGATGTGGATGTCGGTGCCAACATCGGTGCGAAGCTTCAAACTGATCAGGCCGCTGCCGATTTAAAAGTTGCTGAAGCTCGTGCCGAAGAACGCAGAGCGATGGCCGTGGCATTAGAGCAAGAGATGATTGCGAAGGCGCAAGAGGCAAGGGCTAACGTAATTCAGGCGGAAGCAGAAATTCCAAAGGCAATTGCTGCCGCGTTCGTGAATGGCAATTTGGGTGTGATGGATTATTATAAAATGCAAAACGTACAAGCCGATACTGAAATGAGACAAGCCATTTCAGGTTCCGGCAAAGGCATTGGATCAGGGAATTCAGGAAAATAAAATTAACCTGGCTATAAAAATCAAAGGTCCTCAGTAATGGGGACTTTTTTTATTGCCTGTTTTATCAGTCGCCGGGCCGCTTCTTTCCCCAACGACCGGACGACTTTTATTGTACTGGTAATTTGATTTGATCGGAATAGAATTTCATTCGTGAGTGACCGCGGTCGAGCAAATCAATTCTATCGATGAGTGCTTTTTTGTGATTGACGAATACTTCAACGTATTCATCACCCAGCAAAAATAAATTCACTTTGTAACCGTAATAGCGAATAGCCATGACAAACGTGGCATGCTCATAGAGTGCCTGAACCTTCTCTTCCAGTGGATATTTTCGTAAATCAGACCATCTAATCATGAATTGAATTTACGAAAATAGAAAAAAAATAAATAAGCCCTGAATACCAGGGCTTTATCTAAGAAATGAGTACCCGGGACGGGAGGCGGGTAATTGATTGATTCACAAATATCTCCCAGAATTGCCTTGAAAATTGTGTTACGGTAAAATTTTAAGCGACTTGAATTCGCTGAAATTGGCTGGTGGTTAAAGACCGAGACACAAAACCTGACACAAGGCACATGATTAAACTTAGATTCTACCTTAGAAAAGACCTTAAAAGCAAGGATGGCTTGCACCACGTTTTCATGGACATTGCCTTTAACGGCAATCGAATCAGAAAACCCGTTCCTGGAGTGAAAGTAAAAACAAATCATTGGATTTCCGATCAACAACGTGTCCGTAAGCCTGCAAAAAATGAAGCTTATAATTTTTTCGAAGTGTCTCGTCCTGAAATAAGTTGACATAAACACGACTTATTTTATGGAACAAAAAGAAAGCGAACGAGTTAAGCGAACGCAACGGGATTATAGCCTGGCTTTTAAATTACAGGTTATCGATGAAGTTG
>Ga0302164_10000035_pt1 | contig 77849 bp, 43 predicted proteins | sample I_Fen_E3_1_FD_193500 | JGI IMG/M metagenome (GOLD analysis project Ga0302164, IMG submission 193500) | Peat permafrost microbial communities from Stordalen Mire near Abisko, Sweden - I_Fen_E3_1 | ecosystem: Environmental > Terrestrial > Soil > Wetlands > Permafrost | place: Sweden: Abisko...
TTTTGCACTGACGGTGACGTGAGCCCTGGCAGAAAATCCTTTGTCGCCGGAGTCCATGAAGTTCAATGCGAACCCTACACCAAGTGCCACCTGCCCCTGGGCTATTTTTAAATTAACACTATCAATGCGAATCGGGAATCCTGCACTTTTGGACTGGCTATCACCAACAGTTGAAAAATTTCCACTCACTATATATGGACTGCGTGTGGTAAGACCAAAGTTCTCGAACTTCAGTCCTGTTTCTACTTTTCCGCCTGCTTCTTTAATCATAATACTTCCACTCAAGGTAGCCGATGGAACAAGGTGGTTGTCCTTTTTCTCAAGAGCAACAATTGCTTGTGTTAAGGTAACCTTAGCTGAGAAGGGAGCAGTGAATTCTCTTTTACCATCGATGCCGACTGTGAATTTGTAATTGAGATGACCCTCTGCTTCCGCAAGTTCAGCAGAATAAGCAAGCGGGTCTTTTCCAAGAAACGGGATAATTAAATCACCAGCCATTGCACCACCGTGAAGATTATTTTGCAACAGCGTAACGGACAAAGAATTTACAGCCAAAGGCCATCCGTCGGCTGAACCTTTGTCTAATGTCAATAAGTTGGATCCGGTAAATGCGCCGGATACTCCGCTATCATCAATGAGCAAGTTCTTAGCTTGAAGTGTAAGCGGTTTCTTTTCATCATTTGATATGCCTTTGATTTTCACATCAACCTCTTGCAAGTAGAAGCCTCTCCATAAAGATGGAGAATCGCCGTATGATTGTTTGTAATCCGTAGGAAAAGAAAAACCAGTAGGGTTTGAATAATCGCTATAATCTACTGTTGCTTTTTTTACTTCAAAGGAGATATCATCCAATCCTTTTATTCTAAAGGGTGTAATACTAACATCAGTCATCAGGTTACTTAAGTCCGTAGCACTCAATTCAAAACTGGCCATTACATATTTACTGCTGGCTGCTGCAGGAGTATCAGTTGAAACATTCTTATCCTGTGTGCCAGTGGTGTTCTTCACATCAGCGTCGGGCACGATGCGATCGCTGGTAAAGTGGAAATTACCTTTGAGATTGATAGATTGAAACCCATTACAATCAAAGACGATTGAGTTTGATCCATCGGCCGGCAACTCCATCACAATGTCGTCACTAAGAGTAATCCATTGCGGTGCGGCCAATATCAGTTTCGTTTTCGTTAGAGAGGCTAGTCCTGTTTTATTGAATCCAACTTTTTCAGCTCTGAAGGCAAGCGGTCGAGAAGCACCTGGAAATTTTATGGAAGCGTACGCGCTGAAAAACCATCCCGCTCCATTCCAGTAAGCACTGTCGATGGCAATGACATATTGATAGTTACCAATTTGTCGTGCAATACCCAGCGGTAAATCCGCCAGATCATTCTGACTCAACTTATCTGTGGTTTTATGTTGATCTACAACCTGCTGACCTAATTCATGAATATACTTTTCAAGCGGTGTGAGTGCACGACCTGCATTTTCTACAGGATCATTGCCTTGAGAAAGCAAATCTGTGTGAATAAAAAAAAGAAAAAAGAAAAAAGCAGATAGACAAAGTGAAGCAGTTTTCAATAAGCGCATATTTTATAGTGATGGTACTGAAGCACGCAAGCCCTTGCATGCACTAATATTATTATAACATAGATTTTGATAAGTAAAGGTATTCTCGCCAGGGATAAACTAATGGTAATGACGTGCCATTCTCTAGTAATTATTGCTCACCAGTAAATAGTACCAGATTATGAAACATAACTACCAGTAGCCTAGCTCGCCTATAGGGTAGCTTTGTACGTGTATTGAAAAAATATTGGCTACTAACGTAATCAGAGGGATGAACTAAAAACGTGACTACTTTCAACAAATCAACTTTTATCTTAAGAGGCTTTGTAATACTATTATTTTTAATCGTTGCACTATCTCGTGCCTTAGCGCAAGATGACCCTGGAAGTATAAGGGCTACACTATTTGAGGTCGACCATTATACTGCCAGCAGAACTTATAGGCAAGGTACTAATCAATATGTATGGACATGGTGGTATGATGGGCTCGGGGGTTTGAGCTACGACAACAGAAGGTGTCTCATTGAGCACAGTACAACGGCTCCATTTTCCTCCGGCAGACTTGACAGGGTTATTGGGTCATTCATAAATCAAAATGGAGGACCTACTTTGGCATTTCAAGAATATATTCCTGATGCTTGGAACCACTACACTTATATTGGGTTGCAGGCATGGGAAACCTCCAACTCGGATCCGTGTGTGGTGCATCTGAACAATAACTTCTGGTGTAACAATAACGTTAATTTTAGAGGGGCTGTTAATAAAGGTTTTCGATACATCGATTATCCACCTGGAGTTGTTAATTATATTGACTTTAATGAATTCTGCTCTGATTTTACCCTTGAGTGTCGCTTTACTTATTCGGTTCCCACACCGAATTTCCCAACGATATATACTGGAGAAATATGTGACTCTTCCCCAAGAACACTTTACACCGAAACATATCTAGGGCCATACTATGCCGACAGTCGATTCAGATTCGAAACTATTTGGGAATACACTACTGATCCGACAAATCCTTTCTCCTGGCTATTTTTTGGGGCAGCTCCCGTTTACTATAATTTCACATCCGCTACTCCACTCAGTCAGATAGATTTTCCATTCAGGAATTTAGTAAGCATCACACAAGAGACCAAAATTTATTACCGTGTCAAAACGAGAATGACGGTATTGGTGGATATACCAAATGTCGGCGGGGCAGGTCAGTTTTTTGAAAGCACTTATAGCCAGGTCCAAAGTCCAATGTCAGTGTTGCCCCTTCCTCCAACGATTAATAGTGCTATTCCTTCTGCATCGTGTATTGGGTCAAATACAGGGAGTATAAACGTGAACGTTACCGGTGTTGGACAAGGTGAATATTTGTACATACTCAAAGATGGCGCAGGTCAATCATCACCTTGCAATCCTGACCTGAATGATTGCGGTTCTTCTTTCAGCCGAGTACAACATATTGATTTGAATGGAAATCAATTTGTCATCCCTGATGTGGCCGCAGGAAGTCACACGTTTATTGTCGCGAACAAAGGTGGTACAACCGGCGTGTGTTGGAATTATGTGAATGTTGACGTTGCTGCAATCCCAGCATTGCAACTTCAACCGCCAGCCATTACTCCTGTTAGTTGTCAAAGCCTATCTGATGGCGCAGTTACCCTTTCGTCAACTGGCGGGGAAGCGCCATTTAGTTACAGTCTCGTTAAATCGGCTTTCGACGGTTCAAACAAGACGGGCGTATTTCCTGCACTAGGTGCCGGTACTTATACGGCCACGATCGCTGACCACTGTGGTCAATCATCAATACCTGTCAACGTCACTGAGCCTTTGAATATCCTAGCTGATGTCAACTCTCTTTCACTCACCTGCCAATCACCTTCAGATGGCTCTGTACAAGTTGCCATCACACAAGGAGAAGGAACTTATTCATTCGGACTATTAAAAGATAATCAGTCAGTATCAAAGTTGGATAATGCGACTGTAAGCTCATGGAGTGTAAATAATCTCATCGCTGGTGATTATACTCTTGAGATAAAGGATGCCGCGAGGCTTCAGTGCGCAGGGTTCACGCAGTCAGTGACGCTAGCCGATCCGGTATTGCTTCAAATCGATCCCAACTCCCTAGTCAAGCAGGATGTTACCTGCTTTGAAAAGAACGATGGATTAGTTCAGCTCAATCTTAATCCAAGTACGCAATACAATTACATACTCACCAATAATAACAACACGGCGAACCAAGTCAAGTCTACTTCACCATTATTTTCAGGACTCTCTGCAGCTTCGTATACGCTCACCAAGCAAAGGAATCTCTCCGGTTGCAGTGACTCATACGATTACCCAATTGCCATAAATGTTACTCAGCCTGATGAGATTGTAGTTGCATTGGATGCCCAAAATGTCAGTTGCTTTGGCAAAGGCGATGGACAAATTGAAGCGAGTGTTCAGGGATCCATTGGTCCGGATACATACACCTGGGAAACAAATGTTAATGGAAACTGGTCAACACTAAGTAATAGTACAACAACCTTGCCTGCTCTTTCCGGTGGAACCTTCCGTTTTACAATAACAGGTAGCAATGGGTGTTCCAACCAAACCCAGGTTGATGTGATCGAACCTGCGTTGCTCGCTTTTAGTGATGTAACGATAAAAGACATTAAGTGCCTTGGTGATCAGGGTACTATAGCATTAACTGTGACTGGAGGTGTAACTCCATATTCTTACACTTATTCCACACCCGACAATATTATTCAGTCGTCAGTGCCGGAGGCCAATGTTAATGAAGGAGTCTATTCACTTCGTGTGGTAGACAACAACGGTTGCCAGACTGATTACGAAAATACAATAGCAATTACTCAACCCAGCAGAGCGCTGCAATCGACTTATACTTTGTCAGATTTTAACGGCTACAATACAAGTTGCACAGGAGCCAATGATGCTTATGCTCAGCTTACTGCTGCTGGAGGAAATGAAAGTAGTTACTCGAATTACACTTATGCATTGGATGGAAATTTTCAATCTAACTCGCGGATAGAAAATATTCCTCCTGGAGTGCATACGCTATCTATACAGGATGGAAGAGGATGCATAGTCATGAACACGATCACGATCACAGAACCAGCAAACTCAATCACTACTACGCTGCTGGTTAAAAGCAATGTGAAATGCGATGGCGATAACAACGGGCAAATCTCCATCAGCGCCTCAGGTGGTTTGAATACTTATAGCTTTAGCCTTTCAGATAATATTCAAGAAGGGACTGATAGTAATTTTACTAACCTGGCTCCCGGTACATACACCATTTCCGTCGAAGATAAAAATGGTTGCACTGCCGAGTATACGGATGAAATTCTACTTTTAACCCCTTCTATTCATATCGTTAGCCACGCGACCAATGTTTTGTGTAAGGGAGGCAATGACGGAGGGATTCAAATTGAAGCGGACGGTGGGGATCAACCCTTGGCACTTTATTGGGGTAAAGACCTTGGAACTTCCCCCTCCCTTCAAGGCCTGACTGCCGGTGATTATGTACTTATCGTAACTGATCGTCAAGGTTGTGTGGCACATCAAACTACAACCATAACTGAACCTGATTTGCTTACGGTAGAGAAGAGTATACCCATCCCTGTTTGTGTTGGAAAAGCAACCGGTGAAATTAGAGTAAGTGTAAAAGGGGGTACTCGACCTTTTCAATACTCCGTTGATCAAGGTAGTACCTACCTGAACAACGCTGTCATTGCCGGCCTGCCTGCAGGTTCATATACTATTACGGTAAAAGATATTCATGGCTGTCTGGCTACTTCTGTAGCTGAGATAACCGTTCGAAATGATCTTCCTGAACCTGATTTTATTGTAGCTACATCACAAAATGCATTGGATACTTTAGTTATCAATGAGATTAGTAATCCTAAGCCCGACAGTGTTGCATGGACATTTGATCCTGGCATCACTGTAATAGATGCCGATGCCTGGTCCCCAGAAATTACGATAAGTGAACCAGGTAATTACGCTATTGCCATGAAAGGTTTTTTTGGTGGATGCGAATACGCAAAAAGTGATATACTCCAAATAAAACCTTACGATCCTAGCGGCAAAAAAAGTGCAGACAATACAAGTGATGCAATCAAACAAGTTGGTATAAGCCCCAACCCCAATAAAGGAGATTTTAATATTAGCGTTGACTTGAATCAAAAACAGATGGTGTCGATACGAGTCACTGACATCTTAGGAATTAATCATTTCAGTAAAGATTGGGAGAAGGTGTTGCATGTCGAAGAGAATATAACAATACCAAATGCTGTTCCTGGGATTTATGTTGTCCAAGTGATCACCGAAACTGATTCTTATGTGGCTTCAATTGTTGTAAATCCATAGTCAATCGATCATCAATCTATAATGGCTAAATAAAGAAATGGAATATTATTTAACTGACCATAATAGTTGCATGTCAATCATAAAAAGAATCAATGCCTTCGAAGTTAGCCTGGCAATAGCATCATTTTTATTTGTTGGGTTGCATAAGTCTTCTGCACAATTCCATCCAGTGCAGGTGACGGTACAATTAGTTCCTCCTTATTCTGTATACCTGGCGGACTATTCCACACCTGGCAATGACAAACTTCGATTGGTGGTGGTGCAACGCGACCTTACTAAGCCATCTTATCAAATCAGGTTGCGATTTGCTGTGGAGCTGAACGGATCTGTTATTTTACAAACATCCACCTCATTTCATCCTCCTCCAATTAATTTAGATCCGGGTGTTCCAATGATTACTGCGGGTACTGACTTACAGCCTTACTTCGACAGTCGCAACCTTGACTTTATTGGCATTAGTCGAGATGAATATGAGCGTACAAAAACATTGCCCGAAGGAAATTATCAAATCTGCGTAACGGCTTACGACTATAAGCGTCAAGACATAGCCGTTAGTGCTCAAGGTTGTAGTTTTTTTTCTTTGGCAAAAGACGAGCCTCCGTTGCTTAATTTCCCTCCATGCGGCACGGCTATGGCGGTCAAGAATCCACAGTTGGTTAATTTCTCGTGGCTTCCAAGAAATACCTCTTCCCCAAATTCTGCCGAGAAAACCGAGTATGAGTTTGCACTTTATGAGACGAGACCAGCCGGAAGAAATCCCAATGATGTAGTGCTTTCGTCCAATCCTATTTATAAAGTCACCACATCAACAACACAACTCACTTATGGCATGGCCGAGCCTCTCCTTTTTGAGAACATGGTTTTCGTGTGGCGTGTGCAAGCCAAAGACAAATCAGGTAAAGACCAATTTCGAAACAATGGATTTTCTGAGCCTTGCACGTTTGTATACGGAGGCACAACCAGCAATATCCAACTCGGAGCTGTGGCAGATGTAAAGGCGGAAGGTAAGGCACCCAAAAAGGGATTCGTCTCCTGGGCGGATATGAAGTCAACCGAACCTTCTATTGACGGTTACACAATCTCATACAAGAAAAAGAGTGCCTCCAAATGGTTTTCGCAAGAAGCCAAAGATGATAGCACAGCCATCTTTGACCTGGAACCCGATGTGGAATACCAAGTGCAAGTGCAAGCTCATGCAGGCCCCGTGCTTGGTCCCTTCAGCGATATTGTAAAATTCACGACACCGAAAGTTGTACCACCAAAGTGTGGTGACCCTGTACTACCGATCAATGCTTCTGCTGATCCACTTTTGGTTGCGAGTACAGGCATGACCATTGATGTTCAAGGTTTTGAAATCACCTTGGATGAAGTGCAATCTTCAGGTCAAGGAGTGTATAGCGGCAAAGGTGTGCTTGCATCTGGTCCCTACTTCGGTAATGCTACATTCCATGTTACGCTCAAAGATGTTTTTATAAACTCTTCCCGAATAGCGACCAAAGGACGTGTTGATTTTGTGACAAAAAAACTTGGTGATTGGATACAGAACGAACTTGATGAACAGAAAAAAAATCAGCTAGCCGCTCAGCAGGAACAGAATCGCCAGGATTGGACGGGTACGGATTTCTATCCAAAAGAAATTGTGTACGATTTTCCGATTGACAGCGTAGCCGTTGATACTAACGGCAATCTAACCTTAACTGGTGCGGGTGGAAAAACATATACCAACTCAGACGTCTCTAAGATATTAGTTGACGCACCTGGCAAGGCAATTATCATTGAAGATAAAGCCGGTAATCAGTGGGTGGTTCAGAAAGATCCAGCTACGGGAAATACAAAAGTAACTCCCGTACCTGGAGGTGGCTTGTCTCCCAATATGGATGTAGTCGTGAGCAAGGAAGCACTAGATTTTGTGAAAAAGGCGTTTAATTATTTAATAGAAGTGGAATACAATGGAAAGGCAATGGGGGAGATGGAAGAAGAGTTAAAAAGTAGCGATGAAGACCTTGCTGCGTATTATAAAAAAAAACAGGAGGAATTTATTGCCATGCTAGGAGCTAATCCAGGTGCTAACGCCCCAGACTCAGTCGAATACACGTTCGTAGACAACGACTTTGATTTTTCACCAGAAAACATGAACACTTTGAATAGTGACCAAATTGAAAAGCAGGATCCGGAATTACTAAAACTGAGTATTGCCGACCTACAAATTAAAAATAATCTGAACCGGGGTACGATGGTGGGCGCGATCGCCAATCTAATGCATGCCTATCCCGATCAAGCCGCAAATGTGGTTGACTTACTAGGCCGTGAGCTCATGTTTCAAGACAAGCATATATCTGAATATCTGGCTGATCGTAAAAAAGACAATGCTTCGGACGATGTAATTCTCAAAGAAGTAGAACAAGCTATCAAGATAGTAATTGATGATGCGATCAAAGCTTTACCAATGAAGGTCGACACACAACAACTGAGAAAATAAGATGGCTAAAATGAATATCTCCTACAGCTTAACAAGTATGTCAAGATTATTTGTATATGTTTTCCTTTTTCTGTTTATGGCTACCAACAGGGCTTTGGCAGCAGATTCGCTGAACAGAGAAGACACTGTCCATCAATTTGAGCAACTGACAGCCTACAACAACGGAAATGAAAAAGAAGGGAATCCAGATCTTAACTGGGATATTCTTACCGATAACACCGGACCTGGAGAGCCGATGTCTGATTGGATGTTCAATGGGTCGGCTTACTTTGAGGCTGGTCCCGGTAGTAAAGATCCACTGCTTAGTCTGCTAAACGAAAGATTAAAGGCGTACAACGAAGACCGTGGGAAAGATGGTCCGCATGTTTTTTTCCTGATTACAGGCGGTATGTATTTTTTGAAAGACAAATTTACCGTAAAAGCAGTAGATGACCTTACAAATAAAAATGGCCAGATAGAATTTGACAAGGCTGGTATTCTCAAGCTCGGTGATCTAACGGTCGATGCCGCGCTATTCTTTAAGGATCGGGCGCGTATTCCTGAATTAGTCTGGAACACACTGAATCAACTGTCGCAGAGGGGATACGACAATACCATTGTCTACACCATTAACTTATTCGAGTTTCTGCGAATCTCTGACATACCGCAGGGCACAACATGGGATTGGAAGGATATAGATAGAGCGGGGAAGTCACGTACTATTAAATACGAGACTTATAATCGTGGAAAAGGGTTCAAAGATAAGTCCATGATGGACCGGATTGTGAATCAATCAAGGAAGGATTTACCTAAACCGAACTTGTCGAGCAACGATGCCGTCTTTGCGTATTTATCCGTGATGATCGATAACCTCATCAAAGCCATTCATACTGAATATGATAAAAGCAAGGAAAGCACAAATGATAAAAACCTTACCGATTGCGGCAAGTTCTCCGATTTTCGTAAGACATGGCCTGTGAACTATGAAACGTACCAGGCTGCTGTTGAATCGATGGCCGATCTATACGTTAATCACAATGACAAGGATCATCAAATCCGGTCCAAATATATGATAGCCGATTACCCCGGCAGGTTTGCGATTTTACCAGATAACGACAAGAATTATGACAAGGATTTTTTCCTTGGAGGAGAATGGCAGGATAAACTGGAATTGTTGCCAAAATATAACCAACGTGCTTTTGAAATTGATCTCATCTTCGCCAAGGTGGACTTCTTCATACCCGAAGGTGAAGCAAGAACAAAGTTTGCAGAGGACGTATCCCTGGCAATCTTTAAAAAATCCGGGACGGATGGAGGTGAAAAAGCTCTAATTGTAGTACCATATTATCTGTGCGATGACTCCCCTTTTTCGACCCCTCTCCTGATGGGTGCTGCCTACACAGACGATGAGAATTTTAAAAAGAAAATGAATGACGCTTTTATATCCAGGAGAGGTATCCGTTGGGCTGTAGAAGATGTTTTTCGGTCTGTGCCCAAAAAGCACATCACCTATACTGTTAAAGTTGATTATACCAGTCAGGTCATCACCAACGTAGTCGAAAGCGGAGGGGATGTTTCTGGATTCACCAACTTCGTAGATATTGTTGTTCTCATCGATCACCGAGCCAACGAAATGCAGCAGTTGTTGCATTATCATTGTACTGATGACGTTGCCAAAGAGGCGACAAAGCTTGGATATATAGGAGGCGCTGCCAGCATTGCACCTGAACTTTTTAAGAAATTCTTTGACGAATGCACTGCAAAGAATTTAGATGGGATAAGGGCAGTCATCGCGCAAAATCCAACTCCTAAATATGATGTATTAACCCAGGATGGTTCAAACATTTCAAGTAATCTCATTCAAAGTCTTTTACTTGGAGACAATGGGTCAAGTCTAGCGGCCGACTATATGATGGCTGCAGTAGATAAAGCTGATCTGCTTTTCTTTAATGGGGGTGCCATTGTTGGCCTTGACTATGGCACTATGACTGACGAGCTTTTTTATAATGGTCAAAATCCGTTCCATAAAGACCATTGGATTCTGACGGTAATTGAGACTGCCATCAACATAGCTTATTTTATTCCTGGACTTGATGTTATAGCTGGTGGAACCGGAGCTTTGTATTACTTAATTAAGGGTGACAACACGCAAGCCGCCATAGCTGTTGCTGGTATTCTTGTGCCGCCTGCGCTTGTTAAGGGGGCCAGAGTCATTAAAAATGCGAGAGTTGTTCGCGCCTTTAGTCAAGCTTCTGCTGATGCTTTGAGAGCAGGAACGAAGAGGGTATGGCGCGTATTTGCAAGGGGATCGACTGAGCTTACAGACGTTGCCGTCATTGCAACTGACCTAATAAAAGTACCCAATGCAGCAGACCACCTTCTCATTGGAACAGGAGTACTTTTCAAACCCGAAGCGATTAAAATAATTGATGATAACCCCGTGCTACGCGAAGCACTGGAGAAAAGTTTCTACAGACAAGTGGGTGATGAAATAGTCATCAACTCAGCAATACCTTATAAGGATCTCGATGTAATGGTTGCTAAGCTAAATGACCCCGCCTTTTTGAAAAGGTATGAAGAGGTGTTAAAATCCAATCCGGGAATCGATTTACATACTTTCTTTAGAATCGAATATGAGGCAGCTGGAAATGTTTTGTTTCAGACAGACGAGGCACTGGAAAAAATCTCAAAGTGGATAAAGCACGATGACCGTTATATCTATGTCTATGTTCATGGTAATTCAACAGGTTTCTTTTTGGTATTAAAGGATCTGAATGTATCGATATCTCATTTACAAATTGCCGATTGGCTCGTCGGTCAGGAGGTTTTTGTAAACGCACTTCGGGAAGGGAAGAATATCAAACTTATTTCCTGCAACTCGGCCGCAAGTGATGCTGCTAAGGATCTCTCCGCCAGATTATCAGAACTCTCAAAAGTACCAGACTCAAAAATTGCGGGATTGTCGCCAACAATCGAAGCACCCAGTGTTCCTTATGGAATAGACGAGTTTGGAAAAGAGGGCTCGGAAAAAGCAGGAGGAAAATGGTTTTCATTCAAGGATGGAGCAGAACTTGGCCCAGTTAAAGAGAACCCTGATATCCCGCAGTTCGGTAAAGGAATCGCTGCTGAAGTTAAGACAGCCATCCCCGCTCCCAATGGGACGATCAAAACCACAGATCCCAATTACATCATTTATGTAACGAGCGAAGGCAAGGAGAGAATAAGATTCCGGGCAAGTGAAGCCGTGACGGCTCAGTTTGCAAAACCCGGCCGCCTTTATACCACTGAAGGTGCTGCGGCTTTAACGGAAAATGGCGAAGTATTCGTGATGGATGGGAGGCATCGTGCCATTGGAGCTGCCCACGGAGATAAAATAGGCGAAGATCTCGGAGGTGTCGGACCTGACGTCCTCGACTATGAATTTGAAAGACCGCGCGATCCAATCAAATCCGGTGTTAAGGTAAGAGACTTAACCATTGACTACTCTGCCCAAGATCTTTCAAAGGATCAAGCGGATTTGCTTTACTATGCCCGGACTTCTTTCAAGGATAGCGAGAAAGCTGAAAATGCTATTAAACTATTTGAAAATCTTGCTGATCAATCCTATAAGGATCTACTGGAGGTTGTAAAAGCAGACCGCAAGTTCCCTCAGCTTTCAGAAACAGAGGAAGCCATCTTGCGATATTATCAGACAAAAGGAAATCAGGAAATTGGTGAAGCGTTAAGAAACAAAAACCTAATACCATACCTGGAAGCCCAGAAAATTGCAGCCGAGAATATCATTCGTAAACTGCCCGATGGAGCACAAAAAACCGAACTGCTTGAATTAACCAAGTACCTCCCTAAGGTTAATAATCCAGTACAAGATGCTTACAATGCTTTTAAATCTGCAAAGTCCGGAGATCTCATCAAGAAAGTAGTCACCGACAGGGAAAATGATCAGGCTTTTCTAAAAGACGTATTTGATCAACATCCACCAAAAGATCAATTTGTCGGAAGTTCTCAAAGAGATTATGTAACTGGATTTGACAATAAAAAAGCAGCAGACGATGTAGCAAACAAAGTCACATACTTAGATAAATCAGCGAGAACAAAATACGAACTAAAAGTAAAAGACGGACAATGTTATGTTAATGGAACCATGGTAGGTGATACCGGAGGCGGAGGATTAAAATTCGTTATGGATGGAAAAGGAAATATATATGTCGGAGAAGCGAGCCTGTCCCATTCGTCCTTCGTAGAAGGTGCTGACGTTGCACTCGCCGGCTCCATAGAATTTAAAGACGGGAGAATTACTTTGTTGGATAACTACAGCGGTCACTATAAGCCATTGGGCGCGAAGCTTGAATCTGGCTTAAGTGATTTCGTGCGTGAACTCGGCTATCGTGGGGTAGACGTTACACAAATCAAGTTTAACTACATTCAAAATGTGCAATAAAAATGATGAAGCACATCTATGTATTAAGGCTGACAATTCCAATAATGCTTTTCGCTTCATCTATTGCCTTTTCCCAAAACCTGGAAGTGATCAGTCTTAAAAAAGGAGTAAAAACAACTGGCTCCATAAACATAAATACAGTTGGTTATAAGGCTTGGGACATACCGCAAAGGCGCGATCCGTTCAATTGGTTTTTGACTGGCAGCGTCAACTTTACGCTGTTCGGTTATGCGGCTCCCTTTTCATTCAGTTATAGCAATGCCAACAGTTCATATAGCCAGCCCTTTAATCAGTTCAAATTTGCTCCGCAATACAAGTGGATCAAAACTTATATTGGCAATACTTCGATGACCTTCTCTCCCTACACGCTGGCGGGGCATATGTTCTATGGAGGTGGTGTAGAGCTTACTCCTGACCGGTGGCGGATTGCGTTAATGTATGGCCGCCTGAACAAAGCTGTTCCATTTAATCCCTTAGACACGTTACAACATACCAATGCTTCCTTCCAACGAATGGGCTATGGCATCAAAGTGGCGTACGAAAAAAATGGAGAAGCGATTGGCTTTAACATTTTTTCCGCCAAGGACGACCCCTCATCCATTCCTTTTGTTCCTACAAAATACAAGATCACTCCACAGCAAAACGTGGCCATGGGGATGTCAGTACACAAAAAATTATTCTCTAAATTCTTTTTCAATTTAGAATATGCTGTTTCGGTGGTTAACACGAATATTTTAGGAAATACCGAACATGATACAACAAAAGTAAAACCCTCCAATAATTTTCTGCAAGGGTTGCTACCGCAAAATACTACTACGCGTTCCTTCGATGCCATCAGCGCAGGCATTGGCTACCAAGGAAAACAATATTCTCTTCAACTGAAATATGAACGAATTGCACCTGAATATCAGACTATGGGAGGTTACTATTTTAACAACGACATGCGCAACATCACCGTGGCCACGAATGTACGCTTACTACAGAATAAAATCGCACTCGGTGCCAACGTTGGTGTGCAAGTGAATAATTTGGATAGGTCGAGATCTTCTACAACCAGTCGCACTGTAGGTTCGGCTAATATCCAGTTTATGCCGAGCAACAAATGGAACATATCCGGCAACTATTCCAACTTCTTGTCCTATACAAAAAACCGTTCTCAAGCTGACCCATTCTACAAGAACAGTTTGGATACACTCAATTTCTATCAGGTAAGTCAAACTACGAGCGGTTCGATACAAAGAATGTTAGGCTCAAAAGATAAACCTCAGTCTCTCCTCGTTTCAGTCAGCTACCAGCGCGCCGACAATAAATCTGCTAATGACAAAACAGCTCAGTTATCCGATTTCTTAAGTGGCAACACATCATACAGCTATTCAATCCCAGCTTCGCAGCTTACTGTTGCCATCGGCGCGAATATGTACAGTAACAATGCAGCAGGAATCAACACTACTTTTTTTGGTCCGAGTGTCAGCACCAACAAAACATTTCTGGCTAAGACGCTCCGTTGTTCTTACTCTACTTCTTATAACAAAACTTCCGGTGGCACTGCACCAAGTAGTCCTATCTGGAATAATCAGGTAAGCCTCTCCTATGCTCCGAAGGGAAAGAAGGACGCTACCAGTAAGAGCAACCTTTCGCTTAGCCTTAACATGTTGAAAAAGTTGGAAGCCATAGGCGAGCAACCTGCTTTCACAGAATTGACTGGCACATTGAACTATTCTCATTCATTTTGAAAGATTAATGTAACACCACGACTCGGCGGCGGTATCAATTTTTCTTGGGCGTAAAAATCCAACGAAATTATTATCAAAACTCAATTCGATAACTAATTACCGGCAGCAACCCCAATTGGTACCATGATTTTATTTTCCCGCTCTGTGGGTCAAAATACTGACCACCGAGGTTTTGATGGTTTGTTGCGTTCATGAGATCGAGAGCAAGTGTGGTGGTAGTACGAGTACGATTTCTTTTTAAACTCACGCGTAAGTCAGCACGGAAATAATCGGGCAACTGAATAGTATACATCTGACTTTCGAAATATTTAGTCTCGTGTGCCTGGATCGATGCGTTGATGTCAATGGGAGTTGTGCGAAATCCTCCAGTCCAAATCGTGCGAATATTAAGGCCAAAGACACGGTTCTTATTCCAAAGAAAATCTTTGCCGGCTGTAAAGCTCATGCCATGACCGGCATTAAACCGGGTATTGCGCCAAACATTGTCGAGCGCTTTGTATTCTGAAGTAAACACCGAAGTCGACAATAGGAAGTAAAGATTATTATGAAGGAATTGCTCGATCGTTAGCTCCACTCCATAGTTGCGTCCGTAACCTTTGTTTACCAATGGATCTATCATATAGCCTTCAACGCTTGACAACGTTGACACCGGGCTTGAGATATCGTTCTTTACAGCAACATTATAGAGATGCTGATAATACGTTTCAGCTTTCACGCGAAGGTATTTGTTAATGGACTGGTCATAGCCCAATACAAAATGGTGCGCCTTATTGAAGCCAACGTCCTTGTTGGTTTTGATAAAACTACCATCGGCTTGCTGCACCTGTGCTTCATAAATACCAACCGTTTGCATCTGGCTGTGCAAACCATAACCGACACTTATTGAACGTTGCTCATTCAGATTGTATTTAACCGAAGCGCGTGGCTCTACTGATTTTGAACTATTGCTAAACAATTGAAGATAATGTACACCTGCATTGAAAGTCCACCGCTCTGACGCGTGGAAATTCCACTGGCTGAAAAGCTGCAATGTGGCTACCGAGCCCGAAGCGTTTAGATGTTCTTCTACTCGGTTGGTCTCTTCATTCAGCTCTCTTTGTTGCAATGAGAAATAGTACCGATTCAAATACATTCCCGATCTGATGCTATGCTGCGCATTGATTTTATGATTCCATACTGAGCTAAAGGTCACCTTCTTGTTCACGAACTTTTGCATAGCGTAGAACCGTGGTTTATAATTTTTGTCCAGCTTTTGTTCATCATCTCCATTGTCATTGCCTGACAAAAGGAACGAAGACTGCACATAGGTTTTCGGATTTAAAGTAAGCGTGTGCTTTAATCCTGCCGCACCCGTGTTGGAGTGGTAAAGTGAATTGAAGCGATCCGATTCAGTTTCCCATTGCGTTGAATCCTCCTTTGCATTTACACGCTGATCGCTCAAACCTCCAAATCCGAAAAGCGAAAAATTTCCCGCCTTCTTCGTAGGGAAATAAAAGTTGTATGACAAATCCTGATAATTGGTAACACCATCCGTGACTTTCACACCGAGGTTATTAAGAATAGATAAGGTAGAGTAACGATAGTTGATCAGATAGGAGCCGCGGTAGTTTTTAGAAAACGGACCCTCCACAGCTATGTCTGTTCCCAGCATGCTGGCTTGCACTGTGTATTCTCGCTTCTCGTTGTTTCCTCTTCTTAGATTAAGATCGAATACCCCTGCCAATGCATTGCCATACTCTGCAGGGAAAGCCCCGGTCATGAAATCCGAATTGGTGATCATTTGGGTGCTTAGAATAGAGATGCCTCCGCCCGAAGTGCCCACGTTAGAAAAGTGATTAGGATTAGGAATGTCTACTCCCTCCATTCGCCAAAGCAAACCATAAGGCGAGTTGCCACGAATCGAAATAGAGTTATTCGTATCGCCGGCACCAACAACTCCTGCAAAAGACGTGACCATACGCAGCGGGTCATTCAAAGCAGCAGCAAACTTGCGCGTCTCCTCTACCGAAAATGTTCTGGCACTCACCACTGCCATGTCATTGAGCGGCTTGTTCTTTTCAATGTCAGGCCTGATGACGACAGCATCCATCGTTATAATGTCTTCCTCCATCGGAATAGTAAGCATCGTCTCCTTACCGGAATTGACCACTACGTTAGAAAGAATAAATTCTTTGTAACCAACAAAAGTTATTTTGATAGCTTGATTACCTACGGGCACATAGCTGAGTTTAAAGTATCCATCAGCATCAGTCGTGGCACCGATCACCGGATTAATGTTGAGTACCACTACAGTAGCCCCTGGTAGCGGAGTTTTGGATACCTTATCCGTTACGGTGCCGCGCACAGTTTGAGTAAGCGTTTGTGCTTTGACACCGAAAGTAAAATTCATCAGCAAAATTGTGAGAGCAATGGTTCTAAATAAGTTTTTCATCTGGTTGGTTTGTTTTACCATTAGATGACAATCCGTTTTAGATTTCCCCCTACTTGATCTTGTTAAAATATTTCTTAAAAAAAACGAACACCTGCTTTCCAACCGAACCACATCTTCAGGTTGTAGACATCTCCGACAGTATTGTCATAAAAGATGTGAGGGCCGGAGTCGGTGAAGAGATCAGGATAATCCGTGAATGATTTTTCAGTGAGATAACCATTGAGCGTGCCGCCTGCATAAATTGAGATCTTCCTGCTCACCTGAAAGTCCAGGCCCATATGTACCTTGTTGAGCAGACTCAAGGCGTGGGTGAAACTTCCTTTGTTAATCTGTTGCGAAGTAACATCAAAGTTAAAGTAAAGTGATCGTGTTATCTTTCGTGCAGTACCCAGACCGTAGCCGAATGTCCAAACCGTGACGTTATCAGGACCCGGTCGGGGTTTTATTCCTGCTGAAATAATATTATAAAATTGCTGTACGCCCGTTCTGAATGAAACATTTGTAAAAAAAATCTCATCGCCACTAAGTTCAAGTTTGTGATAGCCTCTGTCAACATAGCTGATCAGTCCCACAGGCACACCCGTCAAACTATCGGCAACATTGATTAGGGCAATCTGTACGCCACTCACGTTCTTGCCATAATTAAAGAAGCCTGAAGCCTGCAATCCCTCCACGTGACCTGTGGCGATATTGGCAAAGCCCGATAATTGTGTTCCGTTAATTTTTTTCGTGTTTACATTGGCAAAGCCAGCAAACTGCGAGCCTTTGTAGTCACCTAACTGTACGTTGCCAATGCCAGCCACTTGAGTACCCATGCTGGGGCCTTTTGAAAAATTGCTGAACCCAGCCAACTGCACCCCGTGAGTAGAGTTGAGATTGGTATTGGCAAAGCCCGCCAGCTGCACTCCCCTCGTTTTACCAAAGTTGAGATTCAAGAACCCGACAAGTTGCACAGCATGCGTTACTCCTCCATTAATATTAAATAAGCCTGCACCCTGCACTCCCTGAACACTACGCCCCACAAGGTTACCAAAGCCAGCGAGCTGGAGCCCGCCTACATCACCACGGTCGATGTTTACATAGCCTGCCACTTCAACCATTCGAGTGCCCAAAGAATACCCACCCAAAATATTGAAAGAATAATCGTTGATGACATTACCACTTAGTTTTCCATTTGTACCAAGAAAGGGAAGGAAAGAGATCTGCGCCTTTCGGTAAAGTGTGTCGTGAATGTTCTGAATATTCGCATCCGACTCGTAAGGCATAGCAAGTGTTTTCTTTTTCTCTTGTACTACCGAATCTTTTCTTTCCACCTGCGCCACAATGACTACGCTGTCTTTCGTAATTGGCTTAATCGAAATATTTAAGGGCTCATTCACGGCTGCTGAAATTGAAACAATCGTATCACGGTAATTCATCTTTCTGACATACAGGTCTACCCTGCTCTTCACATGGTCAAGTTTGATTTTGTAAAATCCGTATTGATCAGTAACTGCCGAGGTGAGTGTCTCCTTTTCATAAACGCTGGCGTCTGAGATCTTTGCTCCCGATACCTCATCTTCAACGTAGCCGCTAATAATCAATACCGTGGTGGTTGTGTTGTTCACTTTGGGTGATATGGGGGCTTGTGTGAGGATCAGGTGCTTTGCCTTTTCTTTGTATTGAATAGTTCCTTTAAAAATTTGATTGAGAATTTCTCTCACTGTCTTTTGCGACACTTCAATTGTTACTACCTGGCTGGCAGAAATGATAGAAGAGTTATACGAAAAAGAAAAGCCACCCTGCCGACCGATACGGTCTAATGCCGAAGGGAGGGGTTCATTACTAAGTTCGATAGAAATTTTTCTTTCCAGGATAGGAACAGTTTGTTGAGCAAACCCTAACCATGAACTAAGAAAGACGGCAAAGAATAGAAATGCTTTCATGGCAATTTACTTAGGGCATCCGTTTCCATTCAAAACAAATCCTCCCTCTTTCTTTTCCAGTCTCAGGTTTAAGGTCTCGGCAATGATATCCGCAATGTCATCAATGTTGTCATTGTTAAAGTTTACTGTGAGGCGGCAACTGCCAATAGCTGTGTTCGCCAATTCTATTTTGGAGTCATAGATTTCGTTGATCATTTCTAGTGCTTTCTTTAACTCCGTATTTTTAAAATTAAAGATCCTCGTCTTATAAGCCAGGATATTGGTATCTGCCTTGATCTGTCTCGAGAATACCTTTAAGGATTTGTTATACATACCTGACTCGCCCGCCTTCAGTTGCAATCCAGGATCTTTCAAAGTATAAAACTGTACCTCCCCACTCTCTACAGTAACTACTACGGTGTCGGAGTTAGAATAAGCTTTCACATTAAACGCAGTACCAATATCTTTTACCAGCACATCTTCAGCTTCAATCACAAAAGGTTTTTCTGTTTCGTGCTTTACTTCAAAGTAAGCTTCGCCCGTCAGTTTCACTTTCCGCATATTGTCACGCGAGCCTGATTCAAAATTGAGCGTACTGTTTTTGTTCAGGGTGGCAATACTTCCATCGGGCAAAGTATCCGTCTCTATTTTTCGGCCGCTGTTAATAGCCGTTGTATGAGTCACTGGCTTGGTCCATTGATAAATTATGTAACTCGCCACGGTCATTAGTGCCACACCCGCGGCAATACGAATAAGAGTCGATGAACTCATGACACGGACTCGCCCCTGCTTCTCTTTCCGAATTTTAGATTTTACTTTCTGCCATGCTTCATCTTCATCAAATTTCATTTGCACAGGTATCGCTGCAGCTTTCTCAAACACGGTTTTTATCTGGTTATAATAAATGCGATTAGTCTCACTTTGGCTGAGCCAGGCACTCAGTTGCTCTTGCTCGGCTGGAGTTGCCTCGTTGGCAAGCACTTTGCCTATCAAATCATCAATGGGATCAAACGCAGTCATGCTCACCAGTTATTGTTCAAAAAAACAATCAACAAAGGCAAATACTCTTTCAGGTTCTCGCGCATTATTTTCAGGGCCTTACCCATTTGGTTTTCTACTGTTTTTACAGAAATCTGAAGTTGTTCCGCGATCTCTGCATATTTTAAGTCTTCAAATCGGCTTAGTTGAAAAACAATCCGGCATTGCTCCGGCAACTTCAGCATCGCTTCGCTGATTTTTGTTTCCAATTCATTGGATGTCACCGTCTCGTGAACTGACTCGCGCATTACTTCACCATAAGCCATCTCGTAATTGACGTGCATCTGCTTCACTTTCTCATGCTTGATCACATTGAGACAAGCATTACGCACCATCCTGTATAAATAGGATTTGAAAGAAGTTTGAATTTCGATGGAGGAGCGCTTCTCCCACACCTGTATAAAAGTGGACTGCACTACTTCCTCAGCTTCATCTTTGTTATTCAGAAAAGAATAAGCGTAGCGACACAAGGGTTGATAAAAAGTCTTAAATACCATCTCAAAAGCAGTTAGGTTGCCTGTCTGCACCGATAAAAGCATCTCATTTTCTGACAAATCCACTACTTAATCGAGTTGAAATTCAGAGCAATTTACGTTTTTACCGGTTTTGAGGTTATGACAACCAGAAGGGTCTTTACCCCTATTGTACTAATAAAAATTACAGCTGTAATCTAGTTAGCAATGATCCTTAAAGAGATTCGTTCAATTGCGGCTCCTTGGCATCAAAAAATTGAAAACCTTTCTGGTCGTTGATTGGAAAGACGTATTTATGTTAAAGCTTAACAAACTTAGACTGATATACAGCCCGTAATGTTGAAAGTTTTACGATATACATTCCAGCGCTTAATTCAGACGTAGTAATCACAACGTTATTTTCATACGTGTTGTATTTTACTGTTTGCAGCTTGCCTTGTAAATCGTAAACCTGTAAGCTAACTTCCCCTTGTGCACTGTCGGGAAGTCTCCCAATGAAAACATCAGTAGTGGGATTCGGATAAAAACTAATGGAAGTTTCTTCCAGAGGTGATTCAAGATTGGTCTCACATAGTGTAACTTTTATTCCCAGTGAAGACCCTGCCCCTTTCGGTGAAATAGTATTCATAGGCGCCCATCCTGTTGAAAGTTTTACAAATGCAGTGTTATTTGAATTGCTTCGCCAATCCACCTGTTTAAGCGCAAACGAATCTGCAGGTGAATAACTTAATGTATAACTTATAAAAAAATCACCAACCAATTTTATGTAAGGATAGAATTCAACGTAGTTCGTTGAGTCTTCAGTGAACCGATAATAGGGAACATAGGAATCAGATAAAGATGGACCGGGAATTCCATTGATGCTACTATGAACACTCACTAGTAGACCTCCCGGTGATTGCCCATTAACACTTCCCACATTTAATGTCACTCCCGTCAGCATGGCACTATCGGCCGCGGAAAATTTTTCTGCATAGGAAGCAATGTTACCGGAGTTGTATCCTGAAAAATATCCCTGACCATTAGTATAAGGTAAAAGATGCTGCTGTTCTCCCGGCTTAACATTTGATACTGTATTGCAAGTTGCATTAATCCCCTCGAAAGGATCGTTACCCTTAAGACTATGAACTCCAGACCCAACCGGATCCAACCAATATTTTAATTGATGACCCGGGTCGGATGACGCTTCCCAACTCGCAGATAGTTTCTCAAAATAGTCGTTGTAAGGCGCACCACAAGCAGAGCTTCCTCCAGACAATGTGCCAATAACATTATTATTCTTATTGAACAAAGATGCACCTGAAGATCCGCCTTCCGTTACGCCAACATCCCATCGTGCTACATTCCAAAATGCATCTGGTGTCCGTGAAGCACCATCATCAAAGTCACTTGTTGTGACTGTACCATTTGATAGTGAAACTTTTTTTGGGCCTCCTTGCGGATGATGAACACACGTTACTCCGTTCAGATACTTATCCGATACGTCCCACCCAGCATAGTAAGGACGAAATTCAAGTGGTGGTTTGGCATACATTTCAAGAATTGAGAAATCATTTTCAAACAAGGAGGCACGGAGATAAGCTCCGTTAAGCGTGAGGTCATAACGACTGGCTTGTTTTACACAATTGTCATCTTCAAAACCAAATATGAAAACCGACCGGTCTGCATCGAACTGATTGGTAACACAGTGTTGGGCCGTAAGAATATAAGGTTTGTTATCGTGGGCCGTGTTATTCACCAATGTACCCGTACAAATTACTGCAGTGCTATCATACTGAACCACAAGCTTAACCACACTCCTACGCTCTTTATCGATAGCATCATCTTCAATGCAGAGATAACAGTTATCGTTGGATCTTGCCGCCAGTGATTCTTTAGAATTATGTATATTCTGTGAGAAGATATTCCGATAGGCATGGGAAACGGTTTCGACCACGAAAGTACCATGACTCCTCCCTCCTATAGGCACATCATATTCGATCATGATCTCATCACCTTGTAGAAAATCCAACGGCAAAATTCCAGAACGCGGTAAATTACGATTCGTATATGGGCCACGCACGCCATTTTGATTGTAGACATATAACGTTTCTCCAGGCATCAGATCAACGCCCGAGAAAACCAACGCCAGGCCATATGCCTCACTAGATTGTAGTTTTAAAAACCAGGAATCAACACCGGGTACAATTGTTTTCCAGATTCCGTTATCATCGGGAACAAAATGAGTTTTAAAATTATACCCTACTGTCTCCGATATTATTTTTCCAGAGGACTGCTTCCTATGCTTGCTCAACAATGTCGTATCAATTGCAGGGAGATTTTTTTTTGATATAGTTTTATATATTTTATAGTTCAGCCCACATGGGATTGTTCCTTGCTGACCAGCAACGTGTTGTGAAAGTAAAATAAACAGAATGATTGCCACATGATTGACCAACGATGAGAGCCGTTTAATCAGATTAAACCGCATCATGTCTTTTCATTTTATCGCAGATGTTGCAGTACTCGGAAGGTGTAATATCAAAAAAAATCATCAGTGCCTGCTAAGGTTCAATTTCAAAGCTCTCTTTTTTTCATGACAAAAGCCATTTGCTACAAATTTTTCCGCAAACGTTTGTATAAATTTAAAAATCTGTTTCCCTTAGAGGCAGCACTGGATAATTTAAAAACGCAAAAACCCCGATGACATCAAACTTGAATCAATGGTGAGGTACATAACTTGTATAGGTCTATATGTTGCGCTTCACGTAGTTGGTCACGCTCAAAATAAAAATCTAAGCTTTAAACACTTAAGTGTTCAGGATGGCTTGTCGCGAAGCTGGGTGAAATGCTTTTTAGAGGATCGTACTGGGCTATTGTGGATCGGTACAGGTGATGGGCTCAATAAATTTGATGGAAAGAATTTTACGATATATAAATACTCACCATCAACAGCGAGGAGCCTTAACCACAATAACATCAATGTAATTTTTGAAGACTCCAAAGGGCTTGTTTGGGCGGGTACGCAAGCAGGATTAAACTATTATTACCGGGAATTGGATGAATTTGTTCCCGTGCCTTTCGTCAATAATTATGTCACGTCACTTTACGAATTACACAAAGACACCCTTTTAGTGGGAACAGCCGGTGGGCTCTGTCTATTTAATATTGTCAATCATACTTCAAGGTGTTTGTACAACGTTTATGTAGAAAAAATACTGAAAGACAAACAGGGAAACATATGGATTGCAACTCATAAAGGAGTTATGCTATTCAACCCTGCTGATCATTCGGTACATCCAATCAAAATTGATTCAGATCAGCATAATGCACCGACGGACGTTTTAATAACTATTTTCCAGGATAGCCGCGGAGGTCTTTGGGTTGGTTCAGTGTCTCAAGGTTTATACTATTTTAATTACGCCACCGGTAACCCGGATAAAGTACGTTTCATCAATTTTAAACCTGACCCTTCTAATTCTGGAAGCATAACACCGGGAGCGATCTATGCGATTGCCGAAGACGAAGATCATAATTTGTGGGTTGGTATTGAGAATGGTGGTATCAACGTGTTAAGTCTTAAAGGATTTGATCAAGGGAATTATTTTTTTACAAAAGAGGTAAACAATCCTTACGATTTCTCATCGTTGTCAAGCAATTCGATCCACGCCTTGTATACCGACAAGCAAAATACAATGTGGGTTGGAACTTATGCTGGTGGTGTAAACCAGTATAACAAACTCTTGCAACGCTTTGGTCATCATGAGGCAATTCCAGGCTCAAATAAAAGTTTAAATGATAAGTATGTAAGTGCGATTCTTGATGAAGATAACCATTTGTGGATCGGTACAGAGAAGGGCCTCAATCGCTACAACAAAGCTGTGGACCGTTGGGAATATTTCACCCATGATTTCATGGACCCTCGATCGATTGGATCGAATGCTGTACTCGATATTATGCGAGATAGCCAGAACCGGTTGTGGGTAGGTACCTATGGTGGGGGTTTAAATCTATTTGATGAGAAATTGAAATCCTTTTTGAAATTCAAACACGATGTGAACAATCCGTCCTCAATCGGGGGCGATAACATTTATCAAATCGCAGAAAGCAGCGATCATCGCATTTGGATCGGATTGATGGGAAGCGGAGTGGCTGTTTATAATCCGCAAGATGGTTCGTTCACACAGTATAAGGACTATCCAAACCGAAATACGATTTCATCCAATTGGGTATACGATCTTTTGGAAGATCACCTTGGTAATATCTGGATATCAACAACGGAGGCGGTTGATATGCTTGATCCTAAGAATGGACATTTCACCTCCTTTACTCACGATTCTACCAAGACTGCAAGTATAAATTATAACGGAGCAACTTGTCTTTTCAAAGACAGCCGAAATACAATCTGGATAGGAACCAGCAACGGGCTTAATTATTTTGTACAGAAAGACAGTTCATTCCGGCACTATACCGTTGAAGACGGACTTCCAAATAATTTTATCAAAGCGATAACAGAGGATGGTAAAGGAAATATCTGGTTTAGTACAAACAACACCCTTACCATGTTTGCGAAGGGAACTTCATTACCGAAAAATCCTGAGTTCAAGTCTTTTTCTGTTTTTGATGGTCTACCAAGCAGTGAGTTCGTTGGCCGCTCAGCCTACAGCAATCATAAGGGCGAACTCTATTTCGGAAGCACGAATGGTTACTTCGTTTTTAATCCGTCAGATATAAAGAACAATCCCAATATTCCTAAAATTGCGTTCACTGAATTGCGGGTAAATAATATGCCTGTAAATATTAACACACCCGGTTCGCCGCTGGAGAAAGATATCAGTGTAACAACAAATTTGAAATTATCGAGAAAGCAGAATGTTTTTACCATAGGATTTTCTGCGCTTAATTTTATCGAGCCAGAGAATAACCAGTACGCCTTTAAGTTAAAAGGCTTTGACAAGGAATGGAATTATGTAGGCCGTCAGCAAAATGCTACCTATACTAATCTGGATCCAGGTACTTATACTTTCCTGGTTCGTGCATCCAACAACGATGGGCTTTGGAATGAAGGAGGCGCTTCTCTCGAAATAATAATCCTGCCTGCCTGGTGGCAAACATGGTTTGCAAAGATCACTTATCTGGCCCTATTTATTGTAGCCATATTTTACTTTCGAAAACACACCATTATTTCTGTCAACCTGAAAAATGTGCTTTGGAGGGAACACCTGGAAAAACAAAAATCGGAAGAGCTCACACAAATGAAGCAGCAGTTCTTCGCCAATGTTTCGCACGAAATTCGGACACCACTTACTTTAATCTTAGGGCCGTTAAACAAACTGATAAAAGAGAAGAAGAAAATTCCAGAGTTGGAAACCATGTTCAGGAACTCGACAAGGTTAAAAACGCTTGTTGATCAATTTCTTGATTTCAATAAAGTGGAGAATCAAATGATGACGGTCACTCCTGCCTCAACCGAAATACTGGAACTGACGCGAAATATCATGGCAAACTTTTCCGACTATGCCAGTCAAAAGAATATTGAATTGAAACTGGAAACAACTTTTTCGAAATGTGTTGCCATGATCGATCAAGACAAATATGAAAAAATACTTACGAATTTGCTTTCCAACGCTATGAAAAGTATAAGCGGCAAAGGATCAGTCACTGCGCAGTTGGAATTTGATAATGAATCCGGCAAGCTTCTTATCTCGATAATTGATACCGGTTGTGGAATTGCAGAAGAAGAATCCAAGCATATTTTTGAGCGCTATTATTCAGGCCCGGATCATTTGAAAAACACAAGTGGCACTGGCATCGGATTGTATCTTACGCGGGAACTGATCGAGCTTCAAAAAGGCACCATTGGTGTTGCCAGTATTGTTGGAAAAGGTTCCACATTTACAATATGCCTACCTATAAATACTTCAGAATTTGAAGAGGGCCGACATGACATCCTATTTAATGCTCAAGAGGAGCCAGCCGTCGATAAAGCAATTCATATTTCAACAAATTCCGATCAGCTATTTGAACGGACCATTCTTATTGTTGACGACAATGCAGATATGTGCGATTATGTAGAAACGATTCTCTGCGATGAGTTTAATGTGATCAAAGAAAATAACCCGCTTAACTGTATCGATAGGATCATTACCTACATGCCCGATCTTGTTATCAGCGATGTGATGATGCCTGAAATGGACGGCCTTCAACTTTGCAGATTAATAAAAGAAGACATTAGATTCTCTCATATCCCTGTCATTTTGTTAACGGCCAAAGCAACAAAAAATGATCACATCGTTGGATACGAGACAGGAGCCGATGACTATGTATACAAACCATTTGATGAGGAAATTCTAAAAGCTCGTATAAAAAGCCTGATCACTCGGATCGAAAAACTCAAGCAACATTTCGTTGGGCACGATGGAATAATTAATCCGAGCGTACAAACCAATGCACTTGATGTAAAGTTTATGGAAGAGATTCTCGCCGAGATAAAACAAAATTATCTGGAACCGCAGTTCAATGTGAACCAGATCGTTGAAAAAATGGGAATGAGTAGGAGCGTTTTCTATAAAAAATTTAAAACGCTATCGGATCAAACGATCAATGATCTCATCAAAAACTTCAGACTAAAAAAAGCGGCTATGCTTCTCGCTGATGGGCAGCTTAATGTCAGTGAGGTTGCTTATGATTGCGGGTTCACCGACCCGGCATATTTCAGTCGCGTGTTTAAGGAATACTACAGCGTTGCACCAAAAGACTTCGCAACACACAGTAAAGTTGGTTAACAAAAGAGAACCCTCCACATCATAATTCGGCCAAGTCTTAAAAAATAAAAGGCTTAGAAACCCCAGGTTTTTTGCTGTCATTTTTAACCCCATTTGATGGGAAATATGACTCTGTGGACGATTTCACACGTTTTCTGGACAAATATCCAAGCAATCGATTTCGAGTCCGTCTACTTTAGTACCCGATAACTAAAATCAACTTAAACCACAAACCATTTAATCATGAGAAAAGTATTAAATTTTTCAGCAGCAATTATGCTATTGTTGGCCGGTTGTTCAAAGGAAGAGGTAGCTCCAAGCACTTCGAGTGTTCATTTAAAAAGTACGGGTACAGATCACGGCTACTTCTGGCAATGTTATGTGAGTAGCGGATCAGGAAGTATTTCCTTCCCTCAGGCAGGAACATACCCAGGTAACTTCCAGGCAAACTGGTCTAATGTTGGAGATATCGTTGCAGGTAAAGGATGGAATCCCGGCTCATCAAGCCGAACTATTGGTTACAATTGTGGGTCCCTTACTGGCAGCTATAATTTTTTCGGTGTCTATGGCTGGACAACAAATCCGCTCATAGAATACTACGTCTGCGAGTTAGGTTCTGTGACATTTAATGCAACGTCAATTGGCTCGTTAACCAGTGATGGGCATAACTACGGTGTATACAAGCATCAGCAAGTTAACCAACCCTCTATCCAAGGCACTGCTACCTTCTGGCAATACTTGAGCCAATGGGGTGGGTCATCTACAGGATCAAACCACGCTGTAACCATGAGCAACCATTGGAGCTATTGGAGCAGTCACATTGGAGGTATGGGCTCTCCCAATCTACAAATCCTGGCGGTCGAGGCGTATAGTAATAAGAGCGGGTCTTGCAACGCAACAGTATGGTAATGGTTCTCTTCAAGACATTTGATATAATCAGATTGGGCGAACAGCCACCAGGTTTGATATTTCAAAAGGATTTCTTAAAAAAATTATAGGCCTCCGTGGCCTATAATTTTTTTCTATTACTTTAATGGAGATATTTCAAAGGAGCATTTCAATGAGGAAACTATTAATTTTACTTTCAACGATAATCGTTATTGCTAGTGCTTGTTCGCACAAAGAGTTGAATAACCATGAGAAGAATAAAGCCATTGAAAACTTTGTTTTAGTCAAAGGCGGGATTTTTATAAACACAAAGTCAAGCCTCTATGGAAAAAACGCATCAATAGCTGACTTTTACATTGGTAAATATGAGGTAACTCAAAAAGAATGGATGGACGAAATGAGAAGTAATCCATCAAAATTTAAAGGCGATAATTTACCTGTTGAAACGGTAAGCTGGTATGACTGTGTTGACTATTGTAATAAGAGAAGTGTAATGGATAGCCTTAACCCGTATTACACTATAGACAAAAACAAAAAAGATCCAAACAATAAAAATGATCTCGATGATATTAAATGGACGGTAACGATCAACTCAGACGCCAACGGTTATCGCTTGCCAACAGAAGCAGAGTGGGAATATGCTGCCGGTGGTGGACAATTGAGTAAGAGCTACAAGTACAGTGGAAGCAATGCTGTAGACACCGTTGCCTGGCATTGGCAAAATGCCGGAGATAAATACTTACAAGGAGTTTGGTCGTGGCCCGTGATAGAAAAGAACAACAATAAAACTAAACAAGTCGGCAGCAAGATGCCGAACGAGTTAGGGCTCTATGATATGTCTGGGAATGTAAGAGAGTGGTGCGAGGATTGGTATGAAGACATTGCGACCACTATCGGTTCTGCAAGAGTTTGGAGAGGTGGTGGCTGGATGGGTGGCGACTTCTCCTGTGAGCCGTCTTTCCGTGGCAACCACCAGGCGAATGGTAAAGGCCCCGATCAAGGTTTTCGTGTGTGCCGTAGCAAATAGACCGACAAGTCTTATGACAAGTTCAGTCGTTTGTCACTAACACTTTTGAAATATTCTCGCCTCGTCATCAACTATCTTGAACTTATTATTGTCGATTAGATAGCTCATCGTATCAAAAAAACCAATGATCAAATAGCCGTCAGGATTAAGCACATCGTAGAATTTTGTTAGTATTTTAGACGTAGCTGCCGCACCGAAATAAATCTTCACATTCCGACAAAGAATGATATCGAAGCCTGATGGAAAAGGACTTTTAATCCATCTTCTTAGTTGCCCCAGCGATTACGAAAGCAATGCCGCAATAAGCAAGCGCTAAAAAAGCACTGGCAACTTCACTTCCCAAATAAACTGAAGGAGAAACAATTATTCTTGGGATATGGAGAATGACAAACCAAATAAAAATCATTGCGCCCAAAAGCGTGGCAGCTATTCCGGGAATGATTTTTATAATAATAGCAATGCCCGAACCCAGTAATCCTATGCCTCCAAGATAAACCCAGAGTAGATGGTTGGGCACCCACGATGGAACATAGTCTGCTGCTCCTTTCGCATATAGAAAATGATCAATGCCAAAGCTGATAATCGTTAACGAAAAGAAAACAGCACCGAACGGTATGAGCTTGCTCAAAAGTCGGAACAGAGGGCGTTCATTTTTTTCTGAGAAGCTGCCGGCAATAACAAATGCTCCGCTGGATAGCGCCAATTCTTTTGCCGCATTCTCCCAATCTCCAAAATTCATATAGTTTGGGCTTGCAATAAGTTGATAAGGGATAAAGCCAAAGCAAAATATTAAAAGAAGGACACCACCAAGAAGTAGTGAAGCCGGCATGATTATTCTTTCAAAAACAATACACCCTCCAGACAAAATAAGCAAGGCCCCCGAAATATAAGCAAGCATTACAAAGCCAGGGATCCAGGAATGTTTCGGAGGTATTAACATGTATGGGAAATCATGATAATAAATTGTCAGAAGCCCCATGACCACGATGGATATTCCAAAGAAAACCCTACCAATGCTAGATAGATTTTTCATGCCGCCGCGATTAGTTTATTTTCTTAATCGATCGAATATAAAAAATGAAAACGATTGAAATTAGCAATCATCATTTTGATTTAGCATAATACCGCAAAACTCGTGACAAACCTGAGGGTTGTTACAAGAAAATTGATTGTTCTTAACTGGCTACCATTTATTATCTTTCCTACTATGCTTATTGAAGAGAAAGCGCTTAAGTACTGGATCGATAATTTTTACGGATATGGATCATGGAATGCCCGGTTCTGGTTTGTAGGCTATGAAGAAAGCGGCGGCGATGTGCCCGAAGAAGTAGCGGAGAAACTCAACTACTTTTATGACAAACCAACACTCAACACGCCCACGCTTTGCGATATCCGCGAACTGTATCGCCATGTAGCATTTCGAGTGGACGGGCCAAGAGCTGAGAAATTCTCAACCCTCAACGATCATCGGTTCGGCTCTAATGCAACTCTACATGGTGCATGGAAAAATCTTATTGCCTTTGTGCATGGGTATCAAAACAAAAAACTTCCTGCACTGCTTGTGTACCAGCAAAACGCATTTGCATCGTCATCAGAACCCAATGAAGCGTTGATTCAGTTATATCCCCTACCCGCACACAACCATGCATGGTATTATTCCTGGCTTGACTTACCTCAATTTCCTTTTCTCAAAAGCCGCTCACTTTACCAGGATTATGTTTATTCGAGCCGTATGAACAACATCCTACAAAACATAAGTGTATACAAACCTGAAGTTGTTCTAATGTATGGCATGGATAACATCAACTTGCTTAAGGAATCTGTGCACAAGCTATTTCCTTCTGCGAAATTCAAAATGGTAAAAGCGATCAAACAACAAATCCCGCAGCATCATCGAGCGGACTTCTATGGAACTACACTGCTGATCACAACGCAGATTCCTGCGCTCAGGCATAACCGGATTGAGACAGGATTCGATTGGTATAAATTTGGGAAGCTGGTGAATGCGAAAGTTAAGGACTAACGGCACAGAATTTTCACCGTGCTCACAAATGAAGTGATCACTTTAAATGTGCCCGGAGCATCCATGCAGTCTTTTCATGTTCTCCCAACAAACCGGTAATAAAATCACTTGACCCAATGTCGCCATAGTCATTGGTAAAAGTGTTGATGTTCTTGCGAATGTTCATAATAATACTTTCGTGATCGCCCAGCAATTCTTCGAGAAAACCCTTACTGTTATTCTTGCGTTCGTTCAATTCGTATAAATTCATCGGCCAACAGTTTGCTCAATTCATTGGCCACTGCCTGGCGGTTTGCATCGCTGATTCCTATTTGAGTTTTCATATTTGCTTTGGTAATGTGTATTAAAGATAATGTACTCGACATCTCGATTCCAAGCAAAGTCTCTTCTTAATTCATCATTAAAATGACTGAAGCAGCAGGTATTATGCAACCACTTATATAACTTCCTGTTAACTATTTCATCAGCTATTTTTTGCTTCAAAATTGAAATGTACATTTATGGATGCCATTAACATTGAATTAATAGTAGAATCCCCAAAACTAAGATACGATGATCAAAGTTATAACTTTCATTAGCCTATTTACCATTATCAGTCTGCATTCTCCTTTTGATAAAATCAGTTTTCCAAAATTAGACAATCGCATCAGGTCATCGCATTCGGCAGCCGACAAACTTTGGCATGGTAAAAAAGCTGCGGTGGTTTTAACTTACGATGACGCCTTGGATGTGCACCTTGACCATGCCATCCCTGCTTTAGACTCGCTTGGATTTAAAGGAAGCTTTTACCTGTCGGCTTACTTTCCTGGTAGCAAAAATCGAATTCAGGATTGGAGAAAGGCAGCCGCCAACGGTCATGAATTGGCCAACCATACTTTGTTTCATCCCTGCGATGCCTCCAAACCCGGAAGATCATGGGTGACTCCTCAAAACGATTTGAGCAAATACACCACGGATCGAATCGTAAAGGAAATTGAAATGACCAATATCTTTCTTGAATCGTTAGATGGAAAAAAAGAAAGGACATTTGCTTACACCTGTGGTGATACGGAAACAGGTGAAGGGTCATTTATTGATAAAATCAAAAGTCAATTTGTATCCATGCGCGGAGTTCAGAGCCGCATCAATAAGTTAGAGACATTAGATCTCACCAACCTCGACTGCGTTGCAGTCGACAATAGCAATGCATATCAGCTGGTTCCCTGGGCTGAAAAAGCAAAAGAAGAGCATGGACTAATGGTGGTTTTATTTCATGGCGTGGGCGGAGGTCATTCCATCAATACTGATCGCAAGAAGCATAACGATTTTCTAAAATATTTAAAAAGTCATCCGGATGATTTTTGGGTGACTACTCTTCTTGAAGCTTCCAAACACTGCATTCAACAATCAAAAAAATAACTGATGAGAAAAGTATTTCTTCTGCTGGTTGTATTGACAATCCATTCTGTAAGTAAAGCTCAATTTTTGTCCCAGGCCGCGCGCGATAGCATCGCCAAAATTTCCGTAATAGATCACGAACAAATGAAAAAGCAACTCGGCATCACGCTCCCTAACCGACCCGGACCTTCAGGAAACCCTACGGCACCAAATGCAGCTAATCAGATCGAGGCTAAAGTAAACCAATACACGTTGCCTGATCCATTGCTATTGAAAAATGGTAAACCTGTAAAAACAGAAAAAGACTGGTGGGAAAAACGCAGGCCTGAAATCGTAGAAGATTTTGATCGGGAAATTTACGGTCGCTTACCGAAAAATATTCCTGGTGTTACGTGGAAATTGGTCTCAGTAAAAGATACCACAGTAGGTACTTATCCTATAAAAGAAAAAACTCTTTTGGGAGTGGTAGACAACACCCCTTTTCCTAAAATTAAAGTAGAGATTGAATTGGTGTTGACTACTCCTGCCAGTGTTGGAGGAAAAGTGCCGGTGGTGATGGAGTTTGGTTTTATTCGATGGCCATTTGGAAACCCTCCTGCAGAAACAACCAATCGTCTTATCGCTCCAACAGAACCGGGTTGGAAGGAACAGTTGATATCCAGAGGATGGGGTTACGCTATTTTAAATCCCACAAGTTTTCAAGCAGATAATGGAGCCGGGTTACGACAAGGAATTATCGGATTGGTAAACAAAGGTGAGCCACGTAAACCTGATGACTGGGGTGCGCTGAGGGCCTGGGCTTGGGGCGCAAGCAGAGCGATCGACTATTTTGAAACTGATAAAGATGTTGATGCAAAGCGACTCGCAGTTGAAGGCTTGTCAAGATATGGAAAGGCAACAGTTGTAGCGATGGCGTATGAGCCAAGGTTCTCATTAGCATTCATTGGATCATCAGGGGCCGGTGGTGCCAAACTTTTGAAAAGAGTTTTTGGTGAGCAAGTAGAAAACCTGGCGTCAAGTGGCGAGTATCATTGGTTCTGCGGAAATTTTATTAAGTACGCCAGCACACTAAAACCCGATAATCTTCCGGTTGACGCACATGAACTGGTAGCACTGTGTGCACCGCGTCCTGTGTTCATCAGTTCGGGCTCACCACAAGTTGAGGGACAATGGGTAGATGCAAAAGGAATGTTCTTGGGAGGGGTACATGCAGGACCCGTTTACAAGCTCTTAGGGAAAAAAGATTTGGGGACTTCAGAGTTTCCACCTCTCGGAACACCACTCATCAATGGTGATATCGCATTTCGTCAGCATGCGGGTGGGCATAGCACAGGACCAAATTGGAGTACATGGATTGCATGGGCTTGTAAATACTGGGGAGATTGTAAATACTTTTAAATCCGAGTTCACATGTATTTTAACCCCAGAGTTACTCGATGCCCCTGGGATTATATCTAACTCAAATCTCTATTTACTCTTTTACTCTGGTAATCTGGCAACATCCTTCTTTTGTCCGGCCATGTCGAGAACAAGCTTACTTACTTTTCCATCAGGCTCTTTCACAAAAAGAATTTTCGCATTCAGCTCCCGCATTGTAAACTCCTTTTCCGAAAGTGGAAAGATTTCAAACTTTGGCTGGTTGGTGGCTTGAACAAAAAGTTTGTCACTTTCTCTCGTAACGGTTATTGTCATATTATTGCCAAAGTCATACTTTCCGGAGTACAAATTGTAAAGGGCCTTATCAATAGAAACGACGGGCTCGTCTTTCAGTTTAGCAACTTTAAGTTTGTTGCCATTTTGTTGAAAGTCTCCATACTCAACTTCTCCATTCACATTTTTTACAAAACTAATCCTAGCATCCACCACTTTCCAGAAATACTCCCCGGCTCCTGATGGAAAGATCGAGAACTTCTGCTGGCCTGTAAGTTGGGTGAACAAGTTGTTGTTCTCCGCAGTGATGATCATCACCGCGCCATTATGAAAATCATAACGCCCAACATATTGATTGATATCTTCTGAAACCGAGGTGTTCACCGTGTTGGATTTTTGTTTCTCCATCTTTTGCCACAGCAAATATTCAGCAATCGTATTGCTATTCGTACTGACTTCAGGTGGAGAGATATTAGTTAAAAGCGCTACGGTAATATTCTCCTTAGGATAACGCGCCAGTTGGGAAATGAAGCCGTTTAATCCTCCACCATGTTCAATAACCTCCTGGCCGCGATAATCATCAAGCGCCCATCCATAACCATAGCTTGCATTGTCAGGCTTTTTACCATTGTTTAAAACCACAGGTGTAAAACCAGCTTTTAAACTTTTTTCCTGCAGCACTTTTCCATTGAACAAAGCCTCATCCCATTTAAACAAATCTTCCACCGTTGAGTAGAGCGCTCCCGCCCCACCAGCCCACGACATGTCCCAGTTAGTGGCCAGCTTGTACTGACCATTTTCTTTCGTGTATCCTTTTGCTTCCTTTTGTAAACTGAACGTCGAACTATGAACACCTGTATTTGTCATGCCCAGCGGATCAAAAAAAGTTTCTTTAAGGTATTCACCATAAGGTTTGCCCGTGACCTTACCGATAATGTGGCCAAGAATAAAATAGGCCGAATTATTATATAGCCATTTTTCACCCGGATTGAAATCATAAGGATCATTTTTAAAAAATGCAATTAGTGATTCTTCGGTTATGGGAAATGTTACTTTATTTATAAACTCAGGTTTACTGGTGTAACTGTGGATACCCGATATATGGGTGAGAAGTTGGTGGATGGTAACTTCATCAGCCCTGGGAAAGTCAGGAAGAAATTTTGAAAGCTTGTCAGTAACTGAAATTTTTCCTTCTTCCTGTAATTTTAAAATGGCTGAGGCTGTAAATTGTTTGGTGATTGAACCGATCCTGAATTTGGTGTCCGGTGAGATGAGCTCCTTCTTTTCAATGTCAGCATAGCCAAATCCTTTTTTATAAATGACTTTCCCATCTTTGGAGACAAGAACTGCAATACCTGACGCAGCCTTTCCATCCAGTGAACTGTATACCCCATTGATGAACACATCTAGAGGAGGCATTGGAGTTTCTTTGGCGCCTTTAGAAACAAGTAGTTGGGCTGCATCTTCAAAACCACGCAAGTGCGCCTTATTCAATGCAGTTAATCCTGAAGCATTCTTTTTTTCCAGGCTTGCACCTGCTTTTAACAAGGTTTGAATTTGATCGATATCACCTTTGCCGGATGCTGCGATGAGTTGATCCGATATCGCATCTATGCTGAGCACTCTGATCACAAATCCCCAACCTAGCTGCATGTCTTGAACTTTCAGTAATAGCTGGTTACTCCCCGGCTGCAGGGTGATAGGTACGAGGTCGTCATCTTTATTGACACCACGAGGTATCCAGTTATCATGAATAAGTTTACCATTGTGCCAAATGCGAATGCCATCATCACTACCAACGCTGAGAAATGTTTTTACTTCTTTATCCGACTTAATCTCGGCGAGAGCAAACGCTGCGGCAAAGTCTATTCCTTTATATTGCGCGTCTAGGTCAATGACGTCCGCTGATGATTTTACTAGCTTCCACGGATATTGTTTTCCCTTAAGCTCCAAAGGTGCAATCGGTTTATTCCCAAGAACGGCTATTGGCTGAATGTCTTCTTTAAAAAAACTGATTTGATTTTGCTCGGTTGGGCTTCCGGCTATGGTGTCCATTCGTACAGGTTCGGATACAAGCCATGTGGACATATACTTTTCGCTCGTGGACAATGTATAGGATGCTTCACCATAACCATTAACAGGGTTGCCTGTTGGGGTTGATGACTGCTTCTTCTGTGCCCATGAAAGCACAGGCAAGAGCAGTAGTATCAATACGATTAATTTGAACAATGGTCTTCTCGTTGTGAGGGTTTTGTCTTGCATATGGTGCTGATTGTGAATGCCTTTATTTTATGAAGAACTTACTTCACACAATTTAGACAAAATTATTCCATTCAATCTTTAGAAATATTTGATTTAGTATTTCGGCTATTGAACTTTTATCTTTATTACAGAAAATGAGTAAGGAGCCAAAGTCACATTTATTTTTTTGCCTTTAATATCAATAACGTGCTCAACTGGGCTGATGGCCATTGGTTCACTCAAGGAATTGATTCCATCCAGTTTCGCATTCTTAAGTACGATCATTTTCCCCGTCGGATTGATTTTGCCAATACCCTTTAGTTCAATATCATTCACTTGCACATTTGCGGAAGAATTAATCAATTTTAAAATGATTTCACCAGAATTCTTATCAAGAACAGCGGAAGCATACAGCTCTTGTTGACCGGTTATGGGAACATCTGCTTGAAGCATCGGTAAAACCTGGGTTCCCTTATTTAAAGAAAATAATTTTTGAACATAGTAATTGGGTGTGCCATAGGACTTCAAATTATCAAACCAGATTAGATCAGGAGTCCATTGCCATCCTTCGGTATGTGCAAATAGCGGTGCATAGGAACACATCGCAACAACTTCGGCATTTCGCTCAAGGCCGGTCATGAATGCTGCTTCGGCCAATGCGCACTCCCAATTGTTTTTATTGTCAGGACTTGCGATCGCCAAACTTTGCGCAGCATACTCCCCTGCAAATATCTTCGGGCCTTTGCGATCATACTTATCATAACGCGTACTGTTTTTTAAAAACCATTCAGGCTTGTTATAAAAATGTTCATCAATAATTTCAGCATTCAGTGCTCGTAACTTTTTGTCGGCATAGTCGAATAATTCTCCGCTAGGAAAAGGTCCATTGCCAGTGACAATTTTAATTGAAGGATACTTTCCTTTAATCACTTTTACAAATGCCTGATACCGCTCAATGTACTGTGGCCCCCATTGCTCGTTGCCTACGCCAATCATCTTGAGATTGAAAGGTGCAGGATGCCCCATCGAGATGCGCAGCTTTCCCCACGTTGAGTTAGCATCACCATTTGCAAATTCGATAAGGTCAAGTGCATCTTGAATGTAAGGATCGAGTTGTTCCATGGGCACTACTTCTGCGGTGTTGAATTGACAAGCCATTCCACAACTAAGAATAGGCAACGGCTCCGCACCTATGTCTTCGGCCAGTTGGAAGTATTCAAAAAAACCAAGTCCAAAGGTTTGAAAATAATCAGGCGCGGGTCGATGGCTGAATTCAGTGTTCCAACGATTGACAATTATCTCACGAGTTGTAACATCGCCAACCGTTTTTTTCCACTGATAGCGTGTCGCCAGGTCTCTACCTTCAACAATACATCCGCCGGGGAAGCGAAGAAATCCAGGTTTCATATCTGCCAGTAATTGCACGAGATCTGCACGCAAACCATTCGGTCTGCCCTTCCAGGTGTCCTGTGGGAACAAGGAAATCATATCAATATCAATTATTCCTTTGCCCTCAAACATGATATTAAGTTTAGCTTTCGGCTCAGTTTCCTTTGCCACCAAACTCACTGAATATTTTTTCCATTCACTTCCTGAAGGTGTGAGGTTTGTTTCGCCCAAAATATTTCCTTTTGAATCGACTAACTCGATGTGAAGTTTTGTGTTCCCCGATAGCTGGCTTGCCAGTAACGAGAAATTGTAGGTCATGTCTTTCTTAATTCCCATGCCGCGAAACCCATCGTTGATGAGGCCATAACCTTTGTCGGCATTTACATTAACTCTCGCAAAACGTGGATTGGCCAAATCTTTCTCAGAGCGATTGATTATCAAAATAAATCCAGATTCGTTATTCACAGAGAATCTGCCCTTGTTGTGTTCAGCCCATCCCATCATCGGAACATCAAATTCGAAAGAACGGTTTTTAACCAGCTCAGCATACAATCCTCCATCAGCGCCAAAGTTGATATCTTCAAAAAATACTCCCCACATGGTCGGCTGAACATTGGCGATCGGCTTGCTGACATCAACAATCATGGATGACGATTGTGAAAATGTTTGGTTGAATACCAAAACAAGAATCGCAATTAGGCCAAATAGTTTTTTCATAGTCTTTCTAGTCGCTTTTGATGCGAAATAAACTCACTGCAACTGCCAGTGCTTTCTTAAAGTTATGCTTTGATTGTTACGTTTATTTTAAAACCAAGATGTATATTTTTCCTTTCTTTGTTTTTAGATCATAAAGCTTTGTGTCTTTTAAGTTAGGGATTGTCATTGATGCCGTGAGCGAAACAATAGGCGCAGGTGTTGGTTCAACTTGGTAGAATGGATTTGAGTTCTCGCCTGTTGCCACCTTCAAGGAGCCACCCGTGCTAAATTTCATTTCATTGGGAGTACGTAACCGGGAGTTACCTCCAAGGTTTGATTTAATAACAAGTTTCTCCAACTTGCCAGCGTTCCATTGCATCTCTACTATTTCAAAACCACCTCTTGCGCACAAGCCTGTAACACTCCCGTTGGGCCAAACATCAGGAAGCGCGGGAAGTAAGTTGATGACACCGTCGCTGCTTTGCATGAGCATTTCTGCGATGCCGGAAGTGCAACCAAAATTTCCATCGATCTGAAAAGGTGGATGTGCATCAAAGAGATTGTCGTATGTGCCTCCTCCTCCGGAGTTCGTTCCTACGGGTGAAAGTTGATTTTGAATCAACTTGTAGGCGTGATTGCCATCCAGCATTCTGGCCCACCAATTCACTTTCCATCCCATACTCCATCCGGTTGAAATGTCACCTCGTTGAATAAGTGTATTTCTGGCTGCGAAAAATAATTGAGGTGTACGATATGGTGAAATTTGGTTCGATGGAAACAAACCATACAGATGTGAAATGTGGCGGTGAGTATCTTTCGGATCATCGATGTCATCCAGCCACTCCTGCAATTGGCCGTACTGGCCAATATGCATCGGAGGTAATCGGTCGCGCATCCGCTTTAACGTATCAACAAAGAGGTGATCTTTGTTAAGAATTCCTGCCGCTTTAATCACCGTACTAAAAACATCAAAAACAATTTGGTTATCCATCGTTGTTCCAACATCAAGAGAGGAACCTTCATGCGCTTTCGGTGCATTTTCAGGTGACATCCCTGGGTTAACAACCAGCCAATGATACTTTGGGTGCTCTGTGAGAAAATCAACATAAAACAATGCTGCACCTTTTAGCGTCGGATAAACAGACGCCAGGTAGTCTTTGTCACCATTGTATAGATAATGTTCCCAAAGATGCTGGCTTGTCCAACCGCCTCCGGCAGTCCATGCACCCCAAAAAGCTCCATCAATTGCACCCGTCACACGCCAGATATCGGTATTATGATGAGCCATCCAACCTCTTGCACCGTACATAACCTTAGCTGTTTCTTGCCCGGTTTCAGATAAGTCTTTAACCATCTGTAAAAATGGCTCATGCAGTTCGGAAAGGCTTGTCTTTTCGGCGGGCCAATAATTCATTTCAGCATTGATATTGATTGTGTATTTGCTGTCCCATGGGGGATGCATTTTATTATTCCAAATTCCCTGCAAGTTTGCTGGTTGACCACCAGGTTGTGATGACGAGATTAACAAATAGCGACCGTACTGAAAGTAGAGCGTAACAAGCTGTGGGTCGTTTGTTGAATTAAAATTATTCAGACGCTCATCTGTTGGAAGTTTAGCGGCATCATTGCTTCCAAGGTCTAGCTTCACTCTATTGAAATATTTTTGGTAGATTTTCTCATGCGCTTTCAAAATAGTTTCAAATTTTTTATGGCTCGCTTCATTCAAAAAAGTTGAAGCCCGCTCATTTTCATCACCGGTGATGTCTTTATAATTATTGAAGTTGGTGGCAATGGAGATATAAATGGCAACAGAATTTGCTGCCTTGACCATAAGTGATGTATCATTTGATGACAACGTTCCTCCTTCCGGCTTGATCGATGCGATTCCTTTAAATCGAACTTTGCCAATTACTCCTTCATGATCTATTGTTGTTCCTGTAATAATTAATTCTTCCGCTCGTGATGTTTGGATCTTTGCGTTTGGTTGTGGCGTCGAGAAAGTTGCCGTGAACGTTATGCTCTTGGGTTTACTCGCAGTTAAGTGCATTACAATCACATGATCTGAAAACGAGGCAAATGTCTTTCTTGTGTAAGAGACATCACCAATCTTGTAAGTAGTTTTGGTTACAGCTCTTTCAATGTCAAGTTCCCGGTAATAGTCCGTGAAATTTTGATGTCCGTCAAAAACTAAGTGAAGGCTACCTACTGGCTCAAACATCTGACCATGGGATTTTTTTGTAATGATGTTTTCGTTTGCCAATCGCTCAGCTTCTTTTTGTTGGCCGTCAAAAATAAGCTGCCTGATTTGAGGCAGTGACACCAGTGCTTTAGGATTGTCGTTCCGGTTTGGACTGCCACTCCAAACGGAGTGTTCATTTAATTGAACAGTTTCTCTTTCTACATTTCCGTATACCATGGCTCCCAATCTTCCATTACCGATTGGCAACGCGTTTTCCCAAGTTGTGCCAGCTGGACTCTTGTACCAAAGTTTTAATGCTGGCTTATCTTGCGAATATGCTGTTGCTGACACAAATAGTATAAGTAAATAGATTAAGTATCTCGTCATAGTCAATACTATTTAATTATGATTTTCACTCTTACCAACTTAATTGTATCAGCGAGACACCTTGCCTTGGCAAATCAAATTTCAAAATTGCTTTTTCGTTATCTATATTCTTCCACTCAGGTAAAGCATATAATTGAAGTTGCCCTGCGCGCTCAAGCTCTATATATTGCCCGTTGGTTACTTGCTTCGGCCTGCCCATGATCTTCCACTTTTCAAATGAATTGCTGAATTGATCATCCACTCTGTAGTGACGAACAAGCATCTTACTACTCCTGATACCATTAACAATTAACTCAACCGTTGACGAAGCCCCGGCTATATCATCGTCATGATAGTTCCATACTATAACACTGATCGTATTCTGATTTTTGCTTGCAATAGCATAGACATCATTCTGTTCCCTTACTCCTTTCGCAATTATATCAGCTGCATTAAATCCATTGTTCGATTGAACCGCAACCCTCTGTCCATTCATCATGCCGAACATTCGGAAAACATTCAATACAGGTTTATCAATTCCATGTGTGGCTAAATCCCGGAAGCCAGCAAACCATTCCTGGTCTTCAAACTCAAACGACCAGCTTACCACTCCTTTCAGATTCACTTGATACTGATCCATCAAATCATAGATTCTGGCAAACGATGAAGCTGTATAACTTGAATACATTGTGCCATTGCGGTAACCGTATTTCGGATCTCTCTTTGCAGAGCATGCAGCACATCCTTCCGGATCACATTCGCCGATGATGATTGGAATATTTTTTAATTCAGGAAAGGAGTTAACGACTTCGAAACCTCGTTGAATATCTTTTAACTGCGCACCCATATTCATTTGAATATGCCCGTCAGCAAACTCTGGTGCACCCTTGGCGTGAAAGCCGATGTATTGAAGCGAAGTGCCTTTTTTTCCTGTTGCATAATTTGTTCCGTGCAAACAATGTTCAATAAATTTGGTGAGGTACTTTCTACCTTTATCATTTCTTGGGCTTGTTGTATGTGGGCCACCGATAGTGCATTCAGGGCAAGCTTTTTTTAATCCATCAACGGTATAATCATAGAGTTTACAATATTCTTCAAACGTGCCAGACCAATAGGGAATATCCGGTTCATTCCAAACTTCCCACAACCAAGTAGTCACTTCATCTTTTCCATAGCGTTCTATTGAATGCTTCACCCACTGATATACCAGTTCCCTCCATTTGTTATAATCTTTCGGAGGATAAGTCCATCCCGTCCATAAGTTGCCACCCTTGCTCCAGGTATGTTCGTATGGTTCAGATTTGACGGAAAGATCTTTCGGCATAAATCCGATTTCCATCAAGGGTTTCATTCCCCTTTGAATGTAGGTGTCGATAATACTGTCGACAACAATCCAGTTGTAAATCGGGTTGCCGTTTTTGGCTTCCGTATAAGCATCGGTGAAACCCCATTTCAGATCAGGTCCAGTGCTGTTGCCTTTTGATGAAAGAAGATTATGTGCTCTCACATAAACTGGAACTGAGCTGAACTGTTGCAATTCAGTTAATAATTTCTGTCCATCCCTCCTTGTCGTGAAATTAGGTTCATCGTACCCGAAGAACGACCAGAATGGTTTCATGTCTCCTACCGGTTTTGATCCATCCACCTGAATGGAAACAAGAGAAGCCTGTGAAAAGCAATATTGAGATAAAAGAAGAAGTCCACTTACAATTACTAAACGAGTCATGGTTTCTTGTTTACACCGTAGCTATTATATCGGGCATAGTAATTAAGCCAGTGCTTACTTAATGGTAACACTAATCATTTTCAAATCCTTTGTTGCAGAACTGCTTCCATACCAGATTTCATATTCACCTGCAGCAACCGTCATAGCACTTGCATCGCGGTCGAAGAATTCAAATGCTGAAGGAGGTAATTCAATCGACACGTCGGCACTTTTACCCGCCGGTAATTTTATTTTTTGAAAAGCTCTTAGCGTTTTTAGCGGTCCATCGGTGTCATCTTTTTTATGTACGTAAACTTGTATCACTTCTGTTCCTTCCATCTTACCGGAGTTTACAATCGGGATCGTCAGTTTTACAGTTTCATTTTTTTGGATTTCAGTTTTGTCAATTTGAGCTTTACCAATGGTGAATGTACTATAGCTAAGTCCATACCCAAACGGAAAGAGTGGATCGGACATGAAACGGTAAGTGCGTTTTTTCATTGAATAATCTTCAAAGCCAGCCAATTGTGTAGAGTCTTTATAAAAAGTTATCGGCAGTTTTCCGGATGGATTATAATCACCAAATAAAACATCTGCAACAGCTTGCCCGCCCGACTCACCTCCATACCATGCTTGCAAAATGGCATCACAACTTTTAGTTTCAGGAACGAGGCCAATAGCTGAACCGGAACAGTTAACAAAAATAATTTTCTTACCGGCAGTCTTCAATGCCCTAAGACAATTGCGTTGTACTTCCGGAAGTTCAATATCCGTGCGATCACCACCTTTAAATCCAGGATAAGATACAGGCATCTCTTCACCTTCAAGCAGTGTAGAAAGTCCGCCCACAAATACAACAACATCAACGTCTTTTAATTTATTTAGAAGTTCAGAATAATCTACATCAACTTCCTTTCCAAAATTAAATTCAAGATTTGCGCCCCAGTTATTCAGCTGAGCAAAATGAATTTCTATATTATACTTTTTACCTTTCTCCACTTTAAATGGAACCCGTGACGGTAATGTGCGCCAATTACCATATCGCTGAATTGATTTGCCATTCACTAACAATTCAAATGCTCCTGTGGCGCCGGTTTTAAAAACAATTTCCTCGTCTTGAGTGGCCACAAATTCTGTCTCATACTTAGCAGAAAAACCTTCAAGCTTAACACCCGATGCAAATTCATGCTGACCGGCTGTGGTTAATTTTATAGGATCTGTAATCTGTTGCGTTGCCACCACATCACCTGTGCGATCCTTGCTGTTCCAGTAGGTTGCCTTAAACCCTTTCTTCCCGTCAAAAGAGCATTTTGAAAAATAACTTTCAGTTACTTTATTCTCAACTAAGTCACATCCTTTATCATACAATATCTTGTCTTTTGAAAGTTTAGTTGTAATACCATCCAGAATGGTGATTGTACTCACAGGAGTTCCATTATAATTTCCCCATAACATTGGTTTGTCATTGGCATTCGGCCCAATGACAGCAATCTTCTTCGCTGATTTTTTTAAAGGAAGAATATTGTTGTTGTTTTGCAGAAGAGTCATAGATTCAAGGGCCATATCCAAGGCTAGTTTTTTATGATCCTCATTATTAACAATTGACATTGGAATTTTTGTCCATGGAACCAGTTCATCGTTGTCCATTTCCCCCAAATCGAATCGACCAATTAATACACGCATCAATCGAGCATCAATATCTTTCTCAGTAATCAAACCTTTCTTAACCGCATCAGGTAACAATTTATAGTTGTGGTTATTCCATTGGCACTCTACATCTGTACCTGCCAAGACTCCTTTAGCAGCCGCATGAGTTCCGTCTGATGAAACTTTATGACTTGTATAGAAATCGCCTATCGCTCCACAATCTGAAACCACCAAATATTTAAACCCCCATTGCTCTCTAAGAATATTTTGTAATAAACGAGTGTTACCACAGCACGGCTCATCGTCCAAACGTTGATAGGCGCACATCACCTCGCGAACATCGGCTTTCTGCACTAAAGCCTTGAATGCCGGAAGATAAGTTTCCCATAAATCACGCGGGTCAACGTGGTTAAGGTTAAGTGCATGCCTACTCCATTCCGGGCCCGAGTGCACGGCATAGTGTTTAGCACACGCCAGAAGTTTTTTATACTTTACATCTTCAGGACCTTGTAATCCTTTCACTACCGAAACACCCATGCGAGAAGTTAAGTAAGGATCTTCTCCATAGGTCTCCTGACCACGACCCCACCGAGGGTCTCTAAAAATATTAACATTCGGTGTCCAAACTGAAAGACTGCGGAAGCGTTTATTCTCTTCTCCTTTACGCATCGCCTCCTGGTACTTAGCACGAACCTCATCTGACGTTGCATCAAAAATTTTATAAACCAATGCATCATCAAACGATGCGGCCATACCGATCGGCTCCGGAAAAACCGTTACATTATTATTATTCGCAAATCCGTGAAGCGCTTCGCTCCACCAGTTGAATTTTTTAATTCCCATGCGAGGAATGGCATCCGATACATCGCACATCAACGTTGCCTTTTCTTCTAAGGTTAATCTTGATACTAGGTCCTTTGCTCTTTCTGTTGAAGAGAGGTTAGCGTTCTGATACGGGAATTGTCCGAATGTAATTATCGATGATAAAAACATCCCGATCATTAAACTGCACTTTTTTAAGAATACATTTTCCATTTTTGAGTTATTTAAGGAGTGGGCTCTCAGTATTTTCTACATTGACTAGCATTTTTAAACCATTCGGGTACTTCGTATTGTTTAAGCGACTCCAAGTAGGTTTGAATTTTCCTGATGCAAACTTCAGAATTTGGTCCGATGGGTACCGGAAATTTCTCTTGTGCCAACAATCTAATCTGAAGAAGAACCAGCACCGTGAACAATATTTTAAATTTAACCAACATGTTAAGCTTATATATGTATAATCTTCATGAGCAATCTTATTTCGCCCAGGATTCTCCCTCGGGTGATCGTCTCCATTTAAAATAGGAGTCCAACACGTTAAGTGATTCAGCACTGGGTACTACACCGATGTGTGGTGTTTGAGAAAAATACATCACATCAGGTTTGGTGTCACTAAAGGCAGACCATGTCGGAACTCCGCTCCCGTTTGGATTTCCCTGCTTTGCAAAGTTAGTCCAATAAGTGCCCATCGCTTCTGAGATTGCTTGATCTGTTGAAGAAGCATCTTGACTTGATGTGTTTACATGCTGAAATACAAAGGCCACTTCCTGACCGTGCGGTGATCCATGGCCAGCACGAGGCGAATCTTTAGGATGATCAGGATGCTGATCGAAATAGTAATAATATATTTTCGATTTTCCGGTCTTCGCCTGAAGCCTTGCCCAACTCCAGGTGTGCCAGCCGAACGCGGCATCTCGAGCCAGGTCGCGCGCAGTTTTTGGAACGGTGCTATCGCCAACGGGGTAGGCTTTTATCAAATCATCGGCAAACTTTCCGTACCGTAGTTTTACCGTGGCAATAAACTCTTCGGGCTTTTTTTCTCGTGTGAAGCTCGCTCCTTCGTCGGAGTTGTAACCTACCAGAATAGGTATGTCATTATATTTTCCGGACTCGTATAACTTATATTGATCATCAGGAATCACCCATCCATCAATGATGGGCCACGACATTCCCACTCCCCAACCCATAGGAAGTTTTTCAGTATCCATTTTTCTTAGCTCCGCGATAGACGAAGCCCCCGCATTTTTCGCATAGGTTTCTCCGGCAATCTCAGCATCCTTCAGACGTTTCATGTTCTCTCCCGGAAAGGTAGTGATGCGAGGTGGCCCGAACGAACCGCCGCTTTGAGATATGGCACCATGAAAAAGTCCTTTTGCCTGCGGTGATGCGCAAAGCATGCTCACGGCAATTCCTCCTGCCGACTCACCAAAAATGGTGACCTTGTTTGGGTCGCCACCAAATGAAGCAATGTTTTGTTTTATCCATTGAAGACCCGCGATCATATCCTGTAGTCCATAATTTCCTGAAACATGATTCGGGCTTTCAGCACTCAACTCCGGGTGTACCAAAAATCCAAGCGGGCCAACGCGATAGGCAATGCTCACTAGCACTACACCTTTTTTCGCAAGCGCTTCACCCGTGTACACCGGTTCAGACGTTGCTCCCAACGCAAAGCCTCCTCCGTAAATCCAAACAAGCACCGGCACTTTATCTTTTGCTGATTTAGCCGGAGTCCAAACATTCAGATATAAACAATCTTCACTCTTACCGGAGGGAGTATTCCCTCCTTGCATTGGAGCTGGACCAAATTTTTCTGCTACTCGCACTCCATCCCATTTTACAAGCGGTTGCGGTGCTTTCCATCTCAACTCACCCACGGGCGGGGCCGCGAAAGGAATCCCTTTGTAAACCATCAAACCCTCTTCGGCTGTTCCTTGCAACAAGCCACCATCTACTTTGATAGGCTTAGATTGCTGGGCAAAACTAATGCTTGTGTACAAAATGAATATCAATAGAATTATTTTTTTCATAGAAGTTATTTTTTTAATTACTTAAAATCATCTGTACGAAATGGTGACGCTGGCAGTCCTTCTTTATTATACAAATTAGCTCCATCCGGATCGTCTGCCCAGGCATAACGTACGGCAATTGGTTTGTCAACTTTTTCATTCCACACAATCACTTTATTTTTCTTTATCTCTGCCGTTGCCCAAACAAATTTTTTATCTGCTCCGGCTATAGCAAATTGCTTTAACGCAACGTCTCCTTTTGCAGTGAGGCCGCTGCCAACATTGATGAATGTAATCGTAACCTTATTCCCTTTCACCCTCATCAATTGATAGACAGGCCCGGAGTATACTACCTCTTTATCACCATAAGCCACGTGTTGTGCTACCAGAGAAAGGCGATAACCCAAATCTTTTTTGTTTAGTGGATGAATATCATTCCACTCGCCAATATCAATTGCCACAGCCATGCCGGTGTTGGGCACCGCGAGTGAGGCCGTTTGTGTTTCCCTGAATCTTGCCCAGCCCCCGTCGGAGGGTTCCTTTTGTGGTTCGTTGAAATTAGGTAGTTGAACAAACAAAAAAGGAAAATCTCCCTGATTCCATTTCTCTCTCCAATTTTTAATCAGTGCTGGAAATAGTGTTCGGTGCTGCTCGACTCTACCGACATTGGATTCCCCTTGGTACCAAACAGCACCTTTGATGGTGTAAGGAAACAGAGGAGCTAACATTCCATTATACAATCCGGTTGCCTTCCACATGATGAACGATGGCCCGACCAAGCTTTCCATTTTGCAACCGAGTTTGTATTTCCATGTTCCGGTCAAATTTACTTTTTCATTGCCGAGCACAATGGCATATTCTTTATCAGGAACAAAACCACCTTTTCCTGATGGACAAACCACCCGAACTGTAATTGAATTTTTTCCCGACTTCAACAACTCAGCAGGGATTTCATAGTTGCGTGGGATGTATTGCGAAGGCCTACCGCCTACAAATTTCCCGTTGATGAAAACCGAGTCAGCTTCAACTATATTTCCAAAACTGAGTTTAGCGGCTTTACCTGCAAAAGAGGAAGGAAGATCAAAATCTCTTCTGAACCAGACCACTCCGTTGATGGGACCAAGCACACAGTTTGCCCATAAGGAAGGCATTTTTATTTCATCCCATTGTGTCGCATCATAATCGGCTTTATGCCAAGGTCCTGATGGATCAGCATAAGAAGCATCGGTCTCCTTGGCACGCTTATGCCATTCGGCAATGCGCGCTCGATCGTCAGCTTCCGTTTGAATGATTGCGGTCGTGTCTTTAAACTTTAAAGCATCATCATAAAGTGTTGGAAAAGGTTTTAAAGCCTCATCACTCATCCAAGACTCTGTTCTCGAGCCGCCAAGCGTTGAGTTAATTAGTCCGATAGGTACTTTATATTTCTGATATAAATTTTTTGCGAAATAATATCCTGCTGCCGTAAATCGAAGTACGCTGTTAGGATCAGCACTTACCCATGAACCTGATGAAACATCTTCCAATTGTTTTGAAAAGATATGTTTACGAGGCACTGCAAATTGCCTTATGAATTTATTCTCTGATGATGCGATGTCTTCAGGGTATTTGTTCTTTAGGCTCATCATTGACATTTCCATGTTGGATTGACCTGAGCAAATCCAGACATCGCCTACGAGTATATCATGGAGGGTAATGCTATTACTTGCCTTAATCTCCATTTCATAAGGTCCACCGGTTTTTAATTTATGGAGTTGAATTTTCCATTTACCATGATCATCGGCCACAGTGCTGAAAGTTGAACCAAGAAAACTTACAGAAACTTTTTCACCAATACCGGACCAGCCCCAGATATTTATATTGGCATCACGTTGCAGTATCATTCCATCGCTTACCAATTTCGGTAATCGCACCTGGCTGAATGATGTAAAGGTTATGAGTACTCCCAGGAAAAATGAAAGAGAGATCACCTTGAGATTTTTCATAGTTAAGTTAAATGCAGACATTTTTTTAATTTCCATTGAAATTTTCACCTACATTTTTTAATAGTCAGAACGATTAATTTAAAATCACCGTGCGATTCTTTTGTATAACTGTAGCAATGTTCTATTTCGTATCAATCGTTTCACGCAACGTATTATTATTTAATTGCCATGCAGAAGACAGTTATTCGAATACAGCCACAAAACCATCATTCCCTTTTAGTGCGACATTCAATTTTCCTGAAGCAGGAACAGTAACTGGTGACGTGCTAAACGAAGGCTCGTCTGATGCTACATTTCCTGACGCGATGAGTTGACCTTTTTTATTTTTAAGAAAGGATACATCCAACACGAGTGTCTTCTCTACATTTTCACCATTGATTCCTGCTACGTACCAACGATTGCCGGTCTTCCTGGCAACTACATACAATTTACCCGGATAACCATCGATGAATTTTACATCGTCCCAACTATTGGGAAGTTCTTGCAAAAAACCTTTAATATTTTCTGGCACATGAGCCATCCCATCCGGGCTCTCGGCATAGTGCTGTATTCCGGATAAGAATATCACAGCAGTAGCCAACTCAAATGAAGCCGTAGTGACGCGCTTGATATGAGGAATCCTATACAAATTCATGGGTGTAAAATCCATCGGATCAAAAGCATTGCGCACAAATGCAGACATCACGGAATGCTCAGGCGCTTTATCAGCCGATCCCTGACCAAAGGTGATCATCTCATAACCAAACACAGCCTCTGTCGTCATCATGTTTGGATAAGTGCGATGTAAACCTCGTGGCAAAGTAGCGCCATGAAAATTTACCAGAATCTGATTTGCAGCAGCGTCCTCCAGAATATCCTGGTAGTAGTTGATCATCGACTGACCATCGCCAGAAAAAAAATCAACTTTAATTCCTTTAATTCCCATCGTATGTAATCGCGCAAACTCTTTCATTCTGCTCTCATGTGTTAACAGCTTATCCTTCGGATGATACGTCACCGTGTTCCAGTCCCCTGCAGAATTATACCATAACAAGAGACCTACATTTTTCTTTTTGGCGTATTCCGAAAGTACACGCACAGAATCATATCCGATTAAGGTATCCCAGTTTGCATCGAGCAAACAATACTGCCACTTCATGTCCGCTGCGAAGTCAATGTATTTCTTCTGAACTTTAAAAACAGTTGAATCATCTTTCTTCAATATCCAACTCCATGAAGCTTTTCCGGGTTTGATAAAAGAGTCATCCATTTTTACTGCAGGTAAGGCGAGATCGGTGCCAAGTGTGGATTCTGCCACTGTTTTAATATCTCCGAGAACAATAATTCGCCAGGGAGTTTTCCATGGCAATACCGATTCAGGATATAACGTTCCATTGGTGAAAACCTCAGGCGGTTGAGGGAAATTGATTTTATATTCATTGTTGGGAGAATCCTGTTGCAAAGCTGTTCCACAATATGTTCTTCCTAATGCAGCCTCAGTGATCAACATCCATACATCCTTATATTTAAACAATGCCGGATACACCCAACCATTTTTTGTAGGTGATGGTGTGCCTGTTTCAATATCCATCATGTAGTGTGCTTCGTAAGAGGGATTGGTGTGCTCCCATCCGGATTGTGCTTCGGTTTTTGGTTGTAACCATGCTCGTGTACCTTCATTAAAATAAAAACTCGTTTCTTCCTTCGTTATTTTTTTCACATCACTGGATGTTTCAGGAAATTCATAGCGAAAGGCAACACCATCATTGGAGACACGGAAAACGATATTCATTTTTTTACCATTTGCCGTTTCTGTTTCTATCGTTCTCTCTGTGGCAGAGTATGTAATATTTTTCTTCTTAGCGGTGAGTATGCTGTATGTATCACTTACTACAATCGGAGATGAGACGCGTTTGACCTTCAGGTTTTTCGAAAAATCTTCATCCTCTCGTAGGATGCCAAGTTTTGAATTTGATAGCACAGATTCCTTCTTGTATGAAATCCTATAAGTAACTCGTTCGGGATTATAAGTAACCACTATATTTTTATCCGGACTGTTTATAATGTATTCTTCATCCACCTTTTGTTGACTAAAGGATTGCTCTGCAATAATGACCAATAAGATGGTTGAGAAAATAGAGCCGGTTGTTTTAAAAAAGGTAGCCTTCATTTGTTTGTTTGAGAAATTTGATTGTCAATGTGAAAAAATAGAAGTCAACAAATCCACCAACTTGTTTGCCGGCATTTTTTTGAAAATTCTATTTCATCTCCTCTATTTTTCCACTTTTGGTAATGCCCTTTTCATTAAAAGCATCGATAGTAAAATAATATTTCTGAAAACTATTAAGACTATTAATGGTGAGCGTATTCACTCCCAACACCTGATAGGTATGGTACAACTTATCTTTTGCTATGCCATACCTGATGTTGTAACCTAGAGCGCCATCCGACTTTGTCCAGTTTAGTTTTACGACACAGCGATCATTATCCTGTCTCTTACTATTTATATTCTTCACGGGAGCAGGTAATTGCACATCAGCAACACCAAAAATCCGTAAACCGGCTAATGCAAATGTTCCATCAGGGACTTTGTAGTTAGTCAATCTTAGGAAGCGGGCCTTGATAGGTGCTTTTAATTCGATGTAATCATGAGGAACATCCGTTTTATTTTGTGTTTTGTCGGTTAAAGTTTTCCAGGTCTTATTGTCTGTTGAATATTCCAGTAAGTACTGGTAATAAATATCGGGGCCGCGTCCCATCAACGTGGTGTTGTGCTCAGCGAAGTTTATCTGAATGGCATGGATAGTCGACTCCTTTTGCAAATTCATGCTTATCCATTCTCCCTTATTACCAGTCTGTGCACTCCAATAGGTGCGTATCTCTTCGTCGGCTGCGAAAGCCTTTGGATGATCTAACAATTCAGAAGAAACTTGTGTAGGCTTATTGTAAGAAAGAAGCATCCATCCTGGAAACAGATCTTCAGGCCCGTTTATCTTTTTTGCTGGAATTTTAAAAGGGAAATCACCGAAACCCGTGTAGACATGCATCTCACCATCACGATCAAAGAATACCGGAAACAAACCGAGTCTTCGTTCAAACATGTGCTTTTGTGAAATGGTCATTGTAGAGATGTGCCAGTAGTTGCCATACTTATCCTGAAAAGTACTGCTGTGTCCTGCACCCGCAGCAAATCCTTCTGGCTTATAAGATGTCGGATTGTGCGCGGCTATTGTAAAGGGACCAAGGGGTTTATCTGAAACATATACGCCATCTCCATAACTTTTAAATTCTGTTCCTGGTCCTGAGTATTGTAAATAATATTTTCCATCGTGCTTTGTCATCCATGATCCCTCTATCCACGGGTTTTCGCCCTTGTCATTATAATCGCCTTTGCGCTCCCATCCATAAACATCCCGCTTACTGTTCAATACAGACACCGGTGAACCAATTGGGCTCCACGTTTTTGTGTCAAGCTCAACCGCATACAGTGGATTTACATTGGAACATCCGTAATAGAAAAACAACCGACCATCCTCATCAAGAAACAGATCAGGATCTATCATGCCGATTGGAAATGATGAATTAACGACTTGCCAATTTCCTGATTTTGGATCGACTGTTTTAAAGATGGTCACCGGTGCGCCATGTGAAGCCATAAAGTAAATCGTATCATTAACAACTACAGCAGTAGGTGCATAATCCTCCAGGGGAAGATCTTTTGGCGTAATCAAATCCCAAAGTATTAAATCTGTAGAATGAAAATATCCTCCTGATTTGGATGCAAACAAATAGTATTCACCTTTAAATAAGATCATTGTTGGATCGGCAGCCTCTCGTCTGGAAGGAGCATCCAAGCAAAACCGGTAACTTAAATTCATTGGATTGCATATGGTGGTTGGATGCAAATTGTTTAAGTCAGCGGGTTGAGCAAACAGTGCAACCCAAGATGCAAAACTAATTACTAATGCAGCTGTCGACTTTTTTAGTTTACTGTTCATATCAATTTGTCGAATTTATTTTTCGAATATACAAGGATTTGACTTCGACAACTGTTGGATTGTGCATATGACAAAGTTGAAAACCAATGTTTCCTTCGAGATAACCTTTATCATGAACAATGTCAATCGTTTTAACGCCATTAAGCCAAGCTTGTATGTGGTGGCCTTTAGCAATAATGTAGTACTGATTCCAGCCATTCTTCTTAGCCACTTTCGTGGCCAATGAATCGGGAAATTTCTGAACCATCCCAGCCTTTCGTTCTTCCCAAAGCGAACCCCAATATCCTTTTCCCATATCAACCTGATAGCCGGGAGCATCATCCCAACTAGTGGGGTTAATGCGAATACATACTCCCGAATTTGCATCTTCATCACCCACCATCTTGATCAAAACATTTAACTCAAAATCACCATAAGATTTTTTTGTATAACTGTAGTGATGTTCTTTTTCTTTACCAATCGTTCCACGAAGGATGTTATTTTCTAACTTCCAAAAAGTATTTTCAAAATTCCATTCTTCCACTGAGGACAGAAGATTTGTCCATCCTTTACCGGTGGGTTTATCATCCACCAGTTTTCCAGATTCTGGCAATGTGTTTTTTAAATTTGCTTCGGGTTGGGCATTAACCGAGAAAGAATGTATCCCAGCTATTAATAGCACAATTATTAATTCAAGCTTAAAGAATTTAAAATTGAACTGGTGATATGAGATTTTTATCATTCTGTGGTTTTATTTTAGTCGCCATTCAAATTTGCTCACTTCAATATCTGTAGGGTACTCGAGAGATACGCTCAACATTAATTTCCTAGTCGAGTTCCACCATCGCTTTGATAACGCCATTTGCCGGGTTCAGCCAGCTTTCAAAATTGTCGATCACTCGATTAAATGATACCCTGTGTGTTATGTAATTGGTTGGATTTATATAGCCAGCCTTCAGCGATCGTCTTACATGTTCAAAGTCTTCGCGAGTTGCATTGCGGCTACTCATTAATGTTCCCTCCTTCTTATGAAATGCGGGATGACTAAATGAAATATTTTCTTTCTGCAACCCAATTAAAACATATTGCGCTCCATGTGCCATGTATTGAAAAGCATTATTGATCGCCTTTAAATTTCCAGTAGCATCTATCACAACGGTCGGCATATCACCGTTGGTGATTTCCATGAGTTGCTGAACTACATCAGGAGCAAGCGCATTAATGCAGTTTTTTATATTCAAGTTGTTCTTACAAAACTGGAGACGCTTTTCATTTACATCCAGGGCAATAACATTTCCACCGGCTATTCGGGCGAATTCCATTGTCCCTAAGCCAATCGGTCCCGCACCAATAACAAGTATATACTCCTCTTCGGTTACGCATGCCCGCCTTACACCGTGAGCGCCAATGGCCAATGGCTCCATGAGTGACAGCTCATCGAGGCTTAATCCACCACCATGTAAAAGAGAATAGGAAGGAACAGATAAATATTCCGTCATCCCACCATCGACATGCACACCACAGACTTTTAAATTGATACAACAATTGGGTTTACCTGTGCGGCAGGCTATGCACGATCCGCAATTGAAATACGGTATGAAAGAAACAGTCTCCCCTACCTTGAATCCTGGTGCATCATCGAACTCAACCAGTTCACCAGCCAACTCATGGCCCAATACCCTCGGATAGGTAAAGTAGGGTTGGGTTCCTTCATAGGCATGCAAATCAGTGCCACAAATACCCATACGTCTTATTCTGATGATGGCACAGCCTTTTTGTAAAATTGGTTTCTCGTTACTAATAAACTCAAATTTTCCAGGAGTAACACAAACCAACGTTTTCATTCCGATGATCTAATAAATAATTAATCTTTAAAAATCAAACCTGCAAATTGCTGGAGTGACCGTCTCCAGGTTTGCCATTCGTGAGAAGTACCGGGTGATTCATAGTAAATATGCTTGATCCCTGCTTTCTCAAGCGCGGCGTGAAAACCATTTACACTTTTGTACATTCTTTCAGGTTCAACTGTACCGATACTTAAATACATCACTTTTATTTTTTTATTGAAAGCGTCCGCATCGGCCCAAACGCCATCAAATGCTTTTGTAATGTCGCTACCGGGATCTAGAAACGCAGCTCCGCTGAATCCTCCTACATAAGAGAATTTGTCGAGGTTTGTCATCGACGTCTGGAAGGTTTGAAATCCACCCATCGACAGACCTGCCATGGCACGATGATCACGATCTGCGATCGTGCGAAATGTTTTATCAATCACAGGAATAACATCTTTAACAAGCACATCAGGAAATGCATTGTTCGCCATCATTGCTCTAAAGTCGCCTGGCTTTGCTTCTACTCTGCGTCTCATTGGGTCAACTGCATAACCGCGATCCATCACCACCAACATGGGTTTAGCTTTTCCTTCAGCAATAAGATTGTCCAAAATAAAATCTGCCTTGCCTTGAACTGGCCACCCGGTTTCGTCTTCACCACCACCATGTTGTAAATAAAGCACTGGATATCTTTTGTTCATGTCATCATCGTACCCCGGTGGAGTGTATACAAAAGCACGTCTCCATGTTTTTGTTGTCTCAGAGTAATAATTAAAATTCCGGATCTGACCATGTGGAACATTTTTTGGGGAATAATAATCAACGCCTGGTTCAGGAATATCTATCCCACTTGCCATCCGGCCCATTCCATAAAAAGTTTGGCTCGCTGGATCAACGAGCGCAACACCATCAATCAGTAAAGAATAATAATGAAACCCAATAACGATCGGCTCTGTTGTAACGCTCCAAAATCCGCTCGTATCTTTCACCATATCATATTTTTTACCAAGATCAACTTGTACTTTTTGCGCATTGGGTGCTTTAATCTTAAAGACAACTCTATTGTCTGTCAAAATCTGAGGGTAAGTTGCATTGGGAACATTGGTAGACGCGGGATCACCAATTCCAGTATTATACTTAGGAAATGTTGTTGGGTCTACTGGCTTGAACAATAATTGAGAGAACATGTACAATCCGTTTTTCCAAACCTTGAAATCGTGTACACCAGGTTCTATGTAATAGATGTGCGGAACACCTTTCTGGAATAAGTATTCGTGTGTTCGTCTGCTGAAAGTAATCAGTCCATCTTTATCGCCACATGAAATCCAAAGCAACTTCAGTTTTGATTTCGCTGCTTCAGGATCAGGAACCAAAAGTTCAGGAGCTTTTGTATTTGGCGCAGAAGAGAAACCCCCTACCCAGGCAAACTTATCCAGATTACCTAAACCAAAATTTAGCGATTGCCCTCCACCCATAGATAAACCTGCTATCGCCCGATGTTCACGATCTGCCAGAACTGGATAAGTTTTTTCGATGAAAGGAATCAGATCGTTTAACAAATCCTTTTCAAACGTGGTGAATGCCTCTACTCTTTCTTTTTCAAAAACATTACCGCCAGCCCGATCATCTTTCATGGCCCTTCCATTGGGCATAACAACAATCATTGGCTCTAGTTTACCATTAGCATACAAGTTGTCTAAAATGACTTGAGGCTTTCCACCATTAAGCCATTCTTTTTTGTCCCCACCGATACCGTGTAGTAAATACAATACAGGATATTTTTTCTTTTTTGAAAAACCAGGGGGTGTATAAATCAATGCCTTTCTTGAAACGCCAACAGTTTTCGAATTATAACTGATGGTATCAATTTTTCCATGAGGGATATTAGCCTTTAAGGAATCAAAACCTTTGGAGGCTTGTTGGGTAATTGTTTGAGCCTTTAACACCAGGCTCATCGTCATTACAAAAACAACAAGTGTTGCCAGTTGGATAATTTTTCTAATCATATTATTATTTGTTAAAGTGTTGTTGGATTTCGAATTGGTTACTTGAACAGCTGCTGCAATGTGTTGGCGAGATACAGTTTGCAATTCATCCAGGTGTGTCCACCCGGTACGATTAATGTTTCCAGTTTCAATTTTTTATCCTTGAACATCGCAACATTCTGTTTCACGCTTTCGTACAGAAAGTCTTGCGTGGCCACACTTATGGTGAACAGCTTCAATTGCTTGTTGATGGCAGATGCATCGGGTGTCCAGTTGGTGAAATTCTTTTTGAATTCATCTGTTGCCGTGTAAGGTGCATATGAACATACATAGGCAAACTTGTCAGTATTGGTTAGGCCAATGTTGAGTGTTTGTCCGCCACCAACAGAAAAGCCTGCTATCGCACGACCGTTCCCATTAGCAATTGCAGAATAGTTCGCTTCGATAAAAGGGATAATGTCGTTGGTCATTTCTTTTGTAAAATCTGGCATCGGGTTTGGCCTCACATTAGCGTATGGCATCACGATAATCATTGGCTTCGCTTTTTTTTGTGCAATCAGATTGTCTTCAATCAAATTCGCGTGCCCGACTTTTGTCCAAGTCTCTTCTGTGTCGGAACCGCCATGAATCAAATAGAGTACGGGATATTTTGTTTTTCCATTGGCCTGATATCCAGGTGGTGTATAAACCAATAAGGTTCTTGTTGTTCCTAATGTAGTGGACTTGTAGTAACGGTAATTGATTTTACCATGCGGCACATTTTGCAAAGAATGAATGAGCGGTTGATCGCCGGGCACATCTACAATGCTTCGCTTGAATCGTTCGTTGGCAAAAATGTAGGTGTCATTGGGGTCAGCAGTTTGAACTGTGTCAACTGTGAAGCTGTACGGATAAATATCCGGTTTTACTGGTGGCACCGTAACGCTCCAAATTCCGGAAGTGTCTTTCTTCAACGGCATAGGCGCTGACAAAAATTCTCCATTCAACGTAACTTTTTGAGCCTTGCGTGAAAAATATCGGAAGGTAATGCTGTGATCAGGGTGAACATCAGGCGAGCTAATTGAAGGTGGCCGTGGAGGTTGAGCTGAAACGGCAACACTTGCCAGAGATAAAACGAGTAGTAAATAATTTAGCTGTTTCATTGTTGGTATTGTTTAATTTATTGAAACAGTAGTTGAGCTGTCGTTGCGAGATACAGTTTCGTATTCATCCACGTGTGTCCTCCATCGGAAATAAGACTTTTGTAGTTCACGTTCTTGGATTTCAAATAATCCATGAATTCCATTACCGGTTTGTACAAGAAATCGTCACTGCCAACACTTACCCAAAGCAACTTGAGTTGCTTATTAGTGTTTTCTGGTTTTCCGCCAATATGTTTGTAGCTACTCTCCATTTCTTGCGGAGACAAACCTGCACTGTAACAACATATCCATGAAAACTTGTCCATGTTACCAAAAGCTGTTCTCAAGGTCTGTCCACCTCCTCTTGAAAACCCACCAATCGCTCGCCCATCTCTGTTTGCAATGGTGCGATAATTCTTTTCAACGTGAGGAATAACATTCTTCACCAGGTCATCTCCAAAAGCATTCGCTCTTGCGACTGCTTCAGGGTTTTCCCTCGAAATTGGATCTGCCGGTTTTGGTTGTCCTGTTCGTTCGGCAACCCTGGCTTTCATATTTCCATACGGCATAACAATGATCATTGGCTTGGCTTTTCCTTCGGCAATAAGATTGTCCAGTATCAGATTAGTGCGACCTACTTTAAACCAAGTTTCTTCTGTATCCGTCGTTCCACTAATGAGATAGAAGACTGGATATTTTTTAGCTGACTCATTATCATATCCAGGCGGTGTGTAGACCACCAACGAGCCAATTGTATTTTCAATGGACGGGTAATACTCGTATGTGATCGTGCCGTGGGGCACATCTTTCATAGAATGTATTAATGGCGTTTCGCCTGGAACATCTACTAAGCTTCCCTTGAATCGTTCATTAGGGAAAAAAGCAACATTGGCTGGATCCATTACCGTAACACCATCCACTTGAAAACTATACGGATAGATATCAGGTTTAATCGGCCCAACGGTAACACTCCAAATGCCAATTGAATCTTTCGTCATCGCTACCGGAGCTTTTTGAAACTGACCACTTAGTTTCACCTCTTTCGCAAGCGGAGCCAGATAACTAAAGGTCACTGTCTTATCCGCATTCACTTTTGGCGATATTACAAAGGGACCTCTCGGGGGCTGCCCAACGGCTATGTTGCAAAAAAGTAGCGTTGCAAAAAGGACATTGATTTTTACTATTGTATTTTTCATATGCCGATTACTTTAGTTCCAAAACAACAACGGAGAATGGAGGAACTTTCAATGACAGCATATTTCCACTCAGCTTGGTGTTACTAAATACTGTCGGTTTTACTTTTTGGGGATTATCAAAAGTATTATGATCCTGGACTTTATCAGAACGCAGTACACGGCCCGACACTGACTTCGCTGATATGCTACCCAAATCGATATTTACTTCTTGCTCTTTATTCGCGTCTATATTGACCAAGGAAATATGCACCAATCCATTTTTATCTTTTGATGCAGAACCAGAAACGGCTTGTATTTTTTTCTCTCCAAACAAATAATCATTGCTTGTTATCGTAAGCGGCAGCAGCAAAGCATTTTGATGAACATTGTACATCTCCATCACATGGTAGGTTGGTGTCAGTAACATTTTTTCTTCATTGGTCAGTATCACTGCCTGCAAAACATTCACGCATTGTGCAATGTTGGCCATCTTCACCCGATCACAATGGCTATTTAAAATATTCAAAGTAAGCCCGGCAATCATAGCATCGCGCATGGTGTTTTGCTGATACAGAAAAGCCCCGTTGGTGCCTGGCTCCACTTCATACCAACCGCCCCATTCATCAACAACCAACGCAACCTTCTTTTGTGGATCATATTTGTCCATCACCCCACTGTTGCCTGCAACCATTTTTTCCATTCTCCACGCTTGCTCCATTGTTCTAAAATATTCTTCCTCTGTAAATTGTGTTGCTGAACTCTTTTTACTCCAGTTGATCACGGAGTAGTGATGAATGGAAATTCCATTAATCATTTTGCGCGGAATGTCGCGCATCAACGCTTCTGTCCATTTAAGATCTTCCGTTCCTGGGCCTACCGCAATACGAAATAAACCTTCTGTGTTGTTGTAACTCGTAAGGAAAGTTGCATACTTATTGAACTCGCGGATGTACTGATCAACTGTCATATGACCGCCACAGTCCCAGGATTCATTTCCTACACCCCAATATTTTACTTTCCATGGTTGGGGTCGTCCATTTTGCTGCCTTAAATCCGTAAGATGACTTGAGCCGTTTGCGTGGTTAGCATATTGCACCCACTCTGCTGCTTCTTGCACAGTTCCGCTACCCATGTTAAGTGCTAAGTAGGGTTCGGCATTCATCGATTCACACATGTCCAGAAATTCGTGTGTACCAAAACTGTTATCTTCTCTCACATTTCCCCAGGATACATTCTCGATATGTTTTCTTTTATTTTTTGGACCAATGCCATCCATCCAATGATAGTTGTCGGCAAAGCAACCGCCCGGCCAACGCAATACAGGAACCTTTAATTTTTTTAAAGCCTCCACAACGTCAATGCGGATTCCATTCTTGTTGGGGATTTTCGTGTTGCCTTCACCGACATAAAATCCTCCGTATATGCATCTCCCCAGATCTTCAGCAAAATGCCCGTAGATATTCTTGTTAATAGTATCCTTAGCCTTGGTAGCATCAAGAACCATTTTGTTTTGTGCCACTAAACCGCTCCAAGGCAAAATGACAATCAATAAAAGGAAAAGTCTTTTTTTCATTTCAGAATTATTTTAAAAGTTCAGTGCACTCCAATTTATATTATATGACATAGTAGATCATTCTCTTTTCACACTCACTTTAATTTGCGTAAATGAATGCGGTGGAAAACTATAGATGATTTTATTATTCTTTATGTCTATATCTTTTTTAGGAGGCTGGTAAGTTGAATATTGATCGAAAGTAAACGGCTCAAGGAGTTTATCTCCGGTAACCGAAGTTGCTTCTCCCTTCCCGGCAAAGATTCCAGAGTTATTTATGATTTCAGCTGCGATTATTTTATCCTTATGCCTGTTCACTACATTGATAAAAACAGTATTTGTTTCTTTTGAGTAAACCGTGCTAACATCGAGATAGTGGATTCCCTTGTACAATTTGGTATTGAATGTATCACACTCGACGAATGTATCCACAGACTTTCCAAGACAATTGTTCGAAAACATTTTGAAGGTGTGAAACAATGGAGTTTTGAAAGCGCCTTTCTTGTTATCGTTTGCCAAAAGGGAAGTCATCAAGGTGTAGTTGGCCATTTTCAATACATCCGCATGACGCACAAACGAATTGAGGTACTGGGCAGTGGCCAAAGTTGACATCATGTTTTGTCCGAACGCACCGTATTCATCAATAGAAAGATACATTGGTTTCTTCATTTGATATAAGACCTGTGCGGTGTATAACTGTCCCTGTAATATTTTGATCTTCTCATCAATGTCTAGAGCACTTTGCCCCATGTAGGTGTAATAATCATCGGATCTCTCCCAGTAGCGATGAATGGAAATGTAATCGGCAAAATTTCTTAACTCTGATATTACTTTCCAATTCCAATCCACCCATTTGCCAGGACTATAATGAGATGAGCCATTAGCAATAAACTTAATCGTATTATCCGTTGCCCGTATCGCTTTGGCGGCTTCAATGGCAATCTTACAATAGTCATCTACATCCTTATGCCCCATGATCCAGGGTGCACCGTCAACTTCATTTCCAAGACACAGGTATTTAATATTGAATGGATTTTTGTTGCCATACTTAACGCGCAAATCGGAATAGTATGTACCACTTTTCAAGTTGCAGTACTCTACCCAGTATCGTGCCTCTTCTATTGTACCCAGACCCAGGTTAATGCATAAAACATTTTCACTTCCTATGGATTTATTGAGCTTTATCCATTCATCCGTTCCCACATGGTTATTTTCTATGCCACCCCAAGCAAGATCTTTGCGAACGGGTCGCTGTTCTTTGGGGCCAATTCCATCTTGCCAGTGGTAGGATGCCACATAGTTTCCACCGGGCCACCGCATATTCGTCACCTTTAGTTCCCGCATTGCTTCGATATAATTCTTTTTGAAACCATTTTCGTCAGAGAGAGGTGAAGATGGATCGTAAAGTGTTCCATACATGGTGTTGAACTTCAAGCTGTCAGGCAATCCCATTCTTCGTCCACTAAATTGAATTGGTTCCATGAATACACCATAAATTTTAGGATCAATTTCTCCGATTGTCCTTTCAACATCAATTTTAATTTTTGCAGTTTGCGCAAATACAATAAGGGGAAAAGAAAGCAGTAATATAAAAATCACTTTTTTCATAACATGAAATTTTTAATTTAGTTTCAGTAACTACTTTTCATGGAATTGGTTTATAATTCTCAATCAGTTCTTCGTTAAACAAAACGATCATTAGATAATTCAACAGTATTCTCGTTACCGTGATTCCAACATTTGTCTTCCCTGCACAGGCATTCGGTAAAAATTAAGTGTTAATCATACAATTGTAAATTAAAGATATTAAAAACAATCAATGCTAGGTATGAACCATGAATAAAAATTACAGTCGGCAGTTATATGCGACAGACGTGATAGGTTGATAAGTCATTGAGCTTAGAACATGAAACGAGCTGATTACTGTTTCCTGTCACTCTCAACAACACGTATTAGCTGGATTATTTCAATTCCAGCACAACAACACAAAAGGCAGGAAGCTTAACTTTCAAATTATTATTGCTTAAGGTGGCACCTTTAAAAGCATCAGGCTTTATTTTATTAGGAACTTCAAATGTGTTGTGATCCTGTAAGCTAGGTGATGTTAAAATTCGTCCGGTGACAGAAGAAAACTTTCCTCCTTGCAGATCGATGGCAATTTCTTGAGAATTCTTCGCATCAATGTTTACGAGTGAAATATGTATCGCGCCATTCTGATCCCGCGATGCGGATGCAGAAACGGCAGGCAACGACTTGCCTTCAAATTGGTAGTCGGTACTTTTTAAATCAATAGGCAAAAGGGTCGCATCTTGATGAACATTATACATTTCCATAACATGGTATGTAGGAGTCAAAATAATTTTCTCCTCGTTAGTAAGAATTACTGATTGCAACACGTTGATGGTCTGCGCAAGGTTAGCGATGCGCACTCGTTCGCTGTGATTGTTAAAAATATTTAACGTTACTCCTGCTATCATCGCATCACGCATCGTGTTTTGCTGATAGAGAAATCCGGGATTTGTTCCTGGTTCTACATTATACCACCCGCCCCATTCATCCACTACTAAGGCAATTTTTTTTGATGGATCGTACTGATCCATAATGGTAGAATGGCGTGTCACCAATTCATCCATAAATAGCGCTGATTTAAGTGTAGCAAAATATTGACTTTCATTGAAGTCTGTTGCCGAGCCTTTGTTTGACCATTGTATTACTGAATAATGATGGAGCGCCACTCCATCTAAAATATTGTGAGGAATATCACGCATTAATACTTCTGTCCAATGGTAATCAGCGCCATTCGCACCACTGGCAATTCGGAAGGTCTTGCTCGTGTTGGACCAATCTGTCATGAACGTAGCATACTGCCGATAGATGTCGGTATAGTGTTCTACTTTCATGTTTCCACCGCACCCCCAAGCTTCGTTACCAACGCCCCAAAATTTTATGTTCCATGCTTTCTCTCTTCCATTTTCTTTACGCACTTTTGACATTGGACTTTCACCTTCAAAATTTACATATTGTATCCACTCCGTAAACTCTTGTACTGTACCGCTACCAACATTAGCAGCGAGGTAAGGTTCTGCTCCTATCAATTCACACATGTTAAGAAAATCATGCGTGCCAAAACTGTTGTCTTCTGTTACGCCACCCCACCACACGTTCACCATTTTCGGTCGCTTGTCCTTCGGGCCAATTCCATCTTTCCAATGATAGGTGTCAGCAAAGCACCCTCCCGGCCAACGCAGGTTCGGAACTTTCAATTTTCTTAATGCATCTACCACATCCAACCGCACGCCATTCGCGTTGGTGATTTTAGTGTTGCCTTCTCCGACATAAAAACCACCATAAATGCACTTGCCCAAATGCTCAGAGAAATGACCATAGATGTTCTTACTAATTTTGATCTTACCCATATCAGCGTGCAGGGTCGCCTGGTTTTGTGCACTCAATTGAAAGGCTAAAATCAGTGATAGAGGAATGAGGAAAAGTCTTTTCATAGTTGTTGTAATGTTGGTCTTTGCCTCCAATTTAATGTTTAATTGTGAATTAAAATGTATTGAATACACTTATTATTTCGGAAGTCACCACGGTCATTCTTTAAATGAAACCGTTGGCCAACCTTCCTGGTCACAGAATGGAAATCCCGAGAAGTAGGCTCGAGTCCATCAGTATCTTGGAATTAGATAAAACAATTTTTATTCCTTCAAGTAAAAGTGCGGTTGAATTTCGGAAATTAAATGTACCTGTTACATTTAATTGTGGACTTAAGAATAATGGTCTAGCGAAACCTATTAATCAAATAAACTTGATACCATCGTGTTGCAGCTTCTTATAATTAATCCTGTCGAACACGTAATAAAAAGCGCCCTTTCGTGAGGATTCTTTTTCTTTCTCGTTCAGTTTTTTCAGCACATTAATGGAAAGGATTTTCCGGGTGAAATTTCTCTTGTCGAGAGGGGCTTCATAAATCGCCTCATATAAATTCTGTAACTGGGGAAGCGTGAACTTGGCTGGCAATAATTCGAATCCAATGGGATGGTTCGACACTTTTTCCATCAAGGCATCCTTTGCTTTTTTCAACATCTGCTTGTGGTCAAAAATAAGTGGGGGAATTTTACTGATAGGAAACCATTTGGCTTCGTGCTCGCTTGAAAGTTGCTCGCTGTAATCGGCTATATTGATGAATGCTGAATAAGCAATTGAAACCACTCGGCCTGCCAAATCCCGGTTCGCCTCGCCAAAGCAGTGGAGCTGTTCCATGTAAATATCCGTAAGGCCTGTGAGTTGTTTTAAAACTCTGGCAGCAGCATCGGCTACATTTTCATCTTTACCCACGAAACCTCCCATCAAAGACCACTTTCCTTTTTCCGGCTCAAACCCGCGTTTAATCAATAATACTTTGATCTGCTTGCCATCAAATCCAAAAATGATGCAATCGACCGCAACAAGAAGGCGATCTTGACTTTTATATTTCTTGATGTCCATAGTCCTGGTGAAAAAATTTTCTGAAATATCAGCATTTTACCAGGACTTCGCATATAGATCAGTAAGAACAAGCGGAGTAATTAGAATAAAAACAAGCGTAGACGATTTTATGTAAACATTTTCTTATAAAAGTGCTAATGCTTTCGGATTGAATTTCATTCTATCGATAATACATTTCGTTCCATCTTAATTCGTTTCGGAACTGATTTAAAGTGGTGTTTTTTCCTATATGAACTACTTCAATGTTGGCGATGTCGGCAAAATCTTGAAGATGCTCTGCAGTTAGATTCTGACTGTAGCATGTGTGGTGAGCACCACCCGCTAAAATCCATGCTGCGCAACCGGTGTACATATCAGGATACGGTTTCCATAATACTCTAGCCACTGGAAGTCTCGGTAATTCATGTTCAGGCTTCACTGCTTCGACTTCATTCACCAAAAGTCTGAAGCGATTACCCATATCGATCAGTGATGCATTCAAGGCAGGACCAGCCGCTGAATTAAATACGAGACGAACCGGGTCTGCCTTCCCTCCTATTCCCAGTGGATGAATTTCACAAGATGGTTTTCCATCAGCAATCGACTCGCATATCTCAAGCATGTGGGCGCCTAATACCATTGGGTTTGACGGATCAAAATGATAGGTGTAATCTTCCATAAAAGAGTTTCCACCTTTCAGTCCCATCCCCATTACTTTCATAGCACGAACTAAAGCTGCCGTTTTCCAATCGCCTTCGCCACCAAATCCATAACCATCGGCCATCAAACGTTGCACGGCAATTCCCGGCAATTGAACCATGCCATGCAAATCCTCAAATGTATCCGTAAACCCTTTAAAGTTTCCTTGTTCGAGAAATGCTCGTAAACCAAGTTCTATTTTCGCAGATTCTTTAAGTGAGTTATGCCTTTCGCCACCTTTACGAAGTGGTGCTGCAACATGATAATTTTCTTCATATTCGGAAACCAATTTTGTGATGTTGACATCAGACACATCATTAATGAATTTCACAAGGTCACCGACGCCATAGCCGTTTACGGAATATCCGAATTTAATTTGTGCCTCCACCTTGTCTCCATCAGTAACAGCTACTTCGCGCATGTTGTCACCAAAGCGACAAAACTTACCACCTTGCCAATCGTTCCAACCCGCTGCCGCGCGCATCCAGGCATTCAATCGCTCCTGAACATTTGTATCTTGCCAATGACCAACAATTACTTTCCTGTTCAAGCGCATACGCGTCATGATAAAACCAAACTCACGATCGCCATGTGCACTTTGATTCAGGTTCATAAAATCCATGTCGATGTCCTTCCATGGAATGTCTCTGTTAAACTGCGTGTGAAGGTGAACAAGTGGTTTGTTTAATATTTTCAAGCCGCCAATCCACATTTTTGCTGGAGAGAATGTATGCATCCAGGCGATAATGCCAATACAATCTTTCTCGTTGTTGGCGTCTTGACACAGTTGATAAATTTCCTCCGGTGTTTTTAAAACAGGTTTGAAAATTACTTTACATGGGATATTATTCGAGGATTGTAATTCATTCACAATCTGCTGTGAATTCAACGCGACCTGGTTGAGTGTTTCTTCTCCGTATAAAAACTGACTTCCTGTTAAAAACCAGATTTCTAATTTCTTTAAATCAAACATTGTTTATGACGTTATCGTTTCAGTTTTAAGTGTCAAGAGTTATTGTCCGTAATATGAATCCGGGCCATGCTTTCGTTCAAAGTGTTTTTTAATTAAAGACTCTTTTAGTCTGGGTGTATCCGGTCTTATTTGTTTTGTAAGGAATGCCATCTCAGCAATCGCCTCCAAGACAGCACTATTGTACACTGCCTTCTCGCAAGTTTTTCCCCACGTGAAAGGTGCATGATTGCCCACCAGAATCATCTCCACTTCTTCGTAGCTGAGATTTTTTTTCTTAAGGCTATTCATAATCTGAAAACCAGTTTGATACTCGTAATCTCCTTGAATCATTTTGTCGTCCATCGGTGGGGCACAAGGAATATCAACAGTGTTGTGGTCAGCATGTGTAGTTCCAAAAATTGGAATGTCGAGTTGGGTTTGAGCCCAGGCTGTTGCATACTTAGAATGGGTGTGCACTATGCCGCCAATTTTTGGCCAATGTTTGTAAAGTACCGCGTGTGTTTTAGTATCCGATGAAGGTCTCAGTTTTCCTTCGATGGTCGCTCCTTCAAAATCAACAACCACCATTTTTTCAGGAGAAAGCTCTTCGTAAGGAACTCCGCTCGGCTTGATCGCAAATACACCGAGGGTATGATCAGCCGCACTGACATTGCCGAACGTAAATAAAACTAGCCCCAACTTTGGCAATTGCATGTTGGCTTGATATGCGGCCTGCCGTATGGCTTGATATTTATTAGAAAGATCTTCCATTAGTTATCCCAAGTGTTCTATTATTATTATCATTTAAGCTCTAATTCTTCAACGTTGGTGCGATCAACTAAAGACTCAATCACGTCACCAAACTTTTTGTACTTCTGATATCTCTTATGGTATAACTCTACCACGGCGGGTTGTGGGTTATAATATAAGTCAAAACCCTGACCCATCGCGTTCATGGCTTCATTTACATTAGGATGAATTCCGCAATAAGTAGACGCAAACATGGCTGCGCCCAAGGCACAGGTTTGTTCGGATTTATGAATCTTAATCGGCTTGTTCATCACGTTCGCCATTACTTGCATGATGTAAGGCGACTTCCTTGCAACACCGCCCAAACCAATCAGACCTTTTACAGGAACACCTTCATCATTGAAGCGATCAACAATTGCTTTTGCTCCAAAGCAAGTTGCCTCTACCCATGTTTTAAATAAACGAGGAGCATCACTGCCAAGGCTCAATCCGGTAATAGCACCTTTCAGCAGTTGATCGGCATCTGGAGTTCTGCGACCGTTGAGCCAATCTACCGCGAGTTCATCATTTTCATTGATCGAAAGCTTCGATGCTTCTTTGCTTAGCTCAGAAATAATTTTGTCTGAAATTTCATTTTTAAGCTTCTCGGCAACGTCCGCTGAAATCAAGGAAGAATTTTGTAACAGGTTTTGTGTTGGCCATGCCAATACCTTTTTGAACCAAGCATAGGTATCGCCGAATGCGGATTGGCCAGCCTCAAGGCCAATCATTCCAGGTATGATTGAGCCATCGACTTGCCCGCAAATTCCTTTTACTAACTTTCCTTCCATCTCCGCGCGAGGCACCACCATCATGTCACAAGTTGAGGTACCCATTACCTTGCTGAGATAATACGGTTCGATCTGTCCACCAACAGCGCCCATATGACAGTCAAATGCACCAACACCAATTAACACGTCAGAAGATAATCCTAAACGAGTTGACCACTCTTTACTGATGTATCCTACAGCTTGATCAGAAGTGTATGTGTCTCTAAATAATCTCTGTGTAAATCCTTTCAGCAAGGGATCAAGTGTTGAAAAGAATTCGTTAGGTGGCAGACCGTTAAATGATTCGGCCCAAAGTGCTTTATGACCTGCTGAACAAACCCCGCGCTTAAGCAGGTTGACATCTTTGCCACCTGTCAACAAAAATGGAACCCAATCACAATGTTCAACCCAGGAATGACAGGCATTTCTAACAGCTTCATCCTCGCGAAGAACATGAAGCAGTTTAGCCCAAAACCATTCGGAGGAATAAATTCCTCCTACATATTGTAAATAGTTGATATCGAATTGCGCTGCATGCTGATTGATTTCTGCAGCTTCTTTAACAGCGGTATGATCCTTCCACAAAACAAACATGGCATTGGGACTTTTTTCAAAAGCGGGTGTTAACGCCAATGGCATTCCCGTTTTATCAACAGCCACGGGCGTTGATCCGGTGGTGTCAATACTAATCCCTTTGATGTTTTTTCGAACTTTCTCCCCGGCATCTTGTATGCATGCCTTTATGGTAAACTCTAACCCTTCTATATAGTCCTGCGGATGTTGCCGAAATTGATTTTTAGTGGCATTGCAAAATAATCCATCACGCCAGCGAGGATAGTAAAAAATTGATGAAGCTACTTCTTGTCCATTACCCGCACTCACAATGATCGACCTGACAGAATCTGTTCCGTAATCAACTCCAATGACAAATGACTCGCTTACCATTGCTTCTCCCCTTTAAATTTCAAATATATACTTAATTTTTTTTAATTAAGTGTAACATGGACATTTATTAAGTGCTTTCGATGGATAACTTGTTGTATACCCGCTGCAACTTAACTGTATCAAGATCACATTGCATCGCCAACTCTTTTGGCTTACCATTTTTTCACTAAGCAATCGTTTGCAACTGGCCTTCTACTTGATAATCAGGAATCAATATTAAGAATTAAATTTTTTATAGCCTTTATTCGATGTTGGCCGATGGATTTATTCGTCGACGGTTAGAATCAATAGAAACCTATTTCATTTTTAGCTCAGAATTGACGGTCATTGTCATCTTGCAAACAACAAAGGAAAAACTCAAGACCTTCAAAATAGAAACTTGGAGTTAGGCGAGAAGTGATACTATATTCAGAAACATTTAAATAAAGGCACTGCAGATGACTGTTAAAGCGAATTCAAAGATTGGTGAACTTTCTGAAGAACGCAGAGCAATCCATTCATCTGAATTGCTCCATGAAATAATTATTGCACGATCAATTGCATTGACGAAAGAATCGAAGGTAAAAATCGTGACCCTTAAAAAGGATACACTCCTGATGCAGCTCCCTCCTTCGGACCAGACAACGCCGCCTTATCGAAGATGGTACCACTGCTTCGATTGAAAAGACCGCTTCAGAAATTAGCTGTTGAACCATTGTCCCAATAAAAAGGAACCATGCCATGGTTCTTTGCTTCCTGTGCCACATACTTAAAAAAGTAAGCGCGACTGATCCAAAGCACTCCCGGTAAGAGTTGATCTTCTTGTCGCAGAAAACTCTCCTAAAATTACTGGGTAGCCTTTGTCAACAAAATTGCTTTTCATTTTTTGAAACTGAGCTACCACGTAGTCTTCCTGTCCCCAAGTTGAGATCGTTCCATATTGGGCAAAATCTTTTCCCCACAAACTCTTTGCAGTAGCATATGATGCATCTTTTTCTAATCCTGTCAAAATCGGTTCTCTAATTCCTCATTAATTCGCTACAAATCAGAGGCCACACTCGGCTACATGCTTCCAGTTTTAACGATACCTAAATTATTTCCCAACGAGCTACTTAACTGGTTGGCTGGAATTAAGGTAAACGAGCTGAGTGAATGATATTTTCTTTTGTTTATAAAAGTATGTTACGTATGCATCACCAATCCCTCTTTCAATTATTTTTTTTCGCGTACTCTCCGCTGCATTTAGTGTTTGAGAGCTCTCTAAATAATAGAAGTTAATCCCACCTTTTAATTGTTTGGTAACGGATCCCAGATCATTCAATTCTTGAAATTTCAGGTTAGGGTTAAGACGATAGGCTCCTATACAAATCTTAAATGTCACCCCATCCATACTACGATCACCGTACTTGGCAATAAAATTATCATAGCTGGTGCTCGCAGTTGCTTTATCAGGTATGATGTTCTGTTGATTCATCACTGTTTGTGTAAGCGATCTTCTCCTTGCACTTAAATCAAATTCAGCTCTTCTGTTCCTCTGATGTTGCAGTTCACTGCATTCTTTTGTATCGCAGATCACGGCTGGAATAGCCTTTCCATAAGCATGGGTTGAGATGTGCCGTGATGGTATCCCTTGTTTTACCAAATATCTCTTAATGGTTTTTGCTCGCTTATTTGTTAGACCCTTATTATAGTTGATACTGCCACGTGTATCTGCGTGGGCACTTACGTGTAAATTCAAAACAGGATATCGAATAAATAGTTGCTTCACTCTTTCAAGCACTTGGTAGTCCTGTTGATCAAGCAATGAACTATTGAAATCAAAATATATATTCTCTAAGTTAACCAATTGCTCTTTTGTTAATGTGATCCTACGAAATGGATTTTTAATCAATGCTTTTAATGATCCATTTCCAATTAAGGTTTTCCCTTCTGTATTTTTAGTGTACAACATTCCATTTTCTTCAATGATCTCCTCATGAGAATTCTGAGACGTAATATAAAGCCGGGGGTTTTCATTGTTGACCACAATCAGCATTGATCCGGGAGGTACAACTAATAATTTCTTACTGGAGACAGTGATCTCAAGAAGTTGAGCGCTCGATGCACTTTCACCAATCTTTATCTGCATGGTTTGATTTTCATAGCTATCAGCGATTACTTCTATACTATACTCGCTTCCTTTATTGCCATCGAAAATCACAATACCGTACTCCATCTTTGCTTCAACGGATTGCCCTGTATTTTTATCGGTAACCACCACCTTAGCATCAGCAAGTGGGTGTCCCGTTTCGTCCGAGAGGAAGCTCAGTACAGGGACACCTTCCTGATTTTTCAGGAAAACGGAGTGCATTGAATTATTCTGTTCTACTTTTTCTGAAGTGCCAGTATACTCGCCAAAATATTCCCCGCTCTTACTTCCCATGATTATAAATGCGGAACTATCGGGAAAACTAAATTCCACCATTCCATTTTTATCTGAAACAAGATTAATATCATCGGCCACAAAACTAAGCACCTTTACTTCTGCTCCAGGAACGGCCGAGCCATCAGCCAACATTAAAATGCGTGCCTTAATTAAATGCGAAAGTTGTGGCTTAGCTTTACTGGTGACTTTGATCTCAAGAAGTTGAGGGCTCGACGCACTTTGATCAATCTTTATCTGCTCGGTTTGATTTTTATAACCATCGGCAATTACTTCTACACTATAGTCGCCTCCTTTATTGCCATAGAAAATCACGATCCCGTACTCCATCTTTGCTTCAACGGGTTGTCCTGTATTTTTATCGGTAACCACCACCTTAGCATCAGCAAGTGGGTGTCCCGTTTCGTCTAAGAGGAAGCTCATGACAGGAATACCTTCCTGATTTTTCAGGAAAACGGAGTGCATTGAATTATTCTGTTCTACTTTTTCTGAAGTGCCAGTATACTCGCCAAAATATTCCCCGCTCTTACTTCCCATGATTATAAATGCGGAACTATCGGGAAAACTAAATTCCACCATTCCATTTTTATCTGAAACAAGATTAATATCATCGGCCACAAAACTAAGCACCTTTACTTCTGCTCCAGGAACGGCCGAGCCATCAGCCAACATTAAAATGCGTGCCTTAATTAAATGCTCTGCTTTCTTATCCAAGGAGATATAAAAAGCCACTACCTCATCTGCTAAACGAGGCACTATTACTCTATCTCCTGCTGTCTTGTAGTTATCATGTTCAACCGTAATACTGTAGCTCTTCCCCTGTTCACTCAAGAAGGTCATGTTACCTTCTACAAGTTTAACATCAACTTCTTCTTTTGTAAGTTCGTCAACAACTCGAACTCTGGTATCCTTTAAAATTTTCCCTTTGCTATCACCAATCTTTGCGGTTACTGGTATTTTTTTGTTCAATGTCATGGTCGGGATCCCATAGAAAGACTTTGTAGAATCAGGAATAATTTTTTTATGCGATATTGTATGGTTCTCTGCAGACACAGTTACGTCGTACTCCCCTCCTCGTTCTCCGTGAAAGGATAATATTCCATTTACAATTTCTCCAGGTATCTTTTTTCCGGTTTTCGAATCAGTAACTTCTATTTTCGAATTTGCGATAGCCGCGCCTCGGCTATCAGTAACTTTACCACTGATCAATATATCAGTTCCTACGCTGCTAACGGGTATGCGATGAATAACTAAAGGCTTGATAGCAGCACTGTCTGCGATGCCCATATAGACTCCTCGAAAACCATTTTTTGTGGCAATTGCCAAGTAGGCCTCGCCGTTAGGAACAGCGAATTCTACAATCCCTTCTTCGTTTGATACGAGGTTGAGTTCGGGTAATGAAAATATCACCACGTCCACCGCAGCACCGGAAATAGAGGAATTGTCTTCTTCTTTTACTACTCGCGCAGCTATTGGACGTACAACAGTTTTTATTTCGGGTAAAACAATAGAGAGTTTTCTTATGTCTTTATTGTTTTCAGAAAAGATTACTTTTTCTCCTGCTGTGCCATAGCCTTCCTGCGCCACTTCAACCGTATAGGTTTTGCCAAGATCGCCAACAAAGTGTAGCAGCCCCTTTTCAATTTTTACAGGAATCTTTAAACCAGTCACTTGGTCAGTTACGGTAGCCTTTGCATTTTTTAAAACCTCTCCCTTAGAGTTCATTATTAATGCTATAGCTTGAGCAGGAGGAAGTGCCTCTCCTTTAAGATAAATAGTATGAATGATTGATTTTTTGTCTGATGCTTTATCAGCAAACCCATAGATCATTCCTGCAAGACTATCCTTCAAACCGATGACAGTATAAGCCGCATTGGGCAGCAATGAAAATTCCGCTAAGCCATTCTCATCTGTCACGATTTCCTGATCAGGTGCTGCAAGAGTAGTAATCTGTACGATAGAGCCATGGGTCGGAGATTGTGTCCGTTCTTCCAATACACGAACGGCAATCGTAATTAATTCGGGTGCATCTTTGAACGCCATGCTCCAGGTTTTGACCTTCGAGTCACCAGGAGTTATGTCCACATCTTGTGCAATTGTATTACCTGATTCGTTCTGAACTTCCACATGATATTGATGACCTTTTTTCCCTTGAAAAGTCATGAGTGATTGGGTAGCGGTAAGTTTCGTTTTCTCACCAGTGGCCTGATCGGTAATTACTGCCGATAATACATTTTGCGGTTTTCCCGACTCGCTTTTTAGATTGACAACGCAGGTGATGGAAGTTGAATCACCATAAATAGGAATCTGATGAATCATATGTTCAAAATCCTGATCGCGCGTAGCGAGCCCAGACAACACCCCCGTCTTACCTTCTTTTTCAGCTATGAGTATGTAAGGTGATTCATCAGGAAGCTCAAAAGAAATGATGCCACCAAGTCCCGAGGTAAGCGAAAGATCACCTTCGGTATTCCTCATCAATTGAACTGACACTTCTGGCAGTGATGCATTCGTCACCCCATCATATAAACGCGCCAACATCTTAATACTCCTAGGATGCTTGTTAAATTCAAACAGGTTGTCATTCCCTTGGCGTGATGAAGCAAAGTATCCTGTTTGATGATCTTTTGTGATTAGAGAAAAGTCGTCCAGATTGGAGTTGATGGGAGACCCCAAGTTCATGGGAGGTGTAAAGCCATTGGCGGTCGAGGTGCTTTTAAACAGGTCCATCCCCCCTAAACCGCTGTGTCCATCGGATGAGAAGTATAGTGTATTGTCGAGAAAAAATGGAAAGGTTTCATTCTCGGGAGAATTGATCAGAGGACCGAGATTAAATGGCTGGCTCCAATTATCATTTTGTCGGAAGGAGACATAAATATCGGTGCCTCCATAGCCTCCTGGTTTGTCGGAAACAAAATACAATGTGTTCCCATCTTCTGAAATATTGGGATGAGCAAAGGAGTAAGGTCCTTGCTCAAATGGCAGAGGTAATAATTCTCGATTTTTTTTTTCAGGATTAAGATCGACATCAAACAGCGTCAGGTGAGAAATGTAAACATCCGACCTCAATTCCATTCGTGTTTCTACATTTCGATTCAAGATCATGTGTTCGTAGTTCGAGTAGAAGGAAACTGGCCCATCGTGAAGGCGTGTATTGGTATACTTATCAAATAAGTTTGGTTTCTGAAAATGCTGGCCATCACTTTTTGAAGTATAATAAAGGTTCAAAAAAGGTGAGTTATCCCAATGATATTTCTTTTTTGGAATGCCCTGCGATCTGGCCGAAGTAAAAACAAGTCCATCTTTATAATAAGCTGGTGCAAATTCCGAAGCTGGTGTATTAATAGAAAGAGGAGTGATTCGGTAATTGGAAGAGTCGACAAAGTACTTTCCGGAATTCTGAATATCTTCTAGTAGCTGACGGGCATAGCGAGCCTCAGGTTCCTCTCTCAAGAATTCTTCAAGTACAATTTCGGCATCGATCTTTCTGTTGAGCATAATCAATTCCTTCACATAGAGATAGGTATCCTGTGTAGTAAAAGACGCATGATTAGCTCTTGCTTTTTCGTACCAGGCCTCTGCCTCATTGATGCTATTCATCTCAGTGAGTGCATGAGCAAGCTTGAGCATTATATTCCCTGGCTCCTTGGCGTTCTTGATCGCTCGCTCGTAGTAATATGCGGCGTCCTTATAATTGTGGTTTTTATATAATGAATCGGCCAAAACAATGTAAGCCCGCTGACCATGTTGGGCGAACGACTGATTCGCCAGAAGTAAGAGAGAAACAATGTAAAGCCACTTCACTTCTAAAAATATCTAGGAGATCGAATAATATGGTTATCCCTTTTCATGCGGTAATTGATAACAATCTCATGAGTGCCCGTTTGCACAGCAGCAAGTGCACTAGTCGGATATCCGAAAGAATATCCAAAAGCCAATTGATCATTGATGTTCCACTCAAACAACAAATCGATAGAGTCTTGCATCCGGTAGGACACCCCAACCCATACAATATTTTTGATAAATAGATTAGCATTGATATCATATTGAAAAGGGCCTCCTTCAACGAATTTTAGCAATATATTAGGTTTTAGCTTCAAGTCCGCATTTAAATCAAACACATATCCTGCCGTCATGTAATAATGACGTTGTTGCGAAATACTTTGAAGTTGATTGTTATTATTCCACCGGTTGTCGATAATCGATGGAAGAGAAAATCCGACATACGTTTTCTTAGTATAATAATAGACACCTATTCCAAGGTTGGGAAGTACGTGGATTTCGTTGCTACTAAAAGCCAGGTCGGGATTGTTATTTTGTGTCACGACATTCAAAGAACTGAGATTGGCTTGATTGAACGTACCACCTGCCTGCATGCCCACAGAAATTTTTCCGTTTGCGGAAACTGGAATGCGATAGGAATACGTACCATAAACTGTCGTCTGACTAAGAGCGCCTGCCTTATCATGAATGGCCACAAAACCAGCACCAGACCGAGTGAATTTGACTGGAGAATGGACTGAAAATACCTGTGTTTGAGGTGCACCCTCTAGCCCAGACCACTGGCTCCGAATGGACGCTGTCAACATCAGTGCATCCTGACTGCCGGTGTAGGCTGGATTTAAAATCAATCCATTGAACATGTATTGCGTAAAGACCGGATTTCGTTGGGCTTGACTTTCTTGTATACCCATGAAAGCAACCCAGCAAAAGGCAATCGATAAGTAACGCTGTTTTATTTTTGCCATAAGTGAAAAAAATATGATCAACTCATTTTACTGTTACCGAACGATGGTAAGGAAACCGCTCAAATTTTTATCTCCAAGATTAAGCACATAATAATACGTGTCCTCTTCCAACAGTTTGCCTGAATTCTGTCCAGTATTGGCGTGGCCAGTCCATCCTTGCGTATTGTTATATGACCTAACTTCGTAAACCATAATGCCCCAGCGATCGAAAACTTTAACTGAATTATTAGGATAATTCTCAATACTTCTAATATACCATGTGTCATTGTTGCCGTCTCCATTAGGAGAAAAACCTTGTGAGACCTGTAAATCGAAATATTCATAGCGGATCGTTACCACGGCTGTGTCGGTCAATCCAGTGGCATCTTGTATTATGTAAGTAAAGCTGTCAATGCTTGAAACATTTTTATAAGCCTGATAAGCAATCGTTCCATCTTCATTAACAGTTACAGAACCCCAAGTTGCTGATGAAACTGAGACGATCTTCAGATCAGAAACTTGTCCATCAGGATCACTGTCATTCGCCAAAACATCAATGATGATAGGTTTTGTATTGTCAATAGTAATTGGTCCATCATCTACCGCAATCGGTGCTTTGTTAGGTTGCGTTACTAAGATGGTTACTGTTGCACTATTGGAGACTAATCCCCCTACATCTTGAATTGTATAGGTGAAAGAGTCACTTCCAGAGAATCCTGCCACAGGGACATACGTTACTGCCCCTGTTCCAGAATTGACCGTCAAGATTCCATGAAGTGCACTGCTTACGATGATCACCGAGGCTGGATCGAGAGCGTTATCAACATCTGAATCATTTGACAACACATTGATGACAAGACTAATATCCTGTGGTGTAGTTACTGCATCGTCATTGGCAACCGGTGCATCGTTAACGGGTATGATGGTGATGTTTACTGTTGCGGTATTGGATGTTGCCGCACTTACATCTTTTACCGTATAAGTGAACGAATCACTTCCGTTGTAGTTCAGGTTAGGCAGGTAGGTAACTACACCTGTGGTGGGGTTAATCGTTGTCGTACCGTTTGGTGGCGGAGTTATAATTGTTACGGTAGCCGGGTCAATGGCATTGTCGACATCGGTGTCGTTGGTCAGCACGTTAATGTTAATGTTTGTGTCTTCGTTTGTAGCATAGTTGTCATCCGCGGCTACCGGGGCATTGTTAACCGGTGTTACATTGATGTTGCGTGTTACGGTGTTGCTATTGAGGGCACCATCATTGACGATGAAGCTTACCGTTCTTACGAGCGCGGATGGATTGCTGCTGGTGTTCTGATAGGTTACCGCACGAAGGGC
>Ga0302164_10000037_pt1 | contig 72594 bp, 65 predicted proteins | sample I_Fen_E3_1_FD_193500 | JGI IMG/M metagenome (GOLD analysis project Ga0302164, IMG submission 193500) | Peat permafrost microbial communities from Stordalen Mire near Abisko, Sweden - I_Fen_E3_1 | ecosystem: Environmental > Terrestrial > Soil > Wetlands > Permafrost | place: Sweden: Abisko...
GTTGAATATGGATAACTCCAAAAATAATTTTAATCGTCGCCTGAGTAATCTCGTTGGAGTTACCCACATTGCAACATCAGTTATGACTACGACAATTATTAACTGACACAGTTTGTTTTACACACCCTTTCCGTGTAGTCAGGACATTCTGACTTTTAATTATTCGGCTTTTAAACGCGTCAGGTCGAAAGACCTGACGTCACAACTAAAGATTAACTTGCTCACTTACAGTATTTCTTTATTGCTTCATAAGCATCAGTGTTACCTAATTCGTAAGCCTTCTTGAAATCCGAACAAGCACCATAATTATCAAGAATCGTGTGTTTGTACTCCCCCCTTATTTCATATGCATTGGCATTTTTTGGATTAATTTCTATTACTTTTTCAAGATCTAAAATTCCACCCCTGAAATCATTTAATAGAGCTTTTGCCAATCCTCGATAAAAGTAGAAGTCTTCTTTGTTGTGGTTAATTGCAATAGCAGAATTAAAGTCCGTAATCGCTTGATTAATATCCTCCAAAATTAGTTTCGCTCTTCCTCTTCGGAAATATGAATCTGCATCTTCAGGGTAAAGTTCTATAGCTTTATTAAATTCTAAAATTGCCCCAGAGAAATCCTTCATACCCATCTTAGCATTTCCACGCCACCAATAAACAACTGCGCTTTTGGTGAATTTGGCATCATAGCTGGCAGCATTATTTAAATCCTTGATAGCCCCTTCGAAATCTTCAATGGCATATTTATCCTGAGCCCGAAGAAAATATATACCAGCTATTGTACCATCTTTCTGAAAAACATAATCGATTGTACTGTCGTAATCAACAAAATGAAGTGGGTAGTCTTCAGCTTTATCTAAAATCTCGATTGATCTATCAAAATCAGATATTGCTCCATGGAAATCTTTCAGATGGTCCTTAGCTCCGCCACGTTCAAAATAGTAGTACCACTTAGAGGGGCTTAAATAAATAGCGTAGTTCAAATCAAGGAGAGCCCTATTGAAGTCATTAAGTTTTAGTCTTGCTTCTGCTCGTGAAAAATATACATCTGAATTAGTTTGATTAATATCGATTGATTTAGTGAAATCCAAAACAGCTTGTTGAAACTCACCAGCTTTGAATTTAGCCTTGCCACTAAGAAAATAATCAACACTTTGTAATTCATTTATTTCTGAATTATAAATCCTTGCTATTGCTGATTTTTGACTTTCACTTTTAGTGGTTTTTAATTCGCTATTTAAAGCTTCTAGTTTTTTGTTAGCTTCATTGAGTTGCTGTTTAAGAGTTTCTAATTCCTTTACTTTCTGGCGGTCTACTACTAATTGCTTCAAAGATTCTTCTAGGTTTTTCTTATCAATCGTTATGGACGCCTTCATCCAATAAGTTTCACCACTCCATTTCTCTTCCAATACCTCCAGTTTGGTAATCCCAGCGCTAATGGTAGCAATGTTTTCAATAAAGTCTTGAGCGAATTTTCCGCCTACATCTGAAGTTTTTAAAATACTTTCACTCTCAACATAAACCCCAATCTCATTTAATAAAGCAGAGCGCAATTGGCTTATTGAAATAGCCCTGCATGAAGCCTTGCTATCCATTTCACTCGCCCTATAAGTATATTCTTTAATGAAAGTTTTTTCTTGCGCTCGAGCGGCACAGAAGGAAAAAAATAAAATGAAGAGTAAAAAATTGATTCGATTATTTTGACTCATATAACTCTTTTATCTCCTGCCAGTACTCTTCCAAGCTGGCGAAGTAGTTACTGACGAAAACATCATAACCACCCCTGGTTTTAGCATTTGTGATTGCCTCTTTCAAGGAATCCAATGAATAGACTTCTCCCTTCCAATTTTGGATATCGCGTTGCATTTTTAGTGCCTTTTCAAAAATATCATCGTATTTTTTATCAATAGCCATACTAAAATTACTTAAGTCGATTTAATACACCCTAACAAGAATATATTTATAGTCGTCTTTAATAATTTGGCTTACGCAAACTCCTTTACCCGATTTGTCCATGAGAATATCCCATCTTGAGCGGCTTACGGCAAAACTAGTCAGTACCTCTACAGTGTCATCACCTTTAGATTCAACCAAACCTGAAGCACATTGCTTAAACCCTTTACCCTGAAACTTTTCATTCCAAATGTATTTGTCATAATCACTTGAAATTTTCAAAAGCATTGAATCGCAAGATTCTTGTTTAAGGTTGAGGTAAGTAAGTTTGGGACGGCCGTCTCCTACTCTAAATCTATTTATTTCTTCTGCCAATTTTTCGTTAGTCAAAATATTTTGTCCTTGACTATCTGTAAAATTAAATAAGGCGAATGCTACAATTATGAATCTAGCAACAGGAATCATCCTATAAAATTAAGAAATTCAAGAACAACAATTACTTTACTTCATCATCTTCTCCAAAATCATTTTCGCTGCCTGTGCTACTGAAGTACCCGGGCCAAAAATACCAACCACTCCTGCTTTGTAAAGAAAATCATAATCCTGAGGAGGGATCACACCACCGGCCACTACGAGAATGTCGGGACGGCCAATTTTTTTTAAGGCATCGATTAATTCAGGCACTAAGGTTTTATGCCCGCCTGCGAGACTGCTCGCCCCTACTACATGCACATCGTTTTCAGCAGCCTGCTTTGCTACTTCGGCCGGAGTTTGAAACAGCGGCCCGATATCCACATCAAAACCAAGATCGGCAAAGCCGGTAGCAATTACTTTGGCTCCACGATCGTGGCCATCTTGCCCGATCTTCGCCACCAGGATGCGCGGCCTACGCCCGTCTTTTTTCGCAAAGCGATCAGAAAGCTTTTGTACTTCTTCCAATTCCTTTTTGTTTTTCATCGCACCAGAATATACACCAGAAACCGTTTGGATGCTCGCCTTGTAACGGCCAAAAACTTTTTCCATCGCCAGTGAAATTTCTCCAAGCGTGGCACGATGGCGAGCTGCATCGATCGCTAAGACCAATAAATTTTCTTTTCCGGCAGCACCTTCTTCAATTGCTTTTAGTGAAGCTGCAACTTTTTCATTGTTGCGTTCACGTTTCAGCTTTTCAAGCCGCTCGATTTGTTCTTTGCGTACAGCTGCATTATCCACTTCCAGGATTTCAAAGTCGGGTTTTTCATCCGTGAGGTATTTATTCACACCAATGATCACTTCATCACCGGAATCGATGCGCGCTTGTTTGGAGGCCGCAGCTTCTTCGATTCGTAATTTGGGTAACCCGCGTTCGATGGCTTTGGTCATGCCACCGAGTTCTTCCACTTCTTCAATCAACGCCCATGCTTTGCTGACAAGTTGTTCGGTGAGATACTCCACATAATAAGAACCGCCAAGTGGATCAACTACTTCCGTAATGCCCGTTTCTTTTTGCAGATATAACTGTGTGTTGCGTGCAATGCGAGCAGAAAAGTCGGTGGGTAATGCAATCGCTTCATCCAAAGAGTTGGTATGCAATGATTGTGTTCCACCCAACACCGCCGCCATGGCTTCAATGCAGGTACGCGTCACATTATTATAAGGATCTTGGGCTGTTAAACTCCAGCCGCTGGTTTGGCAGTGTGTGCGTAGCGCCATCGACTTTTCATTTTTCGGATTGAACTGCTTGACCAGTTTAGCCCACAACAATCTTCCAGCGCGCATCTTCGCCACTTCCATAAAAAAATTCATACCAATGCCCCAGAAGAAAGAAAGTCGAGGAGCAAAATCATCAATAGCAATTCCAGCTTTTAATCCAGCACGAATGTATTCCAGTCCATCCGCTAATGTGTACGCCAATTCAAGATGCGCGGGCGCACCGGCTTCGTGCATGTGATAACCGCTGATGCTGATGCTATTGAACTTGGGCATGTGCTGTGAGCAATACGAAAAAATATCTGCTACAATGCGCATCGACGGCGCAGGCGGATAAATGTAAGTATTGCGCACCATGAACTCTTTTAAAATGTCATTTTGAATTGTGCCATTGAGTTGATTGGGCTTCACCCCTTGTTCTTCAGCAGCTACAATATAAAACGCGAGAATAGGAATCACCGCTCCATTCATGGTCATCGACACCGACATTTGATCGAGAGGAATCTGATCAAACAAAATTTTCATATCGAGCACCGAATCAATCGCCACACCGGCTTTGCCTACATCACCAGCTACACGCGGATGATCAGAATCGTAACCTCGATGAGTAGCCAGATCAAATGCCACGGACAAACCTTTTTGGCCTGCTTCTAAATTTCTTCGATAGAACGCATTGGATTCTTTCGCTGTAGAAAAACCTGCATATTGCCTGATCGTCCAAGGACGCACTGTGTACATCGAAGCATACGGTCCGCGCAAATAAGGAGGAAGCCCTGCAGTGAAATCTTTTAGTGAAGGATTTTCAAGATCACTTTCATCAAATTCAGTCTTTACGGAAATTTTCTCGGGTGTGAGCCAAGCCTCCTCATTTGATTCTGTGAATGCACGAATCGGTTTGTATTCTATCTTTTTGAAATCGGGCTTCATCGCTGCTGAAATTTTTTCCAAGCCTTACCGGCAATTTGGTACGAGAGTGCATCTACGTAAAAAGAACCAGCCAGCGGATCATTTACTTTGCCCAAATGTGATTCTTCGCGCAGCATCAATGAAACATTTCGTGCGATGCGACTCATCGTTTCGTTTTCTGATACTTCTGGTATAACAGTTATTGCATCACAACCACCCATTGCAGCGGCCATTGCTGTAGTCGTTTGCTTAAGCATATTGCCATGAGGCTGGAAATTTTCTTTTATCCAAGGTTGCGATTGCCCATGAATAAATGCAGGAATTGGATTTTTAATTTGATAAGCCTCTTGTAAGGTAATCCATAAATTTTTCAGGGCTCTGATTTTAGCAATCGAAAGAAAGAAGTCAACGTCAACAGAAATTGAAAAAGCCAAGGAATAAAACGCCTCCTCCACAGAAAAGTTTTCTTTAATCGATAGTTCAACTCTATCAACAGCGGTTAACAAGCTATCCACAATTTCATCCACAATATTTGCATTTTGTGGCACTATGATTCCATGTGTATGAAAATTTTTCCAATGCTCAAACCGGCCTTGAATTTTTTCAGCGTTACTACAAAAGAAAGCGCCAGTAACTTTTTCTTCCATTGACCTTGATTCAACGAATTCAGTTAACTCATTAAATAAAGAGTCATCTTTAGAATTGAAATAAACAGAACAAAAAGGCAACTTAATTTTATCAAGCAGCTTATCAACTCTCACCTCTTGTTGAATATCAAACCAAACCCCGTCAGCACCTGTGTTTAAATGCATTAATGCTTCCTTGTTTGCTTTTTTCTCATCGATCACAATCACTTTAGGAACATTCTGCCAGCTTGCTGAACGAAGGGCGTGCATTTTCTTATTTTCAACTGAATCATCACGATCATAATAAGGCTTTATCGTGGTTCCTTGCTTTTCTTTAGTAAAGTTTTCGAACGGATTTTTATTTCCGAGTTCATGTTGCGCAATTTTTTCCCAATCGCGGACGGAATGAGTAGTAAAATCGGAATGAAATATATTCTTCGGCATGAAATCGCTTGAAATTCACTTCAAGTTTACTTTTTAAAGTTTAAAATAAAACCAGTGAAATTTTTTTTTAAGAAATAATTATTTTTCCATTATCAATCGCTTTGAAATTACTTCGGATTAGGTATCTTCCATCCCTGATTTTTCAGGGAGAGACAGATGACAGAGCAATCGAAAAAATTATTTTTTGTTCCTCTTTTTTTTCACACCTTTGCCACCCTTTCTCAAAAAAAAATGGGAATAGTTGTTAACCTCAGAACCCAATAAATAAATGGAAGTTGCCACCACCGCCACTGTCTGGACTGATTGCCTTGAAATCATTAAAGAAAATGTAGACGAACAAAGCTTTAATACGTGGTTTAAACCTATCACACCGGTGCGCAACGAGGGCGATGTACTCACGATTCAAGTACCTTCGCAATTTTTTTACGAGTGGTTGGAAGAAAATTATGTTCCTGTATTGAAAAAAGCAGTTCGTCAGGTTATGGGCGAAAATGGTCGATTAGAATATTCGGTGGTTGTTGATAGCGGCAACCAACAAAGCCCACCTGTGATGGTAAATTACCCAAATGGCAACGGCATTAAGAAAAATACACAGCCTCCTGCAAACGGAAATGGGCATGCCGCAGAATACTCTCCGTTCACTTACAAAGCCCTGGATCCTCGTACGGTTAATTCAAGACTGAATCCCAATTACGTTTTTGAAAATTTTGTTGAAGGCGATTGTAATCGGCTTGCACGATCTGCAGGAGTTGCGGTGGCGAAAAAACCAGGCACAACTTCTTTTAACCCGTTGATGCTTTATGGTGGCGTCGGTGTAGGTAAAACACACTTGGTGCAAGCCATCGGTAATGAGATCAAAAAGAACATGCCTGAAAAGGTTGTACTTTATGTTGATCAAAATGATTTCACCAACCAGTTTTTGAACGCCTTGCAAAATTTAAAGATGCAGGAGTTCCAGAATTTTTATTTACAAGTTGATCTATTAATTCTGGATGACGTGCAATTCCTGGCCGGCCGGGAAAAGACACAAGAAATTTTCTTTAACATCTTCAATCAGCTTCATCAATCAGGAAGGCAAATCATTATGACAAGCGATTGCCCGCCTCGTGATTTGAAAGGATTTCAGGAGCGATTGCTCTCTCGTTTCAAATGGGGACTCACCGCCGATCTACAGGAGCCAGATTTTGAAACTAAGTTGGCAATCATTAACAACAAAATGCAATCAGACGGGATCGAGATTCCTACTGAAGTAGCTGAATACCTTGCTTACAGCGTTGATACCAATCTTCGCGATATGGAAGGCGTTCTCAACTCGTTGCTGTTTCATGCAACGCTGCTAAAAAGAAACATCGACCTTGATCTTGCCAAAGAAGTTTTGAAAAACATTATCAAGGAAATTCAAAGTGATGTGAGCGTGGATTTTATCCAAAAGACAGTAGCCGATTTTTTCAAAGTGGAAATGGACCAGATGAAGGGCAAAGTAAAAAAACGTGAGTTCGTTATCCCCCGTCAAACGGCTATGTATTTCTGCAAGCGATATACACAACTTACGCTGGCCCTTATTGGCGAAAATTTTGGGGGCCGCGATCATAGCACAGTTATTCATGCCCTTGAATCCGTAGAGGACATGATGAAGGTCGATCCTAATTTCAAAAACAGTGTTGAAGAACTAACCAAGAAGTTTAAGTCACGGATGTCGGCTTAGTCCTGTATTAATCATTTCTGGTTTTTTTTATTTAAAGGCTCCCATAAGCTCAATAGACGGCCATATAAAATTTAAAAGGATCAAGAAAATAAAGAGCAGATTCAAATCTTTTGAATAATTTGGTGGGTTGAAATTTCTTTACTTGACGCTTAGAAACCTATTTACCATCTCTCTGCTTGTAGTTTTGTCATTGCCTGTGACGGGGCAAGGGTTACGATTTTATTCTGATACCTCGAAAAACGCACGCAATATCGTATTCCCTATCCTTTTATATACTCCAGAGACCCAATTCGCTGTTGGCGCGCTAGGCGTAAGGCTATGGAAGAACTTGCATCCTGAAGTCCCGACTCGTACCTCCAATGCTGAACTGGTTGTGCTTTATACAAGCCGAGGGCAAGTCATCATTATTCCCCGCTACACCATCTTTACGCGAGGCGAAAAATATTTGATTGAAGGTTTTGGTGAAGAGCTTATTAATTTCCGGGATTTCTATTTTGGAATAGGAAACAATACTTCTCCTGACAACCGCGAGAAATTTACCTACGATGTCATTGGATGGGAAAACAGAGTGGGGCGAAGGATTTTTAAACAGAAAAAACTATTTGCCGGGATCGAGGCTCGCGCATTAAAGTACTATGATATGCGTCTGGAACATGGCGGTCAATTGGAAACCGGGCAAGTTACAGGCTATAATGGATCGACATCTGTCGGGCTTGGGCCTTGCCTTACCTGGGATGAACGTGATAATGTAGTCAATCCAAGTAGAGGTTTTTACTTTGATGCTCGTTATTCATTTTATTCTAAATCTCTAGGAGGGACTGTAAATTATCACCGTACTTATATTGACTTACGCAAATACTTCAATGTTAACCCTTCATTACGGCATATTGTGGCAATGGAATTGGTTGGAAATTTCGTGCGAGGTGATGCACCAATTAAAGAGATGGCTGAGTTTGGGGGGTCGCGCATTATGCGTGGTTATTATCGCGGCCGTTTTCGTGATAATTATATGACAGCCTTTCAGGCAGAATATCGCGCTCCTGTATATAAGCGGATTGGAGTAGTAGCTTTTGCTGGATTAGGCAAAGTCTATAATCCATCGGAAATTAATTTTTATGACGTGCACTACATGTATGGTGGAGGCCTTAGATACATAATTAATAAAAGGGAGAAATTAAATCTTCGCCTCGACTACGCCAGGGGCGATCCTCATTACCTCGGCTATTTTTATCTCGGTTTTTCAGAAAGCTTTTAGTACCGATCAAACAGTTTGCATTAACTCCTCACGGTATCTGGAGAGAATGCTTGATTTCGATACAAAGCCGACATATCGATTATTTTCAATGACGGGCAAATTCCATTGATGGGCATCATCAAATTTTTTAAGCACATCATGCAGACTTTCCTGAGGCGCAATCACAGCAGATGGAGTCACCATTAAATCTTTGATATAAACGGTTTCATAAAGCTCCGCTTGAAATATAGTAGCTCGGACGTGATCCAAATGAATGATGCCAACCAATTCCTGTTTTTGATTCAGTACAGGAAAAGTATTTCTTCTGGATATTGAAATCGCGTTGATTAACGATTGTAGTTTGTCACTTTCATGCAGTGGAATAAAATCCGTTTCAATAAATTTATCCAGTTCGATTTTGCTAAGTAAAAAATGATCCCTATTGGCAATGGAATGCTTTAGCCGTTCTGTAAGTTTTTTTGCTTCCATCGACAGCGGCTCAAAATGTTTCGCCACGGCCAAACTTAATGCCGATACAATCATTAACGGAATCATCAACTCATAACCACCCGTGATTTCAGCAATAAGAAATATCGCACTCAAAGGTGAATGAAAGATGCCACTCAAAACGCCAGCCATGCCGACTAGCGCAAAATTAGTTTCTGGAATATGTGCAAGCCCAACCTGGTTAAAGAATCGTGCAAATGAAAACCCGAGGTAAGCACCCATAAACAATGAGGGACCAAAGTTTCCCCCATTACCTCCGCTCCCCAATGTAAGTCCTGCTGCCACTGACTTTGACAACATCACGCATAACAAAAATAGTAGGATAGGCCAGTCTCCTTGCACCCAATTCTTGACCATGCTATGATCCGATAAAATTGCTGGTTTTAAATCAGCAAGGATAGAGACGGTGTGATACCCTTCACCAAATAATGGAGGAAACGCCATAATCAATATCGCCAAAGTAAAGCCGCCTATACCTACGCGCAACCATGGAGTTTTAATCCGCTGAATTAAATTTTGAGTGCCAACAAATGTTCGCACATAATACAACGAAAGAAAACCCGCCAGAAGTCCAAGCAAAACATAAAAAGGTACATTATGAAAATCAAAAGGTTGGCGTAAGGTGAAACTCATTACCAACCCTTCCTTCAAAATAATTTTTGATAGCAGCGCTCCGCAAGCCGCAGCAATAATTAATGGTATAAACGCTGTAAGGCTGATATCAGTAAGCACTACCTCAATAGCAAAGAGCACACCGGCAATGGGTGCATTAAACGCTGCCGCTATACCGGCTGCAGCACCACAAGCCAACAAAATTGTTCGTTCTTTATAACTTAATGTATAAGCGCGAGCATAGTTAGAGCCTATGGCGGCTCCAGTGCTCACAATCGGAGATTCCAAACCCGTAGAACCGCCAAGGCCCACCGTAAGGGCACTGGTGATCACATGGCTATACATTTGTCTTGATGGCAAAATGCTGGATTGTTTAGCAATGGCATACTGAATTTCAGCGGATCCTTTATTTAAATTGCCGTTCAGGAATTTAATGACGTACACGGTCGTAAGTGAAATCCCAATCATTGGTACGAAAGCAAAAAGCCAAAACATTTTATATGTTTCGGAGTAGTCAGCGACTAAAGCTGCGGTTTGATGAACAAGAAATTTCAACCCAACGGCCACCAGCCCCGCCGATAAACCCACGAACACACTCGACAAAATAAAGAATTGCCGATCCGTCATTTTATGACGCACCCACAAAACCAACATTCGAATTCCCTGATGAAGCCTGATGGATTTCATAACTAGCGCAAGATAGGGGACAAACTTTTAGTCTGAAATTTTTTTATGTCGGTGGAATAAATGCCTTTAATAAATCCGGCTGTGTGTTGTAACTTGCCGCGATGAGTTTGGTCTATCCTTCATTTCTTTGGACGTTAAGCGCTCTTGCCATTCCCATTATTATTCATCTTTTCAATTTCAGAAAAACAACCCGCATCTATTTCTCCAATACACGCTTCCTGAAGCAGGTAAAAGAGGAGACTACGCAGAAGCGCAGGCTTAAACAATATTTGGTGCTAGCATCCCGATTATTGTTTTTGTTCTTTCTGATCATGGCTTTTGCTCAACCTTTTCTGCCTGCCAAGGAAGAAATGGGAGAACAACAAACGATCAGTATTTATGTAGACAATTCTTACAGCATGTCCTCTCCGATCGCAGAAAAAACAAGAGCCCTGGAGGAAGCTATTCGAATGGCACAAAGTATTGTTGATTTATTTCCTGCAACCACAACGTTTCAATTGCTTACTAATGATTTCGCTCCGTTCTCTAATTCATTTAAAACAAGAACAGAAATTACAGACCTGCTTTCGCAAATAAAATTATCAGCCATCAGCAGAAACTCCTCCGAAATTTTAGGCCGGATCAAAGAAAAAAAATCGACCTTCTTTATTCTCTCTGATTTTCAGAAATCAACATTTGGTGAGCTTTCAAAAATTGATACTTCCTTATTGATTCGGTTAGTTCCATTAGTATTGGAGAAGTATCCAAACATATTTGTTGATTCCGTTTACCTTGAAAATCCATTTGCCATTGGTGGAGAGAAAAATACAATTCACGTACGATTGCATAACTACGGCAATAAAAATGTAGAGGGATTGGTGGTCAAACTTTCAATTAATGGATTACAAGCAGCTGCCACATCCATTACGATAAGCCCTGACAGTTTTACGGAGGTTCCCTTCGATTTGGTATCCGGCCTGAAAGGCAACAATAAAGTTGTTATCAGCTTTAGCGACTTCCCAATTAGTTTCGATAATCAATTCTTCCTCACGCTTAATTACTCAGCCAAACTTAATGTACTTGAAATCAAATCAGGCAGCCATCCTTCTTATATCGAAAAAGTATTTGGCAACAAGGATGTTTTTTCTTTTAAGAGTTTTAGTACCTCGAATCTAAACTACAGCTTGCTTGCCAATACCGATTTAGTGGTTGTCAATGAAATTGATCGAATTGATGAGGCTTTGGCAGGAGCCATTAATTCATACAAACCAAATTTTGGATCGATGCTATTGATACCTGGTTTGCAACCCGACATCAGTTCTTATCAAAAGCTTTTATCAGTTCCGCTTACAAAGTCACCGCAAGCAGAAATGACTGAATTGGACAAACCTGATTTTCAAAGTCCTTTTTTTGCAACAGTGTTTGAGGAGAAGAGTTCATCCATCTCGATGCCACACGCCAGCTCGATTTTAGAATGGGGTGCTGACCGCTCAGCGATTCTTAAATTCAAAAACAATAAACCTTTTCTTTCGCAGTTCGAGAATACCTTCATCCTTGCCAGCCCGCTGGAAAAGAGTTTTACCGATTTCTTCAATAATGCGCTCTTCGTACCGGTGATGTACCGAATAGCTGCCTCTGGAAAAAAATCAGATCAACCACTTTATTATTCGCTAACCTCACCCACGATAATCGTTCCATCGGATAGTTTATCCAATGAAGAGCCTGTGAAGTTGATCGGTGATCAGGAACTCATTCCATCGCAACGTCAAATCAATGGCAAATTATTTCTTGAATTGCCGAAGTATGCAGTGTCTCCAGGGTTTTATAAAATTGCTAGCAGGAAAGATACCATAGGGCTAATCGCTTTCGATCTTGATAAAAAGGAGTCCGTTTTACAACAACTGACTGGTGCGGAAGCTAAGACAGCTCTTGGAGGGCATCATAATATTTCAATTTTCAAGGCAAATTCTTCAGAGACTTTTAGTGCTGAAATAAAAGAAAGATATTTGGGCAAGCCTTTGTGGAAATATGCAATTGTGCTGTCTTTGATTTTCTTGCTGGCCGAGGTTCTTTTAATACGGTTTTTGAAATAACAAGATAATTAACAAGCTCGTCTGATGAAGATTTTGATTCAATCCCCACGCATCGTCAACACAGCCTCCCCCTTCCATCTCAAGAAAAAAAATGTACTTATCGCCAACGGTCGTATTGCCGAAATTGGCGAAAAAAATTTCCAGGCCGATAAAACGATCGATGCAGAAGGAATGTATTTGAGTGCAGGTTGGTTTGACTTGGGCGCATTTGTTGGCGACCCTGGGCTTGAGCAACGCGAGGACCTTAACTCATTAACCAAAGCAGCGGCAGCGGGTGGTTTTACTGATGTAGCCATACTCCCCAATACCCACCCGACTGTACAAACGAAAAATGAAGTAAGTTATATTACCCAAAACAATGACAATCGATTGGTGCAGGTTCATCCTTTGGCAGCCATCACAAAAAACTGCAAAGGAGAAGAGCTTACAGATATGATCGATCTGCACGAGGCCGGCGCCACTGCCTTCACTGACGGGCTTAAACCCTTATGGCATACCGATATTTTTCTGAAGTCACTTCAATACCTACAAAAGTTTAACGGCCTTCTTATTGATCACCCAGAAGACATCTGGCTCGACCTGTTCGGGCAAATGCATGAAGGACCGCAAAGTGCTTCACTGGGGTTAAAGGGAATGCCTCGTATTGCAGAAGAGATTGCTGTAAGCCGCAACTTAAAGTTATTGGAGTACGCGGGAGGTCGCTTGCATTTTGCGAGAATATCATCAGCCAAAAGTGTAAACCTCATTCGTGCAGCCAAGAAAAAAGGATTGAATGTAAGTTGTGACATCACGGGATTTCAAGCCTTACTATTAGATGAGCAATTAGAAAATTTCGATACGAATTATAAAACCAATCCTCCGCTTCGCGAAAAAATAGATGCCGATGCATTGCTCAAAGGATTAGAGGATGATACCATCGATGTACTCTGCAGTGGACACTTACCCGTGGATGATGAAAATAAATTTCTTGAGTTTGATCAGGCTGACTTTGGAATGATTAATCTTCAAACCTTTGCTTCACAATTAACTGCGCTCAGCGACGAGCTTAAATTAGAAGATTTGATTCTGAAAGTTGCAGAGGCTCCACGACAACTCCTTCAAATAGAAATACCAAAAATTGATATTGACGAAAAAGCAAACCTCACTTTGTTTGATCCGAATATTGAATGGGAATTTAAGTCAGAGAATAATTTCTCCAAATCCAAAAACTCTCCCTGGTTAAACAAGAAACTCAAAGGAAAAGCGGTTGCTGTGTTTAACAATGGAAAGATGAAGGCAGAAGACTGATTGCCTTTACTTGCGAAGATCAATCGCCAACTTTAATAAAGCGTTTAATTTTCTAACTGGAATATCTTTGGTTGGGTCAATCAAAAATATTTTCATCCGCGCACGCTTCTCTTGTAACAAATCAGGGTGATTGATGCGATGACCATCAACCAAACCTAAATAAGGCTTGCCAAAAATTTTATGAAGCCACAAATAGCAAAACATTTTTCCACGATAGCAATAGAATGGCATTCCATATTTCCAGGCCTCGGTGATGGTTTCATCTTGTTTTAGAATATGCTCCCGCAAAAACTGGAGACAACTCTTGATGGGCTCCTCTTTTTGCAGAAAATAATTGTCGATGGGTCGCATTCACCAAACAGTCAACCTAGGTGGTTGCCGGTTTGTAATGTTTAAACTTACGATGCATCAATAACTTGTAAATCGCCGGAAGGATCAACAAGGTAAGGATGGTAGCTGAAATCAATCCACAAATTACCACTACCGCTAATGGACGTTGTGTTTCTGAGCCGATACCCGTAGAAAGTGCAGCCGGTAAAAGTCCAAGGCCCGCCATCAACGCAGTCATTACAACAGGTCGAACGCGTGAGAGTGCGCCGTTCAAGATAGCATCATCCAAGTGCATTCCTAGATCTACATTCTTGTTAAATACAGAAACAAGGATAACTCCATTTTGCACACACACACCAAACAACGCAATAAAACCAACGCCTGCGGAAATGCTAAAGTTGATGCCTGTGAAGTACAAACCTAGTATACCTCCAATCAAAGCGAACGGCACGTTCATCAAAACGATGCCTGCAAACTTCGCTGAATTGAACATGAAGAATAGCCACATGAAAATCAATACGATTGAAATGGGCACTACAATTTTCAATTGATTCGTTGCACGCACTTGATTTTCAAATTCACCATTCCAACTCATCGAATATCCTTTTCCCAATTTGATCGCTTTGTTTACTCTGGCCTGAGCTTCTGTAATTGTGCTACCTAAATCTCGACCACGCACAGAAAATTTTATAGGAATAAACCGAAGGTTGCCTTCACGATAAACAAAGGCCGGGCCCGTTTGTAATTTGATGTCTGCAATTTCACGCATCGGGATTTTTGTTCCATTTGTGCAGGGCACAAGAAGCTTACCGATTTCTTTCTCATTTTGTCGATACTCTGGTGAGAACCGCAATCGAATATCAAACCTGCGCTCACCCTCATACATGGTCGATGCTTGCTTTCCCCCCACGGCCATCTCAATAATATTATTTGCTTCGGCAATGTTTGCACCATACCGTGCCAGTTTAACGCGGTCAATCTCCACTCGCAGTTCTGGTTGGCCAAGGCTTTTGAAAATACCAAGGTCTTCAACACCTTCCACTTTAGCCATTACTGCATTAACACTGTCTGCGATCTGCTCCAGTTTAACAAGGTTGTCGCCAAAAATTTTGATTGCCATTTCCCCCTTTACACCGGAGACTGCTTCCTGGACATTGTCAGAGATAGGTTGTGAAAAACCAAAGACTACACCTGGAAATTCTGCATCCAATCTTTGCTGCATGTTGCCAATAATTTCGTCTTTACTTACGCCGCGCGTCCATTCATCTTTGGGGAATAAGTCAACAAAAAATTCAACGTTAAAAAAACCAGTTGGGTCCGTTCCGTCATTGGGTCTTCCATTTTGCGAGATCACGCCTTTCACTTCCGGGTAGCCTTGAAAGATATGGCGCATCTCTTCGGACATTAAATTGGCATTTGAAAATGAAATACTTTGCGGCATGCTGGCTCGCACATAAATGGAGCCTTCATTCAATTGAGGAAGAAACTCAGAGCCTAACCCAGAGGCGATGAGCAAGCTCACCGATAGTAAAGCTACTGAAAAAGTGATGCTGATAACCGGATGCTGAAGCGTCCAGAAGACTGCCGGTCGATATGTTTTCTCTAAACCTTTCACTAACGGATTGTCTCGCTCTTTCACATTCTTACTTAGTAGCATCTTGCATAAAAGTGGAACGAGCGTAAGGGTAAATATTAGTGCACCCATCAAAGCAAATCCCATTGTAAAAGCTAAGGGAGAAAACATTTTGCCCTCTACTTTTTGGAAAGCGAAAATGGGAATAAGTGCCGTAATGATAATAAGCTTCGAAAAGAAAATCGGCTTGCCCATTTCAATGGAGATCTTTTTGACGAAGCCCATTTTGGAAACGTGCTTGAACCGTTCTACACCCATTTCGTGTTGCTTGTGTGCAAGAAACACGAACACACCCTCTACCATCACCACAGCGCCATCGATGATAATTCCGAAGTCAATTGCTCCGATAGATAAAAGATTGGCCGACATCCCTTTCAATCGCATGCAGATGAAAGCAAAAAGCAATGCCAATGGGATTATGATGGCTACCATGATGGTGGTTCGCCAGTCGAGCAGGAATATGGACAAGATGAAAGTCACCAACAACATACCTACAACAAGATTCTCCATCACCGTGTGAATCGTCAGATTAACCAAAGTAGTGCGATCATAAAAAACTTTGATCTTAACGCCTGTCGGCAACACACGATTATTAATATCATCGATGGTTGCGTTAAGGTCTTTCAATACCTGGCTTGGGTTCTCGCCTTTACGCAACAAAACAATTCCCTCCACGACATCTTTTTCATCGCCTCGCCCCACCTTACCTAATCTTGGTTTGAAGGATTCACTGACCCTTCCAACCTCCCTAACAAAAATTGGAGTGCCATTTATGTTTTTAATAATGATATTCTCAATATCACCCATGTCGTTGATCAGACCGAGTCCGCGCACGAGGTAAGCTTGGGTACCTTTCTCTACGACATCGCCTCCTACGTTGTCGTTGTTGGCTTTAATGGCATTGAAAACATCATCGGCATTGAATCCAAATGCAGAAAGTTTGTTGGGATCAATGGTGACTTCATACGTTTTCACTTCTCCTCCAAAACTAACCACATCGGCAACCCCTTGTACGGCTTTCAAACGTTTATCAATTACCCAATCTTGAATCTCTTTTAATTGGCGAACCGTTCTGTCCTTTCCCTCCAATGTATACCTGTAAATTTCTCCTGTGGGACCTGATGGAGGTTGCACTTCTGAAAGCGCACCACCTGGAAGATCTACGTTTACCAATTGGTTATTTACCATTTGCCGAGCGCGGAAATCATCCACTTCGTCTTCAAAAATCAATGTCACTACCGACAAACCAAAAAGTGAAATCGAACGCAGGCTTGTCTTCCGAGGCACCACATTCATCTCCGTCTCAATCGGAATAGTTACAAATTTTTCCAGCTCTTCTGCACTGCGGCCGGGCCATTGAGTAATAATCACGATACGCGTGTTGATTACATCTGGAAATGCTTCAATTGGTGTATTTAAAAAGCTGCGCACACCAGCGATAATAACAATGAGGGTAAAAAGGAAAATCATTACGGTATTCCGTAACGAGAAGCTTATGATCCCTTTAATAAAATTATTCATGCTCGATTAATGGGATTAAAGTCTGTTAAAGGCTGTGAGTACAAAGAGAGATCCGTCAGAAACAATGCGATCCCCCATATTCAAACCGCTTTCCACTTCATAAAAATTTCCAAATGTTCTTCCAATTGTTAATCCGACTTTCTCAAATTCACCTTTGCTCATCTCGCGCATCACGAAATAGCGATTGTTCTCCAGGATCACCGCCATTTGAGGAATGGCTTTGATCGACACCTTATGTCGTGAGGTAACAATGATAGACGCAAACATTTCGGGTTTCAGTAATCCTTCGCTATTGTTTAGCTCTGTACGTATCTTGATCACACGAGAATCAGGATCAAGCATTGTGCCGATTTTCTTCACGCTTCCTTTAAATATCCGATCCGGATAAGCAATAGTCTTTACTTGCACTTCATCGCCTTCAGCAACACGAGAAAGATCACTCTCATGAATATTGGCCCACACCCAAACCGTTTTTAAATCAGAGATAGTGAAAATATTAGTGTTGTTGTCATTTCGTATTTGCGTTCCTTCTGTAATACTTCGTTCTACGATGTAACCCGAGCGCGGAGCTGACACATTATAAATCGCGTCCAAATCGCTGGACGAGCCACCATACAATTTTAGAATCTGTGTCCGTTCATTTAATTCCGACTGCGCGTTGTTATAATCTTTTCTGGCGTTGGCAAATTCTTTTTCGCTCATCATCCCAGCCGAAAAAAGTTCTTGTGCCCGAGCAAGGTTTTTTTCCTCTACGGAGAAGTTTGATTTCGCAATATTATAATCGCGCTGAATCTGGCTCATGTCCATACTTAACAAGGTAGCCAGGCGCTCGCCCTTTTGAACATAGTCACCCAAGGAAACAAAAATCTTCTCTACGGTACCGCTCACTACCGGATAGATGCGCACCACATTGTCTTCAGCAAAACTTACTTCCCCAACAGCCGTCAATTGTTCTGCCAGTGATTGTTGCTTAATGGTGTCAATTTTGACATGCTCCATCTGGCTCTCACTCAATACAAGTTTGGTTTTGCTGGATTGTACCTCCTGTTTTACTTCTTTCTTTTCTTTCCCGCAGGATGCGATTAAGAAAGTGAGGAGAAAAATAACATTGATTTTCTTCATGTTTCTACACTAATTAATATTCGATGACGGTTTCGCCTACGCTAAAATTCAAATTGTTAACACTGTTCAAAAACTGTTGACGAAGTTCAATCAACTGAATGTTGGTGCTGATGTAAATGCGCTGATAGTCGATGAACTCCAATAAACTGATATCTCTTTTCTGGAAATACGTATTGGTATTGCGATTGAGTTGGGTAAGGGCGTTGAGATACTCATCTGTATAGTTGGTCAAGCCCTCGTAGTTTTTCTTATACTGATTAAAGGCAGCGATCACTTGATTGGTGATTGTAATTTTCAAGTAGTCACGTTGCAATTCGGATTGTTTGATGCCGAATTTAGCCACCTTAATATTTCCTTGATTGCGATTAAACAGGGGTAACGGCATATTTAAAACCAAGCCATTGTAATTTTGGATGTAATTGCCGCCTTTATCATAATCATAACCAATCGAAAGATCAGGCACTGCTAAAGAGCGCTGTAGTTTTAGGTTTTGTAGTTGGTATTCCTGAAAGAGATTGGAAACTTTCAAATCTGGTCTTGCCTGCATCGATCTTGCAATTAGGCTATCAAGCAAAAGATTATCATTAAAAAGCGGAATCTTTTGAGTTACCTGAACCAATGTATCCTTTGGATACTGCAACAGCGTGCGAAGCTGAGAGAGGTACTGTTCTTTTTGATTGGCATTATCAATAGCTTGTGACTTCACTGCGATGAACTCTGATTTTATACGAAGATCTTCTGTTACGGAAATAGCGCCAACCTCCAATTCTTTTGCGCTGGCTGCAATGAGGCGCTGATAGCTGGCCAAAACCTCGTTGTATAATTTTTCTTTCACTACTAAAGCAGAAAGGTTATTGTAATCATTGCTCAATTCAAAAAGCAAGCTTCGAATTACATTAGCGAATTGAACTTTATTTATCTCCAGGTTGAGCTTCGATAATTTTACAGTGTTTGTATGCTTGCCAGCAATGGAAATGGTTTGATTGATCTGGAGTTCATACTGATTGCTTGCTTTGAAATATTCCTTTTGAACTTGGTTGTAGGCTTCCTGATTCCATGAAACCGTTGGATTATACCAAAGGCGCGCCTGCACAACCTGTGCTTCTGCCTGGTTGACTTCATAGTAAGCGGCTAGCAAATAAAAATTCTTCTTGAGTAATCGATCTTTGGCTTGTAAAAGCGTCAAGACAGAATCTTGTGCATTCACAAAATGAATGGATGTCATCCAAACAAAAAAAACTATACAGCCGATGAGGGACTTCATTTTCATAAAACTAATACAGTGAAATAGAAAAAAATGAACTGAGACCGATTTTGGTCTTAGTGAGACGAAACGGTCAAATCAGCAACTGCCGATGAACAATGTAAAATTGACGATTCTTGTTTTTCGACAATGGTTTTACCTCGATTTTATAACCATCGGTAAATGCTACCAAAGAAATAAATTCTCTTGAGAAATCACAAGGTAATTGAACATCCAACGTCCCATCTTCGTCGAGATCATCTTTGTCATCCACTGTAAGAACCAAAACGAAATTGTTGGGAACGTGCGTCTTGACAAAAGTCTTATCAGCAGAATAGGGATTGGATTCGGACGCAACAACAAACCCGGCACTCACAGCCAATAATACAAAGGCTAAGAGGCGAAAAAGGCAAGTCTTTATGAACTTATGTTGCTGCATAAAAAACAAAAGTAGGTTAAAAACAGCTTGTCGTCAAAATAGTTATAAAAACTATACCCCGCTATAGTCCAAATAACCCTTCATTCAGCAAGTTGAGTGCCTTTTCTTTCTGTGAAGTCTCAACTAAAAGAGAGATATTGTTCGTGCTGCCACCATAGCTTACCATACGGATGGGAATCGATGCCAAAGCCTGAAACACTTCTGTCAGCACACCTTCTTTTTCGGCTAGCATGTTGCCTACAATACAAATAATCGTTTGATTTTTATCTACATCAATCGAACCAAAGCCTTTCAATTCTTTTACAATTTCATCAAGGTGTTTGCTTTCATCGATGGTGACAGAAACTGCAACTTCCGATGTGGAAATCATATCGATAGAAGTTTTATATTTTTCAAATACACCAAACACTTGTCGCAGAAAACCATACGCCAACAACATGCGTGAAGATTTAATTTTGATAGCCGTGATATCATCTTTTGCTGCGATGGCTTTGAACTGACCACGGCTACCACGTTCGCTGATCAACGTGCCTGCCGCCTTTTCATCCATCGTATTTTTTAATCGTACGGGCACACTGTATTTCTGTGCGGGCACCACAGTGGATGGGTGTAAAATCTTAGCGCCAAAATAAGCGAGCTCCGAAGCTTCATCAAAAGTGAGTTCAGCAATGGGCAGTGTTTTTTTCACCACACGAGGATCGTTGTTATGCATACCATCGATGTCCGTCCAGATTTGAATTTCTTCGGCCCGAACGGCAGCACCAATGAGTGAGGCGGTATAGTCACTGCCACCTCGCTTTAAATTATCGATTTCGTTATTGTGATTGCGACAAATGTATCCTTGGGTGATCAGGATGTTGGCATTCGTCATGGTATCCAAAATCGGTTTGAGTCGTTCACCAATTTTTTCTAACTCAGGCTCCTGATTTTCATCGATCGACATGAAGTGCAAGGCAGGCAGAAGCCGCGCATTGATCTTCCTCTCCTGGCAATGATGGTAAAATAGCTCCGTAGAAATTAACTCGCCCTGTGCTAATAGTTCGCGATTGCTTCTGTCGTCAAATTTTCCTGCAGCGAGCAGCCGAAACAAACTAAAATAACGGCTTACGATCTCCTGGCCGATAGCCTGATAGGATGGGGACTCATATAAATCAGCAATAAAAGTATGGTAGTGTTTCTCCAACGCAATAATCTCGGATTCCGCTTCAGGCCGATGGCCGGCCAAAAGAGACTCTCCAATTCGAACCAAGGCATTGGTAGTGCCGCTTAAGGCTGAGAGGACTACGATTTTCTTCCCGGGCATACCCAAAACAAGGGCCGCAATTTTTTTCATTCGCTCGGGCTTCCCCACCGAAGTACCTCCAAATTTCACTACAAGCATACTTTTCAATTTTTTAGGACTGCAAAGTTAAAGGCGATGAGGAGAATTCAAAGCCTACTAAGCAAGTAGACAAAACTTAAAGCAAATAAACCGTTTAAAATAATGTTGATGGGCTATTTGTCTATTCTCTTTTAACGGAATAACTTGACCCCGATTAAAAAATTCCATTCATCCTAACGTTTGTTATATGAAATGTCCATGCGCAAAACTGACCAAAAGGATGATAAATAAGTGGACATTCCATGTGACCTTAAAAACTAAATATTTTAACGCATGAAAATTACTGTTGTAGGTGCAGGCAATGTAGGCGCTACATGTGCCGATGTTTTAGCATACCGCGAGGTAGCTAATGAAATTGTATTAGTTGACATCAAAGAAGGGTTGGCCGAAGGCAAAGCTCTTGATATCTGGCAAAAGGCGCCTATTAACATGTATGACAGCCGAACGGTTGGTTCGACTAACGATTACACGAAAAGTGCAAACTCTGATGTGGTTGTGATCACCTCGGGTCTTCCAAGAAAACCAGGGATGACTCGCGATGACTTAATCAGTACCAATGCGGGTATTGTAAAAACGGTAACTGAAAATGTAGTAAAGCATTCGCCGAACGCCATAATTATTGTGGTGAGCAACCCCCTTGATGTGATGACCTACCAGGCTCATTTGATTTCAAAATTTCCACGCACACGCGTGATGGGGATGGCCGGCATTTTGGATACTGCACGATACAAAGCATTTTTGGCTGAAGCCTTGAACATCTCACCAAAAGATATTCAAGCAATGATTTTAGGCGGACATGGTGATACGATGGTGCCACTTCCACGCTATACCACAGTGAGCGGAATTCCCGTTACCGAATTGATCGCACCCGACAAGCTCAATGCCATCATAGAGCGCACAAAAGTGGGTGGAGGTGAACTCGTGAAATTGATGGGGACTTCTGCGTGGTATGCACCCGGATCAGCCGCAGCGCAGATGGTGGAGTCAATCATTAAAGATCAAAAAAGAGTATTGCCAGTGTGTATACAACTCGATGGCGAATATGGAATCAAGAATTGTTACCTCGGTGTGCCAGTAGTTTTAGGAAAAAATGGAATTGAGAAAGTGATCGAATTGGATCTGAATGCTGATGAAAAAGCTTTATTGGAAACTAGCCGCAAGCATGTGAAAGAAGTAATGGACGTGCTGGATAAGCTTCCGAAATAGGGAATTAAATGATCGGATAATCTAAAGCCAGCGAGAATCTGGCTTTTTTTATTCGTGAAAACCAGAAATGACGAATGCTTTTGATCTAACGCCTTTGATTTTTCGGGCAAAAATTCTATCTATGTACTCATAAAATAAGGTGTGAAGAGAGTTTTATCCATAGCATTGATCGTTCTATTCCTATTTAATGTGATAGGATACTATGGAATTTATGTGGCCATGCTTCAACAAGCGCGCACCGCGTTGAACGAAAAGATTGATAACGACCAGTACAAGGATGACCAAACGATAACCATCAAAATTCCTTTAACACTCCCCTACCCGACGCAGCAAGATGAATACCAACGGGTAGAAGGTGATTTCGAGCATCAGGGCGAATTCTATAAACTTGTTAAGCAGAAATATTCAAGCGATACGCTGTATGTAGTTTGTATAAAGAACGTGGAAGAGAAGAAGGCATTCAATGTATTTTCAGACTTGGTCAAATTATCTACTGATCAAGCGTCATCCACTTCGCACAATCAGAACTCAAAGACGATTGTCAGCATTATTAAAGACTACAATCCAGTTGTTGAGGAAATTCATTTTGCTCCCCGCCAAAGCATTGATTTAGCAAATTCATTTACATTTTTATCAGTCACTATCCTTTCACAGGATTTAACGGTATTTTCTCCACCCCCAGAGTTAAGCTGCTGAATTTTACAGCAGCAATCTATTTTCAGTAGTTCGATTTTTAGATAATCTAATTGCATTCCGATTTCAATTTTGATTTAGCCCGCTGTAAAATTCAGATCTCAAGCATTTTCAATGCTTGAATGGATTTTTTATTTGTCAACAATCAAAAAATATTTCCATCAAGGAATTATCTAGTTGAGAAGGATAATGAAGAGTCAGTGCCCGTTTAGGGTCGGGCCTGACCCTCTTCCTTGATTTTTTACTTTTAGCTTGGAAGAGTGGCACCAGTTCTTGTATTAGGGTGCAAGACTGGTTGCCACGACTTCTTAAAATTAAACAAACACATGCCATACATTCCATTAGAAGATCATCTGCCCGGCATCACTGGATTGCTGGAATATCGAAAAGATACCGCAGCACCTATTCGCGAGCTAACACAATTTTTATTACGCGGACCATCTTCTTTATCAGAAGGAGAACGCGAGTTAATCGCCACCATCGTTTCTCATGGCAATGAATGCCGCTTCTGCACTTCTGCCCATACGGCCGCTGCCGATTTATTACTCGGTGAATGCGTGACAACCGGAAAAATAAAAGAGAATATCTCCACAGCACCCGTCAGTGAAAAAATGAAAGCCTTGCTCGTCATTGCTTCGCAAGTTCAAAAAAGTGGCAAGGCAGTAACTAATGCATCAATTTCAAAGGCAAAGTCAGCCGGAGCAACCGATATCGAAATTCATGACACGGTGCTCATAGCTGCACTGTTCTGTTTATATAACCGCTATGTAGACGGTCTCTCAACCGTCACACCGACTGATCCAAATTTTTACAAGGGATTAGCCGAACGAATCTCAAAAGGCTATCAACGCCTGCCGCAAGGCTATGATCATCTGAAGAAAGGATAAGAATTCAAGTAATTATAAAATAATTAAACACTAATTGAAGTAGATGAAAAGACTTTTACTAGTTATTGCAACTATTTTTTGCAGTTTTATTTCGAAGAGTCAGGATCAAGTGAAACATGACTCTCTTCCTTCCAAAAACCTTTCTACAATTACTATCGAAGGAGATCGAGAATCTTATTTAAAAGATATTGATGATCTCAACATCTTTGCCGGAAAGAAAACAAACGTTGTTCAATTGAATGAAGGCTCAGCTAATCTTGCGCAAAATGTAGGAAGGATGGCTTTTGCTCAAGTTCCTGGTTTGAATGTGTGGGACATGGACGGTGCAGGTACGCAGATCAACATTGGTACACGAGCTACTGACATGCACCGCTCGATTGAGATGAACATGCGACAAAATGGTTACAACACCAACTCCGATATGTTTGGCTATCCGGAAGATCACTACACACCGCCCATGCAAGGTATTCAAGAGATTCAATTGGTTCGAGGTTCTGCCTCACTACAGTTTGGAAGTCAGTTTGGCGGCATGATGAATTACGTAATGAAAAAAGGAGACAGCACCAAAAAGTTCTCTCTTGAAAGCGAGCAAACAGCTGGCTCATATAATTTCTTCAATTCGTATAATGCTATTGGAGGAAAAGCAGGAAAGGTAAGTTACTACGCTTACTATGATAATCGTCACGGTAATGGCTGGCGCCCAAATGCTGCGTTTAACTACCAAGCATATTATGCCAACATCAATTATCAATTCAATAGAAAAGGAAGCCTTTCATTTCAATTCTCGAGAATGGGTTATGTTCAACAAATCGCTGGAGGGCAAAGCGATGCACAGTTTCAGTCGAGTGCACAGCAATCCAATCGAGCCAGAAATTACTTCAATCCGATTATTAATGTCCCGGCCCTGATTTTAAATTACAATTTTTTACCAAAGACTCAACTTCAAATTACTTCGCATTGGTTATTCGGGGAGCGTAGCAGCGTGCAGTTCATCAACACGCCAAATATTGTCGATACAATCAATACATCGATCGGATCCTATAATCCAAGACAAGTTGATCGTGATTTTTATAATGCCTTTACTACGGAGGCTCGGCTACTTCACCGCTATCAGATCGGTTCGGTGAGAAGTACAATGGCTGCAGGCTTAAGATATTTTACTGAACTTACTAACCGAAAACAAAAAGGAGTTGGCACTACCGGGTCTGATTTTGACCTAACCCTTGTAAAGCCGTATGGTATTGATTTGAATCTGCATACGAACAACTATGCCGTGTTTGCAGAAAATCTTTTTGGACTTACTCCGCGATTTTCTGCTACTCCCGGATTTCGATACGAAGTGATCAATACACTCATGGACGGAGTCGTTAACAATTCTACGTTTCCTGTGTCGTATAAAAGCAACAGAAGTTTTCCTCTTTTTGGATTAGGATTGCAGTACCAGGCAAATGAATTCAGTCAACTTTACGGAAATATTTCTCAAGCCTATCGGCCATTTCTTTATGCGAATGTTACACCTGCCACGCAGTTAGGCTTAATTGATCCTAACCTCAAAGACAGCAAAGGCTATGATATTGATTTTGGCTACCGAGGTTCATACAAAGATATTGTGCGGTTTGATATCAATGCTTTCTATCTCTATTATGGAGACCGAATCGGGCAACTTAATTTGAATGGCCAGAATAACACCACTTATTTATACACCACCAACATCGGCAATGCTTTAGCAAAAGGTATCGAGGCTTCTGTTAATGTTTCTTTATGGAAACTGATGGAAGAATCTAATCAGAGTATGGATATCCGAATTTTCAATTCAATGAGTTACAACAACGCAAGGTATACCAGTGGGGCAATGAACTATAATGGGGAAAATAAAAATCTTAGTGGCAATCATTTGGAAGGAGTACCCGATTGGATCAATCGCACCGGGCTCGAATTCAAATACAAAGGAATATTAACTACACTTCAGACCAGTTCGGTAAGTGAGAATTATAGTGATGCAAATAATACAACGTTTAATGCTACTGGTGCAACAGGTATTGTTCCTAGTTACAGAGTTTGGGATTGGTCTTTTGCATGGAGCTTCTTAAAGATTTATACGTTCTCCAGTGGTGTAAATAATTTGACTAACCTTATGTATTTCACGCGAAGAATAAATATGTATCCAGGACCTGGTATTCTTCCCGCCGATGGGAGAACATTTTATTTATCATTAGGAATAAAAATTTAATACAGAATAGTATGGCACACATTTCAGTACCCGAAGGAGTTCCCGGCATCCGAAGCCTGGTAATGTTCCGCCCCGAGTCAGGGCAACATTTATATGCACTCGCTCAAGTTTTACTAAGAGGTGAATCGCCTTTAACAGAAGCGGAACGCGAACTAATTGCCGCTTATGTTTCTTCAAGGAATGAATGCATGTTTTGCATGAGCAGTCACGCAGCGGCTGCGCGGTATTTATTCAAAGACAAAAAGCAAGTTGTTGACTTTGTATTGGATGATTATAAGTCCGCCCCGATCAACGATAAGTTGAAAGCGCTTCTGAATATCGCTGGTAAAGTTCAGAAAAACGGAAAGGAAGTTTTGCCTAACGATGTTGAAGAAGCGCGCAAGCACGGGGCTAATGATCGCGAGATTCATGACACTGTTTTGATTGCAGCTACCTTCAGCATGTTCAATCGCTATGTCGATGGGCTGGCCAGCCTCACACCAACCGATCCAAAAGCGTACGAAGAAATGGGTGTGCGATTAGGTGAGAAGGGATATGTATTACCGAACAAGTCTTAAGTTGTAAGTAAGTCCTAAGAAAAATATCACCCACTTATAACTTCAAACTCACAACTTAATACTTAACTATGGCACATATCAAATTACCGGAAGGACTTCCCGGCATTCGCGGACCGATGGCTTTTCGTCCAGAAACATCAAAGCCGCTGAATGAACTGGCTGAAGTTTTACTTCGAAGTGAAAATTCGCTTACGCGTGGTGAAAGAGAATTGATCGCTACATATGTTTCCTCCTTGAATGATTGTTTCTTTTGCCAGAACGCACACGGAGGAATTGCTCAGCATTACCTGCGATGTGATATGCCGTTCATCGATGCAGTGAAAAAAGATTTTCAATCAACCCCTATTTCCGAAAAACTAAAAGCATTATTGTCAATCACAGGAAGTGTTCAAAAAGGTGGAAAGCAAGTAACGGAAGAACAGATCAAGAAAGCAAAAAGTGCGGGCGCAACGGATATTGAAATCCACGATACGGTTTTGATTGCCGCTGCTTTCTGCATGTTCAATCGCTATGTGGATGGACTTGGCACATGGGCACCACAAGACCGTCAGGTTTATGTGGAGCGCGGGCCAAGGCGAGCGGAAGAAGGCTACATCAATTTTGATTTATATAAATAGTAAATAAGTTTTTCTTGTAAATTTAGTATTCAAGATCTACAACCATTTTTTAAGAATCATGAAAAAATTATTTTACGTTGGCATTATCGGAATAATCCTCTTTGAAATAATGAATGTGTATTTTATTATGCCCATGCCAGGCAGTCAACGGATGAACAGCATTAATGTAGCTTACTTTCTTTATAGCTTTCGTTGGTTCTTTAGAATTGTGTTTGGTCTCCTAATTGCTGTCGGAAGTATCGATGCATTTCAAAATAGAAAATGGATACCGGCAATCGCTTCCGTTATAGCCATCGCAGTCATTTATCTTTTCAATTTTGAAATGGTGGCCGACCATATGTTTAAGCAACCCAGCCAGCTCTCTTTCCAATCAAAGGATAAAAATAAATTGAACGACAGCAGCATGGTGGTGGCTGTTGAAAATAATGGCGAAGTGAAGGCCTATCCCATCCGGTATATTGTATATCATCACCAGGTTCAGGATGTCATTGGAGGTAAGTCCATGATTATTACCTATTGCAGTGTCTGCCGAACAGGCCGTGTCTACGAACCGATCGTAAAAGGTAAGCCTGAAAAATTCAGGCTGGTGGGTATGGACCACTTCAATGCCATGTTTGAAGATGCAACCACCAAAAGTTGGTGGCGCCAGGCAAATGGCGAAGCAATTACTGGTTCATTAAAGGGTGAAGCACTTCCAGAAGTAGAATCGGTTCAACTTTCTGTTAAAAAATTATTCGAACTTTATCCAAATGCTTTGGTGATGCAATTGGATGAAGCATCGAAAGAAAAATATGATTCGCTTGGAAGATTTGAGCATGGCAAAAGCAAGGGCAGTCTTACACGTACGGACAGTTCATCCTGGAATGACAAATCGTGGGTGGTTGGTTTGCAAGTTGGGAAATCAAGCAAGGCCTACGATTGGAACAAACTGAAAGAGATGCGCATCATCAATGACAAGGTTGGAGAAAGACCGATCGTATTAGTTTTATCAACCGACAACCAAAGTTTTGTTGCCTTCGAACGTTCTTGGGATGCCGAAACATTTGCATTTAGAAACGATACACTAATTGTGAATGACAAGAAATATAATTTTTCAGGCCGCGAACTGGCGACTTCCCAACAATTGAAGAAAGTAAATGCCTTTCAGGAGTTTTGGCACAGCTGGAAAACATTCCACCCACAAACAGAACAGTACAAATAATTTTACAGACCTATGCCACATATCGATCTTCCAAAAGAATACCCGGGCATCCGCAGCTTGTTTGTTTTTCGCCCGGAAACTGCCGCTCCGTTAAATGCATTGGTACAAACCTTACTACATAATCCTCATCCCACGCTTAGTCCGGGTGAGCGCGAACTAATTGCTACCTACGTTTCAAGTCTAAACAATTGCAAATATTGTGCAACGGTTCATGGTGCAATTGCCAAGCATCATCTCCACAATGGCGATGTTGTACAAAGTGTGAAGGCCAATCCCGAAACTGCCCCGATCAGCAAAAAATTAAAAGCACTATTAAAAATCGCAGGACGTGTTCAGCTAAGTGGCAAAGAAGTTTCTCCTGCAGATGTTGACGCTGCGCGAAAAGAAGGAGCAACCGATATTGAAATTCATGACACCGTATTGATTGCAGCAGCTTTTAGTATGTTCAATCGGTATGTGGATGGTTTGGCTACCTGGGCACCCGATGATCCGGAAGTTTACGATCGAATGGGTAAGCAACGGGCAGAAGAAGGATATTTAACTCCTCCATTTAAAATTCAGCCTCAAATCAAAAATTAGAAACTCAAGTCATAAACAGATGCCTCATATTCCTCTTGATCCGAATCTGCCGGGAATCACTGGCATTCTTAACTATAGATTAGAAACAGCTTTACCCATTCGTCAACTAACTCATCTCTTGTTGCGTGGAGATTCTACTCTTACACAAGGAGAACGAGAGTTGATTGCCACAGTTGTGTCCTACGGGAATGGCTGTAAATTTTGCACAGCTGCACACACCGCTGCTGCGGATTTACTTTTGGGTGAAAAAGAAACAGCTGAGCTGGTGAAGACAGATCTTTTGAATGCTCCGGTTAGTGCTAAGATGAAAACGCTTCTTACAATAGCAAAAGCTGTTCAGGTGAGTGGTAAAAATGTGACTCCTGAAATGATCAGTGAGGCAAAAGCCGCAGGTGCCACTGATTTGGAAATCCATGATACTGTTTTGATCTCAGCTTTATTCTCCCTGTATAATAGATTGGTGGATGGACTCGCAAGCGTAACTCCTCCGGATTCTGCTTTCTATGAGCGACTCGCGCACATCCTTGCCGACAAAGGTTATTTACCATCTGAGAACAGGTATGCAGGATTAAAAACCTAACAATTAAATTCAAGTAAACACTTAAACAAAACCAATATGGCTAAACAAAATGATCGACTGGTTATTAGTAACCAAAGTGTAATTAAGACTAATCAGGGAGTAATCCTTAAGAATCAAGGAACAATCCAAACCAACCAAAAAGTGATTATTGGAAACCAAAAATCGCTAAAACAAAATCAGCAATCTATTCTTACGAATCAGAAAGCAATCATCAGCAATCAAAAGCATATTCTCAAGAATCAAAAGACGCTTGAGACTATTGTTAAGAACCAGCAGACGATTCTCAAACTACTAAAGAAGTAATTCCGCACACTGGCAATTGGCCTGAAATCATGACGAATAAAAAAGTTCCAAGGCTTTACTTCACATTTCTTGTGATTGTTTTGGGTTGCTGGACATACTATATGTTCTCAACCCAAAGCTTTTCTCTGTACCTGAAACATTATTACGCTGTCTTAACGATGATCTTTGGCTCGTTCATCGCCGGGTCGAGCCCTGAGGGCAGCGCCGCCATTGCTTATCCGGTCTTTACATTGCTCTTAAAAATTTCACCCGCCATTGCCCGAAACTTTGCTTTTGCCATTCAAAGTATTGGGATGACCTCGGCAAGCCTGTTAATCATTGGACTGGCGATAAAAGTAGAGTGGAGCTACATCAAGTACGTTACGATAGGAGGAATCTTTGGATTGATCTTTGGGACTTATTATATCGTGCCGCTCATCTCGCCACCATTAGCTAAATTATTTTTTGTTTCCCTATGGTTAAGTTTTGGTCTTGTGCTTTGGAACGAAAACCTAAAACCAAAAAGAGAAGTTTTTAATGTGATACAGCATTTTGCCAAGTCAGACATGGCACGATTGATTTTCTTTGGACTGATCGGCGGAATGATCTCCTCTATTTTTGGAACTGGCATTAATATTTTCACTTTCTGTTTGATGACAATTTATTACCGGATCAACGAAAAAGTTGCCGTGCCATCTTCCGTGATTATCATGACCATTGAAACGTTGCTCGGCTTTTTTCTTCACGCTGGTGTTATTCATGACTTCCAAACGCAGTCATTCGAAATGTGGTTGGTATGTGTACCGGTAGTTGCTGTCTTTGCGCCGTTGGGTGCTTTTGTGATTAGTAAAGTACCACGTAAAGGTGTCGCCGCATTTCTTTATTTAATCTTGGTTGTGCAGTTTATCGGAGCGATGTGGGTGATTAAACCCAATCTTATCCAACTCAGTATGTGCCTGGGTGTTTTGGTTATAGGGCTTTCCACCTTTCTTTACTTGTCACGGATGCAAAGGCAAAGTCTCACACCTTAACTCCTTTGTAAATGATTTCCTGCCGAACGATCCCAAAGTGAAAAGCTTTTTCCGGTGTAAAATTTAAACTGAACGGGTCCTCAATGGCTTGAAGTCCGCTTTGTTTGATTCGTTGCAAGTAATCTTTTCCGTATTTTCTTACGTGGTCATCCTGACCAAAAATCCTTTCGCGCTCACGCGGATTGGTAATCGAATTATCTTCAAATGTTTTTTCCGACATGGGATTGAAAAACGGAACTTGCAATATAGCCCAACCCCCAGGCTTGAGCACACGATGAAATTCCTTCATCACCTGAATATCATCCTTCACATGTTCAAGCACATGATTGCAGAGGATCGCATCGAAATGATTATCATCAAAAGGAATTTTATGAACGTCTATTTTTACTTTTGCCAATGGCGATTCGATATCAGCGGTGATGTAATTATCACGATGCAGCTTCTCAAATGGCTTGATGTAACAATGTTCTGGTGCAATGTGCAGAACGTTTAGTTTTCCAGAAAAGAAATTAGTCTTCTCTTTTAAATAAAGCCAAATCAGACGATGACGTTCCAAACTCAAACAATTAGGACAAAGTGCATTTTCCCTTGAATTGATCCTGCCATAAGGAAGGAATTTTTTATAATGATGATTGCAAATGGGACACTCTACTTTCTTGCCCATGTAAAACAAACCAGCAGCCTTTAAGCCAACCCCACTAAATAATTGAAGATATTTTCGTGGCACATACCGAACCAGGAGAGAAATTATTTTTTTCATTCAAACGCAAAGATAATCGAACAAATTATGTAGAGGCTTAAAAATTGAGGGACGGTAATTGAATAGAAAAAACTATATTTGAATGCATGAAATGGTCATTAAAATGCTTCTATACTGACGGTATGTATAACCCGGCCATTCTAATAAAAACAATTATTAACACATGAAATGGACCTACTTTATTGCTGGGATTTTAATTGGCTTTAACGCCATCGGCCAAAGTACTGCCGACCTGGATAAAAAGAATGGCTTCAGGGAGTATACAATCGGAGCTGATCTTTCGTCCTTTACTGACAAAATTCTATTAATTAAAAGGATGGAAAGGGATGACGCAAAACTATACAAAGTAAAGGCCCCTATAATTATTGAAGATATGCCTGGTGAAGGTGAAGTTGAACTTGCCTCTTACAAAGACAGGCTTGTGGAGATCACTATATTTTTTCAGCAAAAAACCATTGACGATTACGATAACTTTAAGCAGTCACTCACTCGATTATATGGAACACCCATAGACGAATCTACCCACAAGAATAAGCCTGCCTATCTTACAGAATACGATAAAATATTAATGTGGAAGGGTTCAGTCATTGGCCTTCAATATAATTATGATGTAAGCCACAAGGTTATTGAGATTGTTTATTGGGGCCTAAACGAGGTTACAGAAAAGTCAAAAGAAGAGTTTTAACCTTCAGTTTTCCAAGATCAAAAGGTGTTGCCATCATTGGCAGTATTTATGCAACCTGAGGAAGAACAATTAAAAAAGCTTAGCAGGCGCTATTTCCGGTTGGCGGTGGTAAGCCTCTTCCTTTTAGCCATATTACGAGGATTAAGTTCTTTCTTCTTCACACTTTTCTTTTGGCCTGCTGTTGGGTTTGGGATTCTTGCCGTTTATTATCAAAGGGCTGCTAAAAAGGAAGAGGAAGCCAAAACCGCTCAATGGCATCAACCGGATGCATCGTCCTCATCAGGTTTTAAAAATAAACGGATTACACTCATGGTCATTGTGAGTGCTGTGTTTTTATTAGTCATAATCAGTTCATTCTTTTCTTCAAGGAAGAGTAATGAGACCCCCTCCTCCAATGACACGACGCGAGCGGTCGAGCCCGAGTCGCACCAAGTGGAAACAAAATCTTCTCAATACGATGAAGCACTTCAGGAATACAACAGCCAAAATTACAGGCTGTCCATTTCGATTGCTCGGAAAGCACTTATTGGTGTTCCTAATAGTAACGACTTAATGCTGGTTTTAGGTGAAGATTACGGCGCGCTAAAACAAAATGATTCTGCCTTTGTTTGGTTTGACCGTGCTTATCAAAATGGCGCACGAAGTGCCGAACTCAGCCATTGGCTAGGTTATCTTTACGATGACAAAGGCAGTATTTCGCAGGGAATTCAATTCTATAAAGACGCCGTAAAACAGGATAGCACGAGAGTCCAGATTTATGACCGACTGGCAGAACTAGAGCCAGAAAAATCCGGTTGGTACAAGAAAAAATCCAATCAATGGGCTGAAAAGAAGTGATTGAGCCTTAGTCGTCTAGCCACTCAAAGGAGTTTGGTAACTAGGGTTTTAGGAAAAATTAAGACTCTCCTTAAAACTATTTCTAATCATCATCCATCTTTATAGTAGAAAACAGCTGAACAAAGGGTTTGTGGCAGAAACTTTACTTGACATTGCAATGATGCATTCTGATTCCCTGATCGCCCGTGCCCGCGAGGGGGACAAGAATGCCCAGGGAAAACTGGTGCAGCTCTGGTACAAGCGCATCTATAATTTCAGCTACAAGTTTTTCTTCGACCACGACCTGGCCATGGAAGTTTCGCAGAAGACCTTCATCAGCATGCATAAAAATCTTGCCGGCCTACAGGAAGTGGCACGGTTCAAATCCTGGCTCTATACCATCGCGGTAAACTACTGCCGCGAAGAGACAAGGAAAAAGAAAGCAAGCCGCTCGTTTTCGTTGCACGACCTAAACCCAGGCGAAGGAGAAGAAAGCTACCGTTGGGAGGAAAGCCATCATCGCAATGAAAACCCCGAACGTCAACTAAGACACTCCGAACTTTCAGACCTTTTGCAATCGTGCCTTATGGAATTAAGTCACGAACAACGTGAGGTCGTGATCATGAAAGAATATGAGGGGTTGAAGTTTAGAGAGATTGCAGAGGCACTCAATATTTCAGAGAACACCGTGAAGTCGAGGATGTACTACGGGTTGGACGGACTGAAAAAGATTTTAGAGCAGAAAAAGATTACAAAAGAAACCATTGGTTATGAATTATAAACCTGATGAAAGTACATTGATTGCTTTCCTGTATGGTGAGCTCAATGAAAAGGAAACAAAAAAACTGGAAGCCTATTTTCAACAACATCCTGAAGAGCTGGCAAAGCTACGGGGTATGGACGAAGTGCGTGAGGTGATGAGTCATGCACAAGACAAAGAAGTCATTGCCCCTCCTGTTTTTGTTGATGAAACGGGAATAAAACCACTCTGGCAATCATCCTATCTTAGAGTTTCTATGGGAATGGCTGCTTCTATCCTTTTCCTTCTTGTAGCAGGTAAATTATTAGGTCCAGAAATTAATTATTCGAATGGTGAATTAAGAATCAGTTTTGGAAAGAAAGCCGAACAACCGATGCAGCCAGCAGGGCTCACCGAAGAAAAAGTGAACGAATTAATTTCCTCGTCATTGGCGAAGAACAATGAATCGTTGGCATCCACCAGAACAGAAGATCAAAAGAAGCTGATGCAGACGCTTGTCGATTTTAATTCTAAAAAAATGAATGAGCTGACTAAAACAGCATCACAAGCCAGCCAGGAGCAAGTGAGGTCGTTTGTATCCAATCTGCAAGAGCAAAATTTAAAGCTCATGAAAGATTATTTTCAGCTCTCCACAGCAGATCAAAAAAAATACATGGAAAGTCTGCTGGTGGATTTCTCCAGTTACTTGCAAGAGCAACGCAAACAAGATTTACAATACGTGCAGACTAGGGTAAACTCATTAGAGAAAAACAATAATCAATTCAAACAGGAAACCGAGCAAATCCTTACAAGTTTGATTTCCAATCCAGGCAAGAAGAAAAATAACTATTAAAAAAAATTAAATACTTTAGAATATGAAAAAGGTGTTGATGATGTGGATGATGTTTGTGGGCACGATAATGCTGGCTCAGAATAAAATTGATGAAGTGCGCATGCAGCGTGATATTGAAGTAGCCGAAAATATTTTGGGTACACTGATCAAGCAACAATATGGCAAGCGCCAATTCTTCCCGATGGAAGTACGGGGCAGTTACCTTCCCGGTTACGGTGTTACCTTTCATGTTCCTTCTGAAATGTTTGGTAACATGTTTTTTATGCAAAGCGATGACAACGTCTGGGGCATTACAGCGCCAGGCGAGCCCATGCCTCCGGGGGTTTCGTACAGCTACTCCTACAGCACCAGTAGCGACGAAGGAAATGCCGAGGAGCAGGCACAAAAAGCTAAATCAGAAGCAGACAGGAACTATCAAATAGCTAAACGAACTTCACCTCGAGCAAAAAACTCAAAACATAAAGTAAACACCGATAGCGCAGCAATCTCTTACCATGAAAAAATATTGGAAGCCGCCAAAAATTTTATTACTGACTATGGCGATTTGCTAACGCAATTGCAGCCCAACGAAAAAATTGTAGTTACCAACAAGGGTGAAGGGAACAACTTTCCAAAAATATGGATGAGCGGTTCCTTTGAACACCCACAAAAGCAAAACCTGGTCAATGTAGAAGGAACCAAGTCTGATGTGAACCAATTTCGCCAAGGAAAAATTACGCGTGATCAATTGCTTGCAAAACTTAAAATCGTAAACAGCGAGATTAGTGATGAATTGCAACCCGATCTTGAATTGCTCTCCAGCATACTGAACCGACTTTATAGTCGCGATTTATCAAAGACTTTTTTCTCTGACGACAATATCTATTATGAACGTTTAAAAGATTTTGGCGCTCTTTACCACATGCAAGTCTATGCCAGCAATCAGATCGATGGGTTTAATGAAGATCTTTATGATATGCCTACCGTTCGGCTTCATGAGGTGGATCAGGAAACCCGGGATAAAAAGGTAAAAGAACTTTATCCCGAATTTGAAAAAAGCATTAAGGAAGATATGCTGGAATACGGCCGCACCATTAAAAGTTTGAAAGACGACGAGACGTTGATGATCGAAATCAACCTTACCCGTTGCAGGCATTGCGCAATCCCGTCAACATTGGAGTTGTCCATCAAATACTCCGTACTCAAAGATTACTCAACAGGGAAGATCACGAAAGATGCTGCTTTGGCAAAGATCACGGTGAAGAAGGGGCCTAATCAATAGTTAGATTTTGACCATTCAAAAAGGCTTTCCTCACAGGGAAGCCTTTTTCTTTTGAATTGAAATCAAAGCCGCTAATTTTAGAGTCACACTTTATCTCATCAAAATGAAATCACGAAGAGAATTTATCAAAACTACCGCGGTTGCGGGAGCCGCCATCACTATTCTTCCATCTCACGTCTTTTCTAAATCAGCAGAAAGCAAAATAAAGCTTGGCTTTATTGGTGTTGGCTTGCGCGGTCAAAACCATTTGAAGTTGGCGCTTAAACGAGATGATGTTGACGTAGTTGCCATTTGTGATATCCAGCAGCGTATGATTGACATGAGTTTGGGGATTGTGGCACAAGAAGGCAAATCAAAACCGCAAATCATTTTGGATGGCCCGAATGGGTATAAAAAATTGTTGGAGAACAAAGACATTGATGCGGTGATCATCGCCACACCATGGGAATGGCACAAAACCATGTGTATCGACGCGATGAACGCAAAGAAATACGTGGGTTGCGAAGTGATTACGGGAATGACAGTAGACGAATGCTGGGAGATCCTACACGCCTCCGAAAAGACCGGCATGCCTTTAATGATGCTCGAAAATGTTTGCTACAGGCGCGATGCCATGGCAGTGCTCAACATGGTTCGTCAAAATGTATTTGGAGAACTGATCCATTTGTAAGGTGGCTACCAACACGATTTGCGCGAAGTAAAATTTAACGATGGCAAAAGTGCTTACGGTCACGGAGTGGAGTTTGGTGAAAAAGCTTTTTCTGAAGCACAATGGCGTACGCAGCATTCGGTAACAAGAAACGGAGACCTCTATCCTACTCACGGCATCGGGCCACTTGCGATGATGACCAACATCAACCGGGGCAACCGGTTCACACAATTGGTTTCCTATTCCAGCAAGGCACGTGGTCTTCACGAGCACATTGTAAAACTAGGCGGTGCAAATCATCCGAATGCAAAAATCAATTTCAAGTTGGGCGATGTAGTTACAACGATGATTCAAACCGCCAATGACGAAACAATTCTATTGCAACACGATACCAATTTACCGCGGCCTTATTCGATTGGTTTCCGTGTGCAAGGCACCAAAGGAATCTGGATGGATGTAAACCAATCCATCTACATTGAGGATCAAAGTCAGAAGGCACATCAATGGGAAGATGCCAAGTCATGGCTCGACAAATACGATCATCCGCTTTGGAAAAAATATGGTAACGATGCAGCAGAAGCGGGCCATGGTGGCATGGACTGGTTTGTGCTCAATGCATTCATTGAGGCGGTGAAAAGGAAAACGAATACGCCTCAGGATGTCTATGATGCTGTTACCTGGAGTGCGATCACACCACTTTCAGAAAAATCAATTCAACAAAATGGAGCGAGCGTTGATTTTCCTGACTTCACCAATGGGCAGTGGAAAAGCCGCAAGAACAATTTTGCCTTAGATGATTCATATTAATTTGAAAATGTTCATTACTCCTAACTTAAAGACACGTTTTTCACTGATAAGCCATTTCGTATTTCTAAATTTTCAAATTGTCCAATTGATCCTTATCTTGCCTATCTTTTTAAAACCTAAGTCAAGCCAAAATGATCAATCTTGTACTCTTCGGCCCTCCTGGCGCTGGTAAAGGAACACAAAGCGAAAAGCTTATCAAGAAATATGGTTTCGTTCATATCTCAACCGGAGATTTATTCCGCTGGCATACTAAAAACGATACTCCGCTCGGTAAAAGAGTGAAAGAAATCATGAACAGCGGAGCCCTTGTGCCCGATGAGATTACAATCGCTATGCTGAAAGAGGAACTTGACAAAAATCCGCAAGCCAAAGGATTTTTATTTGATGGCTTTCCGCGAACCGTTCCACAGGCCGAAGCACTGGACAAATTTATGAAAGACAATGACAGTGCCATTCATTTCGTTATTGCCCTTGATGTGACCGAAGCAGAACTTCGTGCCCGCATCGCTAAGCGCAGAACAACCGAAAACCGGCCCGACGACGAAGAAGAAAAATTAAACAAACGCATCACCGAATATTTTACTAAAACGATTCACGTGCTTCCTTACTATGAAAAGCAAAATCGTTTGAACACCGTTCACGGTATTGGTGACATCGAAGAGATTTTTGTAAATGTTTGTAAAGTGATCGATAAAAAATAATAAATGTCAACCGTTGCCGGATACCGGTGACCAGTGACTGGTAACCAGCAACTCATGTCATCCCCCAACTTCATCGATTATATAAAATTCAATTCACGTTCCGGACACGGAGGCGCAGGATCCCGTCATTTTCATCGCGAAAAATTCATTGAAAAAGGCGGACCTGACGGTGGTGATGGAGGTCGTGGAGGTCACATTATTTTAAAGGGCAATTCGCAACTGTGGACATTGCTCCACTTAAAATATCGAAAGCACGTGATTGCTGAAAACGGTCAAGGTGGCGAAGGGCAGAACATGACTGGTGCCTTTGGCAAAGACGAAATTTTAGAAGTACCGCTGGGAACAGTTGCCAAACGATTCGAAACAAATGAAATTCTTTGTGAAATCAACGAAGATGGGCAGGAGATAATCCTTACACCAGGAGGCCGTGGTGGTAAAGGAAATTCGTTCTTTGCAACATCAACCAATCAAGCTCCGCAGCATGCACAGCCTGGAGAACCTGGAAAGGAAGAATGGATTGTTTTAGAACTAAAATTATTAGCCGATGTTGGCTTGGTTGGATTTCCCAATGCAGGCAAGTCAACCTTGTTATCTGTAGTTTCAGCCGCTAAGCCAAAAATTGCGGATTATCAGTTTACAACACTCACTCCTAATCTTGGGGTGGTGGCTTATCGCAATGAAAAATCCTTTGTGATGGCCGATATTCCAGGAATCATCGAAGGCGCAGCAGAAGGTAAGGGATTGGGCATTCGGTTTTTAAAACACATCGAACGAAATTCAGTGTTGTTGTTTATGGTCCCTGCTGATTCCAAAGACATTAAAAATGAATTCGAAATATTGCTCAACGAATTGCGCAAGTATAATCCTGAGCTACTAGATAAAAAAAGATTGCTTGCCATCTCAAAGTCTGATATGCTCGACGAAGAACTAAAAGCTGAAATCAAAAAAGAATTGCCATCGGGAATTCCGACAGTTTTCATTTCATCCATTACTAACCAAGGCATTACTGAGCTGAAGGATTTGATTTGGAAGGAGCTTCATTAGAGCGCCATCCTGTCACAATTCCATTATTGGCAAAATTCTTGTCATTTTGCGTTTTTATTTAAGTTATAACTGATGGAAAATACCCTGAACCAGGAACCAGAACTGGAAAAACATGACGAGACGATGCCTGAGGGCACTCCGTCGCAAAGTGAAGAACCGGTAATTCAAGAAAAGCAGAAGAAACAAGCTGATCCTCTAAAGAAGCTGCAGGACGAATTGGCAGAAGCCAAAGACAAGTATGTGCGTCTTTATGCAGAGTTTGACAACCATCGTAGGCGCTCAGCGAAAGAGAAACTGGAGATGATCATGTCAGCCAATGAACAATTGCTGAAAAGCTTATTGTCGGTGGTGGATGATTTTGAACGAGCAGAAAAATCCTTTAAAGAAAAAAATGATAAAGAATCAGAAGGGTTCTTTCTCATCCAGAACAAGTTCAAGAAAATATTGGAGCAATACAATGTAAAGGCAATGGACCTTTCCAAAGGTTCAGCATTCGATCCAGACCTGCACGAAGCCATCACTCAGATCCCGGCAACGGAAGAAAAACTTAAAGGCAAAATCATGGATGTGGTTGAGAAAGGTTATCTGCTCAACGATAAAGTAATTCGTTTTGCGAAAGTGGTTACTGGAAGTTGATTTACTATTTTAAAACGTTATTTAGTTTAACAGTCATCGAATGTCAACCAAAAGAGATTACTACGAAATATTAGGGGTTAGCAAATCGGCCTCCGCAGAGGAGATTAAAAAAGCGTATCGCAAAACGGCTATTCAATTTCACCCGGATAAAAATCCAGGTAACAAAGAGGCAGAAGAAAAATTCAAGGAAGCTGCCGAAGCCTATGAAGTGCTTAGTGATGAGAACAAGCGAGCACAATATGATCGCTTTGGTCATTCCAAACCCGGTGCCGGCGGATTCCAAGGCCACGACATGAACATGGAAGATATCTTCAGTCAGTTTGGGGATATTTTTGGTGGAGGAGGCTTTGATAGCTTTTTTGGTGGAGGAGGTGGTCGCTCGCGCCAACGCAAAGGCTCCAACCTGCGGATCAAACTAAAATTAACATTAGAGGAAATCGCTCACGGAGTTGAGAAAAAAATTAAAGTGAACCGACTCATTCAAGCTGAGGGGGTCACCTTCAAAAATTGTACTACCTGTAATGGGCAAGGTCAAGTTCGCAAAGTAGTGAACACCATGCTTGGTCAAATGGTATCAACCACAACCTGTTCCACGTGCAATGGTGCAGGCCAAATCATTGACAAGCGCCCTCCAGGCGTTGATAGCTCTGGCTTGGTATCAAAAGAAGATTTGATCTCTGTAAAAATTCCGGCTGGTGTAGCCGAAGGCATGCAGTTGTCCATGTCAGGGAAGGGTAATGAAGCCCCAGGTGGCGGCATTCCTGGTGATTTGTTAATCGTAATTGAAGAGATCGAAGATAAGAACCTGAAACGCGATGGAAATAATTTGGTGTATGATCTCCATATTAGCTTTATTGATGCTGCTCTCGGTACCTCTGTTGAAGTTCCAAGTGTTGGCGGTAAGGTTCGCGTGAAAATCGAAGCAGGCACCCAGAGTGGCAAGATCTTGCGCTTACGAGGAAAGGGTGTTAAGGATATCAATGGATACGGTACCGGCGATGAACTCATCTATATCAATGTGTGGACTCCAAAAAAATTAAGCGCCGAGGAAACGAGCAAGCTGGAAGCTTTGCGAACCTCGCCCAATTTTCAACCGCACCCCGACCATAATGAAAAAGGCTTCTTCGAAAGAATGAAGGAGTACTTTGGATAACCCCAGACTTATAACTTTTTACCAGATAACCCGTATAAGCCCCTTACGGGTTATTTTTTTAACAAAAAGGTAACCTTCCTTACATCAGAGCAACTTAAACCGAACCGAATCGTAAGATTGTTACATGTGGAAGACCGTTTTAGTGATTTTTGCAGGTGAACTCGCTGGTGCTGGGGGTTTCGCGCAGGTGAAGAAGCAATTCACCGTTGAAAAGAACGAGCAGTGTGATAAGGTTGAGCTATGCCTTAAAGCCAAAACCGGAAACTGTTTCATCCGGCCTAGCCAAGGCGACGAACTCTTGAATATCTATAGCAACCAAGACCTCGAAGAGTATTCTCATTCTTTCAGCAATGAAGTAAAAGGCAAGACTTGCATGGTCAAGCTTTCCCTTGAGCAAGAAAGTCAACGTGGGGTTGGTCGTAAGATTTCTTACCATGTATTTGGCTCCGACGAGAAACCAAACGACAAATTTTGGAAAGTATATTTGGCCGAGGACATGCCGTATTCCCTCGATCTTGATTATGGCTTAGGGAATGCAAATGTTGATCTGGCCGGCCTTGCGATCAGTAAACTTAAGATCAACACTGGTAGTGCTGATGTTAATGTTTCATACAGTTCTGATATGCAGAATAAAGTAGACATGGATACTTTTTATATTAAAGTAGACATGGGCTCCCTTACTGCAAGACAACTTAACCTTACCCGCTCAAAACTAGTATTAGCAGACGTTGGCTTCGGCAACATGCTTTTGGATTTCAGTGATAAGCCAAATATGGGTCATCGTGTGAAAGGCACAGTTGGTGCAGGAAACCTGGTCATCCACCTGCCCGGTAATGAAGTACCTGTAATCGTAAGGATTACCGACTCGTGGTTGTGCAGTGTAAGTCTCTCTCGCAGCCTGAAAAAAATTGGCGACAACACGTTTGCCAATGCTGCTTATAGTAAAAACCCTAAGGATGCATTATCCTTTGATCTGGATGTGTCAATGGGAAAAATAGTTTTCAAGGATAAGAATTGATTTCCTAATCGTCTCCTATCGTTTCTATTTATCGGTTTACAAACTATAATGAAGCGATTAGTCATTGCTTGCAGTCAATTCAAAATCAAACACTAATTTTTTGTCAAAAAAATCAGTGTGCTTGCAATTGAATCCCTATTTTTGTTGAACACAAACAAACCCCGTGGAAGCATTAGTAGCAAAAGAAGTTACCAAGCAATATGCTGAGCATACTGCGTTGGACAAAGTAAGTATTACTATCCCGCAACAAACAATTTTTGGTCTACTCGGCCCTAATGGCGCTGGCAAGACAACGCTGATTCGAATCATTAATCAGATCATTAATTCCGATTCCGGAGAGATTACTATTTTCGGTGAGAAGCTAAAGTCGAGTCATGTGGAGATGATTGGCTACCTCCCTGAAGAACGCGGACTCTACAAGAAAATGAAAGTGGGCGATCAACTTCTTTACCTGGCTCAGTTGAAAGGTCTTAGTCGCCATGATGCGTTAGCACGAATTAAAATTTGGCTTGAGAAATTTGAGATCAAAGATTGGTGGCATAAAAAAGTAGAAGATTTGAGTAAAGGGATGGCCCAGAAAGTGCAGTTCATTAGCACCGTGCTACACGAACCAAAGCTTATCATTTTAGATGAACCCTTTTCTGGATTTGATCCGGTAAATGCCGAACTGATCACTGAAAAAATATTGGAACTCAAAGCGAATGGCAGCACGATCATATTCTCCACACACCGGATGGAAACCGTGGAAAGCCTTTGTGATCACATCGCTCTCATCAACAAATCAAAAAAAATATTAGAAGGCCCGAAGAAACAAGTGAAAGATCAATTCCGCACCAACACATTTTTGGTTGAGCATCGTGGAAATCACTTCACACTACCTTCTGATAAATATGAATTGAAGAAGCAGACTGTAATTGAAGATGGCTTGTTTTCATCCTCCATCCAAGCGAACGAAGGAATCAAAGGCAATCAATTAATCCGCGACTTGATCGACATCACGGAAGTGTACAGCTTCCAGGAAAAACTTCCCAGCATGGCCGACATTTTCATTAGCCTGGTGAAGGCCGAAGGCGATGATCAACTAAAAAAACATTTACAGGAAGGTTAATCCAACTTCCTGAATCCATCAAGAATCCAGAACCTATTACCATTTACAATTATGAACAAAGTTTGGTTAATCATCCAGCGTGAGTTTTTAACTAGGGTGAAAAAGAAATCTTTTTTAATCGCTACAATAGTCGTACCCCTGGTTATTCCAGCAATCATTGGCGGTTTGATTTACATCATGTTGAAGGAAGCTGAATCAGCAAAGCCTGACACCATAATGGTGGTTGATGAGAGTGGCCAGTTCAACCTGGATAGCACTAAAAACACGAAGCGGTTTATTTTCGTGCCTCTACAATTGTCGGTAGATCAAGCCAAGAAAGCTTATAACGAAACGAAAGATTTTGCCTTGCTCTACGTCCCGAAATTTAACATCAACAAACCCGAAGGGTTGACTATTTACACCCAGGAAAATCCGAGCATAGAAAAGGTAGCTGATCTTGAATCCATTTTAGCTGACCGGGTACGCGACCTAAAATTACAAGAGTTCAAGATTGATAAGGAGATACTTAAAAATTTGAAAACGAATATTAATCTTAAGCAAATCAATCTTACTAAATCTGGCGAAGAAAAATCGAGCAACTCGGGTATTCTTTACGGGCTTGGTTTTACACTTGGTATCATGATTTACATTTTTGTTTTAGTCTATGGAATCCAAATCATGCAAGGCGTTATTGACGAGAAGACTTCAAAGGTTGTGGAAGTAATTGTTTCCTCAGTCAAACCTTTTCAATTGATGCTCGGAAAAATTGTAGGTATAGCTGCGGTGGGGGTATTACAATTTTTAATCTGGATCATACTTATCACATTTCTTTCTTCTGGAGTACTTGGCTATTTTGGTTTGAAAATGCCTCAGAAACAAGCGATGGAACAAGTTCAGAAGAAAATGCAACAAAATGAAGACATGAAGCAGGCCATGGATCAGCAGAATGGGAAGGTGAATGAAATACTCAGTAACCTCGGTGAAATTCCATTTATGAAAATCGCATTTGTTTTTGTTTTCTATTTTATCGGAGGCTATTTGTTGTATGGAGCTTTATTTGCCGCAGTTGGCTCCGCAGTAGAGTCAATGCAGGAGTCACAGCAATTTCAGTTTCCTATTACCATGCCTTTGTTAATTGGCTATTTAGGTCTCTTTATGTTCATCCTCCGTGATCCTCATGGTCCTGTTAGTTTTTGGCTCTCGATTATTCCTTTCACTTCACCCGTAGCCATGGTCGGTCGAATTGCTTTTGATGTACCAACCTGGCAGCTTATACTTTCTATGGCACTTTTGGTTGGTGGATTTATCTTCACTACCTGGGTTGCGGGAAGAATTTATCGTGTCGGTATTTTAATGACCGGCACGAAAATAAACTGGAAAGTAATGGCCAAATGGTTTATGATGCGTGAGTAGCAAATCATCAAAAGATCATTAGTCAGCCGAACTACTAATTTTTCTTTATTTTTAGAAGATGGACAAGAAAACATTGCTCCCATCTTCCATGGATTTTTATCAGGACAACGCTAACCTGAAGTGGATTATTCTTGTCGTCTCAGTCTTCATTAGTATCGGGTCAATCTATTTTACTGATGTCTTGGTTGGGCAGCTCAAAGAACGGGAAAAGAATCAAGTAAAACTTTTTGCCCGGGCTCTTGAATACACCATCAACGATACAGAGAATAATATTCTTTTCATCACAGAAGAAATCATAAGCAAAAACAATTCAATCCCGACCATTCTTACAAGTAAGGGCGCTATCATTACCTATACCAATATCGATTTAGATTCTACTTGGAGTCAAGATAAAAAAGAAGAATATCTGCGATCAGAATTAGAGGACATGAAAAAGATCTTCCCCCCCATTGAGATTTTACTCAAGGATCCCAAGACGCAGGAAGTCTTTGGCAAGCAATATGTGTATTACAAAAACTCTTTTTTATTAAAACAATTGATCTTATATCCTTATATCCAAATTTTTGTGCTGGCCATCTTTGGGTTTATCTCTTACTTGGCGTTCAATTATTCTCGCACTGCAGAACAAAACAGGGTATGGGTAGGGCTCACGAAAGAAACTGCCCACCAACTTGGAACGCCACTCTCGTCATTAATGGCCTGGATCGAAGTATTGCGTGATGATCCGGAAATTCGAAACAAGGGGATTGTAGATGAACTGGATAAAGACATCAGGAAACTTCAGGTGGTAACAGAAAGATTTTCCAGTATTGGATCGGCCCCTGTTTTAAAGAGTGAAAACATTTATCAGTTGGTGAATCGGGTGGTGGGTTACCTACAACCGAGGGTTTCATCAAAAATTAATATTGAAGTGTACACGTTATCGGAAACGATCATGGGCCTGGTACACCCTCCTTTGTTTGAATGGGTTTTAGAAAATCTTTGCAAGAATGCAGTAGATGCGATGGGGAGCACGGGCACCATCGCGATCAAAATTTTACGCGGCAATGACAACAAAGTCTTTATTGATATTTCCGATACCGGAAAAGGCATCCCTAAGACCATGATCGGCAATGTGTTTAAGCCTGGCTTCACCACCAAGAAACGTGGCTGGGGATTGGGACTAACCCTAGCCAAGCGCATCATCGAACTTTATCACGAGGGGAAAATTTTTGTAAAATCCTCTGAGGAAAATTCCGGAACTACTTTTCGTATTGAAATTAGAAGCGTATAACGATCAATTCGCTCGAATGGCCAGCACTGGATCCATTCTGGCAGCCATCGCAGCGGGAACAATACCTGCCACTAGGCCGATAATAGAAGATACCCCCAAGCCAAGCACAATATTTTTTGCTGACAACACAACTTTCAAACTTCCAAAAGGAGCATAAGTCAACAACCACACCAAAAATAAACCAGAAAGCCCGCCGATCAGGCTGAGGAAAATCGATTCAAACAAAAATTGAAAGAGTATAAAATAATTCTTCGCACCTAATGATTTTTGCAAACCAATGATACTGGTACGCTCTTTCACGGAAACAAACATGATGTTGGCAATACCAAACCCTCCCACCAACATCGAGAAACCGCCAATGACCCATCCAGCAATCCCCAAGACATCGAAAACACCATCCAGTGACTTAGCCACTGCTTCAGGGCGGTTCATTTCAAAATTGTCTTTTTTCTGAGGCTTCAATCCACGTTTTACCCGAAGCAGGCCTCGAGCTTCATTTTCTAATTCAACCAATCCAACATCTTCTTTATACCCTTTCAAGCCAATAATAGAGCCATTTTCATTCCATCGACCTGTTCCAGTTTGATAAACCTTTCTGAATGCATCATACGGAACAATGCATGTATAGTCTTTGCTTGAAAACCCCATAAAACTTTCTCCTTCGCGTTTTATAGTGCCTACAACCTTAAACCGAAGGTTCTTTATTTTTACATATTCACCGACAGGGTTCTCAATTTTTGGAAATAGCGCTTTAGCAACATCATATCCGATGACCACTACGTTTCTTCCACCCTCCACTTCTGCACTGGTTAAGTACCGACCATTGTCAATATTTATTTCAAACAGCTTTTCATAGTCGAGTGAAGCACCGTCTACTTCAATTTTATTGATCCCATTGCTTCCAGCCTTCACTGTATTTGATTCTGACTCCGCATAGATACACACCACCTGGCCTGATTGCATATTGGCTTTGAGGAAACGGTACTCACTGTAAGACGCATGAGGACGTTTAATGTATTCTTTCCACCAATCCCGGCCTCTGTCTCCTGCACCCCAGGGCCATTTATGAATGTAGATAACATCCGTGCCAAGAAAATTTAAGCTGTCAACAATATTTTTTTTGAGAGAATCCACCAATGTAAGCACCGCGATGATGGAAAAAATACCGATCGTAACACCTAACAAGGATAGAACAGTGCGAAGTAGATTTGATCGGAGCGCCTTCCAGGCGAATCCAAGACTTTCAGCAATTAATCGAAGTACAAGCATTATTTATTTCTGATAAAATGACAGATAACTAATTAGCACGAATCGCAATTACAGGATCAAGTCGAGCGGCCACTGCTGCAGGAACAATTCCCGCCACTAAACCAATAATAGAAGAAACGCCAAGGCCCAAGATAATATTGGGTAATGACAGCACAACTTGTAAACTTCCAAATGGAGCAAACGTGAGCAACCAAACTAAAAGGAGTCCGGACAGACCACCAATCAAGCTCAACAAAACAGATTCAAACAAAAATTGGAAGAGAATAAAGTAATTCTTCGCACCCAATGATTTTTGTAAACCAATTATACTCGTCCGCTCTTTCACAGAAACAAACATGATGTTGGCAATACCAAATCCACCTACCAACATCGAAAAACCACCAATTATCCACCCAGCCATGCCGAGCACATCAAACACACTACTAAGAGCATTTGCTATGGCTTCCGGTCTATTGATGGAGAAATTATCCTTTTGATATGGTTTTAGTCCCCGTTTCACGCGCATTGATCCACGGATTTCGTTTTCGAGTAGCACGAGGCCCAAGTCATCTTCCTGACCTTTCAAACCGATGTGTGAACCTAATTCATCCCAACGACCACTGCCGGTATTGTATAGTTTCCTGAATGAATCATAAGGAATCATGCATTCATAATCGCTACTGGAAAACCCAATAAAACTTTCCCCTTGCCTCTTGGTTACACCAACCACCTTGAAGCGCAGGTTTTTTATTTTCACAAATTCACCGACAGGATCGTCCATTTTAGGAAACAAGGCATTGGCTACTTCATAGCCCAGGATCACTACGTTCCTTCCTCCTTCAATTTCATCATTAGTTAAGTAACGGCCTTTTTCAATATTTACTTCTCGCATGTATTCATACTCAGGAGCTACACCCCGCAATGAGATTTTATTGATCCCATTGCTACCGGCTTTTACCGTTATTTCGTTAACGAATGCATATATCGACACATGAGTTCCGGTCTTCAGGTTAGCTTTTAAGAATCGATATTCATTGTAGGAAACATTGGGACGCCTAATAAAATCCTTCCACCAATCGCGCGAGTTGCCACCAGTAAATGGCCATTTGTCGAGATAGATGATATCAGACCCAAGGAAATTAAAGCTATCACGAATGTTCTTTTCGAGGGAATCCACAATCGTAAGCACTGCAATGATTGAAAAAATCCCTATTGTAACTCCCAAGAGTGAAAGAATCGTGCGAAGCAGATTTGATTTTAATGCCTTCCACGCAAAACTGAGGCTTTCGGCGATTAATCTGAGGGTGAGCATGGGCATTTAAACGCTAATTGTGATCCTTTTGGTTACTAATCTTTAAAATTAAAAAGAACATGTATCCTTTCGAAAGCATTAATTATTATTTTGGGGTTCACGCCCATTTCCTTACTTTTGCGCCTCAAATTTAAACAGTCCTGCAAGGGACAAAGCCCGTAAGCTTATGAAGTTATCCGAATTTAAGTTCGACCTCCCCAACAGCCTAATTGCCACCCACCCAGCCGAAAACAGAGACGAAGCCCGAATGATGGTGTTACACCGAGGCTCGGGAAAAATTGAGCACAAAGTTTTTAAAGACATAGTTAACTACTTCAATGAAGGCGATGTAATGGTTGCCAACGATACGCTGGTATTTCCAGCTCGCCTATATGGCCGAAAAGAAAAAACCGGGGCTAAGATTGAAGTATTCCTTTTGCGTGAGCTGAATTCAGAAATGCATTTGTGGGATGTATTGGTTGATCCCGCCCGCAAAATCCGTGTGGGTAATAAACTTTATTTTGGTGATGGTGATCTTGTTGCCGAAGTCATCGACAATACTACTTCACGCGGTCGTACTATTCGCTTTTTGTTTGATGGCGATTCAGCAGCATTTGATAAAGTGGTAGAAACACTGGGGGAAACTCCGCTTCCCAAATACATCAAAAGAAAAGTTGAGCCTGCCGACAAAGAAAGGTTTCAAACTATTTTTGCTAAAAATAAAGGAGCTGTCTCAGCCCCTACAGCTGGTATGCACTTTACTAAACAATTGGTAAAGCGTCTTCAGCTAAAAGGGATTGACATGTCATACATTACGCTTCACATTGGGCTTGGTACATTCAGAGCTGTGGATGTAGAAGATTTGACCAAGCATAAGATGGATTCAGAGAATTACATCGTGGGCACCGAGGTTGTAAATCGTGTGAACGAAGCTCTTGATAACAAGAACAAAGTTTGCGCTGTGGGAACCACGTCTATGAGAGCATTAGAATCTGCTGTGTCTGCCAATAACCGCTTAAAAGAGCGCGAAGGCTGGACAGATCGTTTTATCTTCCCGCCTTACGATTTCAAAATTTGCAGCGCGATGGTAACGAACTTCCAGCAACCGGAGTCAACATTGCTGATGATGGCCGCAGCATTTGGAGGTTTTGATCAAGTGATGAAAGCCTATGAGACTGCAAAAAAAGAAAAATACAAGTTCCTCACATACGGAGACGCTTTGCTGATCGTTTAAATTTCGGCATTGCGGCTTCAAGCTTAATTATTCAGAAACCAATTTCTGATCAGCCGTGCCGTCAGAAAAAAAGTAATTAGTACCGGTGTGAAAAAAATATCTCTTCTTTTTTTTTCCATGAATCTCGGGCTTTATGCACTTGCGCAAACCTATTCCTTTAAAAACATTGTTGATTACGATCACTTCGAGATTCAGCCATTCAATGATGGTGTTTATTGTCTATTCCGAACCAGTGAGCGGAAGGCTCCGACTTCGGTTTTCAAAAAAGTATTTCTAGATGCTGAGCTCAGATCTGTTGACTCGATTAACTATTCTATTGAGGGGCAAGCACGTCTTCTCGCCTCATGCTCGGACGAAAAATTTGTTACCCACATTTTTTTTTCCACGGGTCTTAGTGAAAAAATAATCTTCCTGGTAACTGACCATACCGGAAAAATTCAATCGACATTTTATAAGACAGCGGTAGATTTCTCTCGCTACTTTCCAAAGCCGGTAAAAAAATTAAAAGACATTCAATTGTCGTTTTTGCCAAACAACGGAAGCCCTGGAATGCTTTTGCTTCAGTCTTACCAGATGAAGGGCTCAGCTTTACTAAAGGGAGCTTTTTTTTCTTTGAATGCTGAAGGAGGCGAAGAAATTTGGGTTTCGTCGGTGCAAGGACTGCGACAAATTCAAACTACAGGAAGTTTATTATTTGGTTTGACTTCTACGAGTCCCTCCGGAATCAATTCTTTTCCGGTGCACCAAATTTATATTATTGATAAAGAGACCGGAAGATTAATTAGGTCAATACCATTTACCAGCAAAGGCCTTGGTTACCGGCTCATCTCGGTCTTCGCTACCAATGGTCATGAATTGTTGGTTGCAGGAAGTGAATTCGAATCAGGGAGCACCAAAGACGGTCGGTTTTATATGACGCAATTTAATCTCGATGGCGACAAGATTCTTGATGAGGTGGATTCATCAGCCGTACTTTCCACTCGCAGGTTACACCATATGGGTAGTGTCTTTGACCGGGAGGGAAACCTGATTTTGATCGGTGAGGGATGGAAGCCAGATGCAACCAGGGCAATAGCCACCACAGCGGGCAGCATTGCCCTTGCGCTGTTAACACGAGGTGCGTATATCAGGGTTGGTGTCGGAGGCATTGATCACAAAATTGAGAACGTAACTTTTGCCACGCTTTCACCGCAGGATGGTAAATTAAAATCGCTGAAGGTTTTTCCGGTCGGTCCGTGGCTAACGTACGGAAGATTAATGACAGAGGGAAGCTATGCGTTATTTCATGTTAACAGCCAAGTAATCATTTACGATGTGAATGAGCCAAACCATCCACCATCGCCATTTACATCTCTCCGACCTAATGAGAGCCTGATCCTTACTCCGTCTGGCCCGATCATTAATAAAAAAGCAAATGGGCGCTATACCTTAAGGAGGGCTCGGTAATGGAACAAAAGGAATACGCACTCATTGTTGCCGGAGGAAAGGGCACCCGTATTAGAAGTGCATTGCCAAAACAGTTTATCGAGCTCAATGGCAAGCCTATTCTCTTACACACGATAGAAGCATTTATAAAATATTCGCCAACTCTTTCAATCATCCTAGTCTTACCAGAGGAGGACTTTAAAATCTGGGAAGCGATTTGCAAAAAATTCAATTTCAATAAGCCGATCATCTTACAAAAAGGTGGGGAGACACGATTTCAATCGGTGAAAAATGGATTGGATAAAATTCAAGACGAAGGATTAGTAGCCATTCACGATGGTGTGCGGCCATTAGTGAGTGCAGATTTAATTGGCGCCTCATTTCGATTGGCAGCCGTCCATGGTTCAGCAGTGGCTGCTGTGCGATTAAAAGAATCTATCAGAATAACTGACCAAGACAACACAAAGGCGGTTGATCGATCAAAGTTCAGAATTATTCAAACACCGCAAACGTTCAATCTGCAACTGATCAAAAAAGCCTACCAACTGAAAGAAGACCCAAGTTTAACTGACGATGCCAGCGTAGCGGAAAAATCCGGTCATGCGATTTCCCTTTTTGAAGGGAGTTATGAAAACATTAAGATTACAACAAAGGAAGATCTGGTGTTTGCCGAAGCATTGATGAAGGAGAAATAATTCTATTCTCCACTACTAAATCACTGATTTCTCAGTTACTCTCTTATCCTTTTCTTTGCATTCCCTTCATTTAGACTAAAAAAAACTGCCCCTAATTTTTTAGGGGCAGTTCTGCTATAGGCCTGTGACCTTTTATTTATTGCATAGTTATCGTTACAGCAGAAGTTGTATTTGCACTTGTATTATTCGTTGAGCTTACAAAGTAGAAATACAAATCAAAGTTTCCATTAGGTGAGAACGGAACAAATATTTGTTGACCCGGTGCTAAATTAAAGCTTCCTGTTAGAGCAATATCTGAGCTTGATAAGGCGCTCACATCAAATCCGTTATTTAGAGTGAGTCCAGCAATCGTTGTTGTTGCCTGCGTCGGAGCTGGCGTCCCACTTTTAACTGCTATAAAATAGATTGTACCGTCGGTGTATCCGGAAACTGACGCTCTTACATTAAGCTGAGTTCCCCAATCGTACTTAACAGGATCTGGCGTTACTCCTGGTAATCCAGGGATTGTTACGTCAATATGCAATAGCTGGGACGAAATTGGTGCAATGATCATTGTATTCCCAGCCAAGTCAGTACCACTGCTCAAGGTTACCGTCATATCACCGGTAGTTGTATTATCAGTTGGGTTGCTATTCTTGTATGCATACAATAGGGTAGCTGTAAGTCCATCACTAGACAGAACCATAGTTGCGTTAGTAATAGGAGCTTGGTTCTGACCTGTTATAGTGGCTTTAGGGGCTGATCCCATTGGCTCATTAAATGCTAAAGTCAAGATAGAAGACTGCCCCCTGCCAATAGGCGAAACTGTCCAACTTTGATAAGCGGCAGGAGCTTGGTTATCAATTGCCCTGGTTGTCTTTGCGGAAGCCATTACGTTGTTGTCAGTTGAAACTGCGCCCGTAACATTTACTGTAACGTCACCTGTTCCAGATGCACCGCCTGTAAGAATAGTATAATACGTTGTCTTCGAATCCTTCTTGTCCTTAACGTAAACTACGGCGGATGAAGTTGCATAAGTTGGGGACACCGTGATGGTAGGAACTGTAGCAATTGCTTTATTAAACACAATATCCAACGTATCAGAAGTACCATTCTTCAATGGAACAGCTTTAGATTTGTTAGTGTTACCATTCCTCCAACTCAAAGTTGGCGCTGCTTTGGGATCATCGATAGCAGTTAAATAATCATAAGTGGCGTTATAAAACGGTCCACTCAAGTTAGGATCAACATTCTGAGCATTATAAACTGCGCCATTGGTTAAATTCAAGGTAGTTATAAACTCAAACTGATATTTAGGTTTTATATCTGTTGGCGTTAAACCCAAAGCTGTACGAACAGCTGCTCCCGTAAATGAGGTCGTTCCATTCGGTAACTCCGTTTTCGAATTGATAGTCCAGGTGGTTATACTACCGAGTGAAACAAAAGCCTTTACCACTCCGCTTGTGTCATTCAAATAACGAACTTGAATATCCAAGGATTTCACACCCGCAAGCGAACCTGCTCCAACTACCTCGGCTGTGAATGGGAAAGAGTATGCATCGAAAGCAGTTTGATCAATATTTGAAGGCGGTTCTGCAAGCATCCTCGCATAAGCTCCTTCCGGAAGTTTTGCAGTATCGTAAACAATTTTGCTTTCATCTCTACACGAAAAAATCAACCCTGCAGCAAGCATCAATGCGTATGCCTTATATGTTAGTTTTATCTTTTTCATAGGTTTCATTTTTTAATTGATATAAGACGTGCCGGTACTTTTGTACCAAAAGACAGATGTACTGAAATCCTTGGATGCTGCATTACTATTCTGTGCGGTATAAACCAGTGGATAAGGAAAAGTATTAGGAAATTGTCCTGGGTCACGCAGTGCTGGCTGCATATCACTCGGTCTTCCATTAGTCCTTCGGTACATGTTATAAATTTCAACACCATTACCGAAACCGGCAATCCAAAATTCCTTTGCAATTACATCCAATTGGTCTCCAGTTGAAACTGCAGCTTGGTAAAGTGCAGTAACTGCGGCTTCATAATTATTGATTTGAAATTGAGATGGAATGTAAGAAGAAGCACCCGCCGCCGCAGCTCCAAAGTTCATTACTTTATTAATGGATTTATCAATAGCCGAAATCAATAAAGTTTGAGGGGAACCGGTTGTGCCAAGACGAAGTGCCGACTCAGCTTTCATAAAATCAACGTAAGAGGCTAACATAATCGGAGCAATTCCAGCCCCTTTCAGGCCGTCATTTGGTGTGTTTGGAACAAACGAATTGTCATCAAATTTTCCACCGATGGGGTATACACCCCAGTTAGTACGAACTTTCGTATCCGGATTTACTCCAGAGGCATCCCCGTAATCACGCCCCCAATATCCTTCGTTACTTCCCGTTTGTGGATCTTTTACAAAACAAAAACCCCATTCTGGTTTAGAATAACGAGCTGGTTTTTGATAACCCACGCATGACAATAAGTTAACTATGCCTGGATCTGACTCATCAATAAAGCCAGTTTGACGATAAAAATAGTATCGTATCCTTGGGTCTATAGCAAATGACCCATCTGTATTCTTTTTGCCATACCTCATTTGGCTCATTAGCCAATTCGTCTGAAAGGTTCCTGCACCTGTTACATAGTTAGATGCAACTATACCATCCCAACCCGAAAAATAAGGATTTCTGCTATCCGGATTAGATACATTAGTAGAGTACTGGAATTGGAAATCCTCGCTGCCATCAGCAGCATCAATGAGATTTTTGCTCAACAAAGAGTTAATTGTCGAAACAGCACCCATGTTGACCGCTGCCTTAAGTTTTAGCGTGTTGATCAACGCCAACCAATTGTCCCAATTATTTCCATAATAAAGATCGGCAGGTGCGGGAGTCGATGAAGTCGCCTTTCCAATATCTGCCGCTGCATCATCCAACATTGCCAGGGCTGCTGCATAAATATCAGAGCCTTTATCAGCCGATGGATTAAAATTAGTTGGATCCAATGCTTGGGAATAAGGCACATCTCCAAAATAATCTACCATGGTCATTGCAGCATAAGACTGAATGACTTTGGCAATAGCAGTATGATAGTACCACTGCTTTGCTCCTGCTTGGGAAATCACTGCTTTCGTATTTACAAGCACCCCATTGTAGGCAGATGACCAATGGTTGTTAAAATAGGAGGGAATAAACCAGTTGTTATAAATGGGGCCAAATAAATGGGTAAGTCGCGTTACTTGCATCCCCGCATCGCTTAATCCAACAAAGAAGTCGGCAAAATTTATCTGCACTCCATTGAGTAATAAATTTGGATCGGCCTGGTTGGCGGGGAGCAAACTTGGATTATCCAGTTTATTAAGATTACATGATGAAATCAAAATAACCGCGATAGTCGTTATGAATATTTTCTTTATGTTTTTCATTTCATTCAAATTTTATTTTGAGCGATTACTTAGAATGTTGCTTTAATACTAACCCCATACCTGCGAGATGTGGGGCCGGTCATATAATCCAAACCAAGGCCGTTTCCAACACCGGTACTCAAAACGTCAGTATCAAAATTCAGATACTTAGGAAAGTTCACCGCCTTATACCATAAATTGAACCCTGAGGCTGAAATTGACAATGCTTTAAATCCAGATTTGCCCAAAAGTGCTTTGGGGATTGAGTAGGACAAAGAGACTGTCCGCAATCTTACTGTTGTTCCATCATACATGGAGAGTTCCGATATACCATAATTCAAAAGGTTGCTATAAAAGGCATCGGCAAATGAGATCGGTGTGGTGTTGGGTGTACCATCCTGCCTAACCCCTGGAACTATGAGTACCCCATTTCGGTTGCCTACATCTGTATCTTTTGTAACCCCACGACCCATTAAGGTATTCGCTGTCGTAGAGTAGATGGCTCCTCCCTTACGATAATCAATCTGAGCCGACAAGGTTATACCTTTATAGGTGAAATTATTAATGAAGGACATGGTGTAATCCGGATTCGGATTACCAAGGTTTACTTGGGCGGTCCCGTTCAAATATATCCCTGTGTTATCAACTACCTTATTTCCATTTGCATCCCGCAAAATCCCAATCCCTCTAATTTCATTGAATGGTTGACCTACAACAGCATAGTTGCCTGGGTTAGTGGTTCCGGCAATTAGTACTTGGCTTAATCCGTTGCCCAAGGAAGTTACTGTAGGATTATACCGGTAGAAATTAACTGTAAGATCCCAACTAAAATCCTTGGTTACATAAGGTGTACCCGATATTGAAACCTCAGTACCTATATTCTTAATGGAACCAATATTCAAATTCGTCCGCTGATAACCAGTAGAAGGATCCAATGGCGCATTGGAAATCAAGTTCTTGGTATTCCTTTGGAAATACGTCACATCAAAACTGAGTCGGTTATTAAACAGTTTGCCCTCCACGCCAAATTCGGTTTCGCTCAAAAGCTCTGGTTTGAGGTTTTTATTTCCTAATGTGGGATAGGTTGAATTAGTAGAATAGATATTCCCTCCATTGTCAGAATAAGCCCGTCCATTTGCGCTTGTGTAATTCCTAGTCAAATACGGGTCTGGAAATCCTGCTGATGAACCATAGCTGGCACGTACCTTCAAAAAATTAAGTTTGTCGCTTTGAATGTTGAAAGCTGTGGTAGGAACAAATGAAAGACTCGTACTTGGATAAAATAAATGATTATTTGCTGTTTCCAATGTAGAGGACCAGTCATTTCGAGCAGCGATCGTTAAGTATAAATACCGGTTATAATCGAGGACTGCCTGCGCATAAACCGCCTCCCATATTTTAGTTCTTTGTATCTGAAAAGGATCTCCGGTAATCACTCCAAACGCATTTGGAAACCCGCTAAAGGAAGAGTGCTGTGTGAAATTATTATGGCTCATAAATCCAAACACAATCTGTTGGGTGCTCTCCATACCATTTTGATTATAATCATCCTGACGGATATTACCTCCTAGCGTGCCTAATAAACTAAGTTTTTCACTAAATTTTTTGTTATAATTAAGCAGCAAGGAATGATCCCAAATCCGATTGTTAATATCCAGTGTTCGGTAAATTCCATTTGCAAAAGCGCTATTTTGTACCCCTCCTTTGTTAACCTGATATTCTTGGGTTTCAGAGTAAAAATCCAAACCTACGCGGTAAGTCAAGCTAAGGTCTTGATTGAAGTCATAGGTAAAGGAAGTTCTTCCATAAACCCTTTTCACATTATCTGTATTTTTTGAGTAGTGAACTGTCCAGTTTACATTTTGAATATCATTCCCTGACCGGTAATAAACTGACCCATGCGTAATTGGATTTTCATAAGGTAAGTGCATCAAATCTATATTGCGTGGCGTAAATAACAATTCTGAAAAAAGAGAAAAACCAGATCCAAAGGTTCCTCCGCCAGCAGCTGCAGCTGCTATTGGTGGAGTCTGCATTTCTGTTGTTGACACATTAAGGGTAGTAGTATTGGTCAATTTCTTAGATAAGTGCGCGGTAACACCCATACCAGCATTAATTTTAGTCAAATCATTGCCTGGTGTAAACCCTTGCTCCTTGGCATATGTAAAGTTTGCGTTATAAGAAATCAATTCAGATGATGCACCCATATTGAGTGAAGTATTTGATATTACACCTGTTCTGAAAAAATCCTTTATGTTATTTGGCACTGCTGTGTAGGCTACATTTTTTCCCTGATATTGTGGAAATGCTGCAGCCAGTGCAGGATCAGACCAGTGAGAATAGGGGTGTGGGATAGAATCAGGGCTATATGCTGCTGCTGCACTGCCATCCTGAAAATGAGGACCCCAGTTGCTGAAAAAAGGGCCGTAACTATTCTGGAAGCCATTCCCATAATTATTTTGATAGGTTGGCAGAGAGGCAATTTTATTCGCGAAAACTGATTGAGAGACGGTGATCTCAAAGTCCTTTTTCTTATTCGAACCGTTTTTGGTAGTCACCAAAATAACACCTTTCTTGCCTTGCTCACCGTAGAGCACAGTAGCGCTTAATCCTTTAAGCACGGATATACTTTCTATATTATTAGGATCCAAATCCAAAAATCGACTGGAGGAAGACAGACTGCCACTAGTAAAATCACCAGTTCCATTTGTAGAGGTATTAAAGGGAACTCCATCGATCACAAACAAAGGCTGATTTGTGCCTGATACGGATGTATAGCCACGAATTACGATATTAGTACCCGTGCCTGACATTCCATTTGTCTGCGTAATGCTTACCCCTGGAACTTTCCCTGAAAGTAATCTGGCGACATCTGTTTCTGGGCGTTGCTGTAATGCACTACCTCCCACAGTCGTTACTGCATAACCGAGCCCTCGCTTTTCTGTTTGGATCCCTTGAGCAGTAACTACAATTTCGGAAAGTTGTTTAATGTCCAGACCAAGTTGCACGTCAACTATGGCGCGGTCCCCGATAGGAACCTCGGAGGTTTGAAGACCAATGAAAGAATAAACGAGGGATCCTCCTTCTGACGGAACGGTTAGCTTGTAGGCACCTTCCACATCAGTAACAGTTCCATTAGTTGTTCCTTTCAAGACAACATTCACACCAGGTAAAGGTGACCCATCATCACTAGATGTCACTTTCCCTGTTACCACCCGGTCTTGCGCCCATAGGCTGATCGCAAAGCCGAATGAGAAGCACATAAGTAAAAACTTCTTCATAGGTTTAGGTTTAGGTTAAAAATTAAGAAATTCAATTTATAAGTTAATCTTTAATTAACAATGACCTGCCCCTAAAACGAGACCGCTTTTCTTTATTGCAATGGTTTTCTACTAGAAAATGCATCCGAAAAGAGGTCTTCTTTAAAAAAAAATAAATTTTATAGCCATCTTCAGTGAGGGAAGAAGGTCTTCATGGGGATATTTTCCGGACTTTAACTATTGAAGAAATAGGTTGATGAATGATGGGAAGCGTAGGAGATAAAAAGGTTGGCAAAAAGTGCAGTGATAAAACTAGATTCTTTTGAAAAAGAATTCATAAACAGTACCAGCCTTGTTCGCTGAAACTTCAGATGCAGAGAATAAAAAAAGGCAGTTACCCGCCCTTATTCTGATCAGTTTCCTGATTTGAATTTTGTGTTAATACTCATCTTCATTAAAGAAGAAATCTTCCTTTGTGGGATAGTCAGGCCAAATCTCTTCAATACTCTCGTACGGCTGGCCATCATCTTCCAACTCTTGTAAATTTTCTACCACCTCCAGCGGAGCCCCTGAACGAATAGAAAAGTCAATCAATTCATCCTTTGTGGCCGGCCAAGGTGCATCCTCCAAGTAAGAAGCCAATTCCAATGTCCAATACATAGTACCCTTTTAATTTTCCGCAAAAATAGGATTAATTACTTCATAGGCAATAGCTGTTTTCTGGTAAGGCCATTGCGAGCAGTCCATAGCGATTGATTCCAAAAAGTAACCTCATGAAGCTTGCCTTTAAGAGGCATAAGATTGTGGACAATTGCATTAAAAAAGCAATATTTGCCGGTTCAAACGATTTCTAAAACTTCTATGGCTGACGAAAAAATAATTTTCTCGATGACGGGCGTAAACAAGATTTACCCGCCCCAAAAACAGGTTTTGAAAAATATTTACCTCTCCTTTTTTTATGGCGCTAAAATTGGCGTGCTTGGTTTAAACGGCTCTGGTAAATCTTCCTTGCTGCGCATCATCGCCGGCATCGATAAAGAATTTCAAGGTGAGGTAGTCTCCGATCTCAGCTTCACTGTTGGTTTATTAGAACAAGAACCTCAGTTGGACAAAACAAAAACAGTTAAAGAAATTGTGGAAGAAGGTGTGAAAGACACCGTTGCACTTTTGAAAGAATTTGAAGCAATCAACGAAAAATTTGGTGACCCTGATGTGCTGGAGAATCCCGATAAAATGGAAAAGCTTATCGCTCGTCAAGGAGAAGTGCAAGAAAAACTGGATGCCATCGGTGCATGGGAATTAGATCACAAACTTGAACGCGCCATGGATGCACTGCGCTGCCCCCCTTCTGACTCGAAAGTTGAATTTTTATCAGGAGGAGAAAAACGAAGAGTTGCATTGTGCCGATTACTTCTACAAGAGCCGGATGTTTTGCTGCTTGATGAACCTACTAATCATCTTGATGCAGAATCTGTGCAATGGCTGGAAGAACATTTACGTCAATATAAAGGCACGATCATCGCCGTAACACACGACCGTTATTTCTTAGACAACGTTGCTGGTTGGATTTTGGAACTCGATCGTGGTGAAGGCATTCCCTGGAAAGGAAATTATTCCAGCTGGCTCGACCAAAAACAAAAGCGGTTAGTACAGGAAGAGAAAACAGAAAGCAAAAGACAGAAAGCATTGGAGCGTGAGTTGGAGTGGGTGCGCATGAGCCCGAAAGGCCGACATGCAAAAGGTAAAGCTCGCTTGAGTGCGTATGAAAAATTAATTGGCACCGAAGGTCGTGAGAAGGAAGAGAAATTGGAGCTATATATTCCTCCTGGTCCACGTCTTGGTAATAAAGTAATTGAAGCCGTTGGTGTAGCTAAAGGTTATGGAGACAAACTCCTTTATGAAAATTTAACGTTCTCCCTCCCACCCGCTGGCATTGTAGGAATCATCGGACCGAACGGAGCAGGAAAAACTACCCTCTTTAAAATGATTACGGGCAAAGAGAAACCTGATGCCGGGACTTTCTCTGTTGGCGAAACGGTAAAGATCGCTTATGTGGATCAAGAGCACGATGATTTGAAACCGGAAGAAACTGTCTATCAAGCCATCACCGGAGGAAATGATTTGATGATGATTGGCGGCAAAGAAATTAATTCACGTGCCTACGTAAGCAAGTTTAATTTTAGCGGAACGGATCAACAGAAAAAAGTAAAAGAACTTTCAGGTGGTATGCGCAACCGCGCTCACTTGGCCATCGCGCTGAAGCAAGGTGGGAATTTATTGTTGCTTGATGAACCTACCAATGATCTTGATGTGAACACCATGCGCTCGCTGGAAGAGGCGTTGGAAAATTTTGGTGGCTGTGCCGTGATCATCTCCCACGACCGTTGGTTTCTCGATCGCGTTTGCACACACATTCTTGCCTTCGAAGGTGACTCGCAAGCATTTTGGTTTGAAGGCACCTTCAGTGAATACGAGGAGAACAAAAAGAAACGCTTGGGTGAAGATCAGCCGCATCGGATTAAGTATAAGAAACTTGTAAAGTAAATCGTTAATTGTTGTTCGTTAATCGTTATTCGTAAATCCACGAGCAACTGACAACGTATAACTATCAACTATGAGAAGCATCTACACTATCCTCTTGCTCATTCTCTCCAACACCTTCATGACGTTCGCCTGGTACGGCCATTTGAAATTCAAGGACATGAACTGGAGTCAGAACTTAAGATTGGCGAGTATCATTTTGATCAGTTGGGGAATTGCTTTGTTTGAATATGCTTTGCAAGTGCCGGCCAATCGCATCGGCTTTAAGGAAAATGGTGGTCCGTTTTCTTTAGTAGGATTGAAAGTAATTCAGGAAGTCATTACCCTTTCAGTGTTTGTTGTTTTCTCTGTGATCTTTTTCAAGAACGAAACTTTGCGACTGAATCATTTTATCGGGTTCGGTTTCTTGATACTCGCCGTGTATTTTATTTTTAAGAAATGAAACTGGATACTCGATTTGGGTCTCTGGCAATCCAGTGACCAGAATCGAGAATCAAACGGTTTCACCCTCTCTCAGCTAAACATTTCCACCACACGCACAATTTCTCTTCGCAGTGTGTGAAACTTTTACTTTCTTCCTGAATTAATTTCCATCGCATGAAATACCTATTCAGTCTATTCCTATTCATCGGCACCTGTTCATTTGCTCAAACGCTTACTGGTTTCTCCAGCAGTTCTTCTGAAAAGCAAAAACAAGCGGAATCCGTTTTTCTGAACCAACAGGAAAGCGAACGCTACAAGAATCACTTGAAAAATATTACCAAAGAACCACATATCGCCACGTCAAAAGCCAACGAGCGTGTGCGCGACTACATGGCAGAGGTAATGCGCAAGGCGGGCTTCCAGGTAGAAATTTTTCCCTACGATATTTATTTGCCTGTAATGCCGGGCACCGCTTCAGCAGAAATAGTAGAGCCCATTCGCATTCCACTTAATAATAAAGAGTATATCCACAAAGAAGATCCGTTTTCATCCGACCCCAATTTATATGTTGGCTACAATGCCTACAGTGGCACAGGTGATGTAACAGCCGATGTAGTGTATGCCAACTTTGGTCGTAAAGAGGATTTTGAAAAATTACAGTCGATAGGCGTCTCAGTAAAAGATAAAATTGTGATTGCTCGCTATGGTGGAAACTTCCGTGGATACAAGGCAAAGTATGCTGAAGCTGTCGGTGCTGCCGCGCTCATCATCTTCACCGATCCGGGTGATAACGGTTATGCTAAAGGACTTGTGTATCCCGAAGGACCCAATTATAATGAAAGTAGTATTCAGCGTGGCTCGTTGCTCACACTTGACTGGACGGGAGATCCATTGACTCCATTCGAGCCTGCACTTCCTCTGGATGGCAAAAAGAAAATCGTTCGTAAAAAACCAGAAGAAGTTACAGGCATGCATAAGATACCGGTGTTGCCGTTGCCGTATGGATCTGCAAAAGAAATTTTCGCTCGCATGACAGGGAAGCCGGTGCCTGCAGGATGGCAAGGCGGGTTACCTTATACCTACCGAATTGAAGGAGGGCCCGATTTGAAAGTTCGCGTAAACGTTTCTCAGAAAAGAGAAATACAGCGTGTGTATAATGTAGTGGGCACATTGGTTGGCACAGAACTTCCCAACGAATGGGTGATGACCGGCTCTCATTATGATGCCTGGGGTTTTGGTGCGACTGATCCCAACAGCGGTACAGCCATGCTGCTCGCGTTGAGTGAATCGCTAGGTAAACTTGCGCAAGCCGGATACAAACCAAAACGCACGATCAAGATCGCGCATTGGGATGCCGAAGAACAGGGTGTGATTGGTTCAACCGAGTGGGTAGAACAATTTCGCGATGAGCTTGATGCCAAAGGTGTAGCTTACTTCAACGCCGATGGTGCCGTATCTGGAAAGAATTTTCATGCGGCGTCCAGTCCTTCACTGAAAAGTTTGGTGATCGAAGCCACCAAAGCAGTACCCTATCCGGATTCATCCAAAACCGTGTTCGAACATTGGCTGGGAAAGCGAACAACAAAAGAACCTCCGTTGGGAAATTTAGGAGGCGGCTCTGATCACATCGCGTTCTACACACACGTTGGTATTCCTTCAGGGGGCGGTGGCACCGGCGGGCCAACGATTTATCACTCCAATCATGATAGCTTTTCCTTTTATGAACGATTTGCTGATGCTGATTTTAAAATGGGACCACTCGTGGAGCGTGTATTTGGTGTAATCGCTCTCCGGTTAGCCAATGCCGATGTGATCCCCTATGATCTCAGCCGCTATGGCGTTGATTTAAAAACACACTTTGAAGGATTACAAAAATTGACAAAGGCTTACGACAAATCTGAAAATGCATTTTCTTTTGACGTGCTGATCAAAGCAGCCGATGAATTAAAAAAAGTTGGTGAAGACGCTGAGACCGCTTTGAAAACAGTAAATGATATTAACAGGAAAGCAATCAACGCAGAACTTCTATTGCTCGAACGCCAATGGATCGACAAGCAGGGAATGGCTTACGGAAGTTGGTATCGCTCACTCTATGCATCGCCTGATCCCTACAGTGGTTATGCTTCATGGATGCTGCCCGCCTTTCAGTATGAAGCGTCTATTAAATCTACTGCCAACTTAAAACTGCTGGAACAAAAATATTTGGATGTTATCGGCAGGTTGAAAACTAAAATGGAGGCTATCACAAAATTGGCGAAATAGTATAAAAAAGTTGTTATGACTAGACCTCTATATTTCCTGTTCATTGTATTAGCTCTTGACACTTATGGGCAGCAAATCTTGTCCGATGAAGCCAAGGCTTTTGTAACCTTTCAAAAAGGAACCTACCTCCTGCAAAACTTAACACTTGTGGATGGAACCGGTAGTGCAGCAAAAACAAACCAGGATATTCTCATCATCAACGATGTGATAGACAAAGTCGGTGCAGACCTGTCAACGCCCCAAGGTGCTACTGTTATTAACATGGAAGGAAAAAGTGCGATGCCAGGAATGGTGATGCTGCATGAGCACCTTTTTTATCCTAAACCAATTCCAGAAAAAAATTATGGAGTTGCCCAAATGAGTTACTCGTTTCCAAGATTATATTTAGCCGGTGGTATCACTAGCATGCGAACAGCAGGCAGTATTATGCCGCAAGCCGATGTCAACATCAAACTAGCAATTGAAAAAGGAAACATACCAGGCCCAAAGATGGATGTCACTAGTCCACACATTGATCGTGAAGGCGTAGGAATTTTTGAGTTGGGATTTATTAAATCAACCGAGCAAGCCGTGAGGGCTGTCAACTTCTACGCAGAGATGGGAGTAACTTCGTTTAAGGTTTACAATTTTATTACTCACGAAGACTTAAAGGGAATTGTAAACGCTGCTCATGCCAAAGGAATGAAAGTAACAGGCCATTTATGTTCGATCACCTATAGAGAAGCCGCCGACATTGGCATTGATAACATCGAACATGGATTTTATTCATGTTCCGATTTCATAAAAGATAAAAAAGTAGATCTGTGTGATCCTTTCAAATTAAGAAAGGCAATGATCGACATGCCGGTTGACTCTAAAGAAGTGACCGACCTCATTCATCATTTAGTAAATAAGAAGGTAGCACTCACTTCTACTATCAATGTATTCGAGCCATACACAAACCGAGAGGTAGTGCCCGGCGGTGGTGTGGACGCCTTATTTCCGCCAGCAAAAGAAAAAGTCTACAAACGATGGGCAAGCAAACAGGGAAAAGACTCCATCGACTACTTACTTTTCGGCAAAGCTAAAATTTGGGAGAAAGCATTTTATGACGCTGGTGGTTTGCTTGTGGCGGGTACTGATCCAACTTATGATGGAAGGATTGTAGCAGGCTATGCCAACATGCGGCTGTTAGAACTATTTGTAGAGATGGGATTCTCCATACCGGAGGCAATAAAAATTTGCACACTGCATGGTGCCAAATACCTTGGAAAGGAATCTACCATTGGTACGATTGAGCCGACAAAAATTGCAGACTTACTAATTATCAACGGAGACATCAGTAAAAACATTTCTGCCATTCGTTCGGTAGAAACTGTTTTCAAAAATGGAATTGGCTATGACTCTAAAAGACTTTTTAAAGCAGCTGAAGGATCTGTAGGACTTCGATAACGATTAACCTCCTCAACTTTGTCAAGCAGTTACCCTTTGAATAAATTATCGCTTGGTGTTAATTGAATTTTGAGTAAGCCGGTGCAAAAGAATTGCTGCACGCTTGGTCTGTCTTGACAGCCATTTCAGATTGGCAAATTCCTTTTCCGTATGTCCATAACCTCCTGGCAAACCCAATCCATCAATTGCCATATCCACGAAAGCAGCAGTGAAAGAAATGTCAGCAGCACCAGCATCACGAGGATTCACCGCGACTACTTTTCCTAAGCTAAGGTCTTCACTCACCTTGTTATAGTGTTCGAGTAATTTATAATTGCCTTCCGTTGGAGCTAGTGGAGGATAGCCTTCGTCAAAAGTAAGAGTAGCCTCCGTTTGCGGCAGGTGATTCGTTACAATTTCTTGCATAATCATTTCCGCCTTTTTCAACTGCTCTGGTGAGACAGCACGAATGTCTCCCGTTACGATTGTTTCTTTTGCCACAATATTGCTCTTGCCATAGGCTGAACCGCCATTCATTTTTTCCTCACGCTTCACATCACTTCCACCCAGGATAACTCCCGGATTGAAAGTAAGATCTTTTTCTGCAGAGAGTTTTTCGTAAAACGCTGTTAATATTCTTGACGCTTCGTAGATGGCACCGGCTCCGATCTTATCCGTAAAAATCTGAGAAGAATGGGCAGGCACCCCCTTGGCTTTAAGTTCCCAACCGGTTGAGCCTCGCCTTGAACTAACCGCTGTTTTAGGATCACTTTTTCCATCTTCAAAGCCAATAGAAATATCAGCGGCCTTGGCTGCTTCGATCAAATCCTTGCGTGCCAATTCCAACGGTCTTCCACTCAGTTCTTCGTCGCCTGTCATGACCACAATAATGTTCATGTCTTTTAGTAAACCCGATTGCTTCAACGCTTCGAGAGAATAGATTATAATCACGTCTCCGCCTTTCATATCTGAAACGCCTGGTCCGGTTGCGGTGGAATCATTGACTATAGTGTATTTCTGAAATGGACTGGAAGGCTCAAAAACGGTATCAAGATGACCGATCAATAAAAGTGTCTTGCCAGCTCCGTTTCCGGTATGATAAGCAACCAAATGACCTGAACGCCCGAAAGGTTTGCCCTCAACCCATTGTGTTTTAAAACCAAGAGCGTCCAATCTGGTTTTAAAAATCTGACCGACCTTATAAACACCCTCAAAATTCATCGACCCACTGTTGAGGTTAACTACTTCTTCCAACAACTTCAATGCTTCAATATTATTTGCATCAATGAATGAAGTAATTTTTTTCTCCGACTTTGACAACTGACCGTGGGTAAGCGAATAATTTAAAATAACAATGAGCAGCAACGCAATTTTTTTCATGGAATATTGACTAAAGGAATTAAACAATTTCTTCGCCCGGTTTCGTCTTCCAACGTTCGTGCATCCACACCCACTGTTCAGGATGTTCGCTCACCACTCGCTCGGTGAAGTCAGTAAAGTTTTGGGTGTTGATAATCAAATCTCTTTCATCATCACCAGTATACACCAATGGGATCTCCGGAAGAATGTGCATTTGTTGTTTGTAATTCTTATCCAAATAAATGTAAGTCGGCACAACGGAGCACCCCGACTTCAATGCAAGAACTGTGGCGCCAATTGGAGTGGCGCAGGGCTTTCCAAAAAAATTAACAAAACGACTTTTCACTTTCGTATCCTGATCAATTAAAATAGCAATCGATCCGCCCGACTTCAACGCTTTAAACAAACGCACGCTTTCTTTTCCTCGTTCAATGGCAATCGCACCGTAAGCATTTCGATATTTCACTAGCAGTTCATTCAACTTCTCGTCACCCAATGCGGTACCAATAATGTTTGGTTTAAGTCCGCGCAACGCCATGTTTGTAATCTGCAAATCAAACGCACCTAAATGTGCGGTAAGAAACATGACACCCTTTCCCTTGGCATGGGCTTTCTCGTAATTTTCGATTCCAGTGGTGATCAAAAATTTGTTCAGGTCGTCTAACGACTTTACGCTAAGCGAACGAAGAATATCGCCCGCATTTTTTCCAAGTAGTTCAAAAGTCTTCTTGCTAAGTTTTTTAATTTCTTCGGGTGATTTTTCCTTACCAAATGCAATGGTCAAATGACGAATCATTCGCTCAGTCGGTTTGGGCGAAAAAACGCAAGCAATCCTCCCCAATACACCACAGAACTTGAGCCATGCTTTACGTGGAATTATATTCGAAGAAAAAATCAGGAAACGGATAAAATAATAAAGAGCCGTGTATTTTATTTCCTTGCGCAGCGGACGTTTTTCCATAGATGAAAAGGCAAAGATATATCAAGATTATCTGGATTTTTAGATTACCAGGATTTTTGATTATAAGGATTTCATCCCCTATCTAAACCCTGAGTCCACATTTAAATTGTTAAACCGTAAATTTAAAGGATGAAAAAATTATATCTGGTTCGCCATGCTAAGTCCAGTTGGGATAATGTTGAAATGGACGACTTCGACCGGCCACTAAATGATCGTGGAGAAAAAGATGCTCCGCACATGGCTAAATTATTGAAACATCGTGATGTGATGCCCGACCGGATGATTACCAGTACGGCTAACCGGGCACTTTCAACATGTCGCATGCTCGCCAAAGTGCTGAACTTTGAAAAGAAAAAAATAATCACTGAACAGAAACTCTATCATGCAAACCCAGATACCATATTAAAGGTGCTGAGCTTATTACCAGAACACAAGGGCAAGGAAGATGTGGTGCTGCTCTTCGGTCACAACCCTGGTATCACAGAATTCGCAAACGAGTTGTTGAATATCTCGATCGATAACATTCCGACCTGTGGAGTGGTTGCGGCAACGTTGACAATTGATCTATGGAAAAATATCTCGTTTGGTTGCGGAAAGATGGATTCGTTCGACTATCCTAAAAAAGCTTAGCCGCAAGTTACTGATGTTTTCTTTGCGTACTCCGCGATGTATTTCTTTGTGATCTCTGCGTTTAAGGTATTATTTAACCGCAGAGGGCGCTGAGGTCCGCAGAGTTATTTTCGAAACATTGCGCCTAATCTTTTGAAAAATCGCTTCTCAAATTCCAGAAAAAAATGAAATTGCCCGAAGACGAACCCATAGAATAAAAGGATCAGGTTATAAACAGGAAGAATCACTATATAATAGAGTACCCTGGCCCAACCAGGAATTTCATGGCCGAAGAAAAAATAAAGGATCGGTCTCATCAGGTAAAGTACGGTAAATCCTGTGCACGCAAATGCCAGGAGAATAGCAATCACTTGCCAAATGCCCCGCACTTTCCACCGCTCTTGAAGTTTTTGTAACCAACCCATGCTACTTCGCTTATTTATGCAACATAATCTAATGATCTACGGCTTACGGATTAACTATTTAAAATAATCATTTTGCTCATAAGCTTCGTAGCACGCTGTTCCAAATTCAATTAACTAAAAAGTTTCCAAACTTCATGCTTTGGTAAAGGCGCATCAATAGAAATTGTTTCTTTTTTTACTGGATGAATGAAAGTGAGCTGGCGAGCATGTAGGCAAATGCTTTTATCGGAATTAGGACTATCGTATCCGTATTTCACATCGCCAACAATTACACAACCAATTGATGCCAATTGAACTCGGATTTGGTGAGGTCTTCCGGTTATCGGATTTACTTCCAACAAATTAAAACCCGATTGATTTTTCAGGAGCCGATAATTTAGCTCCGATCGTTGCCCTTCTTTATTTTCCTTCACAAAGGCTGTGACTTTATTATTCTTTTCGTTCTTCACCAACCAATGCACCAATGTACCTGATTCTTCTTTTGGTTTATTTTTAACAACAGCCCAATATATTTTCTTCGTTTGCCGATCGCGGAACAATTCATTCATCCGCTCCAGTGCTTTTGACGTGCGCGCAAAAACCACCACCCCACTCACCGGCCGATCCAGCCGATGCACTACTCCCAAAAAAACTTCTCCGGGCTTATTATATTTTTCTTTGATGTACTTCTTACAAAGTTCTACGAGCGGAATGTCGCCTGTTTCATCGCCTTGCACTAAGACTCCGGCAGCCTTGTTGACAATGAGAAGGTGATTGTCTTCGTAGAGAACAAGAAGTGAGATTGGTGATTTGGTACTTCCTGAGCTCAATCTCCTTGCCTGTTAAGATTAATCCCCAGTTCAATATTTCTAAGATCATACCATCCTTCGCTCAAATCTTTCCACTCAGGATTCATTTGATTAACCAAGTTTGCCTTCCAAGTGGTTTTATATCTCTTCAATTGCTTCTCGTGTTTGATTGCCGCTTCAACATCAGAAAATTCTTCATAGTAAACTAGTCTATCGCATTGATATTTCGGAGTAAAGCTGTCGGGATGAAACTTTGTTTTGTGTTCGTACACTCTTTGCTCAAGATCACTTGTAACGCCTGTGTACAAAACAGTGAATCGTTTATTCGTGAGGAGGTAAACAAAATATGTTTTCACAATTGTAAATATAGCAGTCGTTACTGATTGCCTGGCAATCAACACACACTTACTGTCATGCCGACAGGCTGTGAGAGAGCAAGTGCGCGTTCCGGCATCTCAACCAATCGTGTCGTTAGTTCAGACTAAACAAGAAAGTTTTGTTGAGATTCCGGCACACGGCCGGAATGACATTAGAGGATGGAAGATACCGGTATTCATGCCTCAGCCAATATAACAGAATCACTAAAACCCCCTGATCAGCTGCTCATAAAACCACAAACTCGTTTTATAACTTTCCACACTCACGCGTTCATCAATGCCATGAAAACCAATCGGGTCAACCATCGGGCTGAACTTAATGATGTTCTCTGAAACATCTTCAAACTTACGCGAGTCGGTGGCACCAATCATCAAGAGTGGAGAAATCAATACACTTGGATACGTATGCTGAATTGCTAAAGCAACCGTTTTGAAACCGCTTCCATTCACATCGGTTACTTTCGATGCTTCGGTGAAGAAGCCATTTTTATACTCCACTTTCACACGTGGGTCGTCAATGATCTTCACTACCTGTTCTTTCATATCAGGACCTGTGTCGCCGGGCAATAAGCGCAGGTTTACGTATGCCGTGGCAATGGTAGGCACCACATTGTCTTTAATACCTGCATTGATGATGGTGGGCACAAGCGTAGTCCGCACCACTGCATTTCCTGCACCCGTCTTTTCATAAATACCTACCAACACACCTTTGAACAGCCACGTGTTAGCAAAAACCATTCTCTCAAAGAACGGCATCTCCGGTCCTATCGCGCGGATGAAATCATTGGTTGGTTGAGAGAATTTCGCTTCAAACGGATTTGCACGCAAGCGCACCAACGCCTTCGATAAAATATCGATTGACGTTTCCTTGTCGGGCATGGAAGAGTGACCTCCATTTTTTTCTACAGAAAGGAGCAATGACATATATCCTTTCTCGGCAGTGCCCAGCAGCGCCACCGGCTGCGTCATGTTGGGAATTCTCTCTTTGGTGATGATGCCACCCTCATCCAACACCAACTCAGCCTGAACTTTTCGCTCTTGTAGCAGCTTGGCGATTGCTTCGGCACCGTAGCCGCCCACTTCTTCATCGTGACCAAAGGCTAAATAAATCGTGCGCTCCGGTTTAAAATTTTGGCTCAATAATTTTTCGACCGACTCCATAATGGATATCAGATTGATCTTGTCATCGGTAATGCCGCGACCCCAGATATAATTGTCTTTCACTATTCCGGCAAAGGGATCAACTGTCCATAGATTTCGTGATGCTTCTTCAATAGGCACTACGTCTTGATGCGCCATAAGAATGACGGGCTTCAGTTGTGGATTCTTTCCTTCCCACGTGTAGAGCAAGCTAAAATGTTTCACTTTCTCTCTCTTCAATTGCGTGTGAACCAGCGGATACGTTTTCTCTAAATAGTCATGAAAGGCGAGAAACTGTGTTGAATCAAACTGCGAAGCATCACCAAACGAAATTGTTTTGAAATTTATGGCGCCAGTAAAATTCGTCAGTGCTTTTTCAGTTACTTCAGGAGCCGGCAGTGCGGCCTCGTGCGATTGAATAGAAGAGAACCGAATCGTGTTAAATAATAATACGACAACAAGAACGGCTACAGCACCCATTAGCCCAAGCAAGATTTTCTTAATCATAGTACGGAGTTTGTCAAAAATAAGCAAAAGCAATTAGTGAATTTCCTCTTATTGAAGATTAAGCCTTATCCCGAACTCAATACTCTTAGGATCGTACCACCCTTCGCTCAAATCCTTCCATTCTGGATTCATTTGATTAACAAGGTTAGTCTTCCATTCGCTTTTGTATCTCTTCAGTTGCTTTTCTCGCTTGATTGCTTCTTCTACTTCAGAAAATTCTTCATAGTAAACAAGTCGGTCACACTGATACTTTGCAGTAAAGCTATCGCGGTGCAGTTTCGTTTTGTGTTCGTACACTCTTTGCTCAAGATCGCTTGTTACTCCAGCGTACAAAACGGTGAACAGTTTATTTGTGAGGAGGTAAACAAAATATGTTTTCACAATATAAATATAACAGTCCGGGCTTTGGTATGTCAACCAATAATCAACTTATATGTCATGGACAGACGGAGACATGGCAGGTGCGCGTTCCGGCATCTCAACGAATCGTATTATTAGTTCCGAACAAATAGACTGATTGAGATTCCGGCACAAGGCCGGAATGACAATCAAATTTGTTAATCCTTAAACTCGCTCGTAAAATGAAAATTGATCTCCGGAAAATTATCCTGCACCATCTGTAGCCATGCTTTCGACTCGGCCATGAACACCAGCTTGCCATCCTTGTCAAGCGCGATGTGGCGCTGCTTGCTTGCAATAAACTCCGCCAACTTCTTTTCATCCGTGCTGCTGATCCAGCAAGCTTTGAAAATATGCTGTGGAGCAAACTCCGCAGTCGCGCCGTATTCATTCAACAGACGAAACTGAATTACTTCAAACTGTAATGCTCCAACAGTGCCGACTACTTTTTTCTTTCCGAGCTCGTACGTGAACATTTGCGCCACACCTTCTTCCATCAATTGCAGCAGACCTTTCTCCAACTGCTTCGTCTTCATCGCGTCCTTGTTGATCACCTCTTTGAAAATCTCAGGCGAGAAACTCGGTATGCCCGTGTAGATCATCTTCTCTCCTTCCGTGAGTGTGTCACCGATTTTCAAATTGCCGGTGTCAAACAAACCCACGATATCGCCAGGCCAGGCTTCATCCACCGTTTCGCGATCTTGAGCCATGAAGGCTGTGGCATTCGAGAAGCGAATGGATTTATCATTGCGTACGTGCAAGTAATTACTTC